>ERZ780139.51-NODE-51-length-112082-cov-26.021611_pt1 | contig 112082 bp, 85 predicted proteins | sample MGYA00511476_ERZ780139 | MGnify/ENA primary metagenome ERZ780139 (study PRJEB29588, sample SAMEA2158190) | human gut metagenome | biome: human gut; feature: human-associated habitat; material: faeces | place: Denmark | collected 2008/2010 ... | reverse complement strand
GAAAATTACCTGTCAAAACTTTTGGAGGCGAACGCATTTTGATGCGTCCGCCCTGTAACCCTAACGGGCTCGTTCTTTACCTTACCACAGCTACATATGCAAAATAAGAATGTTACAGCAATTAATAATTTAAGCATCTTATTGTCATTATTTTAATCATTTATGCTTACCACTTTACCATTTTCAAACAAGACATATCTTGGGTAATATTTTCTATACTGATAATACTCATAGTATGAATATTTGTTCTCGTAAGTGTTTAAAAGTTCAAAATATCCATCCTGTACAGCTTCCATTACCTCTTCATAAGTCCACCCAATTTTGAATTGTTTCATTGCCATATATCCAGCTTTTTGAGCTCCATATTTTTTTCTTAACTTTAAGTATCTTTCTTCTGAACAACCATCATATACAATACCATTAGCAGCTTTTTCTCCGTATTTCTTTGTGTAAAATTTTATTTTAGCCTCTATTTCATTTGCATCAGATTTCATTTTTCTCTCATGCGCATCGGCTTCGCTTTTTAGAACGAAAATATTATCAAAATTATAATCTATAATGCCATTATTAAAATTAATTGCCGGGAAATAGAATTGTTCACCTATACTATCTTTCAAGATAGCATATAGCTCAAAATCTCTGTTGGTTTTAATGTATGGAATCTTATACTGAAACCCTAAGCATTTGTAATTTCCATTACGTATTGAATATGGAGTGTTATCAGTTGTCTTTCGTATTTCAAATCCGTAATCTCTAAACATAGAGGTCCTAAACTCTATCCAAGATAAAGAAACTTCTTTTCCTGAAAACTTTTTGATAAGTTTTCCTTCTTCGCACTCTTGAGATAATGTCTTTATTTTGTTTTCAAGCAGAATAGATCTTTTGAAATGTGCATCTAAAAGATTCTCCATTTTTGCAGACATAAGATAATCCAATTTTGCATTACCGACAAAATATGTTAGCGGAATATAATATATTTTCTTCTCAGCATCTTGAATAGTACAATACAGATTAGGATAGACAAGTTTTGTAGATGTGGACAAGAAGCCCATATTAAGAATTGTGTACTTTTTGCCACGATAAAAATTTAAATTACTGACATCATAAGACTTGTTCGCAAATTCCAACATATCATACAATTCAGTATCCGTTTTGTATGTCCCATAAAAAATAATCTCCTCATTTACCATTTGCTTGAAATAGCTGAGGAATGATTTTGTATAGAATGGTATGCTGAAAAATGGTACATATTCTTTATGAAGCCAAGTTCGCTCTATAGCATTAGTGGGGACACCTTTCATTGAATATGGTATAGCAAGTATAATTTGCTTTCCATCCGCAATCCTGGTAAAATTGACAGCAAAATACTTCTCTTTCTTGTATATATAAGAAGGTATAACTTGTTCTACACGCATATATACATCTGATATTTCAGACGCAGGAGTGAGTCCATTAGCATTAGGATGAAATCTAAATTTATCCTTAAATCCCTTTTCTGCGCTTTCTGAATTATAGAAACAAGAATAGGCTTGTATTATATTTCCTTCGTAGTAACTATTAAGAGGGTAAAAAGCGATAGTGTCTCCCACAATAGGAATGTAACTACGAACTTTATACTTTCTAATTCTGTCACCATATACATTGACATTCATAAATGTCAATGCAAAAATACAACATGCTATAAACTTAAAGATTCTCATAATCATCCATCATTCTTGATTTATACAAAAAGAAGTGAGACCTCATCATATCCTGCTCACCTGTGAGGCCTTCGACTGCCCAATAACGAACCAAGATAGATAAAGCCTCACCTTGAACGTATATCGAGTTACGATAATACGAATCCAAGGGAGCACCTTCTCTACTTGTCCTCGTCATTGGTTTGTGAAGTTGTCGAAGTTTCACAGGGTCGGACAAAGTATGGAATGCACTTCCAAATTTACATTATGTTTGCAAACGCATTTATTGCGAATACGCTGCAAAGATACAAAAAATCCGTGAAAATAAATACTTTATAGGCTGTTAGTTGCATAAAACTGAAATTTTAGTCCAATTATGCCATTATAATGACCGAAAACATCAGACAATATGTCAAATCCATAGTGCATGATACAAGAAACCGTGTCAACGATGGCATGAAATGTGTCGGGAAGGCTTTGTGACATGAAGATTGTATAATTCATTATCGGAAGACGGCAGAAACAGCGTTTCTTGCAGTATTCCATACGGTATGGTGCAAGAAACGCTGTATTTGTGTCCAGCCCCAAAGGAACGAGTAAGGAAACTACGTGTACGGCTGCTTCCACGAGTATTATTATCGGAAACAATGTAGTGGTGGCATAAACAATCTATTTAACGCAACAGAAACAGAGTTTCCACAGTATTCGTCTTAAAACTTTTATCAAACTATGAGCGAAATAGGAACTTTTAGCTTGGAGCGTCTAAACAACGGCGCACACTTTCTGTTCATTTCAAACATGTTGGCACGTGCTGAGGCCGATGCGAATATAAAGAGTAAGCTCAGCGCACAGATTGTCTCGCTAAAGGTCATATGCGAATACAGAGATTGTTCACTACAAAAAATGCGATTTTGAATATATGAACGTCATTTAACCTTGCTCTTACAACACTTCCCTTCCATGTCATAAGTCCCATATTGGGCAAAGTCTCGTCAGCACGTTGCAGCAACTCATCAAAATAGTCTGGGCGACCATCAGGATTTTTCAACCGCTCGTCATCCATTGTAAATCCTTTTACAAGATACTCTGAGAGATGCTGCGTTGCCCATTGACGGAACTGAACGCCACGAACACCACGAACACGATAGCCTATAGCGAGAATCATCTCCAAAGAATAATAAAGCACCTTATAGTTGCGTCCATCCGATGAGGGTGTGTCAAAACTAAAATGACTACTCTTCAAAGTTACAGATTATAACTATAATATTTAAAAGGGTCGTATCAAACTCTGTATTGAGTAATGATACGGCCCTTTCTTTAGTCTTTTAGGATGCTCAAATTTCAAATTATAAGTTCATATTTTCAAAAAATGAGTTTTGACACACCCTCATCTTTATCTAACTCATTGTCTTTCAGGATTCCAGCTATATGATGGCTAATACTTTGCTTAGAGGTCCCAAAAAGTTTGGCGATTTGCATTTGGTTAAGCCAAACCTTGCCTTCACGGGTCATCAGAGCGACATTTACCTTACCGTCTTTAGAGCGATAAATGATGATGTCGTTCTGTTCATTGTCCGCAGGATACGTTTGATGTTCGTTGTTCATTATATGATAATGTTTTTATATTTTCACTCAACTCCCGTACATGCGAAAGTCTGTCAATAAGAGATCAGAGGTAGCTCCAGCCGACGATGGCTTGCTCCATTTTCTGACATAGCGACTGAAACTTCTGGCATAGCGAGTTCGACCATTTGGTCATACCGAACAGCTGCTTCTGCTCCAGGAAAGCATCATTGTCCCATTGCATGTAGTCGTAGTCGGAGAAGTAACGTTTGTATTCTCGCAAGGTGTCGCCTGAGAAACGCTTGTAGCCTTCGATGTCGCCAAACCAGTAGCTGCTCATCATCTGGCGGGCAAAAGCCTCATGCGAATAGTTGGCCAAAAGATTGTGATGCCTCAGCACACTCCACACGCAAAACCACTGGTTCTTCTTGTTTACCAGCTTCACCATCAGGGAAATCGTTTTGCGCAATTCGTCCATTTTCACCGGTCTGCCATTGTGTACCGTTACGAAAACCTCATTGTCGTACTGCGGCTTTATTTCATTCGGATGCTGACATTCGAAAATCTGCTGTTCCAGAAGTTGCCATTTTGCAGTAGCAGAGATCAGACTGATGTATTCTTCTGCCGTAAATGTCTGCTGGTTTACTTCCTTTCCCATCTCGTAGGCATCGTTTACATGGTGCAGGAACGGCAGGAGCAGACTTTCCGGAACTTCGTTTTGCAGTTTTCGCTGTTCGCTGCGCATCTGATCAATGTTGAGCGTCTTATGGTCGTTATTGTATTCCAGAGTAGAGAAATACAGGTCGATGTCTTTCTTGCCTCCCGGGTCTGTAGAATATTTCTGTACTGCCATTTCGGTGAGTCGCCCAGCCTCCTCGTCTGTAATATATCTTCCGCAGACATCGTTTACCTGTCGGAAATGATACACCAGATAGCATGAGTAGCCATATAGCTGGAAGATGTTCCAGAATCTTTCTTCGGATCTCACTCCAGGATATTTAGCACACTTGATCTTCTTGAGGAAAGCTCTTTCCACAATATTGATGTCGGCTCCTAAATTGGCAATGGAGTCTTCCGCCATGCCATCCTCTATGAGCAGTTCGTGCAGTTTTGGGAACAGCATGCTCATCTGAGCTGAAAACATGCCGCTCTTATGACCTTCCAGATTTTTGGTGGTCTTATATCTGTCTATTACTTTTTTTAAGAAAGGGGTCATCTCATTGATGACTATCTGGCTGATAGTACCGAGATGGGACTGATTGATGAACTTGCGCTGGTGTGTCAGGTCGTTGTGCTGCAAGGCGAGATCCTGGTCTGCCATATAGCAGAGCCTTGAAGCCTTGGTGCACAGAGAGCGTATGTCACAGTTCATCTCCTGGGTGCTGTAGTCTTCCCAGCCTTGAATGAAAACCTGACACATCATATAAAAGGTGTTCAGTTGTCGGTCGAAAACTTCATAGCTGAACCGAGATTGTTGTTCTTCTTTTTCTGTCATTGTTATATGAGTCGTCTGCCGTTACCTGTTTTGTGCAGGTATTTACTTGCAGAATTTGAATGAAAATGAAAGTGACGCAAAGTTAAAGAAAAAGAATGAGAATACCAATGAATGTATCAGGATTTTTTATTTTTCCCTGCTGTTTTCCCTGCTGCCCATTATTTTTTCCCTGTTTTTCCCTGATGTGTTTCTATATGGCAGGGAAAACTTGCAAAAGAGGGCTTCCGCTTTGTATCTTTGCATTGTCTAAAAAAAATAGTACTGCGATGTGGTAAAAACCCTTCATCCTTCATTGCTTACACATAAGTAACTATAGAACAGGATGTTACGAGGCAAATTACTCAAATTTACCCTTCTCCCTCGAAATCCCAGTGTTTATCGGCATTCCGGGCGAATACATGAAGGATGAAGGCAAAACATCGTATCGGATTTCAAAATTCTGGTATTCCTGCTATCTGAGAAGTTGGTATGACTGCTTGCCTGATCACTGGAACTTAGACTTAATATTTTGTCTGCCTAAGAGGGTGTGTCAAAACTAAAATGACTACTCTTCAAAGTTACAGATTATAACTATAATATTTAAAAGGGTCGTATCAAACTCTGTATTGAGTAATGATACGGCCCTTTCTTTAGTCTTTTAGGATGCTCAAATTTCAAATTATAAGTTCATATTTTCAAAAAATGAGTTTTGACACACCCTCCTGGTAAGATAAAAAGCTATCTCCGAGTTCCAGCATCCTATCACCGAGTTCCAGCATCCCTGTATAAGCCTTACCATTCTATGAATTACTCAACTTTCGCATATCAGGAAGTTAAAGGAGTTAAGGAAGTTAAGGAGTTAAGACGTATGTCTTTACAGATAGATCTTCAACCAAAAAGGCTGTTGGCTATAACTTCTAACGACCGAAGGGAGTGATAACTTCTTTAACTTCTATAACTTCTGAACTTGCAAAACTTCAGTAACTTAAAAATAAAAGAAAATATGAAGAAAATTTCATTGAGTGTAGTTTGCCCCATGGCATCCTGCACACGCAGCAACACTTGCGCCCGTTATGCGCAGTATGTCAAGGCACTTACCAGTGCCGATACCTTTGAGGTGCTCAATGTGAAGCACCTGCAGTGTGAGGGCGAGAAGTGCCCCTATCATCTTGTGTCAGAAAAGCAAGTATGGGCAAGGGGATTCCAGCGCATCTACAGTACCATCCCGGCGGGAAGAACCCATTATTTCTATTCCCGTACGCCTTATGCCCGGCGCAGGTTTTATAAGGCGAAGAATGGCGAGATAGCCATTGACCCCGACATGCAGCAACACCTTCTCTCCATCTTCCGGGAGCACGGTGCTGACATGAGCATCGGCTTCGACAGTTATGAAGAGAAGGACGTACTGGTGGAGAAATAAGTATCACGTGGATGCGCTACTCCGCATACAGTTTCATCGTGTCCTGACGGGTAAAGGCCAGCTCTCTGTAGAAATCGCGAAGATAAGACGAGAGTTCGGTCTTGTCGTCGGAAGAAACGAAGAGGTTGTCACCTAACTGGCGTTCCAGGGAAGTCAGGGCATCAGAGAGACTCTCTATCTCGCCCTCATAATCCCTGCCCTCATCAGGACTGCGGCGGATGCGATGATATTTGATGTCCTCGGCAAGGGCATTCTTCATCTCTACCAACTTGTCGGCATGAGGAGCAAAGAGTGCTTTGATGACGAGCACACGGATGGCATCCCTCTCCTCCGGCTCCTGCCACAGGCAATGGTAGATGGGAAGAAGATCGCATACCGCCACTTCCTCACGATCCTGCATAAAGGCAGAGGTACGAAGCAGGCGCATGATGTTCTTCCAGCGACGGTCGCTCACATACACATGACGGCGCTCGGCAGCCTCATCCACATTCACGGCTCTCAGGGATTTGCGGATAGCAGAAATGGCATCGAGTACCTCCTCCTTCACTCCTATACGATCGATGGCCTTCGACCATTCCGCATACTCCTCGGCAGTAATCGCATTTGAATTGGCACTGCCTTCGGTCTCCGCACACTGTCCTCCCGCTTCACTCTTCACCTCCAACAGCATCTCTCGGAAGTTCTTCTCCTGCCGGATGGGACGGCTCTCTATGCGGATGACGAATCGGTCCCACAGCGCCTCCTGTCCCTCACCCTTGGCTGGCAACTCATTGCTGGCAGCCACGAGGAGTTTCAGTGGCAACTCTATTTCGCGTATGCCGTTGCGGAACAGTTTCTCGTTGATGACCGTGAGCAGGGTGTTCTGTATGGCAGGACCCGCCTTCCATATCTCATCGAGGAATACGACATCGGCAGTAGGAAGATAGCCCTCCACTGCACGCTCATAGGTATCGGAGGTCTTCAGCTTCTGTATACTCACAGGACCGAAGATCTCATCTGGCGTAGAGAAGCGCGACATGAGATACTCGAAATTGCGTGCTCCACGGAAGGCACACTTCAGCTGTCGTGCCACCATACTCTTGGCCACACCCGGTGGGCCTAAAAGAATAACGCTCTCGCCTGCCAGAGCGGCAAGTAGCGAGAGCGATATTTCTGTTTCTTTCTCATAAATGCCCCGGTTCATATCCCGAAGCAAGAGTTTGAATCTTTCAAGCATGTATTTTATTTCACATTACCTACTTTGATCAAATACTCAGCGATCTGAACGGCATTGAGCGCTGCGCCCTTGCGAATCTGGTCGCCTGTGAGCCACAATGTATTGCTGTTGTCATCGGCGAGATCCTTACGGATACGGCCTACATAGACATCGTCCTTACCCGCACTCTCCAAAGGCATTGGATATACGTAGTTCTGTGCGTCGTCCTTTACGGTTACGCCAGGAGCAGCCTCCAAAGCCTTACGGATGTCCTCTACAGCCAATGGCTTCTCGGTCTCGAACCATACGCTCTCTGAATGAGAACGAAGTGAGGAAACACGTACACAAGTGGCACTGGTGCGAACATCAGAGTGCATGATTTTACGAGTCTCGTTGTACATCTTCATCTCCTCCTTGGTATAGTCGTTAGGAGTCATCTTGTCTATCTGAGGAATGACATTGTATGCCAACTGATGTGGGAACTTGTTGATATGGTCTGTCTTGCCAGTCTCGATGATGTCCTTATACTGCTGCTCAAGCTCAGCCATGGCTGCAGCACCAGCACCCGAAGCACTCTGGTAAGAAGAAATATGAATCTTCTTGATATGGCTCAGGTCGTCGATAGGCTTCAATACCACTACCATCATGATGGTGGTGCAGTTTGGATTGGCGATGATGTTGCGTGGACGGTTGAGCGCATCCTCGGCGTTTACCTCTGGTACAACCAATGGCACATCGTCGCACATACGGAAAGCGCTTGAGTTGTCAATCATCACAGCACCATACTTGGTGATAGTATCGGCAAACTCCTCAGAAGTTCCACCGCCAGCAGATGTGAATGCGATATCGACATCTTTAAAATCATCGTTATGCTGCAAGAGTTTCACCTCATAGTCCTTTCCCTTATAGTTGTATTTTCGTCCAGCCGAACGCTCAGAACCAAACAACACCAACTCATCCATTGGGAAATTTCTCTCAGCAAGGATACGCAGGAATTCCTGACCTACTGCACCGCTTGCACCAACAATTGCTACTTTCATAATCGAATCTTTTTAAAAGTTGTTTAAAGTGAATCTTTTGGAAAAGAAAAGAATGCTCCTTTCCAGCATGATGATTTCTCATCTTTGGTTGTCTTCTAACGCTTATCCTCTCAAATCCGCTGCAAAGGTAAGACTTTTTCTACAATATCAAGCAAAAAATCCCATAAATTATTGCTTTTTGTTGCATTTTTATTACTTTTGCTAACATTTCTGCATTATTTTGCATAAAATATCATTCATCCATCGTCGCTACTCATATTTACGATGAAACATCAGCAGGCAGAGGGCTTATCTTTCTATCTTAAGTTTACTTTCCGGGTGCAAATTTACAAAAATCTTTGCACATATAATTGATAAGGAGGCAAAAGACTTTGCTTTTTCAAGATTTATTATTATTTTTGCACCCATATTATAGGAAGAGTGATGCAGCTGATGCTCGAGAACTCTCCCGAAAAACTGAATGCCTATGCTGAACATTGCACAATATTTCCCGATAACCGACCCTACGCTGATCTTCTTCGTCGTGATGATCATCATCCTCTTTGCGCCTATCATCATGGGCAAGCTCCGCATTCCACACATCATCGGTATGGTATTGGCAGGAGTGCTCATAGGCAAATACGGGCTCAACATCCTGGAGCGCGACTCTTCCTTTGAGTTGTTTGGCAAGGTTGGTCTGTACTACATCATGTTTCTGGCTGCCCTCGAGATGGACATGGAGGGTATGAAGAAGACGAAGTCGAGACTGCTCACTTATGGTCTGCTGACGTGCTTTATTCCTTTCGGACTCACCTATTGGATGAGCGTCACACTCTTGGACTATTCCACCAAAGCCTCATTCCTGCTGAGCTGTATCATGGCCTCGAATACGCTCATCGCCTACCCCATCGTGTCGCGTTACGGACTGCAACAGAAGCCGAGCGTCACGCTGAGTGTGGGGTCGAGCATGATCTCCCTGCTCATCGCCTTAGTGATGCTGGCGGGTCTGGTGGCTTCGTTCACCGAGCACGACGGCGTACTCTTCTGGGTACTCTTTGCAGCCAAGTTTGCCGCTTATTGCAGTGTGATGATATTCCTCATACCCCGTCTCACCCGATGGTTTCTTCGCCGATACAGCGATGCCGTGATGCAGTTTATCTTTGTCATGGCCATGCTCTTCATGAGTGCCGCCCTCTCGCAGACGGTAGGCATCGAGGGAGTCTTTGGTGCCTTCTTTGCGGGCCTTATATTAAATAGGTATATACCTCATGTATCGCCACTGATGAACCGGCTCGAGTTTATCGGCAACGCCCTCTTCATTCCCTACTTCCTGATAGGAGTTGGCATGCTGATCAATGTGGGACTGCTCTTCCAGGGCGGACATATTCTCTGGGTGGTGCTGTGCATCGTGTTCTTTGGCACCCTGGGCAAGGCCATTGCCGCCTATGCGGCCTGCTTTGGCTTCCGCCTGCCCCTGTCTTCGGGGCACATGATGTTCGGTCTTACCTCAGCCCATGCAGCCGGCAGTATCGCCATGGTAATGGTGGGAATGAACATTCTTGTTGGCAAAAACACCTATCTTGTCGACGACGACATGCTCAACGGTGTGGTGATCATGATACTGTGCACCTGTATCATCTCCTCGCTGCTTACCGACTGGTCTTCGCGCATGATAGTACTAAGAGACAAGGAGCTGCCGGAGGCTGAGGACGAGAAGAGCGCCAACGACGAGAAGATACTCATCCCCGTGCGCTATCCCGAATATGCCGACAACCTGATGAGCCTCGCCTTCTTGGTGAGAAACCAGAAGCTGAACCGCGGTTTGGTTTGTCTCAATGTGGTGTATGAGGATAAAGACATGCGCTACAACCAGGAGCAAGGCAAGCGACTGCTCGAACATTGCAGCCAGATAGCAGCAGCCACCGATGTGCTCACGCAGACCCAGGTCAGAATAGCTGCCAACATCGCCAATGGCATCAAGCACGCCTTCAACGAGTTTCAGTGTTCCGAGATCATTATCGGCATGCACATGCATCCGGAGCGCTCACCTAAGTTCTGGGGCGAGTTCCATCAGAGTCTGTTCAATGGACTCAGCCGCCAGATCATCATGGCACGCATCCGCCAGCCGCTCAACACCATACGCCGCATACAGGTGGCTGTTCCTTCGAGAGCAGAGTTTGAGCCAGGCTTCTACCGCTGGGTAGAACGTCTGTCGCGCATGGCACGCAACCTCGACTGCCGCATACAGTTCCATGGCCGTATGGAGGCACTTTCGCTCATCAACGAGTTTATCAAGAACCGCTATCCCGAGGTCCGTTCCGACTATACGCTCATGACCCATTGGAACGAGATGCCCCAGATAGCCTCGCAGATAGCTCCCGACCACATGTTTGTGGTGGTAACAGCCCGCAAGGGAACCGTCTCTCACAAGGCTGCCCTTGAGCGTCTGCCCGAAGAGTTGACCCGTTTCTTCTCCGGCACCAATCTGATGATCATCTTCCCCGACCAGCATGGTGATGCCTCTGGCGAGCATCTCACCTTTGCCGAACCTCAGCATCAGGAGGAAGAGAGTGCCTACGAGATGATGAGCCGCTGGCTGAAACGGCATTTCAAGTTTTAGGGTTTTTCAAGAACCGGAAACACTATAATCAATTATCAACATACATTAATTTTTTAACAAGATGAAGAAAACATTCACCAAATCAGTCATCGCAGTCACAGTGGGTGCCTTGACTCTCAGTTCATGCATCGGCTCTTTCGGCCTTACCAACTCAGTTCTCAGCTGGAACAAGCGAGCTACAGACAACAAGTTTGTCAACGAGCTTATCTTTATCCTCATCTCTCCAGCCTATGCTGTATGTTCTGTAGCCGACCTCTTCGTGCTCAACTCCATCGAGTTCTGGACAGGCGAGAAGGTGATCGGACAGGTGGGAACCACCAAGGACGTGATGGGCAAGGACGGTCGCATGTATGCTGTCAAGACTTTGAAGAATGGTTACGAGATAACCGACCCCGACGGCGAGAAGTCTTACTTCGTATTCAACAAGAAGAACAAGAGCTGGTCGTACAGCAAGGACGGCGACATTCGCGAGCTGTTCAGCTTCAATGAGGACGGCAGCATCCAGGCCTGTCTGCCAAGTGGCGCAAAGATGAATGTCACTGCCGACGAGAATGGTTTGTACCAGCTCCGCATGGCGATGAACGATGGCTTCTACTATGCTTTCAACAAGTAAGCCGTTCATCATTTTCTGAAATTCAGTTTACATCAATACATAGGGTGTCGCATTGCCTCATTCATGGGGAATGCGACACCCTATGCACGTCAAACTTGTTTGAATTGCCGAGGTGCGAAGGAGAAAACCGAAAGGTAACTTTCCGTGCTTCAATCCATACAGCCTATCGTGACCGCAAGATAAAGGAGAACCCGAACGGTTTTTTGGAGCGTATCGAGACAATCCCGACTGACTAGGAGCATCTTTCACAAGACGAGGTTATCCGCTTGGCATCCTCTTATTTTCAGGAAACAATACTACGCCGACTCTCACCTTTGTTACGCAATGTGAACAGAAAGTAGTAGTGACAAGGTGATGGTTCAAAGTATAACTGAATGATGCTCAACACATGTGGATTGTTGCGAAAGACTGGCATTTGTTAAATGCAAATCTTTGTACGGTTGTTCGACTTGTTCTTTATCTATCAGATAACATAAATCTGTGATGTTGCAATCCAAACATTCAGTAATTTCTTTCATTTTCTTGACTGTTGGATTGCCGTTAATCATGTTCTGTAATTAGTCTGTGGCTTTACGCCAATCTCATCAGAAAAGTCTTTTGCCGAATATCCATGCTCTTTAATGGCGCGACGTATGTTTATTATATTTCGTATAATATCTTATTAGTCAAAACAACATTACAGCTTAAGATACATCTATTGTTGAAATGCAATGTTCTTCATCCAACATATCTTTTCCATTATTAGTTTTCAAAACAAATGTATCATGTTCTCTAATAGAAGAAAGATATATTCTTTGAAATTTTGATTGCTGCAATCTTTTTCTGATAGTAGCTATGTCATTCTTTCCTATATCCATTTCGTAAGATACTATGTTTTCTACCCATGGAATATAAATATTTAGCCACAATTCATCAGTGTGTTCATATTCTACTGACTGCTCTTCTTTTTTCTCTATTTCTCTTAGAACATCTTCCCATTTTACAGGCCAAGGGCTTGATGTGTGAAAAAATCCACATAATTGTGAACAGAAGGCTTTACTTTGATTCTCGAAATAAGTTTTGTACTTATGGGGTATCTCTTATATCGTATAGCTTCTATATGCTCAATGAGCTCATTTTGAAATTCATCATGATGCTTACCACGATATACTGCATTGGTTGTATATATTTTTATATTATAATGTTGGTCTTTTGTCAAGTTGACGAAATATGGGCTATTCTTGAAATCCTCGCATTCTTTCATTAACCATGTATAGTTTTTCTTTTTACAAAGTGGTCTCTTACCCTTCTTTTTGTCTTCTTCATCTATGTGATTAGAAGGATAACATTCTGTTACCTCTATTCCTATTCTTTTTTCAGAAATCGCAAGGACAATATCAGGTCTGTCTTTCTTATTCCTTTCAGGAAAGGTATATACATTAGGAAAAATTTCTTTCCTAATTATCGATAACAAATTTTCTGATTGAGCCTTTTCGCGTTTTTCTTTTCTTGCATCTATATCCATCACTTCCATTTTGCTTTTTAAATAAAACCATAAATGAGATTACTTTTTCACATTCTTTTGAGTCTTTTCTTTTCTCATAACCTCTGCATTATGCTTATCCTGAAAAGATATTTCTACACAATGCATGTCGTCTGAAATCTCTAATGAAACCAAGCCTTTGGAGCTTTTATAATATGTTGCACACATAGGAAGTTTCCCATATTTTAAAGTTTCTTCAAAAGGTTCGTCGAGGATTTCTGTTGGTTTACCATATATGCCATTAAACTTTTCACGACAAGCAAGATAATGTTCATACAAATCCATGAATTGACCTTTTTTGAAAAATATATCTATAAGATATACTGTCTTAGACTTATTGCTATTATAAATACGCAGCCATACATCTTTTCCAAGATATTTTCCTTTCAATTCGACACCGACTTCATTTTCTTGTGTCTTCTCTGTAAATCCTTTAGCCTTTAACTTTGCCATCATTGCTTCCCTCGTTCCTGTGATAGGAATGCCCATGAAAGTTAAATGCGTTTGTGCTGAAATGTTGCAACAAAACAGCAGCAACAATGTCATTAACAAAAATATTTTCTTCATATTTTCTTATAGTTCGACAAATTATTATCGTATAGGATTACTTTACGACATCTTTAGATTTTGCGATATTTATTGCTGCATTCATATCCGCATCCTGTGCTTGATTATAACAAGTACATTCAGGGTTGGTACAAATAAAAGTATCACGTTCTATTCTATTTCCACGTTGTCCACAGACATGACAAGTCTGGCTGGTGTATGCAGGATTTATGTATTTCACTTGAATCCCGACCATTGCAGCCTTATATTCTATATCTTTTTGTAGCTCGAAATAAGACCATCGCCCAAGAAGGCGTTTGTGCTTGTCCTCAACTTCTCCTTCTTGATTTTTTCCGTATCCTTTCAGGCTTTCCATTTGTATGTACTCAACTTTCCACCGAGATGCCAAATTTACAATTTCCCTGCTCATACGATGATTTTCAGTCTGCACCCAATTTCTTTCTTTGCCTCTAAGTGTTTCGGTCGCTTTTGTTTTGTGCTTTCTTCCATGACCACCTTGTGTCAGTTGTGAGCGTTGTAATTCACGAAATCTCCTACGAAAGACATCACGTTGCTTCTGAAAGGCTTCACCATTACCAATACGACTTCTTTCAGGTCCATCATTCACTGCTACATAAGCAGGATTTACAACACCGAGGTCTACGCCCATAACTTTTCCTTTGATAGTGGTTGTCTCTGTAGCTGGAATATCTACTGTAACAAGTAGAAAAAGTTTTTTATCCTTAAGCTGCATCTTTGCAGCAGCACATAATTTGTACCTCTTTGTCTTTATGCAATTGTCTATAATGGCACGATTGTTACTTTTGTCACGACCAAAGTTGAGTCTAAAACGTGTATCTTCAAACCATGGTAGATAATAATTATCACCATCACAAACAATAGCATGTTTCTTTTCAATACTAAAAGGAACAGGCATTCCCCTTTTGTATGTTGTCAAACTCCTTTCTCCCCGAAATTGCTCTTTCTTTGTATCGTTAAAGTGTTTATAGACATCTTGTTTAAGAGTATTTAAAATGTCTGATGGTATATTTTTAGCATAGACGCAATTCGTCACAGCACGGTAGGCGAATGTCTGTGGATGCTTTGGAGTCATCCCATTCTTGATAGATACAAGTTCTGCATCTATTTTTTCCATGCGCTTTTTTAAGTTTTCCTTCTCTGCATCTGTTGTAGATTTAAGAGACAACTTGGATTGACATTGAACGTATTCATCATTCTGTAGTCTCATCAATGATAACAGATTGTCTAATCCATACAATTGACTTACAAGGAGATTTGCCACCTTGTATAAATTCTTGTCAAAGCTATAAAATGCGCCATAGCATTTTTTATTTGACTCGTTATGAGTGAATCCTTCTATATCAGGAATAATCTCTATTTTTCTTGTAATCTTAGACATGTTTATTTTAAAATCAGTTGATGAATGATAAACTTCTGCTTTATGGTCAAAAGGTCCTTTTTATTGTTAACAACAATAGTTGAATGTAGCTTTCGTTTTAAGATGATTTACATCCATGGTCAGTTCTACACGCCTGTCATTGGCGTTGAATGTAGCTTTCGTTTTAAGATGATTTACATCTTTTATATCTCTATACGAGCGCAAAGAAGTTGGATGTACCTTTCTCTTTTAGATGATTTACATCGCAAAGGGCGACAACATCCTACCTTGGGGCGTTGGATGTACCCTTCTTTTTTAGATGATTTACATCATAATGATTGAATATGACTGACCCTCACTAGTTGGATGTACCTTTCTTTTTTAGATGATTTACATCGCTATTTCCTCAAAGACGATGCCGTGAGGTTGGATATACCTTTATTTTAGATGATTTACATCCTATCCAATTGAAATAGTCTTTCATATAACTATTTAAGGTACTTACCGAGTGGAATAATCCCTCAGCATAAGGGTTTCCAACAACCCCGTTGAATATTTAAATCCAAAGATTATCATATTTCAAGACTTCACAATTATGTTTGCAAACGCTTGGATAGCGAATGCGCTGCAAAGTTACTAAAAATCAATAAGAATAAAGACATTATTTGTTATAGGTTTTGAAAAAACTGAAATTTTAGTCCAATTATGCCACTATAATGACCGAAAACATCAAACAATATGTCAAATCCATAGTGTATGATGCGAGAAAACGTGTCAACGATGGCATGAAATGTGTCGGTAAGGGTTTGTGGTATGAAGATTGTATAATTCATTATCGGAAGACGGAAGAAACAGCGTTTCTTGCATTACTCCATACGGAATTGTGCAAGAAACGCTGTTTTTGCGACCAAACCCAAAGGAGCGAGTAAGGAAACAACGTGCACGGCTGATTCCATGAGAATTATTATCGGAAACAACGTAGAGATGGCATAAACAATCTATTTAACACAACAGAAAACGGAGTTTCCACAGTATTCATCTTAAAACTTTTATCAAACTATGAGCGAAATTGGAACTCTTAGCTTGGAGCGTCTAAACAACGGCACACATTTTCTGTTCATTTCAAACGTGTTGGCACGTGCTGAGGCCGATGCGAATGTAAAGAGTAAGCTCTGCGCACAGATTGTCTCGCTAAAGGCTGCCATGAGCAAGAGGATGAGGACTTGAAAATCTCGCAAAAAAGTATGCTGACAGATGACATCGCTACAGCCGATGCATCAAGGACTATGCCATCGACCCAAAGATGCAACTTGACAAGGAAACGGGACACTAGTGATTATTAAATATAAATATGTCAAAGAATTCCACTTTTGCGTGATTTTCTCGCTAAAAAGTTTGTATTATCAATGATTATTCGTATCTTTGCAGCGTCAGTCCTCGCCAAGCCTCTTAACAATGCTCAAATCGTGCGAGGCGTTTTTTGTTTATACAAATTTGAACATGGCGAATCTTATTCCCTTTACAAAACGGTTTGAATCTTCGGAAAATCTCGTTAATTTGCTTGAATCACGAGGTTTACAGATTTGTGACAGAAACAAAGCCATACAGTACCTTGACAATATTGGTTATTACAGATTGTCTGCTTATATGTATCCTTTGTTGAAGATGCCCAAAACAGCACATTTGTATAAGGAAGGTTCAACATTCGAAAAGGTGATGATGCTTTATCGCTTTGACAAGAAACTGAGACTACTCATGTTCAATGAAATAGAAAAGATTGAAATTGCTATCAGACGTGCGGTGATGCAAATAACAGCAGATATGACAGGCAATCCTTTCTGGCTTACTGACTCATCTTACTTCTTGGATAGTTCCAAGTTTAATGAAACAATGCGAGCTATATCCAAGGAATACAGCAAATCTAAAGAGGAGTTCATTCTCCATTTCAAACGAACCTACTCAGAGCCATATCCGCCAGCGTGGATTTTAGGAGAACTGCTTACTATTGGAAACGTCAATGCCATTTATCGCAACATTAAACAAAATCGCATACGCAAGCGCATTGCTAAACGTTTTGGGTTGCCTATCAATGTGTTTGAGTCATGGCTCACGGTTATTGCTGTTACTCGAAATGCCTGTGGTCATCATTCAAGAGTATGGAACAAGCAGAATGCTATTCAGCCAGCAATTCCCAATAGTCCTGCAGGAGAATGGATAACGCAACCAACAGATTCCATGCGTGCTTACTTTGATCTCTGCATCATCAAGTACTTTCTTAATGTTATATCCCCCAATAATGATATGCAATCCAAACTAACATGGTTGTTCATTCGGTTTCCTGAAATTGACTTAAAAGCTCTCGGCTTTCCGCAGGGATGGGAAACGGAACCATTATGGAGGTAATAACATGTGGAATGGCTACTGATCATTCACTCCCTTACATGGTCTTCTTTGTTTCAGTTTTATCATATTATGGAGTCGGTTCAAACGACTCCAACCAATCCATATCTATGTAATTTTGATGTAACTGAAAGTTAAATACGTTAAATTTTAGCCATTTCGTATCTATATAGAATCTACGCAGTCACTTTTCTACCGTTTAGAGCGTATAATACTGATAATCAACTAATAATAGATACAACGGTTGTACCTCATTGGGCAGCATCGTCCTGCCCGACGGGTTGGAAACCATCGGATACAGTGCCTTCTCCAACTGCACGGCGATGACTTCCATCACGATGGGCGACAAAATAAAGAGCGTCGGCGACGGGGCGTTCGTAAATTGCGAGGCGTTGGCCGACGTGTGCTACAAAGGAAGCCTGTCCGGATGGATGCGCATCGACATGCTGGCGGACACGTATCCGGAAGAAACCTGCCCGTTGTCTTTCGCCTCACGCCTCTACGTGGACTACGGCACAGATGACCAGCAAATCGTGACCGACTTGGTGGTCCCGGAGGACATCACCGCAGTGAAAGACTACGCTTTCGCCGGTTACAAAGGGCTGACGTCGGCCGTATTCCCTGCCCACGTGAAAGAAATCGGCAGAGAAGCGTTTTCCTACTGCACCCAACTGGCACAAGCCGAGATACACGCACAGCGCATCGGCGGATACGCCTTTTTCTACTGCAACCGCCTGAAAAACGTAGTCATCGGCAAAGAAGTGAATTTTATCGGTGCCATGTCCTTTAATTATGTCAATCCGACCCAAACGCAATATGAAGGAACGTTGGACGAATGGTGCCGCATATACTTTGCCTCCGCGAGTGCCAACCCGTCCGCCTCGGGCAAACTGTACATCGGCGGCAGCGAGATATGCAGTGAACTGGTACTGCCTTCCACCCTCACCTCCGTAGGGCAGTATGCCTTCTACAGATGTTGGTCGATTACTTCATTGGTCATTCCGGAAAACATCCGTGAAATAGGAGAAAGCGCGTTCAGCAACTGTCCGAACCTCGTGTCCGTGACCGTGGCTTCACCTGCAAAGAAAGCTATGAACACCTTGGCGCAAGAAGGTCTTAGCCTCGGGGATTACGCCTTCCAAGGATGCACCAAACTGGCCGACATCAACCTCTCCGCCTCTTTGACAGGTATAGGTACCGGCGCGTTCGACGGTACGGCATGGCTCAACGCACAGCCCGACGGAGTGGTCTACCTCTCCACGTTTGCCTATAAATATAAAGGTACGATGGCGGAAGGTACTACCCTTGCACTACTTGACGGGACGACGGACGTTTGCGGTCGGGCCTTCAACAACTGTTGGAACCTGGCAGGCATCGACCTGCCGGAAAGCCTGAAAACCATCGGCAAGGAAGCTTTCAGCGGCACAGGCCTGCTGTCCGTCTCACTGCCTTCCCGCATCGACTCCATCGGCGAAAGCGCATTCAGCGGGTGCGACAAGCTGGTTTCGGCCACGCTGCCCGAAAACCTCACAACGATTCCGGCTTCCATGTTTTCCCGTTGCTATGCACTGGCTGCCATCTCTATTCCGGCCAGTGTGGAATACATTGGCGACGAAGCCTTTTATAGCTGCCTCGGCCTGAAAGAAATTACTTCTTTCAATCCTGTACCTCCCGTATGCGAACCTTTTTACGGCGAGAACTGGACCATGGTTTTCGATGGCGTGAATCCAGAGCATTGCACTTTGAAAATCCCGACCGGCTCCACCGCAAGTTACGCCGCAGCCGTGGGATGGGACATGTTCTACCTTTGCGAAGAGTTTGACCCCTCGGGCATACAAGGCGTCCTCAAAGGAAAAGCGTCCGGAAAAACCGTACATTACGACCTCAACGGCCGGATGATTCCGTCCAACGCAAAGGGCATACACATCGTACGCGAAGCTGACGGAAGCTGCCGGAAAATCTGGGTGAAATGACGCAGGACGCACTTGTGAAACATAAAGCCTGCATGGCACCGCAAGTTTAGACACGAGGCCATACACAAAAAAGGGATGCCGCGACCGGCATCCCTTTATCTTTAAAACAAAATCCCCGTACGTAAGGAAAACGTTCCTATACAAACGCGGGGCACATCTCCCCCTCTGGGTTCTATTCCTCTTCCAATGTCATGCCCAAATATGAACAAGAGAAGTTCTTTCCCTTTACGGAAGGAAACTGGCTGCGCGCATCCACATCTTGCCGTGAACGCAAATGCTCCACTATGCGATTGTAACATTCCTGCGCGTTACGAGCCTTGCAACGAGCCTTGAACCGCGTATCCTTATACTGGAACTTCGTGGTGCCGGGAATGGGAACCACACGTTTGAAAAGGATTTCCCCTTCATACCATCCCGGACGGTCGTTGATGGAAAAACGGGCCGCGGGTTCCTTCTCCGAACTTTCGGCCAAAGACTGCGTCCTGCCTCCGTTCACTTTAAATTCGGCCAAAGTCGTAGCCGTTGTCTTAATCACAATAAAATACACACGGGGACGTACCTTATAACGCTTGGGATAAGGCATCGGACTATCCATGTATTGGCGCAAATCTTTCACGAAAGCCTCATCCAACGTAATACCCGGCAGAGAAGACAGGAAATCGAAAGCCTCTTCCGCCGAACTCACCACGCACTCCTCGTCAAAATAGCGAATGTATAAATTCATCAATTCATTAAATAAATAAAACCATAAAATCCGAACAATTATACATCAAGGATATAATTAGTCGGAGACCGGTGCAAAATTATATAAAATCTCCCGTCCGGACAAATTTTGTCTGGTTTAATCCGCCCCGGCGATAACAAAATAAGTAACTTTGCACAACCATTCATGATAATTTGAACATGCCTATCATCAGATTCATTAAAAACTGGACTCTCCCCATCGCCATGCTCGCGGGAGCATTGTCTTACTTCATTTACACCGGGATTCCTGCCCTGGAACCTACGAAGCCTTACGTAGCCCGGTTTATCGACATCCTGCAACCGGCATTGATTTTTGCCATGCTTTTCATCACGTTCTGTAAAGTGAATCCCAGAGAACTCCGTCCTTGCCGTTGGCATGGATGGCTGCTCTTGATTCAGGCCGGCTGTTTTGCCCTCCTTGCCGGACTTTTGAAATGTTTTCCCCATCTGCCGGGCCAGGTTTTGGCAGAAGCCGCCATGCTGTGCATGATTTGCCCGACAGCTACGGCGGCAGCAGTGGTCACCGGAAAATTGGGAGGCAGTGCGGCCAACCTGACCACCTATACCATTTTAATCAATCTGGTCACAGCACTGATAGTCCCCATATTCGTCCCCTTGATTCACCCCCACCCCGATTTGACATTCGGTGTCTCCTTTTCCTTGATATTAAGCAAAGTCTTCCCTCTCCTGTTCTGCCCGTTCCTGGCCGCTTTATTCGTTCGCTACTGCCTTCCGGGCGTACACAAACTGGTCGTCCGCTGCAAAGACCTGGCATTCTATTTGTGGGCCGTGGCACTGGCCATTGCCATCGGGGTTACCGTGAAGAGTATTGTCCACAGCGAAGTATCGGTGCTTTACCAATTGGGCATAGCCGGCATATCGCTTGTTTGCTGCGTCGTACAATTCTGGGCGGGGAAACGCATCGGAACCTGTTACAATGATTCCATCAGCGCAGGTCAGGCCTTGGGACAAAAGAACACGGTATTTGCCATTTGGATGGGGTATACGTTCATGACTCCGGTCACATCGGTAGCCGGAGGCTTCTACAGCATTTGGCACAATATCTACAACTCTTACCAACTCTACCGTAAACGAAACGAAGAAAACAAATGAAACCGGAATGTATAAAAACAAGAAAAGCCACCCTCACGGGCAGCTTTGCCTGAGCGGAAAACGAGACTCGAACTCGCGACCCCGACCTTGGCAAGGTCGTGCTCTACCAACTGAGCTATTTCCGCAGGGGACTTGTGTATTACGGCTGCAAAGATAGCGTATTTCGGGGTTTACACCAAATTTTTCTTTTATTTTTTATCGGTTGTTGATGACCATCGTGTTACCGGAATACGTGATGCGATAACGGAACAGGCTTACCCCTTCTTCACCGATACTGATTTGTCCCTGATTGTTCAGGTTGTAAGTCCGACCGCAGGATACGCATGCGGCATAGCCGCCTTCTTTCAGTTGCAGGGCGCGGGATATATTGTAGGCAGAATAACAGTTGGGGCAGGCCAAATCGTAGCAGACGGGCAGGGAAGTCGTGCTACCCAGTTCGGGGATGTTGGGCAGGCCGACAATAAAACCGGCGATACCCATTTGAATGGAAGAGTTACCGGCAATGGCAGTGGCATTGACCGGAGTGGTGTGTCCGCTTTCGTCTGTGAACAGGAAACGGTCGCGGTCGCGGCGGATGGTCGTATAAACTCCCAAACTGTTCAAGGCCGCGTTGAGTTGCGGTACAGTATTGACGTTTTTGTACACGAAATAGGCCGGATAGTTGGAGTAGGTGTTTTGTACGTCCTCCTTGCAGGCCGTGAGGCATAGCAATGCCGTGAAGATAAAAAAACTCCGTATTCTTTTCATATCAAAGAAACGGAGTTTTTTGCCTTTTATTGTGGTGTTTCTTATCTTCCGAGCAGACGGTTTTCCGCTTCACGGGTGCGGGCGAAGTTAAAACCGCTCCACACTTGTTCCATCAGCTCATGTATCTTGTCGTTGCATAAGTTGCCGATACTTCCTTCGTGGGTATGGTGCACGCGTTTGTCGGGGGTAAATTTTCCGGCTTCGATGTCCAGTCCCACTTTCTTGTAAGCATCGCGGAACGGCATGCCGCCCGTGGCCAACCGGTTCACTTCTTCCACGCTGAACATGTTGTCGTATTTCGGGTCGTCAAGGATATGCTCGTTCACTTGTATCTTATTAATAATGTAGGCCGCCATGCGCAGGCAGTCCTTCAGTTCTTCGAAAGCGGGCAGGAAGACTTCCTTGATGATTTGCAGGTCGCGGAAGTAGCCGCACGGCAGATTGTTCATAATGAGTATAATCTGTTGGGGCAGTGCCTGGATTTTATTGCATTTGGCACGCGTCAGTTCGAATACGTCCGGGTTCTTCTTGTGCGGCATGATGCTCGACCCCGTGGTGCAGTTGTCCGGCAGCTTGACGAAACCGAAGTTTTGTGAGTTGAACAGGCAGGCATCGAAAGCCAGTTTGCTCAGCGTCCCGGCGATGCCCGCAAGGGCGAAGGCCACGTTGCGTTCCATCTTTCCGCGTCCCATCTGGGCGTAGACCACGTTGTAGTTCATCGAATCGAATCCGAGGAGTTCGGTGGTCAGCGTACGGTTGAGGGGGAATGATGAACCGTAACCGGCGGCAGAACCGAGCGGGTTGCGGTTGGTCATCTTGTAGGCGGCCTGAAGGAAAAGCAGGTCGTCCACCAGACTTTCCGCGTAGGCCCCGAACCATAGTCCGAAACTGGAAGGCATGGCCACCTGAAGGTGGGTGTATCCCGGCATGAGCACCCCTTTGTAGCGTTCGCTTTGGGCTTGCAGTTCTTCGAACAGCACTCTGACTTCTTCTGCGATGTCCTGAAGTTGCGCGCGGGTGAACAGTTTCAGGTCCACCAAGACCTGGTCGTTGCGCGACCGGCCGCTATGAATCTTTTTCCCCACGTCGCCCAGTTTACGGGTGAGGAGCAGTTCCACTTGCGAGTGCACGTCTTCCACGCCTTCTTCGATGATGAAGCGTCCGGCTTCGATGTCGGCATGGATGCGGCGCAGTTCTTCCAACAGCACCGGCTGCTCGTCCTTGCCGAGCAGTCCGATGGATTCCAGCATGGTGATGTGCGCCATGGAACCCAATACGTCGTACCGGGCCAGATACAAATCAAGTTCACGGTCGCGGCCGACCGTGAACTTTTCTATTTCTTGATTGACTTCCGTATTTTTTTCCCAAAGTTTGCTTGCCATATTGTCTTTGTGTGATTAAGCTCCGTATGGAATCATGGCCAACATGTCCGCCAGTTTCTCTACACCCTCTTTCAGCGGTTTGGCCACCATACCTTTGATGAACGGGTTGAGGTCGGCTCCTACCGTCAGTTTCATCTTGCATGCCGTTTCGGAAGTGGGCAACAGTTGAATCCACAGGTTGAGATGGATGGGGGAATTGACCGTTTCAAATTTGATACATTTCGGTTCCTCACGCTCAATGATGCGCAACGAAACCTCTCCCAACGGGGAAATGTTACAGCTCACGGAGTCCGTGTCGAATGTCATTTCCTGGATACGTTCGTTCAGTTGGTTCAACTTGTCTTCCGGCACCTGGCCCGACATCATGGCACGTACCGACGGGGCGTTGAACCGTTCCTTGATGACGGCCAGATTGTTCAAGTCGGCCAATTTGGCATAGACGCACGACTGCGCGTAGGGAATAGGCTTGACGTTGCTTTCAAATTGTTGTTTTGACATTTTTCCGTTTTCCTGTTGATGAGACGATTAACCGTTCCAATGGGCCGGGTCTTTTCTCCATTCGTTGAGTACTTCCACGTCGCTGGGGTCGATATAGCCGATGCGTACGGCCTCTGCGACTACGGCTTCATAATTAGTCAGGGTAATCAGTTTTACGTTAGCCGCTTTGAAAGCCTGGGCGGCCACGTCGAACCCGTAAGTGTAGGCTGCCACCATGCCGCTCACCTCGCAACCGTTGTTGCGGATGGCTTCTACGGCTTTCAGGCTGCTTCCGCCGGTAGAAATCAGGTCTTCTACGACAACGACCTTCATGCCCGGACGAAGTTCGCCTTCAATCAGGTTTTCCAGACCATGGTCTTTGGGTTTGGAGCGTACGTAAACGAACGGAAGGTTCAGCAAATCGGCTACCAATGCGCCTTGTGGGATGGCTCCTGTGGCCACGCCGGCGATAGCGTCGGCTTCGGGGAAACGCTCGGCAATGAGGCGTCCTATCTCGATTTTTACGAAATTGCGCAATTCCGGGTAAGACAATGTTTTGCGATTGTCGCAATAAAATGGGGATTTCCATCCGGAAGCCCATGTGAAAGGATTGGTCGGCTGAAGTTTGATGGCTTTGACCTTAAGCAACTTAGCTGCGAAAATCTTCTCTAATGTTTCCATAACTGTCCTAAGTTTATAATTCGTGCTGCAAAGATAGTGAAAGGTGAGCGCAGAGACAAATGAAAAGCGAAGTTTTTCAAGTTTGGCTATGCCGAGCCGCATCCTATTTTCGCGATAGCAAAGATAGTGAAGAGGGAAGACTATTCGGGGGAAAGAGAACTTTTTTCAATGTATAGATTCACGTCTGGCTCAGACCGTTCTATGGCTTTTGGGCGCTCATACGGAGACGCTTGCATCTCCGTGAAGGACAGGTGAAGGCTGTGAGGAAGAAAGTTCACCGTAATGGATTGAACCACAGTTTGTATGAAGGATGTGAACCCTTTTTGCGTTCAATCTCATTGTATGGGTGGTGGAGCTGGCACACGGCATAAAATCGTTTGCAGCAGCACGCAAAATCGTTCTCAGCAGAATGAAAAATCATTCTCAGCCGAACGATTTTTCGTTTGGCGCACAAAATTCGGGCGTTTTCCGAGGCGTATGGGACGTCCGGCAGATGGGTTCATTTTTCAAAAAGGTTGTGTCATTTAGGCATGCTCAATGAAAGTTGGCCACCTTTGTATCCGCCATTAAGGGATAAATGTCTGGTATCATCAAATCTTATCCGAATTTTCATTCGAGATATGGTTATGTGCATATATTTCTACAGGATATCCGTAAAACAGTACGGTTCAAATATTCCTGCGACTATATACCATCTCTATTATCCCGTTGTATTCTTTGGTGCCAACCATTTCCAATTTGATTTTCCGGTCGGTGGTACCAAACAGCCTTATGCCGTTGCCGAGAAGAACCGGTATGACAGCCAGATGATAAGTGTCTATCATATTACTTGATATGAGTTGCCGTGCCACTTCTGCTCCTCCGCAAATCCAGATGTCTTTACCTTCTGATTCCTGTTTTAACGCTTCAATAAGCCGGCATACGTCCATGTTTTTGAAACGGATGTTTTCTGCATTGTCTGTTTCGCCGTGGCGGGTCAGGACATAGGTCGTTGCTCCCTCGTAGGGCCATTGTCCGGGTGAAAGTTCGGTCACAATCTGATTATAGGTTTTTCTTCCCATAATGACCGTGTCCACGCCACTGAAGAATGGTGTAAAGGTGTCTTCCATCTTTGCGTTTTCATCTTGTTCGCTTATCCAGTCAACGGCTCCTCTGTCATCTGCTATATAACCATCTATGCTGACGGCAATATAAAGTATTACTTTACTCATGGGCGTTATTGTCAAAGTTATAAAGTCATTTCAAAATCGGTCTGTTCTAAGTCCCTTATTGCCATTTGGGGCTAATTGATATGATTTTAAAGTTCAATCTGATATATCCTTGTGGTTTCACCCCAAGGGTGATAACAGTTTCCTATGTATCGAAAACCGAACTTTTCATAATAGCCGATATGGTCAGTGCATAGATTCAGGTATTTGAAGCCGTAACTGGCGGCATCCAGCATGGCTTGTTCAATGAGCTGTTTTCCTAAATTCCGGCCTCTATAAGATTCTTCAATATACAGTGCCGCCAACCAAGGATACAGGTCCATTCTGGAATTGAAGTCGTTAGTGACAAGTCCTGCTGAGCCGACAATGGTCTCATTGTCAAGTAGCAGATACCACTGGGGCAACGGGTTCTCAGCGTTCAGACAGCTACGCAAACAATCGTCGTATACCATCTTGGATTCCTCCGTGGCCCACTTGTCTTGAAAGTAGGCTATTGCTGATTGGAGGTATTCTGTCGACTGTCGCAAAGATATTATTTTCATATAATTAACTTGAGTTCGGTATAAAATCAATATGTTCTTGAGAGATTAGGAATATAGAGATAAAAGCATTATATCCTGTTTTATTACGGTGGTTTTCTGCTTTTTACGAATGTCCTGCCCATGCGAGGCTGAGCACGCTGAAGCGGACGCGGCAGGCACGGGCAATGGTCTCGGCGCAGGACAGCATGGTGGCTCCGGTGGTGATGACGTCGTCCACCAATAAGATATGGCGGCCTTCCAAACTCTCGGGATGCCGGACGGCAAAGATGTCTCGGACGTTCTCGCGCCGTTGCCGGTGGTCCAAGGTGGTTTGGCTCGGATTGGATTTGGTGCGCACCACGCTTGTCGTATCGGTGGGGATGCCGGTGGCTTCGGATATGCCCCATGCTATCCAATCGCTTTGATTATAGCCCCGTTGCCGTTCCTTTTTCCGGGACAAGGGAATGGGTACGATAAGGTCTATCCCGTTGAAAAAATTTGTGGCTTTCAGTTCCTCGGCCATCATGCGCCCCATGGTTTTCCCGACTTCGGGATGGTTATGGTATTTCAGTTCGAACAAAATGCGGCTGTGAGGAGAGTGTGGGGTGTAATGGAAAAAAGAAATTCCTTTCTCGATGGGAACCAGTCCCCAAAATATGCGGGCGATGTCGTTTTCTTCAAACGAGACGGTCCGGACACGTGGGAGGTCGGCCTGACATCGTACACAGAGCACCTCTTCACCCGGCGACATGCGCCTGCGGCAACAAAGGCAATACCGGGGAAAGAAAAAGTCCAAAAGGGCTTGGAGGTACAGCGAGAGACTATGTAAAATCCTCTTCTTCCACATGCAAGCAACGCGTAATGGCATTCATTTCAAATCCGCGGCTGAGGCCGAAGCGAATGAGTTTCCCGTTGCGCTCATAGTCGGAAGCAGCCTTCACGCTCCGGGCTTTGCTTTGCAGAAGCTTACGGAGGACACACAGGTATTCCTCTTCTTCGATTTCGGTCAGTGCCTCCCGGCAACACGTGTCGGGAATGTTTTTAAGTCGGAAGGCTTGCATGATTTTAATGCGCCCCCATTGGTTATATCTGAATTTGTCCCGTACGAAACACCGGCTGAACCGGGCTTCGTCGATGAATTTTTCCGCTTGGAGGCGTGTGAGCACTTCTTTCTGTTGCGCTGCACCGAGTCCCCATTTGTCCAGCTTCTTTTGGATGTCGGAAAGACAGTATTCCGCGCCGGAACAGCAGGCCGCAGCCTTGTTGAAGGCTTCTTGTGTGGTCAGTTCTTTCATTTTCTGCATCGTATCATTCGTTCATTGTCGTAGAAATCTTTCTTCAAAGTGACGTCTCGTAAGCCGAGGCTTTGGAACAGCCGGGTGGTTTCCCATCCGTATGCCCTGTTGATTTCCACGTAAAGCCGTCCGTCCTCTTTCAACGTCTTTACGGCATATTCCCCTATTGCCCGATAGAAAAGCAATGGGTCATGGTCCGGGACAAAGAGCGCTTGCGAAGGTTCGTAGCGCAGCACATTCTCTTCCATGTCCTCCCGTTCATGCTCGCAGATGTAGGGGGGATTGCTGACGATGATGTCCCAAAGCGGGGAATCCTGCTCTTTGGACGGAGAGTCCAGAATGTCCTGACACCGGAAATTCACAGCGGCCCCTAAACGCTCTGCATTCTCCCGGGCGATGGCAAGAGCTTGCGGGCTGATGTCGATGGCGGACACTTGTGCCTGCGGCAGTTCTTGGGACAGCGTGATGGCTATGCAGCCGCTGCCCGTCCCGATGTCCAATATGTCAGGCGATGAAAATCCGGATGCCTTTTCGTCCCGTATGATCCACTCCGTCAATTCTTCCGTTTCGGGACGCGGCACAAGGACACCCGGGGCAACGGAGAAAGTACGGCCGCAGAAATCCGTTTGTCCTAAAACGTATTGTACGGGTTCTTTTTGCGACAGGCGTTTCACAATATTTTCAAGGTCCCGGCGTTCTTCTAAGGAGAAAGTCCGGTCCCGTCCCATGCAGATGTCGATTGGCGTGAGGCCGAAACGGGTCTCCAATACAAGGCGGGCTATGGCGCGTGCCTCACTGGCAGGGTAGGACATGCAGAGGCGGTCGAAGATATAATTGAAAGAAGCGTTCATCTCTGTGATGGGTTTGTCGGACAAAAATAGGCATTTTTATCGGATTGGTATATGACAACAGACGAAAAATACATGTCCCGTTGCATACAACTGGCACGCAACGGGTTTTATGGCGCAGCACCGAATCCTATGGTGGGGGCTGTCATTGTACACGACGGGAAGATTATCGGCGAGGGATACCACGTGCGTTGCGGCGGACCGCATGCCGAGGTGAACGCGGTCCGTTCTGTGCGTAATCCCGAACTGTTGAAAGAGAGTACGATATACGTAAGTCTGGAGCCTTGCTCGCATTATGGAAAGACGCCTCCTTGTGCCGATTTGATTGTGGAAAAGGGAATTCCCCGTGTCGTAGTCGGGTGTATGGATCCGTTTGCCAAAGTGGCGGGTCGGGGCATACGGAAATTACAGGAGGCGGGCATCGAGGTCACGGTCGGTGTGCTGGAGGCCGAGTGTCTGGCACTGAATCGTAGGTTCATTACTTTCCATACGCACCATCGTCCTTATATTACGTTGAAGTGGGCTGAATCGGCCGATGGCTTTATGGATAGCCTGCGCACGGACTACGAGAAGGAAAAACCTTACGCATTTTCCACGCCGTACACCCGGATGTTGGTACATCGTTGTCGGGCGGAGCATCAGGCTATTTTGGTCGGGCGGCAGACAGCTTTGGCCGACAACCCTTCGCTGAATTTACGAATGTGGCCGGGTAAATCTCCTTTACGCTTGGTGATGGACCGTAGAGGCGACCTTCCCGGACATCTTGCTCTTTTTAACGATGGGGCGGAAACGCGTGTATATCTGGATGTTTTGTCCGTTCTTCCTCCGTATGGAAAACAGGCGGGAGTGACTTGCGTACGCTTGGATTTCAGTCGGGATATTTTGCTGCAAATTCTGGATGATTTATACCGTTTGTCTGTCCAGTCTCTTTTGGTGGAAGGAGGGCATAGGCTGCTGGAAAGTTTCATTTCGGCCGGACTTTGGGATGAAATCAGGGTGGAGCAGTCCCCGGTATTTCTAAAAGAGGGCGTCCCGTCTCCGTCATGGCCTCACGGACGGATACGGACTACAGAGGTGGAAGGCCATTTGCTGGTTCATATACTCTCGTCGCGAGGCAGTTCGGCTGTATAATCGTGTGGATGAACGCAAAAATACTTCGATTTATCGAAATTTTGCATAATTCAACGCTCTATGTTTCGTAAAAGTAAAAAATGTGCGTACTTTTGTACCTTGATAAATAATATTGTATTGATAGATTTATGAAAAAATCCATATTGTCATTGTCTTTAGCCGTGCTTTCCGTGTTATTGATATGCTCGTGTAAGGACGACGACGAGGTCGTGTTGAGTACCGATTGTTATATCAGCAGTTTCACGTTGGGGAATGTAAAGAGACAGATTACTACGGTAAACTCTGCCGGGCGGGATACCACTTATACCATTTCTTATAGTGCTTTGTACTTTCCCATGACGGTCAATCAGTTAGACGGGACGATAGCCAATAAAGATTCTCTTCCTGTCAACAGCGATGTGAAAGCCGTATTGGCTACTGTGGAATCTTCCGGAACCGTGGTGTACAAGAAGGTATCCGAGGGAGAGGACGCGTGGAAGGCTTATTCTACTTCGGACTCGATTGATTTTACGTCGCCTTTGACTTTCCGGGTATATTCGCCCGATTATTCGGCAAGCCGTGATTATACTTTGCAGGTAAATGTACACCAACAAGACGGAGAAGTGTTTTCCTGGGAAAAGGTAGCAGAACCGGCCGTATGGTCGGCTGCGGAAGCAGTAAAAACGGTGGTGTGGAAAGGACGCGTGTGGCTCTACAGTAAGGAAAACGGAAGCGTACGCGTGTTTACGACAGCTTTGTCGGACGGGAAAGATTGGACCGAGCAGCCGGTTTCGGGATGTGCAACGGCCGATGTGGTTACTTTGACGGAGTTTGGAGACGCATTGTATATGAGCGGGGTGGACGGAACGTTGATGCGTTCGGAAGACGGACTGAACTGGACTGCTTGTACGGCAGACCGCAGTGTACGTTTGTTGGTGGCCGACAGGACGCATCTTTATGCGCTTTCGGACGGGCGTGTTTATCGTTCGGCCGATGGTGCGTTATGGCTTGAAGAAGCTTTGGACGAAACTCCGGCTTTCTTGCCGGTACAGGATTTTGCCACCGTCTCTTATACGCAAGAGAATGGCTTGGAGCGGACGTTATGGATTGGCAACCGCAGTATGGATGATTATCCTTCAGACGAGGCGGCTATGGTGTGGAGCCATAGTCTGACCGCAGGGCAGGAAACGGCTGTTTGGGCTTATTTCAATGCCGCGCCGGACAATCATTACGCTTGTCCCCGTTTGCAATCCCTGAATCTCATACGTTACGATGAGGTGTTGTTGGCTTTGGGCGGTAAGTCACTGGACGGGACGGCCCATAAGGCTTTCGACAATATGTATGTGAGCCGGGATAACGGGGTGACTTGGAAAACCGACGGGGTTTACGTCCTGCCCGGCGATTTGGAAGGAAAAGATGTGTTGATGTCTGTCGCGGTGGATGCCGAATACCGTGTGTGGCTTGTCGCAGGCGACGGGGTTTGGCGCGGACGGTTGAATCAGTTGGGATTTGAAGACCGTTGATTCAGACGGGCAGACTCAAATATAGATACAACGGGGATGAAGAAAGTTCTGGTAATACTGTTTCTATTGTGGTTGGGTTTCCCTTGGGAGGGCAAGGCACAGGATGACGTTTACCGGATGGAATTGGGCGGCGGCGTAGGCGGATGCTTTTATTTGGGCGATGCCAACAGCAAGCCGTTTGCTCATTTGGGAGCCATGGGAAGTGTTGTGGCGCGCTACATCTTCAATCCTCGTATGGCGATAAAAGGGAATTTGGCTTTGGGGCATATATCGGGTGAGACGGGGAAAGACTTCTTTCCCGAGAATGCCGGAAGCGGTGATGCAGACGGAGGCAGGCCTGGCGTGGCGCATTTTAAGCGCAATGTGATAGATTTCGGTGCCCAGTTCGAATTTAACTTCTGGGGATACGGTATCGGGCGCGGTTACGAAGGATACAGTCGTATCACTCCTTATATGTTAATCGGAGCCGGACTGACATTGGCGCCCAAGCCGGTACAGACCGATGCGGGATTCAACATCCCGGTGGGAGTCGGAGTCAAGTTTAAGGTAAGGCCCCGGTTGAATATCGGGTTCGAATGGAGCATGCGTTTTACGACAACAGACCGTTTGGATGTATCCAATATGGATGGGGTGATACTTCACGATCCGTACGGTGTGAAGAGCGGTGGTTTTAAGAACAAGGACTGCTATTCGTTTACGATGTTGTCGGTCACTTATGATTTGTTCCCTAAGTGTGTAAATTGTAATAATATAAAATATGTCTTTTAACAACGAAATAGACGCTGCGCGTATTCCTCGCCATGTGGCCATTATTATGGATGGTAACGGGCGTTGGGCGAAAGCCAAAGGGTTGCCGCGCACGGCCGGACACCAGGAGGGGGTGGAAACCGTGAAAAAGATTACGGAGGAAGCCGTCAGATTAGGTGTCAAATACTTGACTTTATATACGTTCTCCACAGAAAACTGGAATCGTCCGGAACCCGAGATTGCGGCACTCATGGGGTTGATTCTCGACCATCTTGAAGATGAGATTTTCATGAAAAACAACGTCCGTTTCCGTGTGATTGGCGATATGTCCCGTATTCCGGAAGCCGTGCGGATGCGTTTGGAAGAATGTATGCAGCATACGGCCGCGAACGAGAAGATGACGATGGTCATCGCATTGAGCTATTCTTCTCGATGGGAATTGGCGCAGGCTATGCGGCAAATAGCCGAAGAGGTGCAGACAGGTGCCTTGTTGCCGTCCCAGATTACGGAAGAGACCATAGAAGCCCATCTGGTTACTCGTTTTATGCCGGATCCGGATTTGCTGATCCGTACAGGCGGCGAATACCGTATCAGCAATTACCTGTTATGGCAATGTGCCTATACGGAATTTTATTTCTGTGATACCTATTGGCCGGATTTTGATGAGAACGAGTTCCGCAAGGCTATTGCGGACTACCAATCGCGGGAACGCCGATTTGGCAAGACCAGTGAACAAGTCGCTATAAAATAAGCAACACCGACGTATGAAAACAGTAAAGAGCATCTGTCTTACATTATTAATATTGGGTACGGGTTTTCCATCCGTGCAGGCTCAAACGGAAGAAAAACAAGTAAAGCCAACCGTAGAATATTCCCGTATTCCCCGTTCCTATACTATCGGAGGAATTTCCGTGGAGGGAGCAAAGAACTATGACGATTATATGCTTATCGGGTTATCCGGACTTACGGTCGGCCAGAAAGTAAACATTCCCGGGGAGGAAATCACCGATGCCGTCAAGCGTTTCTGGCGTAACGGTTTGTTCTCGAATGTTTCGATAGAAGCGGATAGCGTGGTGGGCGATAAGGTCTACCTTTGCATCAAGCTGACACAGCGTCCGCGTGTATCGCAGATTAATTACAGCGGTGTGAAAAAGGGAGAGCGTGAAGATTTGGAAAACCGCATCGGTTTGTTGAAAGACAACCAGCTCACTCCGAACATGATAGACCGTGCGAAGTTCTTGATTAAAAAGTATTTCGATGAAAAGGGATACAAGAATGCCGAAATCGAGATTTTGCAGAGAGACGATGTGACCGCACCGGACAAGACCATTGTGGATATTCGTATCGACAAGAAAGAAAAGGTGAAGATACACTCCATTACGATTGAGGGAAACCATGCTTTGAGTACGAAGAAGATAAAAGGAACGATGTTCGTTCCGGGCGTTTTCAAGAAGACCAATGAAAAAGGACGTCCCGGCAGTTGGTTCCGTACGAAGAAATTTATAGAGGAGAAGTACAAGGAAGACAAGGAAAACTTGATTAAGAAGTATAACGAGTTGGGATATCGTGATGCCGTGATTCTGGAAGACAGTGTGACGCCTCATAATGAGAAGACGGTGGACGTGTACGTGAAGGTGGAAGAAGGTCAAAGGTATTATCTCCGCAATATAGAATGGGTGGGCAATACGATTTATCCCACGACAACGTTGAACAATTTGTTGCGGATGAAGAAAGGCGACGTGTATAACCAGACGAAACTGGAGGAACGTACGTCGACCGATGAAGATGCTGTGGGTAATCTTTATTATAATAACGGATATGTGTTCTACCGGCTGGATCCGGTGGAAGTGAATATCGACGGCGACTCGATTGATTTGGAACTCCGTATTACCGAGGGACCGCAGGCTACGATACGTCATATTGCCATCAACGGTAACGACCGTGTGTACGAGAGCGTGGTGCGTCGGGAATTGCGTACCAAACCCGGCGACTTGTTCAGCAAAGAGGCTTTGGAACGTTCTTATCGTGAAATCGCTTCGATGGGACACTTCGATCCGGAACAGATTGACCCGAAGGTCGTTCCTTCTCAGTCGGACGGTACGGTGGACATCAATTGGGGATTGGTGTCGAAGTCGAACGACCAAATCGAGTTCTCATTAGGTTACGGACAGACGGGTGTGATTGGAAAAATCGGTTTGAAGTTCTCGAATTTCTGTCTGGCCAACTTATTTACGAAGGGCGGTCTTCGTCGGGGAGTCCTGCCGCAGGGTAACGGAGAGACGTTTAGTATCAGCGGACAGACAAACGGACAGTACTACCAGTCGTATAGTGTCAACTACATGAACCCGTGGTTCGGAGGCAAGCGTCCTAACGCCTTGTCGTTCTCGGCTTTCTTCTCTAAGCAGACTGACGTGAGCGATAACTATTACAACTCCTCTTACTACAACAGCTACTATAATTATCTGTATGGTTATGGTACGAGCGGTTCCAATTATTACGAGAATTTCCTCGATCCGGATTCTTACGTGAAACTGTTTGGTGTGTCATTGGGATGGGGTAAGCGTTTGCGTTGGCCGGACGACTATTTCCAACTGTCGGCAGACCTCTCGTATCAGCGTTACATCCTGAGGGACTGGAACTATTTCCTTATTTCGAATGGTTCTTGCAACAATATAGCTTTAAATCTGGCTTTATCCCGTAATTCCACGGACAATCCGATTTATCCCCGTCGCGGTTCGGAGTTTACATTGTCCGTAGGATTGACGCCCCCGTATTCTTTGTTTGACAACAAGGACTACAAGAACTTGGCGAACAATTACCAAAGTGCAAGTTATCAGCGTGAGATGCAGGAGAAGTACAAATGGATTGAATATCACAAGTGGAAGTTCAAACTCCGTACTTATACGGCCTTGAGCAGTATGGTGAAGTGTCCGGTGTTGATGACACGCATAGAGTTCGGATTGTTGGGAGCTTACAATAAGTATAAGAAGTCACCGTTTGAGACCTATTATGTCGGGGGAGACGGAATGTCCGGTTACTCTACGACGTACGCTACCGAAACTATCGGTTTGCGCGGTTACGACAACGGTTCTTTGACTCCAAGCGGATATACGGGGTATGCCTACGACCGTTTCACGTTGGAGTTGCGCTATCCGCTCATGCTGCAAGGTTCTACGAACATCTATGCGTTGACTTTCATCGAAGGCGGTAATGCATGGTCGAGCGTGAAAGACTTCAATCCGTTCGACATGAAACGTTCAGCCGGGGTCGGTGTACGTATATTCTTGCCGATGGTAGGTTTGCTGGGAATCGACTGGGCATACGGTTTCGATGATGTCTTCGGTTCTAAACAATATGGCGGAAGTCAGTTCCATTTCATTTTGGGACAAGAGTTCTAATTTAAAAACAGAAGAAAGATGAAAAAGTTATTCACTTTATTGTGTTTGCTCATGATAATGGGCGCACAATCAATGGCGCAGAAGTTTGCGCTGGTCGACATGGAGTATATTTTGAAGAATATTCCGGCATACGAGCGTGCCAGCGAGCAGTTGAACCAGGTTTCCAAAAAATGGCAGGCCGAGGTGGACGCATTGACGGAAGAGGCGCAAACCTTATATAAGAACTATCAGAGTGAGGCCGTTTTCCTGAGCACGGAGCAGAAGACCAAGAAAGAAGAAGAGATCGTGGCTAAGGAAAAAGAGGCGGCCGAATTGAAGAAGAAATATTTCGGTCCGGAAGGTGAGCTGTTCAAGAAACGTGAGAGCCTGATGGCTCCCATCCAGGATGAGATATACAATGCCGTGAAAGACATCTCGGACAGTAAAGGATATTCTTTGATTTTGGACCGTGCGTCCGATACCGGTATCATTTTTGCATCTCCGAAGATAGATATAAGCAATGAAGTCCTGACGAAATTAGGATATTCCAACTAACATTCGTACATTTGCATGCAATATGAAAAATAATAATATAAAAAATAGAGATATAAGATGAAAAAAGTGATTTTAATGGCATTGTTGCTCGTACCGATGAGCATCTTTGCACAGAAGTTTGGCCATTTCGATTCAAGTGCCATTATCCAACTCATGCCGGAGTACACCACGGCTCAGACCGAAATCCAGCAGCTTCAGGCTCAGTATGAGAACGACCTGAAACGCATGCAGGACGAGCTGAAAAAGAAGTCGGAAGAGTACGAAAAAGAGAAAGCGAACCTGTTGGATAACGTAAGACAGCGTCGCGAAACGGAATTGCAAGATTTGTATAACCGTATCCAACAGAGCTATCAGGACAATCAAAAGTCCTTGCAGGAAACTTCACAGCAGAAGATGCAGGCTATTTCCGACAAGATGCTCGGCGTTATCAAGCAGATAGGAACAGAGGGCGGTTATGTCTATATCATGGACGTTTCAGCCGGTATTCCTTATATCAGCACGACGTTGAGTACGGATGTGACGGCAGACATCAAGCAAAAGTTGGGCTTGAAATAAGCGGAATATTCCCTGTTTTCATACAAAGGCTTCTCCGGCAGTACGAAATGCCAGCCGGAGGAGCCTTTTTATTTTCTATCGTGTTTTTCTGTTTTCCGAGAAAAAAAGACTGTTTTTTATCGGTATGAACATAAAAATGAATAACTTTGTTACGGTTAATAATATACGGTTCATGATGCGAAAAATGAATAAGTTAGTCTTGTGTCTGTCTTTTTTGTTGTTGCCTTTCGCGGTCAAGGCGCAGACTACGCAGGGCAGATTCGGTTATCTGAGTTACAATGCCATATTTCAGGCTATGCCCGAATATGAGGTTTCCCGGCAAAAGCTGGCAGACTTGAAGTCTAAATATGATAAGGAAGCCCAGCGGAGTGAGGAAGAGTTCCAGCGGAAGTTTGCAGAGTTCCTGCAAGGACAGAAAGAATTTCCGGAGAATATCTTGTTGAAACGTCAGCATGAACTGCAAGACCTGTTGACCAAGAGTATCCGTTTCAAGGAAGAGTCGCAGAAGTTGCTCGTGCAGGCGGAAAAGGATCTGCAGGCCGACATGCTTTACTTGTTGAACGAAGCCATACGTGCCGTAGGGGTAGAAAGAGGGTATGCCTATATTATCAATACGGACGGCAATACCTGTCCTTTTATCAATCCTGCGGTGGCCGACGATGTGACGAACTATGTGAAAGAAAAGCTTCAGTTGCCCATTAGTGTCGAGCCATGAAAGTTGCTTTAACTGAAAAGCCGGGGCCTATCGGAGTGTTCGACTCCGGTTACGGCGGACTGACCATCTTGCATGAGATTCGTCAGTTGATGCCGCAGTATGATTATCTTTATTTGGGAGATAATGCCCGCACACCCTACGGGACACGTTCGTTCGAGGTCGTGTATGAGTTTACGCGTGAAGCCGTGCAGAAACTCTTCGACTTGGGTTGCCATCTGGTGATATTGGCTTGCAATACGGCTTCGGCCAAAGCTTTGAAAACCATTCAGCAGAACGACCTTCCGCAAATGGAGGGGGAGACGCGTCGTGTGTTGGGCGTCATCCGTCCTACTGCGGAATGTATCGGGCAGATAACCCATAGCCGTCACGTAGGAATTTTAGCCACATCGGGTACCATCAGTTCCGGTTCCTATCCGTTGGAAATCCGGAAACTTTATCCCGACATTGTCGTGAGTGGGGAAGCCTGTCCCATGTGGGTGCCATTAGTGGAAAATTACGAATACGATTCACCCGGAGCCGATTATTTTGTGGAAAAGCGCATCGGCAACCTGCTCCGGAAAGACCCTGCGATAGATACCATTGTTTTGGGGTGTACGCATTATCCCTTGTTGCTGAACAAGATTCTGAAATACACTCCTCGTAATGTGCGTATCGTCCCCCAGGGAGAATACGTGGCCTACAGCCTGAAAGATTACCTGCAACGTCATACGGAAATAGAAACGTTGTGTACGCAAAGCGGCACGTGCCGCTTCCTGACCACGGAAAGTCCTGACAAATTTATGGAGTCGGCTTCCATTTTCCTTCGTCAGCATGTGGAAGCCGAACGCGTGGTGTTGGAATAATGTTTTTTCGGTATTATGATTCCAACACTCTGTACCGGTTTCCATAATGTATATGTATTGATGGGATGCTCCACGAGTACGCAGATGAACCTGCGGCTTCCCGAAAGGGCGGAAAGCACTTTGCACGAGGACGTGCCGATGAAGGAGGTGATGTGCGGCAGGGGCCGGCTGTGCCGTCGGTACACCTTGCGCAGGTTGAGGTTTTTGGGTTTCCGGTAAGGTAGTACGACGGGTACCCGCTGTTTTGTCCGTATGTCGTTTCTCATTCCACCGTCTTATGGCGGTGCATGCAATCTTTTTGAAGTCCATAGGCTTTGTGTTTTCTGTTATGTTTTCCACCTGCAAATATATGACATGAAAAAGCCTTTGTCAAGCCCTTCACCGTAACATATTGAAAACCAATACAACTGCAAATTCGTTAAAAACAGTTTCATGCGGACAGTCCGTTTTCCGGTGAAATCCCGGTGAAGGATTGTACGGTAGAAAGTTCACCTTAAAGTGTTGGTACAGAAGAGGTCTGAAGGAAGCGAACCTTTTTGGGCGAGAAACAGTTTGTGGGAGGTAGAGTAGGGTGAACCCCTTCCTACGGCTGTCCATGCTTTTTCCTGATTCGGTTTTCAGCATGGCAAAGCCCGTAAGACGGACGTCAGTATGTCCGAAAATCGTTCTCAGGAGATTGAGAAATCGTTTGCAGCAGAATGGGAAATCGTTTGGCGCAGATTGTTTTGTCGTTTTTGTATGCTACAGGGGCATGACTGAATATTCCTGCATCTTTTGATATAGTTGCCAGCAATAAAGTAGGGAAGACGGATTCTGAGGCCAGAAATCGGTTATAAAAAAGCCCTGTAAGTGAATATCAAGCAGAAATGTCAAAAGTATAAAGTATACCTTGGTATTTTTGCAGATTTTGGTAAGAATGGAAAGTACAGTTATGTAGATCCGTCAGTCGAGCAACCTTTTGCTCAGGTATCTCACGGGATACCATAATGCACCATAGCTGACCAGCAATACGGTAAAGAATACGATGACGACATCCCAGGGGTGAACACTGACGGGGTAGGCATCTACGACGAAACTTCCGGAAGAATTGCCTAAAGTGATAAGTCCGTAGGTTTGTTGCAGATAGCATAAGGTAATCCCGACGATGATGCCGATTAAAGCTCCGAAGCCGGATATCATACGCCCTTCAAATAGGAAGATACGGATAATCTGGTTGTCTTTGGCTCCTAAATTACGCAGGGTACGCACGTCTTCTTTCTTGTCTATAATCAGCATGGAGATGGAACCGATGATGTTGAAGCTGGCTACTAAAAGAATAAACGTAAGAAACAGGTAAGCGATGAGCTTTTCCACTTCCATGATGCGGAACACGTCTTCCTGTTGTTCGTAGCGGTCTTTTACCGTAAATCCGTTACCTAATATTTTTTGGATGTCGGCTTGTGCCTGACGGATGTCCACACCATCTTGCAGTTGCAATTCTATGGCGGAAACACGTCCCTGTTGCCCGAACAAATCCCGGGCGAAACGTAGGGAGGTAAGGATGTAACCGGCATCGTATTTAGCCTGTTTCACGGCAAAAACCACGCCGGGTGAGTATAATTCGCTTTGTGTGAAGCTTTCTGTAGGATTGGACAGGTTCACCCGCTCTCCCTTTTGGGGGGCGTAAACCCTTAAGGGAGTGTCGAAACTGGCTCCCAGTCCTAATTGCGCAGCCAGTTGTATGCCCAACACTCCGAATTCCAGAACATCTGCATGTAAAGTAAACGTACCGTCTCCATAAAGCAGTTTGTTCAGGTCTGCCATTTGGGCGAAGTTATCGTCTACTCCTTTGATGGTTACCATGGCTTGGTGTTCACCGCAAATGACAAGTGCATGGTCTTCCAACGTTTCCGTGTAGATTTTGATTCTCGGATAGGCTTTTAGGGCTGTGAGTTTCGGGTCGTCTGCGGCCATGGTCTTCCCTTGGGATGGCGTGACCTTTAGCTGTGGGTCGATGGCTGTGAAAAATGAAGCGACAAGGTCTTGGAATCCGTTGAATACGGACATCGTACAGACCAATGCCATGGTGGCCAGAGCTACACCGCATACTGAAATCGCAGAAATGATATTGATGGCATGGTGCGATTTCTTGGAAAACAGGTATCGTCGTGCGATGTAGAACGGGAAGTTCATTCTTTCAGTAGCTTGTCGATGTTTTCGATATAGTCCAAAGAGTCATCTACGAAGAATTTCAATTCGGGGATGATGCGTAACTGATGGCGTACCCGTGTCCCCAGTTCGTAACGGATGGCTTTCATGTTGCCATTTATATTTTTCACGATTTCTTCGCTTTGCTGGCTCGGAAATATGCTCAGGTACACGCGGCAGATGCTGAGGTCCGGACTGATGCGGCAGGCACTTACCGAAACCAATACTCCTTTCATCGCCTTGGTTTGCAGCATGAAAATCTCGCTGAGTTCCTTTTGTATCAGCCGGGAGATTTTGTTTTGTCTGGTTGTTTCCATATTCTTTATTTTATTTTTTGCGGATGAGGGTCAGCCCGTCACGTAACGGTAGGATGACTTTCTCCACACGTGAGTCTGCGGCTATTCGGTTATTGAAATCCATGATACCCCGCGTTTGTGCGTCCTTATGGGGCGGAGGCTCTAATACGTGACCGTCCCACAAGGTATTGTCGGCCAAGATATAGCCGCCCGGTTCGAGGCGGGGGAGAATCATTTCGTAGTAGTCCGTGTAGCGTCTCTTGTCACCGTCCACGAAAGCCATGTCGAACGTGAGTCCCATTTCCGGAACCCTTTTCAGAGCATCGCCGATGATGAATTCTATTTGCGAGGCGTATGGTGAGTTCTCTATCCATGGTCGGGTGAAATCCTCCTGTTCGTCATTGATCTCAAAGGTGTACAGGCGACCGTCCGGTTCAAGGCCTTCTGCCATGCAAAGGGCTGAATAGCCGCTGTAAGTTCCGATTTCCAGAATACGCCGGGGACGTATCATGCGGACCAACATTTTGAGCAGACGTCCTTGCAAATGTCCGGAAGCCATGCGGGGACGTAGCAGTTTTACATGCGTGTCCCGATACAAGGCTTTCAGATATTCGCTTTCCTCGTCGATATGTTCGAGGATATATTGGTCCAACCGGTCCGTTTCCTGCATATTCGGTAGATATTAGAGATAGCGTGTCCGGTTGGGCAGTACGTATTCCATGGCGTGTTTCAACACGTCTCCCACAACGTTGATTTCGAGGAATGAAGTTTGAGTTCCTTTTTTACCGCCACTCAGGTAGGCCACCATTTCGTTTTCCGAAAGGACGCCGTCGTCGAGCAATTTTTGAAGGGCTGCAAAATAATACGCTTGTCCGTTGGCTTTCTCCGGCATGAAGATAGCTTCCACCCCGTAGGAAAGTGCGAGATGGCGCATGGTCTTTTCTTTGTAGCATACGGCCAGGACGGGGTATTTTCCACGGTAGGCCGCGAGGGAACGCGCCGTAAGGCCGCTGAAACTATCTGTAATAATAGCCCGGATAGGCATCAGATTACTGGCACGTACAGCCGATTTTGCCAAAAATGAAGGGACGTCGGTTTTTTCCGGCGTCAGCGGAATCTGGATGTCGTTTTCTTCGAGTTTGTCTTTTTCAGCCTGTGCCGCGATGGTAGCCATCGTGCGCACGGCCTCTACCGGATACTTGCCGTAAGCCGTCTCGCCGCTCAGCATCAGGGCATCCGTACGGTAGTAGATGGCATTGGCGATGTCTGTGACTTCCGCCCGTGTCGGACGTGGATTGTTGATCATCGTGTGCAACATTTGTGTGGCTACGATAACCGGCTTTTTAGCTAAGATGCACTTTTTGATTAAGATACGTTGTATGCCCGGAATACGTTCCTGGGGTACTTCGATGCCCAAATCTCCGCGAGCTACCATGATGCCGTCCGCCACTTCCAGAATTTCATCAATATTATCCACGCCTTCCTGATTCTCGATTTTTGCGATAATCTTGATGTCGCTGCCGTATGCATTCAGAATCTCACGGATGTCCAATACGTCCTGTTTGTTACGAACGAAAGAGTGGGCGATGAAGTCTATGTCTTTTTCGATGGCGTAAAGGATGTTGTTGCGGTCTTTTTCCGTCAGAGACGGCAAATTGATACGCACGCCCGGTACGTTCACGCTTTTACGGCTGGCCAGTGTCGCATCGTTGCATACTTCGCAATACAAAGCTTCTTCATCCTTATCCGTTACTTTCAGTTCAAGGTCTCCATCGTCTATCAAGATTTTGGCACCTACGGATAAGTCGTTTACGAAGTTCGGATAAGTGACATAAATACAACCGCGTACGGTCTCTTTTTCCGGATTACCGATAATTTTGACCCGGTCGCCGGTTTTATATTCGGTAGTATCTTCGGCATTTTTGGTGGTTCTCACTTCCGGTCCTTTCGTATCCATCAATATACCGATACGATTGGATACTTCGCGTACGTTGGCTATTAGTTGCTCGAAACCTTCCCGGCTGGCATGTGCAGTGTTCATACGTACTACATTCATGCCGGCATTGAAAAGGTCGCGGATAAAGTCCACATCGCAGCGCAAGTCTGATATGGAAGCGACTATCTTCGTCTTTTTCAACATCATAATCTTTATACCTTATTTAAATTTAATACCTATTATTTCTACTTTATTGAGTCTTTCCGACAGTGCAACAGTGCTTCGACCGCCAGTCTGTAAGAATCGAGACCAAAGCCGCAAATAACACCTAAGCAAGCACATGAAATCATGGATTTGTGGCGAAACTCTTCCCGTTTGTGCACGTTACTGATGTGTACTTCCACGACCGGAGCCGTAACCGCTCTGATTGCATCTTGCAGGGCTATGGATGTATGGGTGTAGGCACCGGCATTCAGAATAATACCTGCATATTCAAATCCTACCTCATGAATTTTGTCAATCATCTCCCCTTCGATGTTGCTTTGGTAGTAGTCGATTTCCAAATCGGGATAGGCCGTACGCAGCTTCTCTAAATAACTTTCAAAGGATTCTGCACCGTATATGCCGGGCTCTCGTTTGCCCAGTAAGTTGATATTTGGCCCATTTATGATTTGTATTCTCATCTTTTTCTATAATTTTGTAGAAAACGTGCCGCAAAAATACAAAAAAAGAATGGAATACAGCGAAAAAACGTCTTATAATAGAGGTGGGGAGGTCTCGAAAGCACTATTACGAAGGTATTACCAGTATTTGAAGTTGGAAAGAGGGCTTTCAGGAAATACATTGGATGCTTATACCGAAGATTTAAGAAAACTTTTAGGCTTTCTTTGGGAAGGAGGATTGGATTTCAGGACTGTCTCGGTGGACGATTTACATCAGTTTATGGCAGAGTTGGCAGATGTCGGTATCGGGCCTCGTTCCATGGCACGTATTTTGTCTGGAATCCGTTCATTTTATCGTTTCCTATACGTGGAGAAAGAAATCGTACAAGACCCAACGGAATTGCTTGAATCTCCGAAAATCGGACGTCATTTGCCGGAAGTTCTGACGGTGGCGGAAATAGATGCCATGATAGCAGGTATAGACTTGAGCCAGCCGGAGGGACAACGGAACCGTGCCATTCTGGAGATGCTTTACAGTTGTGGCTTGCGGGTAAGTGAGTTATGCGGGCTTCGGATTTCCGATTTGTTTTTGGAAGAGGGCTTTATCAGAGTGAAAGGCAAAGGAGGGAAAGAACGTTTGGTTCCCATTTCCGGTCGTGCCGTACGCGAATTGGAGAATTGGTTCCTTTGTAGGAATCTTATTCATATCAAACCGGGAAATGAAGATTTTGTTTTTTTAAGTCTGAGGCGGGGGGCTTCCTTGTCGCGGATTACCATTTTTTATTGGGTCAAGGAATTGGCAGTCGCGGCCGGGATTCAAAAAAAGATAAGTCCCCATACGTTCCGTCATTCTTTTGCTACTCATTTGTTGGAGGGAGGGGCAAATTTGAGGGCTATACAAGCGATGTTGGGGCATGAAAGTATTTCCACGACAGAAATTTATACCCATATCGACAGAAGCCGTTTGCGGCGGGAAATCATGGAACATCATCCACGGAATATTCGTGACGATTCTTCAAAATAAAGGCGGAAGAGGGTTGAATATGGTATAATACGCGTTTTTTTTGCAATATTTTAAAGTTAAAAATAACACGGTCTATTAAAGATTTGTATCTTTGCAGCCGGAACTATTAATTAAAACAGTGTTAGTATGCGTAAAAATTATTATTTAGTCATGTCGTTGGCTGCCGTTGCGGCTCTTTCGTCATGCAAGAAGTTAGGCGAACTTTCTGCCGACAACTTTACGGTGACTCCGACCCCGTTGGAGGCGATTGCCGGTCAGGTGCCTGCCACTATCGACGGTAAATTTCCCGAGAAGTATATGAAGAAGAAAGCCGTGGTAACGGTGACTCCGGTATTGAAGTACGAAGGCGGCGAGGCTAAGGGACAGAGTGCTACGTTCCAGGGCGAAAAAGTGCAAGGTAACGACCAGACTATCGCTTACAAGGCAGGTGGCACTTATACGATGAAGTCTATATTTGACTTTGTTCCGGCTATGCAGCAGTCCGATCTTTACCTGCAATTCGATGCAAAGGTAGGTAAGAAGACGGTATCTGTGCCCGAAGTGAAGGTAGGCTATGGCGTGATTGCGACTTCTCAACTGTTGCAAAACACTTTGGCTTCCGTACGTCCGTCGTTGGCTGCGGATGCTTACCAGCGTATCATCAAGGAAAAGCAAGAGGCTAACATCAAGTTCTTGATCCAGCAGGCTAAGTTGCGCGATTCTGAGTTGAACTCCGAGAATATGAAGGAATTCATCGCAATGATGAAGCAAATCAACGACGAGAAAGAGACAAAGGCTTTGAAGAACATCGAAGTGTCTGCATACGCATCTCCCGATGGTGCTCTCGACCTGAATACTCGTTTGGCTGAACAGCGTCAGGACAATTCTGAAGGTTATTTGCAGAAGCAATTGAAGGCCAATAAGATGACTGCCGAAGTGGATACGAAGTATACTGCTGAGGACTGGGACGGTTTCCAGGAATTGGTTTCACAGAGCAACATTCAGGACAAGGAAGTTATCTTGCGCGTGCTCTCTATGTATAAGGATCCCGAAGAACGCGAAGCTCAGATCAAGAATATGTCTGCCGTATTCAAGGAATTGGCCGAGACAATTCTTCCCGAATTGCGTCGTGCACGTTTGACGATGAACTATGAAATCATCGGTCGTAGCGATGAGCAGATCGTGGCACAATTCGGCAGCGATGCTTCTAAGTTGAGTGTAGAGGAATTGCTTTATGGTGCAAACTTGGCTTCTGTGTCCAACAAGGAAGCTTGGTATCAGAAGACTTCACAGCTTTATCCCAACGATTACCGTGCATACAACAACCTCGGTATGCTGGCATATCAAAAAGGTGATTTGAGTGCTGCTGAAAACTATTTCAATAAGGCTAAGTCTTTGAAGGGCAATGCCGGTGAAGTAAACGCCAACCTTGCTTTAGTTGCTTTGAACAAAGGTAACGTGAAAGATGCAGAAGCATACATGGGTAAGGCTTCGGGTGCTGATGGTTTCAACGAAGCTAATGCGGCTTTGAATATTGCCAAGGGTTCTTATCAGCAGGCTGCCAGTGCGGCTAACGGTGTGAAGAGCAATACGGCAGCTTTGGCTCAGATTCTGAATAAGGACTATGCTGCTGCCAAGTCTACTTTGAACGCTGTGGCTAATAAGGATGCTTATACTTCATATCTGTTGGCTATTGTAGCTGCCCGTACAAATGACGCAGCCGGTGTGAACACGAATTTGAAGGATGCTGTCAGCAAGGATTCTTCTTTGAAGAGCCGTGCAGCCAAAGATCTTGAATTTGCAGAATACAAATCAGCTGTTGAAAGTTTGTAATCGACGACTTTTTTAAATGAAGAGATTTATTCTCTATACATTGATCGCATTCACCCTGCTCAGTTGTGGAGGATCCGAAGGCCGGTTTCGGTTGAAAGGAGAATTCGAACACCTGCGGCAGGGTGAATTCTATATATATAGTAATGATGGAGGTACGGTCGGATTCGATACCATTAGGATTGAGGACGGACAGTTCGACTACGAAACGGACTTGAGAGACCATGCCATTTATTATCTTTTATACCCCAACTTGTCCGAACAGGTTATTTTCGGCGCCTCGGGCGACGTAATTACGATTAAGGGAGATGCCCGTAACTTGAAAAGTGTGGAAGTAAAGGGGAGTCAGCCGAATGAGGAACTGACAGCTTTTCGTTTGGAAAATAAAGACAAGGGGCTTTCCGGCACAAGAGAGGCTGCCGCAGCTTTCATCGCGCAGTCGCCCTCATCGCCCGTAAGTGTTTTTTTATTTAAGGAGTATTTTTTGTCCTATGACGATGTTTCGCAAGGGGACGTAAAAAAACACTATCGTGCATTGTGCAAGGCTCAGCCCGACAATCTACAACTGTTAAGTTGGCAGTCCGATGTAGAAAACCGAGATCGGCTTTTGAAAAAGGGCAGTTCGTTACCCGATTTTAGTTTTACGTTGGAAGATGGCAGGAAGGTACAGGCTTCCGATTACCGGGGGAAGCCTCTTTTGGTTCATTTTTGGGCTTCGTGGGAAGGTCGGAGCAGAGCTGAAACGTTTCGTGTCAGACGGATGTTGAAAGGGAACCAGGGTAAAATAGAGGCCGTCAGTATCTCGTTGGATGTAAATGACGCGGCTCGTAAGGGAATAGAACGTATGGACAGTGTATCGTGGACGAGCTATTGTGATTTTCAGTCGTGGAACAGTCCTTTGGTCAAACAATTCGGTATCCGTTCCATTCCTTTTTACCTGTTGGCCGGAGCGGACGGTAAGGTTCTTGCAGCTGGTGCCTCCTACGAGAAGGATATAGAGCCGGAAATCAAGAAACTTTTTGAACCGCGATAAACAGGTCGTCATGTTGGTAAAGGTTTATGGTGCATCGGTCCGGGGGCTTTCTGCCATACCCGTTACCATTGAAGTGAATGCTTCAAGGGGCATCAAGTTCTTTTTGGTCGGCTTGCCGGACAATGCGGTAAAAGAGAGCCACGAGCGCATTGTGGCGGCAGTAGAAAACAGTGGATACCGTTTCCCCTCGAAACAGTTTGTGGTCAATATGGCTCCTGCGGATATTCGTAAGGAGGGAGCGGGATATGACTTGCCGTTGGCTGTCGGCATCTTGGCGACGGACGAAAAGGTAAAGCCTGACAAGTTGTCCCGTACGATGATGCTCGGCGAGTTGAGTTTGGACGGGAGTTTGCAACCGGTGAAAGGGGCTTTGCCGATAGCCATCAAGGCTCGTGAAATGGGCTTCGAGTATTTGATTGTGCCCAGGCAGAACGTCCGTGAGGCAGCCGTGGTCAACCGGCTTAAAGTATATGGAGCGAGCCATATCGGCGAAGTGGTTCGTTTTTTGAATGATGAAGGGGGCTTGATACCTACCGAAATAGATACGCGGGCTGAGTTTTATGCCCAACAGACAGAGTTTGATTTCGACTTTGCGGATGTGAAAGGCCAGGAGCATGTGAAACGGGCACTTGAGGTCGCGGCGGCTGGCGGGCATAATGTCATTATGATAGGGCCTCCGGGGAGTGGAAAGTCCATGATGGCAAAGCGCTTGCCTTCCATCCTGCCTCCTCTGTCTTTGGCCGAGAGCTTGGAAACGACCCAGATTCATTCTGTGGCGGGCAAATTGGCGCGGGAAAGCTCGCTCATCGCCCGGCGTCCGTTTCGTGCACCACACCACACGATTTCGCAGATCGCTTTGGTCGGGGGTGGTGCCAACCCACAGCCCGGAGAAGTAAGTCTGGCACATAATGGTGTGCTGTTTTGTGATGAGTTACCGGAGTTTTCCAGATCGGTGCTTGAAGTGTTGCGTCAGCCGTTGGAAGACCGGCAGATTAATATATCCCGTGCCAAATACAGTGTGACTTATCCATGCTCGTTTATGTTCGTGGCCTCCATGAATCCTTGTCCTTGTGGTTATTACAACCATCCCACAAAGGCCTGCGTATGTACTCCGGGGCAGATCCACCGTTATTTGCATAAGATTTCGGGACCGTTGCTTGACCGTATCGACCTGCAAATCGAAATTACCCCATTGTCTTTTGACGAATTGTCGCGTCAGGCTCCGGGGGAGAGCAGTGCCACTATCCGTGAGCGGGTAGTTCGTGCCCGTCGTATTCAGGAGCAGCGTTATGCGGAGCAGGAAGGAGTGCATTGCAATGCACAAATGACTTCTAAGCTGTTGCGTGAATACGCTTCTTTGGACGATGCCGGTACGGAAATGTTACGTGCCGCCATGTCTCGGCTCCAACTTTCGGCACGTGCTTACGACCGTATCTTGCGTGTGGCCCGTACGATTGCCGATCTGGAGGGGCAGGAGGACATCGGGCCGGCTCATATAGCTGAAGCCATCGGTTACCGGAATCTGGACCGCGCCGGTTGGGGGGAATGAGAAAAACACATCTTTACAGAAAATCTTGAATGAATAATTTAGGTGCCATACAGTTTTATCTATTCTATTTTTCGTTCGATGGCAAGCGGAGATGAATAGCTTTCCCCTTAATACAAAGGGATTGTGGATTTCTGTTGTTGGTTTATTAAAAAAAATATTTGTATATCAAAAAACAAAAACAGCATTAAATATATTGTCTTTTGTTTGTTTTTCTCTGAAATTTGTGTAGCACACATTTAATAAGCCGTCTTTATGTTTCTATAGCCGGTGCGGATCTCGGTTGGGGTGCGTACGGGGATGCAGTAGAGCTCAGCGTACATTGTGCGCAAGAATTTGGTGATGGCAGCTTTTCCCGTTTTGTACGGGAAAGGTTGCCCTTTCGTGTTTTAGGTGAGATACGTAAGATCTTATTTAATCGATATCTTATGATAAGAAGATTATTGTTATTTGTTGTCTTGATAGGAGGGCTGTCTTGGACGGCGGGTACACAGAACGTGACACTGAAGACCAAGAACCGGTAAAAGACATTCCTTCCTAAAGGCGGATTTTAAAAAGCTTTCAGGCGTTCACACACCTTGTATCAGGATAGATTAAAATTTTGATATGGAAAAAGTGGTGAAGGCCTGAAAGCTTTTTATGTCCCGGTTTCATGTAGGAAGGGTACATGTAGAACAGCTGTGATTTGTTGTCTGTAGGTTGATAAATCATTCTCAGCAGAATGAAAAATCATTCTCAGCAGAATTTTTTTTCATTTTGCATCGAAAAATAATTCGGAAAAAATACTATGGAGAACCGTCTGTTATTCTGTTGAATATATGGATGAGATAAGGAATTGGTATATTGGCTTAAATCAGTCAGATAGTTTCTATAAGAATATAAAAGGTATTTTGAATGTATAGAAAATAAGGAACTTCTAAAAATAATGTTCATCATTTACTTTCAAAGGGATTCTATACCTTATATATAAGGTATTTGATAGGGTTATATTAAGATAGTATTTCTATTAATTTTTAAAATTATTTGCATGGTATTTATAAAATCTTTATATTTGCATCGTAAGATTAAATCTTTTTGGTTTCCCAAAAAGGAGAGGGATGTATTTTTAAGTAGAATTTATGAAGAATGTATTAAGTCTGACACCAGGGAGTATTTCCATTATTTCTGACAAGAGAAAGCTTGTCGGAAGGGGGAAAATACGTATGGAAGAGAAATGGCATTCTTTTTTCGTAAAAAATACAAATTTGTTTGCGGGTGTGGATTTAATTTATAAACACACACACACACACACACACACACACATTTAAGGAGTCTTTATGCTTATATATATGCAAATCAGGAAACTGGTTTGTGTGCCGGCACTGTAAGGTATCTTGCGTATTCAATACGTAAGAAGGTTGGTTGTGGCTGTTTTTCTTTGCTTTCGGGCAGGGGGAAACAGCCTTTTCGTGTTTCAAACGGAGTATTATCTTATTCAATTGATGTATTATGATAAGAAGATTATTGATGTTCACAATTTTAGTTGGAGGGTTGTCGTGGGCGGCCGTTGCTCAAAACGTGGCGCTCAAGACCAATCTGTTGTATTGGTCTACTGTGACACCCAACCTCGGTCTTGAGGCCTCGATAGCCCGGAAGCATACGGTGCAGTTGTTTTACGGGCTCAACCCGTGGGAGCCTTCCGGAGGGAAAAGTTTGAAGCATTGGGTGGTTCAGCCCGAATACCGTTATTGGTTTTGCGAGGCTTTCAACGGGTGGTTTCTCGGTGTGCATCTGATGGGCGGCGAGTTTAACGTCGGCGAGGTGGACCTTCCGTTCGGCCTGTTCGATGATTTGTCTACCCATCGTTACGAAGGCTGGTATGCGGGCGGCGGTGTGACGGCCGGTTACCAGTGGCCCTTGTCCAGGCATTGGAACCTGGAGGCTTCGCTCGGTGTGGGGTATGACTACATCCGGTACGACAAGTTCAAGTGCGGCGAGTGCGGCGAGAAGCTCAAGTCTTCCCATGCCAATTATTTCGGGCCTACCAAGTTGGCGATAAGTGTGCTTTATGTGTTCTGATATTAAATTATGGCGTATGAAAAACTTTAGATTTCTATTATATATATGTATGGCCGGTATGGCAATCCCTTCCGGTGCGCAGGACGGGGCCATGCGTATGGCGGGAAATGCGGTGGGCTTGGAAAACCTGAAGGTGGAGAGGTCCGGGAGTAATTTGGTTGTGGATATGGATTTGAGGCTGGACGACCTGAAGTTGCCTTCCAATGTCCGCTTCGTATTCACTCCTTTGGTCAAGGGGAGTGGCAATGTCCGGCAGATGTCTCCCGTGGTGGTGAACGGGCGTCGTCAGCAAATATCCTACGAGCGGTTCGCCCGCAAGGATTTTGTCGGGAATCCGGTGGTGGTACGCCGCAGGAACGGCAAGGAACAGACGGTACATTACACCGGTGTGTTGCCTTACGAAAGCTGGATGGAAAACGCCAACGTCGTGTTGGCCGAGGACCTTTGCGGTTGTGGGGATTTGTTGGATCAGAACACGGCTGTTTTGCAGCGGTTACGTAATTACCGCACGGCTTATATCCGTCCGCAGGCTGAAGCGCGGAAAGAACGGCATGAGGAAGGCAGGGCTTATTTGGATTTCCCTGTCAACAAAACGACCCTTTATCCGGACTACCGCAACAATCCGCAGGAATTGGAGAAGATACTCCGTACCATCAACGTGGTGAGGGAAGACCGGAACACTACCATCACGCACATCAGCATACACGGGTATGCTTCGCCCGAAGACACGTATGAGCACAACAGCTATCTGGCCGAGAACCGCGCCCTGATGCTAAAGGATTATGTGTGCAGGTTGCTGGAACTGGACGAAAAGTTGTTCAAGGTGGAGTACACTCCCGAGGATTGGGATGGCTTGCGGCGTTACGTGAAAGACAGCAACCTGGGGCACAAGCAGGAAATCCTGGAATGGATAGACCGCGACATGGATCCCGACGCCAAGGAATGGGCCATCAAGTCGAGGTATCCCGATGACTACCGGATGATGTTGCAGGCCTGGTATCCGGCTTTGCGCCATTCCGACTATGTCGTGACCTACCATGTGCGCCCCTTCTCAGTGGAAGAGGCCAAGGCCCTGCTTTACACCAAGCCGCAGCAGCTTTCGTTGGAAGAGATGTTTCTGGTGGCGCAGACCTACGAGCCTGGCAGTAAGGAGTTCAACGAAGTGTTCGAAATTGCCGTGCGCATGTTCCCGGACGACCCGACGGCCAATCTTAATGTGGCCTGTGCGATGATAGAGTCGGGGCAGTACGGCCGTGCGGAAGTCTATCTGGCCAAAGCCGGCAACTTGCCCGAAGCAGTGCATGCCCGTGGAGTGATGGCTGCCAGGCAAGGGCGTGAGGACGAAGCGCGCCGCCTGTTCGGGCAGGCGGACAAGGCCGGGGTGAAGGCGGCGACGGAGAACCTGAGGCTGATGGATATGGAGTGACGTTTGAAGATGTAATCTTATTATACATTTATTTATTAACCAATTTATTTTTTATGAAGAAAAAGTATTTGTTTTCCTTAGCGATGGCGGGGCTGTTGCTGGGAGCATGTAACAGTGATGACGTGGTCGTTCCTACAGGGGAAGGACAAGGGCCGCAATGGGATGCGAACGGCAATGGCTATGTAAGTCTGGCCATCAATCTGCCTACGAAGCCTGCTGCAACGAAGGCTTTTAACGAAGGTTCCAATTTGGACGACGGTACGGTGGAAGAGTATGACGTGCAGAACGCTACTTTGATCCTGTTCCAGGGAGTTGATGAAGCTACTGCAGAGGTAGTCAACGCATATAGTTTGCCATTGAAGTGGGGGGCGGGTAATCCCGACCAGATTACCACGACCGCTAAGATCGTGCAAAAAATCAATAATATCTCTCCGGAGGCTGGCAAAAAGCTTTATGCTTTGGTCGTGCTGAATCACAACGGTGTGCTTGAGGTTACTTCGGACGCAGGTCTTAAGGTTGATGGTGCAGTTTTTTCCGGTACTTTGACAGCTTTAAATACTCAGATCGCAGCAGTAACAGCAATCGGCGGTTGGCATGAGAACGGCTTCCTGATGGCTAATGCTCCTTTGGCGGACAAAAAAGGAGGCAATACGACAGAGAAACCTACGGATGTGAAAATCTTGACGTTGACAGAGATCGACCCTGCGAAGATAAAAGATTCTTATGACGCGGCTGAGGCTAATCCGGCAGCCAATATCTTTGTGGAGCGTGCGGTGGCTAAGGTTACTTTGACGGCTAAAGAAGGCAAACTTACGGAAAGTAGTCTAGGGGAAACTCAAAAAGCCTATGAAATTTTAGGTTGGGACATAGATAATACGAACACAAAGAGTTATTTGGTTCGTAATGTAGGTGATAAAGCTTGGGTGGCTTACAAGAGTAATGCAACGAGTGGTACTCCTGGTTATCGTTTCTTGGGCAGTACTTTAGTAGGAGTAACGATACCGGTTGGTGAGTCTGGAGGTGCTTCCGATCTTTATCGTACTTATTGGGGTAAAGACGTGAATTATGATGCAGATGCTTCCGGCCTTGTGACGCAAGGTTCTGATACAATTGGTTTTAAAATGCTGAAAGTTGCCGATGGCGAAACTCCCGACTACTGCTTGGAGAATACGACGGATATGGACAGAATGCTTGAGAAGAACTGCACGCGCGTAATCGTGAAAGCTCAGTTCAATGGTGGAGCTGATTTCTATATCGTGAATGACGACCGTAGTACGATGTGGAACGAAGCTATGGTTAAAAAGGAAGTCTTGCGTCAATTCATGAATGTAAGCCCTAAGGGAATTGCATGGTTGGAGGACAATATTAAACCGGTGGAGTCGCCTGGAGAACCTAACAAGGCTTTGGACACCGACTTTGATGTGACTTTCACCAGCACTATATCTGGTGTGGGAGTACAGAGCGTTTCGATTGCGCTTAAAGATGAAGTTGACATCAAAAACAAGTATAATGAAGGAGCAGATCCAAGTTTATGTAATGACGATGTGAACAACCGTATCAAAATAGACCTTTACAAGAATGGCGTAGCTTATTATCCTGTATACATCAAGCACTTCGGTGATGATGAAACACCCTGGAATGGAACGGAATCAGGTAAACCGCAAGTCGGTTCTATTTACCCCGGTGGTGCAGAGAACTACCTCGGCCGTTACGGTGTATTGCGTAACAACTGGTATGATATAAGTGTGACAGCCATCAAGAACATCGGTTCGTCCACGGTAGAACCGGTTACGGGCAATACCATCGATAAGCTTGAATCTTATATTTCTGTCAAGATCAATATTCTGGCATGGGCCAAGCGTTCACAAAGTGTAGTACTTTAATCCTTATTATCCACGGATAGGTTTATCCGTTCTGGTTTCTTCCGGCGGCGGTCTGCCGTCGCCGGAAGTTTCCCTTGAGAAGTTCCTGCTTTGCGGGGTAAAGGCAAAGGTACCGCTGCCTCGGTACGAAGGGAGAGGCAGTCCGGAGCCGGAAGGACGCTCCCACCTAAATGGAAACGAAGAGGCCTGCCCGCCAATAGCTTGCGGAGGCTCACTATATATAAGCGAACAATAAAGGATGAACAAGAAAAAATATCGTGATATGGAGTATTCAGTTAAAAAATGCGTCGCCTGGCTGGGCTATGCGTTCCTGGCAGCAGGCTTGTCCACTTCCTGCGACATGATGCACGACGAGACGGACGACTGTCCTACGGGGCTGTATTTGTCGTTTAAATATGACTATAACCTGCAGCGTGCCGACATGTTCAACGACCACGTGGGGGCGGTGAGCGTGTATGTGTTTGACGAAACGGGGCATTATGTGACCTGCCGTGAGGTGAAGAACGAGGGGGACTACCGTCCCTTGGCCGACCCGCTTTATGCCATGCACATGGACCTGGCACCGGGGCGTTACCAATTTCTGGTATTGGCAGGGCAATGTTGTTATGACGACATGCTTGCTTCAGACCGTGCCCGCTTTTTGAGGGCTTTGCCCGAGTCCGGTGATTCCCTGTGCGAGGTGGGCGTGCATTTGGAGTGCGAATCCCGTACTTTTTCCGGCGGAACGTTGAATTGGGTGGACAACGGCGGTCTGCCACTCGACACTATATGGCACGGTATGGAATGTACCCCGGTGGAAGTGTTCGGACAGCGTCCCACTTACCATAAAATCTCTTTGATGCGCAACACAAAGAAGATTAACGTGTCACTCCGTGAATTGGATGACCCTACGGATATGGACGTGGAGAATTACGATATGAAAATTGTGGACCGCAACATGCAGCTTCGTTGGGATAACTCGGTGGACGAGAGTATGGGGCCTGTGGTTTACCAATCCCATGACACGTGGAATACGGACGACCGTACGCCGGTGCGTGCCGCTTCGGACGAGACGGAGGCCGTTATGGGCAAGATAGCCCATGCGGACTTCATGACTTCCCGCATCATGTACCATGAGGATCCGGCGGACGATGGTGTGTTGTCCATCACAGACAAGCGCAACGGCAACGAAATCGTACGGGTGAACTTGCCCGACATGTTGTCGCGCCTGCGCAGCTCGGAGGAAATCTACCGTTACTCGCCACAGGAATTTCTGGACAGGGGGTACGATTACCAGATGGACTTCTTCCTGAAGGGGGGTGAGCTGGCTTACGTGAACATCGGCATCAGTGTGTTGAATTGGAGCGTGAGGGTGCAGTTCGAGGAACTTTGATCTTTCTTATATAATAAGGAGGGGAAACCGTTGGGCGTATGTTAATGTGACTGTGGGCGTACTGAGTTGGCAGGTACGTAACCGATCGGTAGAAATTAAATGTAACTGATAAGAGATGAGAAAAACAATGGTTCATAATTTCCTGTATGGCAGTTTGTCTTGGGGCATTCTTTGGATGGCCCTGCTGTTGGGCAGTTGCAAGGACTCTGTAGAAGAGCCCGGATTTGACGATGCGTATGCTCGTGTGCCGCAGTCCGTTGTAATGCAACTGAATGTCGCACTCTCCGCACCGACAAGGGATGTGCCCGATTGTGAAAAGGTGAAGGAACTGCGCGTCATTCTGTTGGATGAAAAAACGAAGAACGTAGAGTTCAACGAGTTGATGGACGTCGAAAATTACAGTGTCCCCGAAGATAGCCGTTTCCTGTATGAATATAAGAAGGAAGGCATCATGACAACGGTGGGCAAAAAGATATTGTATGCCCTGGCCAATTCGGAAGAACTGATTCAAGATATAGTCACGCTGCCGGGAGCGGAAATGATAACCGGGCTGGACAGCTTGAAGCTGACCAACGGCACCGGAAACTTCCCGTTCCCCAAACATGGCAAGGTTCCTATCGCTTCGCGCAAGGAGCACATCACGCTTTCGGTGGATGACGGAATGGAGGATTTTGTCACTCGGGCCACGCATGTCTACCTCACGAAAGTGACTGTGGAACTGGCCTATGTGCCCGTGAAATTCTCCTTGAGCTATGAGAACGGGGATTACTCCAATGAGATGGAGGTGATGGAGTGGAGCATAGGCCAGATGGCCAAGAGGTCTTATCTGGTGCCCCGCATGAACGACAGCGAGTGGGACAAATTGGTGAACCTGGCCGGGACGACTAATGCTCGGGATTGGGTCAGGGGCTATGAAGTGCCGGAAGCATCCGGGTTGCACACTTATAGCCATGTGTATGAAACTCCCATAGGTATTAAGTATGGTGAGGGCCAGGAAGCCGATAAAAACACTTATTACCTGCATGAAACCAAGTTTCTGGACAATGTCAAATCGGAGGATAAGCAGGAATATTACCTGACGTTGAAGATTCGTAGAACAGGCGCGGATACCACTTCCGTATTGCTGTCGGCCAAGCTGCCCAACTTGGAATCGCTGGTGCGCGGTACACACGTGGAGATAAAGGCGAAAGTCACCAGATGGCCACCGCCGGGAGACAACTCCCTGGACGTAAGGGTGAGAACCTGGATTGACGATCCGCCGGTAGACGGGGGATGGGAAGAAGTGACGCAAGGCGGTATATAACATCAAGACGGCAAGGATTATGAATAAACTGAAATACATCATACCAATAGGATTCCTGCTATTCGGGGCTTGCACCTCTCCTGAAGAGGTGGCGGTGCCGGACAGCGAGGATTCGAGCGTGCAGTTCCGGGTCACCGTGGGCGAGGGAGAGAATGCGCTCTATGAGTCGGAGTATTTTAAAGAGGGCGATGAAATTCGCATTTTCTGTCCGGTGAATTATTCCACACCGAATTTCAAGGACGAGGGTAGTTTCTATACCTATGAATATACTTCGAAGGACGATACGTTGGGGGCTGCCAATTATCCTTTTAAGTTTTCGGCGGTGGGGAAAGGTTTCGACTGGCGCACCCTGACCCCGACAGCCATTTATTTCCCTTTCGAGGCCATGCACTTTCCCGGCAAGGAGTATCTGGAAGAAGTGCCTGAGGACCAAGATGAAGAGGGGGCGCTGGAGAAGGCCGACATGCTGATAGCTTATCGGCGCCAGCTCTTGAGCGAGCGCGGCAAAAGGGTACCCCTCACCTTCCATCATGCGTTTGCCATGGTGCAGGTGAAGGTGAAACTTCCTGTGGGAGACAATCCGGCAGAGGGACCTTTCCCACCGGAAGCGGTACAGAGTGCCTATTTGCGCAGTATGTTGCGGGCATACGAAGTGAGCTATTCGGAGGTCATCGATAACGACGGGCGGCGCACCGTCCGTGTGTCGGATGCCGATGACAAGACCGAGGCCGGTTCTGATAGGAGAAAGAACGTTATCATGCGACGCACGGTTTCTCCGGTCAAAACGGACGATACAGAAGCACGCTATCAGGAATACCTCTTTCAGGCCATCGTGCCGGAGCAGAGTTTGTTGAACGAGGGAAAAGACTTTCTCTATTTTAACGTAAAGAGAAACGATGGTAACGAAGGTACCACATTGTATAAATTTGTGCCCAATAAGGCGGAGATTTCTTTAAAGGCTGGGCATCGGCTGAACTTGTCGTTGGCCATCGATGCCGTCACCCACGAGGTGGTGGTGTTGACGGCGATATTGGAGCCGTGGAGCAAAGCCGAGGTAGGCATGGAGTTGGTGCCCGTCAAACCCAAAACACAACCATAGGAACGATATGAGAAACAGATATTATACCCAGATAAAGATATGGATGACGGCTGTCTTGCTGCTGTGGGTGGCGGCTTGTACTGACGAGCCGGGCGTTGGCGTGAAAGGAGAAAGAGACGGAAACAAACCGGTCATGATTTGTGCCGCTACCGGCGGGCTGGGCATTGCCACCCGGAGCGGTGAGGGACAGGTGGGAGATTCGGTGGCAATCCAAAACCGTACGATGCTTTTCACATATCCCTCGTATCCGGACGGGGAGATGGCCAGTGCGAAATGTGTGTTCGATGAAGCCGGATTCGGGTATGTCTATACCAAGGTGGAGACAAAGGAACCGTTGATGTGGAAAGATATTTATGTAAAGGACAAGGAGAAGAATCTTGTAGAGGCGGTTTATCTGGACAATCTATATAACTATCCGGTACAGGAGGAAATACTAAATCCAGATTTTGATGGACAAAAAGACAATCGGCGTTATTTGCAGACGGATAATTTCAGAATGATGTATTTCGGGAAGCAGTACCCAAAGGTAGCGGACGACACCTTGGGTAATGAATTCAAGCGGATGATTGCTCCTTTGGGCACTCCGGCAGCGGAAGAGGTGGATATCATCTGGGGAAAATTGGAGAATGTGGGGTTTGGTACCACGCTTCAGTTCAGTTTGCAACACAAGATGGCTGCCGTTGGCTTCCGTTTTCATAGTGAGGTTGGCGAATTGCAACAGGCACTGAATGGGGACAAAATCAGGGTTTGGGTGGACTATTTACGAATCTGGCTGGAAACTCCGGGGTTTGAAGGCAAAGAATCAACGGAAGGCAGTCAGGCATTTAGCCGTTTGAAGGGGGAAATATATCAGGACGGGCAACCTGGTGCCAGGTACTCTCAGAAAAATGTTTTTTGGGTCAAAGATTCGCTCCTGCAATCTGATGAAACGAATATGGTTTTCTCCACCCCGATATGGGTGCTTCCGCCGGATAGGTCCCAGTTTCGTGTCTTTGGACACAGACCCGAATTGTTTATCGACTTGGGGGAGGACAAGGTGTTTCACGGACTGTTTCCGGAGACTATGGACTGGTGGAGGTATGACAACAATAAGCGTGAGTGGGTGGAGTATAAGAACGTGCCCCTTAAACTCTGGCCCGGATACCAGTTTACCTTTAATGTGAAGCTGCTGGATAAGGTGGAAGGGCGCGAAATAGAATTTGTGAATGTGGAGGTTACGGGTTGGAGTACAAAACTTATAGAGAGGCCTGTATTGGGCGAGAGCGGCATCACGAATTGGGACGACTTGATGGCTTTGGCAAAGGCGTATAACAAGAATCCCTCGAAAACCAACTATCGCCTGATGAGGTTTGGCATGTGGTCCGAGGGGGAAGGTAAATGGGTGTTCAACCTGCTGCGAAATATAGAAGTTCCGGTCGGTACGGCGTTGCCGGAGTTCAACGGTGACAATTTTAAGATAGACTTCAGGGGATTTCATATCAATGTGGGTGGCACGGATATAACAGAGGAACAACTTTCAACGAAATAGAAACACCATGAGTATGAAGCATAGATATAGGATATGGGGATGGTTGGCAGTGATGCTGCTTTTCATCGGCTGCCGGCAGGACGAGATATGGACGGGAGATGACCCTTTGAGGATGGACTATCTGCAAATAGAGGGCGAAATAGCCGGTGCTATGGCGGTCAGAGCCACACCGGATAATAAACTCACGATGTCATATGACACCTTTGGGTCCGGTGACACGATAGGTTTCTTCTCCTACCATGACCCGAATTGCGCCAAGCCCGACCGTTGGAGCCATAGAAAGGGTAATGACGACACGCTCTATCTGAAGAATACGAAGTTGACCTATTCCGATATGGGAGGGGCAAGAAAATTCACTTCGACGGAAGTTGCCAATGTGGCTTTGGGCAAGTTCGGGGTCACGTTTGCCTATTTTCCGTTTGCGCCCAAGGAGAAGATGCCGCTGAACTACGTGAAATCGAATGGAAGTTCTTTGGTTGTACCTTCCGGTAGCCAAAAAGGGGAACATTATATCCACATCTTTACGGAGGATGGACATATTGTGGACTTATTGACCGCCCAAAAAATGCAGTATGACAATATAAATTATCAGTTCCGACACCGGTTTGCGATGGTATTGCTCTTTTTGGGCGAAGGATTCTCGCCGGACACTGAGGGCAATGAGAAACTGACGGTGCACCTGACCTATCATGTCTTGGGAGCGCATATCCTTAGAAAAGAGATAGACCCGTTTCCCTATGAAGATTTTCCGTTGACGGTGGATACGGTGCCGTTGGACAGGGCGTCCCAATATGACTTCGGTCGTTCTTCCTTTACCGCTCCGCGGGTGGATGATTACACATTGTTGGTGGGGCAGGAACCGAGAACGGTCTATCCGGTCATTCTGCCTGCCGGGGCGAAGATAGACTATATCGAAGTGAAGGACAAGACCGGAAAACCCCAGCGAGTGAAGCCCACGAGAGGAGAGGCCCTGACCGGACTGGAGGGAGGCTGGAAGCATCCGCTGACCATCCGCATGAGGGGATTACCCCTACCGTCTATCCTCATGAAATCATAGACTGGAACGAACAGCATGTGGGAGAGGTGGACAAGTTGCCGGGCATCCATTCGGAAGAACAGTTTGCCGTATGGCTGGAAGTGTACAACCGGAATGCGGATAATATGGAGAGCATGACCACAGAAGATAGTACTTTGCTGGCCCAATACGGGGTGTATAACAACGAGGAAACTTTGGACCCGGGCTGGACTTTTTATTTGTGGAACGATATAGACTGCAAGGATATGAAGCCCGATGCAAGCGGAGCGCTTATCAAGGCTTTGCCGGAGGGGGTGACGTTTGACGGCAAAGGGTATGTCTTGCATAATCTGATGTTGGATTTTGAACATATCGGCCCTTCATCCGGACTGGTGGGGCTGATAGGAGAGATTCGCGGCGGATGGTTGAGAAACCTGCACTTGGATTTCGTGACAGTGAGAAACATGGATGTGGATACCCCTTCCGGCTGTATCGCAGGGCGTATTTCGAGCGGTCAGATTTTCGATTGTACAGTACGCGAGGCGAAGATGATGTGTCGCGGCGGCGTGGCTGGTGTGTTGGCAGGGGAGATGAGTGGAGGCGATATGGCCGGCTGCAAGTTCCACGGCATGGTACAGGCCAAGGAGATGCAGGACGAAACGGAGTGGGGTTACAAGAAGATAGTCAATGGAGTGGTCGGCAGGATGCCCTCCGACTTCAAAGGGACGGTAGCCAACGATATAATCAACCGTGTGTTCATCACGGATTAATCTGAAAAAGAAGGAATTGTGGTATGAAGAGACAGGTGAAATGGATGGTGTACGGCATAATGCTGTTGCTGTCGGTGGGGTGTCGAGAGGATATAGATGCTCTCTATGGTGTTAAGGGCCGACCGGGGATACCGGTTTGCTTCACCACGGCATGGCTACAGGATGAGACCAGATTGAAGCGGGGCATAGAGGGCAAGAAGAACTTTAAGGATACCGATGTGATTCATGTGTCGGCAGAGTTTACCTTAGACCCACAGACCACCGATTCCAAGAAGGAAGAGAAGGTGACCAAATATACGATACTGACGCTGGAAAACGGAGCGTGGGTCAATACTAGAACGGAAGAGCAGTATGAGATGACCTGGCCTTGGAACGCGACGGAGGCGAAGTTCACGGCCTATTATCTGGAAAACTGGACGGGGCCTATTGCTCAGGTTGGCGTGGAACTGGAACCGGTGGTGCTGGACCGTTTTGCCTATCGCGACTCGGTGTTCAATCCCGACCCACTGGAAGCCGTGACCGAAAAAATCGAGTACGGACATGCCGTGCATTTGGAGTTCCGTCATCTTTGTACACGCCTGACACTTGTCGGAGTGGACGATGAAGATGAATATGGACTGCGGTTCAAACCGGTTGGCGGGAAGGAACGCCCGTTGAAAAACGCCTGTACGATGATGTTGGACGATAAGAACGGATTGCGTTTCCGGTTTGTGGAAGAAGAGAGCCGGAAAATCACCGCGCAGGCAGATAAAGGGAATGATGAAGATTCGGTGACCTTCCATCTGGCACCGGGAGATTACAGTACGTTTTCCCTACAGCGCCAAGACGGTTATCCTTATATTACGATATCCAACGTAAAGGAATTGGGGCGATTGGAAGCCGGAGAGTCCTACACGGTTTCGTTGGAAGACTTGAAGAGCAACATCACTCAGGATGGTATGGACGATTATTGGGGGGATGACGATGACACCATCACGACGGCGAAGTATGATGATTTCAATATAAAAGATTTTATGAATGCCATCAAGGAATGTAACAAGGACTATACGTGTACCTTGAACGGGGATACGGTAACGCTGTTGCAGAAAGGCAAGTACCGGAATGAAATGACGCTGATGGCAAATGTGGATTTTAACGGAGAGTCTTTCATTCCGGAGGATCTGCCGGATATCGTGACCTTCAACGGAGGAGGATTCAGTATTTTGAATCTGGTGAACCCTATGTTCAACACTTTGTACGGTACGGTGAAGAACCTGAATTTGAGAGGTGCCCGGCTCATACACAAAGAGAGCGACCCCAACACGCCGTTGACTGCCGATCATGATACGGGATGGGGGGTATTGGCTCGTGTCTGCGAGGGAGGTACCGTCATCAACGTGAGCTTGGCGGACGCCGAACTGGACATTACGTTGCACAATGGCGACGGACAGGACAAGGCCTATTGTATCGGGGCGTTGGTGGGAAAACTGCCCCGGGGCAGCCTGACGGACATCATGTTGTCGGGCAGCATTAAAGTTACGGCAGAGGCGGCCAACCTAGAAGCGGCATATACCTCTTGTATGGGGGGAGTCGTGGGGCAATGCAACGGAACATTGGCAAATGTCGACAATTTGCGGGGTGGCTCAGGAGCCGAAATTGTGGTCACCAACAAGTGCCGGGGAACGGGTAGCCGATATACCGGCGGCGTGGTGGGGCTGCTTACTGATGCCAACGGGACGTTGGAGGGTGGCAACGTGCGTGTGTCTGTTCATGCGGAGGAGGCCGAAGGCTCTTGGAACTATACCGGTGGCGTGGCAGGCGGTGTGCGGTTTGGCGCCCTGGTTTCCGATGTTACTGTGGCCGGAGACGTGACGGGTGGAAAAGTGGCCGACTATAAAGAAACGAACACCCATGCCGCAGTGGGCGGCTTGGTGGGTTATGTCGACAAGGCATCGGTGACCGGCAGTATTGCGTTCGGCAAGGTGGCAATGGATCCGAACTATCCGTCGCCTAATGCTCATAGCTGGTACACCCTCGGAGGGGTTATCGGGGCGATGAGAGATGTGGTGGAGATTACGAAAAACGAGGGGTGGAACAGATTCGACACCTCACCTTACGAAGGGAAGCCCCATTATGAGGCTGGAACGTTTACCGCAGGTTCGGGAAGTACGTCGGAGTTGAAGGATAAGGGTAACAGTGCCGACGGAACGGGTGCTTTTGTCGGTTCGGATAAATAGAAGAAGGAGGAATGATGAAGAATATGACAATTCAGATAAGGTGGATGATGGGGATGCTCGTCCTTTTGCTGGCCGGGTGCGACAAGGAATCAGACGACATGGTGCTACCGGTAGGGCGGAGGGAAATCGTTGTTTCGGGAGTAGGCACAGGATTTGTACAGAAACGTGACCTTATCGGACAAAACGAAACAGGGCCTAAATTCGGGGAGTTCTATTTCCTTAAGACCATGGTGCTGAATAACCAACCATTGGGAAAGCCCCGTTGGGGATGTTATAAGGTTACGGATGGAGTTATCGGAGAATTGACGGCCAAGGACAAAGCTTCCGCATTCTATTGGGAGGAGGACGAAACTGTCAAATATACTTTTCATGCTTTGTCAAATCCCCCTGCCGCAAATTATGCGTACGATAAATATCCGGTGGAAAATCCCGTTGCAGGCGTGCACATAGACACGCTGTCTGATGGAACGGCGCAAGGAAGGGTGATGTTTGGGGACTACTCGAAAGGCTTGGAATATTTTGTGGGGCATACGGTGTCGGATAAAGTAAGGCCGGGTAATTTCAAACTGTCTATGGCGTTTAAAAGACAGGTGAGTAAACTGGTTTTTTGTAAGTTTATACATAAGAATAAGAATGGGGAACCGCAAGAACCGGTGGAGTCTTGTAAAATCATATTCCCCAACCTGCCGAAGCAGGCCACGTTCAATATGGCGGAGTTTCACCAGTTCGACAATACGGTAGCTACGTCCATAAGAGACTTCCATTATGTGACATTCCACTATGATACAGATGAGGACAAATTGGGGATAGAATTCGAATGGAGACAACGCTATACGGACGAACCCAATCAGAGGCTTTATCATGCCTTGTATGTGCCTCCTTTCAAGTTCTGGGAGGGAGAGGACGGACGCCCGGAAAGCCAGTTGGGCTTTTTCATTGTGATGTACAACAATAAGAGCTACACCGGAAATATCTATGGTATCAATCTTGACAAGGATGGAAAACCGACAGGAAAGGATGCTACGCGGGTACAAGCCGGAGAAATGTGCCGTTTTGATGAAATCATCCTGCAAGACGGGCCGGTGGCCGGTGGGGGAGACGGTTCTGCAATCATCCCTTGGTCTACCAAGGAAGAGGAGGATATGCCGCAGCACCGTTATTCCGGTGTCTACTCGGCTGATGACGCCATGCGGCTGTACGAGGCCTTGAAAGCAGGAGCGGATGTGCCGCAGCAATTCTATGAAGAGAGAGGAGGCGGCAAGAAAGTGATTCGCCTGTTTGCCAATGTGGACTGGAGCCAACTGGCCGGAGAGTTACGGATTTCCGAGGAGTATATCTTGGCCGGACAGGGGTATAACATCACCTTGGGTGAGGGCGGTTCCCTCACCTGCCGGCAAGAGGGCAAACTTTACATCAACAAGGAACTGTATGTGGACGGAGTGAAGCAAGAACAGGGCTGAAAACGCCAGAATCTTCGTTCTTGCTGATTTTATCCCTGATTTTGCTGATTTTATTGTATCAAAGGTGCTTATCACGTATTCAGACTTTCCGGTTTTGGACGAAAAAGTAGAGCACAACGGTCGGTTTGGGGTAATTGGGCATTCTGGGTGTTTCTCCGGATGAAAAACATATTGTCAATATACATTGTATGACTGTCGATAAAGGACGGTTTTGGGCTTTTGTGGGAAATAAGGATGGGGAAATAAAACTGATAAAGGCAAGGATATGAAAAATGTAAGTATAGCAGTATTTGCTATATGCTTATTGTTTGGGTGTAATGTTAATAATAGATGAGAGGTTGTGTCAGAAACACAACCTCTCTTTGTTTTGGTTTAAGCCTTTTGGACGGGGCTTTTGTTTACTCGCGTACGACCTTCAGGGTTTCTCCCTTGTAGCTCAGGAGGTAGGTACCGTTTGCCAGTGTCCCTGTGGGGATGATGTTCGTACCTGCCTGCAGTTGTTTCTGCATGAGGGCACGTCCGTTCATGTCGTAGAGGGTCACGGTACCGTCTTCCGGTATACGGATCTCCAAATGATCTTTGAAGGGGTTGGCCAATACTTGGAAGTGCTGTGCCACGGTGCTGCCGCTTATCGCACTCGGGTCTTCCACGACGAGACGGAAGGTAGTCTCGGCAAACTTCTCGCCATAGCCTTCCTTAGTCACGGTGTAGCGTACGGCCAGGTTGGCCATGCCGGTCTTTCCGGGTGTGAGGATAAGGATGAGCGAGTCCGTAGCGGTATCTATGCTGTCGCGTACGAGGGCGGCATTGTCGTTGGCCGACACGGTCTTGGCGAGGGTGATGCCGTAAGTGGTGCCGGTGTAGGCAAAGACATCTTTCAGGCCGATGCGCAGGGTATCGGTGCCGAGCACGGTCGTGGTGTCCTTGATAGCCTGAGCCACGGTGGGCTTGACGATCTGCGCCTTGATAGTGTAGGTGGCATCCACGAGCGTGGAAGCTCCGGCGCGGTCGATGGCTTCCACTTGGAAGGTGATGACGGAATCCTTGTCCACCGTGCCCCTGTAAAGAGCCTCGATGCGGATGTCGCCGTCTTCAAGGTTGTCGAGCTGCGTAATCCAGGGGTATTTCTCGAGTCCGCGCAGGTAGATGTCGAAGTTTCCCTCGTGGTCGGTGAAGTTGCTGGATTTCCAAATGGTATGCGCGGAGGCACTGGTACCCATTTCGTAACAGTAGCTGTTGGGGCTCATGCTGAAGCGGCTGGCCGGTTTCGGTGCCTCGTTGTCTGCGAATTCTGGTACGGTGGACAGGTTGGCCGGTGTGCGTCCGAGGTCGTAGATGTCGAATTCTTTGGTGAACTCATTGCCATAATAGACGGCTCCCTGGTAGGTCTCCGCGTTTTCATCGGCATAAACCACGTAGGTACGCTGCGAGAGAGTATCCTGTACGGCTTCGGTGGGGTATACCCTGTTTCCGACCGCCATGATGATGCCGTCGCGGATTTCCCCAGTCTTGGTGTCGTAGGCGGTGAAGCCGTTGTAGTTGGCCAACAGGATGGAGTCGCCGCCCATCGGCTTGACTGCGGCCGGTACGCCTTCGAAGTAGGCCTGGATACCGTCAGTCCCGATCAGTTTGGACGTGCGGTTGGTTGTGTTGAACTCGAGGATGGCCGCAGCCTCTTCCGTCGTGGGGTTATACGGGCGGATGCCGTAGACACGTGCGTCCCGAGCCACGAGGGTTTCCACGCCGAGTCCTTTCTGTCCCAACGACACTTGGCGTTCCTGTATGAAGTTCTTCAGGTCGAAGATGTCCATGCCGCTTTTGCCGTCCGCAGAGGTGAGGACATAGAGCTTGTCGCCCGTTACGGCCATGTCGGTTGCGGGTTTGGACAGGCTGAATGTCTTGATGGTTTCAAGGTCGGTCTTGTAGAACATGTCGAGGTGGTAGTCTCCGGCCGGGGTATGCGAAACGACCAATAGGAGGTTGCGTGCCGTCAGCATGCGGTCGACGGTAGCCTTTCCGGGCAGTTGCAGCTTGTGCGTGCAGCAGGCATCGACCGTGTTGTAACGGTATATGCTGTCTCCGGCAGCGATGTAGGTAAAGGCACCGTCAGCCGTCAATCCTTGTACGGAATCGGCCGCCAATTCTTCGATGAGAGTCTTCACGTGTTCTTCGCGGGCTTCGGCATCGTATGCTTTCACGGCGTTCTTGTCGCTGTACAGCAGGAGACGGCCGGAAGCCTTCGTGTCGGGGGCGTAGACGATACACAACTGCATTTGTTTCTTCTGCCCGTAATGGGTCAGGTCGAAGGTCAGGGTGTCTGTGACGTATTCCCCTTCGTTGTATTTATAGCTCAGTTCGTTCTTCTCGATGGCGTGTTCGTAGTGGCTCGTGGACTTTACGCCGTCCAGATAGATTGTGGAACCGTTTCCGGCCGTGAAGAGCTCGCTACTGGTCTTACTGCCTTCCGGTTCATAATAAGCCAGGCGTATGGGGTCGCTGACGGGCTTGAGTTCCGGTGCTTCCTCCACGATGACGAGGATGGAGTCGGAGAGTTCCGGATTGGACCGTGAGTAAGCATGCAACATGGTGCGTCCGGCTTTCAGGCCGTGGAAAGAACCGTTGTTGATGGTTCCGATTTCGGGGTCTGAGGTCGTCCAGTCGAAGTTCTCGTAGATGTAGCGGTTACGTCCGGTACCGTTCAGGCTGCCGTCACGGCTGTCCGTGCATTGCACGTTGATGTAGATGGTTTCGCCTACAATCATCTTCGTGCTGTCGTTAGACACGGTGCTGGCATTGCCTTCCAGGTCGATGAGTACGGAAGTCAGGTTCACGACCTCGATGTCGATGGAGTCGGTCGGGACATCTTCTTTCTGTGTGAAGTAGATTTTGGTCTTACCCGTTTTACCTGTGGCTTTGAACAGTCCGGTGTTGTCGATGGTACCCACACTGTCGGTCGAGAGCCACCATTTCTGTGTCCCCTCTGTGACAGGCCGTCCGTTTTTGAAGAGGAAACCTTCGAACTGGCATTCCTGTCCTTGGATGACCTGAAGCTGCGTGATGCCGATATAGTTCAGGTAATAGTCCTGGGGCACGTAGTCTGGGTCGGGAGTCGTGATGCCGATTCCTAGGACCTCGGTAGACCATTCTCCCAGCCATCCGGCATTGGCGCTTCCGGCACAATAGACTTTTACGAAGTCCACGTGGTCTAGTTCCACGTGGTTGCCGTCCTTGTCTACAGCCCAACTGATATCGAAGCCGTCGGCGGCATTGCCGTTCTCGTCATTGTAATAGGGGTTTTGGGCGATGGTGAGATCTGTCTTGTTATACCCGCGGTTGTCGCAGTAGCCGAAGGCCGGGGCGCGGTAGAACTCGATGTAGCTTGGTGCGCTCATGTCCAGCGAACTGCGGATAATAGCTCCTTCGAAAGTTACAGAGTCTCGGTCGCAACCGAAATCGAACGGGTCGGGATAGTAGGATTGCTGGTGGAACTGGTTGGTCAGCACGGCACCTGCTTCCATCTGTTCTTTCCCGTCCTTGTCCGTGTATTTCAGTGTCCAGGGTACGGTGTAACGCTTGTCGTAGTTCGGGTTGTAATAAGTCATCCGGGCATTCCGCTTGGTCGTACTCAACCAATAGTCCGAACCGGCCAGTTCGTACCAAGGCTCCTCCGGATCGGGTACGCCGTTGCCGTTCAGGTCTTGGCATACTTGTACGGCACCCGGTTCCGTCCATACGCCGTAGATGTTGGCTACGAATGAGTTGCCCTTGATGGTGAAGTCAACCCCATAGGGGTTTTTCGGATTGTTCATGATGGGTTGGTCGAAGCCGTAGATGACATATCCTCCGAATGACCCTAAGCTAAGGGTGCCTCCTTTGGTTCCCAATGTCCCTTCGGCCGAATTGCTTTTAGACAATTGGTTGGTGAACTGCCCCGGAGCCGGCAGGAAGTCGATAACGCGCGAAGCGTATGCATTCTTGTGAATATTGATTTTCACGGTAGCTTCCGAGGTCTCTTCTCCGAGTGTCACCTTGTACTTCAACTCGTCAAATGAATAGTTGTCCAGTCCCTCGTTCTGCACGTATTTGATGGTATCTTGTTCTCCGTCGGCTCCTTCAACGATAGTGGCCTGTCCGTTAATGGGGGCTTGAAGGATTTCGATCATGGCGTTGGCCTTGTCGCCGTTTTTCATGAATTTGTCATTGTTCAGAACCGGCATCATCAGTGCCTGCCCGAGGTCGGCCGTGTATTCGTCATCTTGGGCGATGAGCGACACGATGTCTATATCCAGTGTGTTTTCCACCGTTTCCCCGTTATAGGTCAGTTTAACTTTCACATCGGCCGGTCCTGTCACATATCCTCCTTTGCGCATCAGGTAGAGCTGTTGCACCTTTCCGAAGCTGTAATATTCATACTTGTATAGGCCCACTACGTTTTCGTCCGTGAATTCGAATTCGGCCTTGACCCCGGCTTCGTCGAGGTTTGCCGTGGCATCCATCCCGTCGGGGTAGGTGAACAAGTCCGTCATCGGGATGTTGATGGTGGATTGTGAGCTCATTCCCACATTCTTGTAGGAATACTCCTTCGGCACGAACTGGTCACCTGCCAGTGCGATGGTTAGCGAGAGCCACCCCACAGCGGCGAGTGCCGTTAGTTTCTGAGTAAAATTTCTCATTGGATTAAACATTTAATGAATTAATAAATCAATTTATACTGTTTTCCGTTAAATTTCAGGATGTAGCACTTGCCGCCCGGCAATCCTTCGATGCAGTCGCCCGGTGACAGGACAGTGTCGCGAATCTGCCGTCCGTCTGTGTCGTATACGAGGACGCGGGTGGGCCGTTGCAATCCCTTGATGTGGATGCGTCCGTCTTTGCCCCATACGCGTACTGGGGATTCTTCCGTATGGCGGATTCCGGTGGTGAGGGATTTTACGTGCAACGTACGGTCCACGTATTTTCCGTTGGAGTTGAAACGAATGACGAGGTCGGCCTCCCCGACGGTTTTCGGTTGCAGGGTGAGTCGGTGGTTCCGGATGCGGGCTTCCACCACGTCCTCGTTACTGTTCGACTTTACGGTCTTCACGATGGCCGCGTCCAAGTTGTCCTTGTCGGTAGCCTTGCTGCTCAGGTCTATTTCCACCGCCCCGTTTTCCAACGTGACGTCGGGCAGTTCCTCCACCTCGGGCGCGTGGTTGTCCGGGAAGATGAACAAGGCCGGGAACCAGTAACGGTCTATCGGCTCCAGTTCTTTCAACACGTTCCCTTGGTTGTCCATTTGGTATATCCAGTAGCTTTGCACTACGTTGTCCAAATAGAGTGCCCCGTAAATCTGGTCGTCGAGCGGATGGATGCGTATGCCTGCTCCGTAGAAATAACGTTTGTCCGTGGCACTGTCGTAAATCTGTGTGAATGTCCGCGTGTCGATATCGAACCTGTAGAGCTTGGAGGTCGTGAACCAACTCCATCGGTTGTCATTATAAGTAAAGTAGAGCACGTTTTCCTGCGTGCTGGCACATAAGGAGCCGGCCGTCCAGGCATACCACGTCTGATTGATGCCTCCTTCTGTCATGGGGACGGCTTCGGTCTCGAACGTTTCAGGGTCGATGTGCAAGAGTTCCTTGCCCTCCCAACATTCACCGCTCGACCCCATGTTGCCGTAGGGGTAATGCTGATAGTCCATGTTGGTGTTGCGTCCCACCCAGATGTCTCCGTCCTTGCTTTGCGCCATGGTGCTGAAGCATCCCTCCACGGTATGTATGATTTTGTCCGTCTGTGGGTCTATTACCAAGACACCCTTGTCCTGTTGTATGGCAAATACATAATCGGCCGTACGCAGCATCATGCCGATTTGGTTCTGGTAGAGCGGTCCCACGCCGTCGGCGTTGTCCTCGTCTCCTGTGATGAGCGGGTTCTCCGTCCCCTCGATGCGTCCCGTAATCTCGAACGGGGAGAAACTGAGGATGTAGATGCCGTTCGATGTGCCTACATATCCTTTCGTCTCGTCTACGCCCACGAAACTGCGCCCGTCGGCGATGGACACTCCTTTTTCATTGGCTCTGATGATGGGGATACGGCTTTTGATTTCCATGGTTTGTGCGTCGGCCACCACGATGCGGCCCCCTTGGCGGGTTTCGGCTGATTCGCCCGGCGAAAGCCCGTCGCCCGCGTCCTGATCCTGTTTGGAGATGATGAAAAGGTAGCTGCCGTAGACGGCACCGAATTGCGCCGTGGCTCCCAACGACTGTCCGGCATTGGATTCATTGTTTTGTATGATATAATACTCGAACGGGTCGGTCGGGTGGTCGGGACGGATGAAGTTCAGGGTACTGTTGTTGTGTCCGTACCAGTCTTCGTTGAGCATGAATACGCCGTCGGTGTAAGTAGTCTGCCCGTGCAGACTGTAAGTGCATGCAAACAGCATGGCCGCCGTATACAAATGTAATCTTCTTTTCTTCATGATGGTTTCAGGGTTATGGGTTGGGTAAATAATGGGTCAGGTCTTCTACGTGCAGGTCCTCGGCACGGCTCAGTTCGGTGGAAGTCTCCCCCAACCAACCGCATTGTTGGTTGACACCGGTATATACGCGGATGAAGTCCACACCGGGCAAGTGGACGGGATTCCCCAAGCTGTCCACCGCCCAACCGATGTCGAAACTGATTTTGTCCTCTTCGCTGTTAGGGTGGTTGTCCACGTAGCCCCATTCGTAGGCGTAAAGGACAAAGTAAGAGCCTTTTCCACCGCTTTCGTCCACGGCGTTGTCGGCCAGACGCGTCCCGCTGAACTGCAACCGGTCTTCGGCAATCCACGCAGGATAGTAGTCCTGGTTGTGGTAAGCGTTTTTCGCAATATAGCCCTTTTCGCCGTCTCCGGTTTCCCAAAGGATGTAAGTCGTGTCCGTGATGGGGCTGTTGTCGTCCGGCGTGGGCATCTTATCCGCCGCCGGACGGGTATAAGTGATTTGGAAGCCGTGCCGGGTTTCCGGTTTATGGTATTCGCTCCCGGCCAGTTCGTACCACTCGTCGTCGGGCAGTCCGTTGTTGTTCTGGTCAATGGACACCATGACGATGCCCGGTTCGCAACTCCCGCCCGAATCCGGAGCCGAAGGGTTCGGGTTGGCATCGGCGTAGAATGCGTTGCCTAAGATTTTGAAGTCCTTTTGCCCGGGTACGTTGACCACGGTGTGGTCGAAACCGAACGTGACGTAGCCGCCATATCCTCCCAAGGAAATCATGATGTCGTTCGTGCCCGATATGCTTTCCCGGGCTTTCCGGCACATGTCTTCTTCCGTGTCGCCTTCCTCATAGAGCGGCATGATGTTGACGAACTGTCCGGGAGCCGGACGGTATTCATATACTTCCGTGATGTACCGGCTGTAAGCCACGCTTTCCTCATCCACGTTGATTTCCACCTCCTGCATCACAGGATTTTGCGCGTCGATGATGTCTAAGCGCAGGGCGTACGTCCCCGGCTTTTCGGCCACGAAGATGAATTCCCTTTCGGTAGAGACGGTGGAATCGGCTCCTCCGCTGTCTTTCATGGTCCAACGGTAGGCCTCTCCAGTGAATTCGGGCCGCAGGATGAGTTTCCGCATCCGTTCGATGCGGTATTGGCTGTCCACCCCGAGGCTGACCATCGGGATGTCCTGTTGACAGGATGCCAGCAGGACGGAAGCGCACGTTCCTATTACCTTATTATATATGGGTCTCATGTTCCAATTCCGTTTTTATTGCGGGTCGTAGAATGCCATGTGTGCGGGGATGTCCCCCGTACGTACGCTCCATTTCTTCTTCCCGTGGCGGTCGTAGCAGTGAAGTACTCCGCTCGATACGTAATTCTTGGCATCCGTCACGTAGATGTCCCCCGTCGTGGGGTGCACGCAGATGCCGTATGGGATGACGATGTCCTGTTCCGTCCCGTCCGTGATGAAATGGTCGGTGACGAGTTGGCCCGTCCGCACGTCGATGATGCCGTAGGTGACGGTGTTGCGTTCCGTCTGTTTGTTCCACTCCACGCTGTAGAAGTAGAGCGAATCGCCCTGTATGTACATTTCCGAGCAAGGGATGTCCAACGTGTCCTTCACCACCATTTCCTTGGAATTCTTGTCCTTGCGGTCGAGCACGTAGAGGCGCGAGGGGATGGTGTTGTAGTCGCCGCGCGAAGTCACCCAGAGCTTGCCGTAGCGGTCCTTGCGGATGCGGTGCAGGTTGATGCCTACCGGAATCTTCTGGATTTGTTTCATGCCGTAGATTTCCACCACCGACACGGTGCTGTCGTAATCCGGTGCGCGGTAACCTCCCGAGTTGGCCACGTAAAGGTACTCCCCGAGCACCTCCAGCTCGTCCGGTTGGTAACCCACCGTCACCTTGCGCGTGACGGCAAGCGAAGCCGTGTCCACTTCATATACGGCCCCCAACTGGGCGTTCGGGTCGATGGCCACGGGACCCACGTAGGCCGAGACGTAGGCTTTCCCCTTGGCAAAGCGGATGTAGCGGCAGTTGGGGATGTCCACCTGCCCGATACGCTTGCAGGTACGCACGTCCATCACCTCCACCTTGTGCGAGCAGTTGATGACGGCATACAGCTTGTTACCGTATATCTGGATGTCGTTGCCCACGTCGCCCAGTTCCTTGACCACCTCCGGGTTGCGTTCGGCGTAGATGTTGCGCACGTAGTACGCGTTGCGGAAGTCCACGTAGTCGATGGACGACTTGTTGCTGCCCATGTTGGCCTCGTTGAGCAGGTACATGCCGGCCGGTCGTGCGTCCGGGTCTATGGGCACGCCCGGTAGCAGCTCGTACTCCGTAGGCACGACCAGTTCTATCTCCCGGCAGGCGAACAAGACCGTCAGACACAGGAGCGGAAGGAATAGTATTTTTCGGACGGTTTTCATATCAGAGTTCCACGGCAAGGCCGAATTTATAGTTACGCATGGGCATCGGGTAGTTCAGTATGACATCGTAGTCTTGGTCGAGCAGGTTGTTGACCTCGGCCGTGAAGCGCAGGCGTGCCTTGCCCCACCGTATTTCCTTCATGAGCGTCATGTCGCTGGTGTACCACGGTTGCGTATGGTTGTAGATGATGTTCTCCTGTTGGTTGTAGCGTTCGCCCACGTAGATGAAGCTATAGCCCAGAGACCATGTGCCCCACGAGAGGGCTATGATGGCCGATCCGCTGTGCCAGGGAATGTAGGGAATCTGGTCGCGGTAGTACGTGTCCGACGGGTTCGTCACGTCGATGGCCTCCTGATAAGTGTATTGCAACTTGCCCGTCAGCGTCCATTCGTGGGGAAAGGCCAACGTGCAGGCCGCTCCGGCGTCCACGCCCCGGATGTCCACCCGCCCCAGGTTGATGGTCGTCCAGCGGAACTGAGGTCCCTGCGGCCACGATACGATTTTGTTCCTCACGTCGTTGTAGTATACGTCCGCATTGAGGTGTAGGTTGCGGAAGATGCCTTCGGTGCGCGTGCGGTCGTACACGGCTCCCACGTTATATTGCGTGGTGGTCTCCGGCAGCAAAGCCGGGTTACCCATGTCCGTGTAGTAGAGGTCGTTGAATGTCGGCATGCGGTAGGCCGTCTTGTAGAAGGCCCTCACCACTATGTCGTGTTTCCTCCACGGTTGGTAAGAGAGGAACAGCCCCGGGGTCACCTTGCTTTTGTTTGGTGCCTTGTCCCGTTGGCGTTTCTCCTCGTTCACGAACGTCTCCAACACACTGGCCTGCACCTTCAGCCGGTCGGCCACGGTGAAGGCCGTGGCGGCCGAGATATAGTGTGTGCCGCGCGTGGCCGTGTTCATCGGGTGCTCCTTGTCGTGGTCCTTGTTCAGGTCGAATCCCTCATAGCCGTTCCACTGGAAGTCGTAAGCCACGGACACGTCCCAGTCCGCCGTGATGGCGTATTTGTTAGCCCACGAGAAGTAACACTCCCGCTGCTTGTAGATGTTGTCTGTCAGCTTGATGTCCGTGTTGTTATTCATGTAGTGGGTGTAGTCGGAGGCGTATTTCGTGTTGAACTTCATGCTCAGCCCGCGCCATACATGCCATTCGAGACTTCCTTGGAGGAAAGAGTTGCGGTCCCACAACCGTTCCGAACGCTTCCACACGTTGTTCACGATGGCCCCCGGAATCCCCCTTTCCGAGGTGTAATGGTAGGCGAAGACGTTCCATTTCCCCTTCTCGAAGAGGCCGTAGAGTCCCGCGTCGATGCGCAGGGCGTCGATGTCGCTGTTGTGGCGCACGGCGGTGGTGTCGTACTTCAGTGCCCCGCTTACGTCCACGCGCCGGTAGCGGAACTTGTAGTCGCCTTGTGACGTGATCCACTCCGCACTGACAGCCGCGCTGATATTGTCACTGATTTTGTGCTCGTAAAGCAAAGCCGGGTTGAGCAATCCGTAGGAACCGAACTTCACTTTGGCCGCCAGGTTGGCATCCTTCTCCCCTTCGAACCGGGGGCGGCGGGTGGTGAGATAAATGCTACCCGACGAGCCGAACTCTCGCGCCGATTGGAAGATGTCGCTTTTCTGTCCGTTGTAGAGCGAGATTTCCTCGATGTTGTCCAACGAGAACTTGCCCAAGTCCACCTGCCCGTTCTGTGCGTTGCCCAACTGTATGCCGTTGTAATATACGCCCGTGTGGTTCGTACCCATGCTGCGGATGTTGACCGTCTTCAGTCCGGCCACACCGCCGTAGTCTTTGATTTGCAGTCCCGAAAAATAACGGATGGCATCAGCCACGGAAAAGCTGTTCAGCTTCCGCAGTTCTTCCCCTTTCAGGGTCTGTGCGGGGATGACCTCTTTGTAGGTCTTGGCTTTGACCACTACCTCGCCCAAGTTGTGTATGCTGTCCGTCCGGTGTGCGGATACGGCAGGTAAGGGCAGGCAAAAGACTCCCATCAGGCATAAGGCATGCCTGCGTTTGATTTCTCCCATGAACTATCTATTTGACAGTGAAAACTCCATCAAAACAGCTTCTAAGAAAACCCGTAAATATGAATAGACAACCCCGTACTACGACCGATGGCCGCCCGGGATTTTCGGATTCATAGCTCGTCCTCGAAAGCTATTGAACTATATTGCATGGCAGGTCTTCTGACTCGTCTCCGCAGTAAACGCCTTCCCAATCGGCACGCGGCCTTTCAGTGGCATAGAGTATGTGTTTACTACGCTTTTTTATGAGACATACAGCAACGGGACTGTTCAGGATTCTCACCTGATTCCCTTTTAATCATTCCCCCGTATGCGATGAGGGAGATGAACCGATGCGGTTGCAAAGTTAGGAATATTTTTTGTAATTGTGTTCAAAAACACGTAGTTTTGTATGGAACTTCAGAGGAGTGCCAAGTTTATAAATCTCCGAAACAGGCAAAACAATCCCTTTTTTGGGGAATTCTCCAATGGATTCTTTTTGTATCTTTGCTCTGGTTTGTTTAACCTATAATTAAAGAATAGAATGGCAAGTATGAAAACATGGACTCACTGTTTGTGGAGTTGGTTATGTGTAGGGATGATGGGGGCTGTTCCGGCGGAAGTTTCCGGAGCTTTGTCGAAGACGGACGGACAAAAATGGAATATGGCTTTGGGGGCGGAAGTGTCTTCGGGGTCTTGTTATGGTGCCGGATATGAGCCAGGACATGTGGCGGATGGTGATTTCGGTACGCGTTGGGCATCAGCCGGACTGTCGGGAACGGTATGGCTTACCTTGGATTTGAAAGGGGAGAGGACTTTCAACTGTATTGATGTCTATGAGACTGAAGGCTACAAGGGGCGCATAGAGGAGATCGTGGTTTCTGTGTCCCGTGACGGAATTGATTGGAAACGTTGGCAACACCGCAGGCCGGGAGATGCACGGACTGTGTTGACGGGCAACAACGTGACGGCACGCTATGTGCAGGTCTCTTTCCTGGAGTGTAGTCCGGAGGGCATCAATGTGGACGAAATCGGTATCTATGACGACCCGCAAGCTGTGGCTACGCCCGAACCGGCGGCGTGGAGGAAGGATGCTCCCGGTTGGATTCGTCAGCAGCCTTCCCGTGAGGCCAATGTGTACCAACGTCGCAAGGCTCATTTGAAGTACGGCATGTTTATCCATTACGGGATGAATACCTTCTTGGGGCAGGAATGGACCGACGGCTCATCCCCGGCTTCGGCCTATCATCCGGACTTGTCCACGCTCAATCCCGAGGCTTGGGTCAAGGCGGCCTACGAAGGCGGTATGAATTTCATCGTACTGGTCACGAAACATCATGACGGTTTTGCGTTGTGGAATACGGAAATCGGCACGTACAACATCAACCACACGGGACGTAAGGGCGACCGCCGGGACATCGTGAAGGAAGTGGCGGACGCTTGCCGCAAGTACGGCATCAAGTTAGGATTGTATTATTCGGCATGGGACAGAAACTGGGATGCCAACCATACACAGGCATCCATGGGACTGGACCGCGTGCAGTTGGCGCAAGAATACAATGATTTCGCTTTGGCGCAAATCACCGAGTTGATGGACGGGCGTTACGGCGAGATTTCGGAGTTCTGGATAGACGGTGCATGGGTGAAGAGCAACGGTGCATGGGAGTTTGCACGGATGTATGACACGGTGAAGCGTTTGCAGCCTTCCTGCCAGATGGCAGTCAACACTTGTATTCGTTGCGGACGTACCCCGGACCAATACCAAGGCGGAGAAGAAATCTATTATTTCCCTTCCGACTTTCGTTTGCACGACCCGATGTTTACTCGGCGCGGTGCGGATGCCGACCCGAAAGTCTACCGTCGTGAGGGACAGGACTATTATTTGCCTTTCGAAGCCACGGTCTGTATGAACAACAGTTGGTTTTGGTCTGAAAAGAATAATGCGGAGAGTGTCATGTCGGCCGATAAAATCAAGGCGGCATACGAACACATGGTGGAACAGGGCAATACCTTGGTGGTCAACCTGGCTCCCGGAAAGGACGGATTGTTGAAAGACTACGACGTGGAAGCGTTGTATGAGGGGGCGCGTGCGTTGGGCATTGCCCGTGGCGATGCCCGTTTGAACCGTGGCAAGGAAGAGAGGGCTGTGCGCATAGATTATGTAACCACAAAAGGCTATGTGGCTTATCCCACTCATTATTTATACGGGAAGAAAGGGGAAAGTTTTACCATCAAGGCCGAAGACTTGTCGCAAGACGGTTATCGTTTCGTCGGGCAGAGAGAAGTCGTGAGCGGTCGTTTCGGCAAGGCAAAGCGAATAGAGTTTGTGTATGAGGATGTGGCCGGAATCCCTGAAAGTGATAAGTCGTATAGTACGCTTTCAGGGGCACATTCATGTAGTATGAATGAGGAGAAATGAAAAAAGTGGTTTTTGTTGTGCTTGCAACATTGTGGTTGTTTGCATGTAAAAAAGAAGACGGTAAAAAGGTAGAGTTTCGTGCTCTGCCTTTCAGCTCTATAGTGTCGGATACGTTGGAAATAGATTCGGTGCGCATGAATACCTTTTTTTCTAACCCGACTTCTCTTTTCACTATTGATGATTCGTTGATTCTCGTTTTTGATGATAATAGAAGTGACAAACTTTGCCATTTTATTCATACGAAAGGGTATGTAGTTAAAAGTTTTGGTGAATGGGGACGGGCGCGCGGAGAATTTATCTTGCCGCAAGGATTGTCCTTGTCTAAGGATAAGGAGGCTTGTTGCGTGTACGATTACAATACGCAATATACTGTTTGCTTTTCCGTAAAAGAGGCATTGGGTGGAGGCAATCCTGTTCAAGATGTGATAAGAATGGAAGAAGTGGAAAGCGAACGCCCCGTGGAGCATCGCTTCTATCAAGTCTTGGCTTTATCAGACAACCGTTTCCTTGGATTTGGCAACCATCCTGAGAATAGGATTCAAATCTTTAATCAATCAAAGGTGCTTGCCACATATTCGGATTTCCCGGTTTTGGACGAAAAAGAAGAGAACAACAGGTCGCTTTGGGGTAATTTGGCGTCTTTTGGTGTTTCTTCGGATGAAAAACATATTGTCATAACCACTGGGATAGGGGCGGCCTTTGAGATATTGTCTTTGAGCGGAGAAAAAATAAGCCATAAGTTGGTGAAAGGCTTCTATGCTCCGAAATATTCCATTGCCCAAGGGGCAGTCCCGGTTTGTGTCGTCGTATGTCCGGAGACAGTAGTCGGATTTAATGCCCTGCATGTGGCAGATGATTGTTTTTACGCCGTGTTAGCCGGGCCGGAAGAGCGGTACAATGAAATCTTGAAGTTTGATTTTGACGGGGAATGCGTGCATAGATATTGCCTTCCGTCGGATATTGTCAATATACATTGTATGACTGTCGATAAAGGATGGCTTTGGGCTTTTGTGGAAAATAAGGATGGGGAAATAAAACTGATAAAGGCAGGGATATGAAAATGCAACAGCCTCGTTAAAAGTGACAAGGTTTACAATTTGCTAATTCAAAGCATGAAATAAAACTCCTTCTGTCATTTTGTTAATTTACGCCTTGCGAGAATCCTTCGTACGGCCTCGGGGGCGGGGGCTTTTGAAAATACGCGATTCTTGTGCGTCAGTGGAGAAGCTGCTTGTCAGCCACCGGGTATTTTCCGTTTCTTTTTGTCCTGTCGGAGGGCAGGACATCCGTAGAAAAGTAAAGGGCGCGCAAGCATGGGGCGGCGTTTGCGCGTCATTTTGACATGCCGCTTTTGACAGCGAAGCGTCATCAAATAGAGTGGAAAGAGGCTGTGGAGGCACGTGTGCGTCCCGTTTTCAAGTGTTTGTTCGTCCTTTGGGCGGAACTCTTCGCTGCGACGTGCGGACAAAAAAAGTGTTTTTTCAGCCGAACGGTTTTTCGTTCGGCTGAGATTGAATCGCTGTTTGGCTTAAAACAAGTAAAAAATAGCAGAGAATTGTGAATAAATGTATTCAGTCAGTCGTAAAAGTCAACTTATTGGCACACAAAATCTCATTTTCTTTTTGAATGAAAAAGACAGATGGCTTACATTTTGTCACTTGTCGGCCTTTTCCGTGCAACAGGAGGGCAAGGTGGCTTCCGTTGGTATCAAGTGTCCGGCGTATGGCATTTGTCGGGAGGTTTGGCCTGAGATTTAGGAATAATTCCGTAACTTTGTGCCATGAAAACCACGATTAAGCGAGAGCAGAGGCAAGCTTGCTTGCTTCTGCCGAGCGTGAGTGGTTTATCTAATACCCGATAGTGTAGGATATAATTGCTTAAAATATAAAAAATGGAAAAGAATTTCAAGAGAACGACCGTCACGTCGGCTTTGCCATACGCCAACGGTCCGGTGCACATCGGTCATCTGGCAGGGGTGTATGTTCCGGCGGACATTTACGTGCGTTACCTTCGTCTGAAGAAGGAAGACGTGCTTTTCATCGGCGGTTCCGACGAGCATGGCGTGCCCATCACCATCCGGGCCAAGAAGGAGGGTATCACGCCGCAGGACGTGGTAGACCGTTATCATAAAATCATCAAGGACTCTTTCGAGGAATTCGGCATTTCGTTCGATGTGTACGGGCGCACGACGTCCAAAGTGCATCGCGAGACGGCTTCGGAGTTTTTCCGTACCTTGTACGACAAGGGCGAGTTCGTGGAGAAAACCTCCATGCAGTATTACGACGAGGAGGCACATACTTTCCTGGCCGACCGCTACATTACGGGCGAATGCCCCCATTGCCATGCAGAGGGGGCATACGGCGACCAATGCGAGAAGTGCGGCACGTCGCTGTCTCCCACCGACCTGATTAACCCCAAGAGTGCCATCAGCGGCTCGAAACCGGTGATGCGCGAGACGAAGCATTGGTATCTGCCGTTGGACAAGCACGAGGCATGGTTGCGCCAGTGGATTCTGGAAGACCACAAGGAATGGCGTAACAACGTGTACGGGCAGTGCAAGAGTTGGCTCGACATGGGTTTGCAGCCCCGTGCCGTGAGCCGTGACTTGGACTGGGGCATTCCCGTGCCGGTGGAAGGTGCCGAGGGCAAGGTGCTTTATGTGTGGTTCGATGCGCCCATCGGCTATATCAGCAATACGAAGGAGTTGCTGCCCGATTCGTGGGAGACGTGGTGGAAAGATCCCGAAACCCGTCTGGTACACTTCATCGGGAAGGACAATATCGTGTTCCATTGCATCGTGTTCCCGGCCATGCTGAAGGCCGAGGGAAGCTATATCCTGCCGGACAACGTGCCGAGCAACGAGTTCCTGAACCTGGAGGGAGACAAGATTTCCACGTCACGTAATTGGGCGGTGTGGTTGCATGAGTACTTGCGCGATTTTCCGGGCAAGCAGGACGTATTGCGCTATGTGCTGACGGCCAATGCTCCGGAAACGAAAGACAACGATTTTACGTGGAAAGACTTCCAGGCGCGTAACAACAACGAACTGGTGGCCGTGTACGGCAATTTCGTGAACCGTGCCTTGCAGCTTACGCAGAAGTATTACGACGGTGTGGTGCCCGCCTGCGGCGAGCTGACGGAGTATGACCGCCAGACGCTGGATGAGTTCAAGGACGTGAAAGCGAAGGTGGAAGAATTGCTCGACGCGTTCAAATTCCGCGACGCACAGAAGGAGGCGATGAACCTGGCACGCATCGGTAACAAATATATTGCCGACAGCGAGCCCTGGAAAGTGGTGAAGACCGATCCTGAGCGCGTGAAGACCGTCATTTACATCTCTTTGCAGCTCACGGCCAATCTGGCCATCGCTTTCGAGCCGTTCCTGCCTTTCAGCAGCGAGAAGCTCCGCAAGATGTTGAATATGGAAAGTTTCGAGTGGAACCGGTTAGGACGGACGGACCTCTTGCAGGCCGGCCACCGGTTGGCCAAGCCGGAATTGTTGTTCGAGAAGATAGAAGACGACGTAATCGAAGCGCAGGTACAGAAGTTGCTGGACACGAAGAAAGCCAATGAGGAAGCCAACTATAAGGCCAAGCCCGTCCGCGAGAATATCGCATTCGAGGACTTCCAGAAGCTGGACATCCGTGTGGGTACGGTGTTGGAATGCACCAAAGTGCCCAAAGCGGACAAGCTGTTGTGCTTCAAGATTGCCGACGGGTTGGAAAACCGCACGATTGTGAGCGGTATCTCCAAATTCTACAAGCCCGAGGAACTGGTGGGCAAGCAGGTTTGCTTCATTGCCAATCTTGCTCCCCGTAAATTGAAAGGCATCGAAAGCCAAGGCATGATACTCTCGGCGCTGAACTATGACGAGTCGCTGAGTGTCATTACCGTAGACCGCGAGGTGAAGCCCGGTTCTGAGGTCTGCTGACCACGTCAGGGCCGTCAATGACGATGGACTGTATTTCATAAAAGGAGAGGATACCGTGGCCGGTTCCTCTCCTTTCTGTTTATAGTCCGCCGTCTACCATCCATATTCCCTGTGGGTTGTCGCGACGCAAAGCGATATGGCGGTTTTCAGTCTTTCCGTCCGGAGTCATCAGTTTGTAGAACACAATGACGCCTTTATAGTCTTTCTTTTCTTTGGCTTGGCTGACTGCTGAAACCTTGCAGCCTTTCATGTTTTCGGTGAGTGTAGGAAGTTGGGCCGTGTAATAGTAGAGTGCTTCGCCGGCCATTTGGGGCTTGCCGTCGGTGAGGGCCTTCAGGATTCTTTGTGCGGCTTCCTGTGCGGTTTCGTTCGTTAGTTTTCTCAGGTGTGCCGGGTCTTTGACGGACGGGGTATTGGCCGACAGCCAGGTCACTTGTGTGGTGTCGGGGCGTTGCACGAGCACGCTGGGGACGAGTGGCAAGTTGTAGACAATATGTTCGCTTTTCAACACCAATGTTTTTTGGCCGTCACGTTCCCACCAAATCTGTACCTGTTGCAGCAGACCGTCCCGTTTGGAGAAGACATTTTCCGTTGTGCACCGGTAGCTTTTTTCTTCTTTCTCAAGTAAGGACGCACTGATGGCGTTGCCATACACATCGGTGTGGGTCACGATGGTGATGGTGGAATCGGTCTCCGTCATTTCCGCGTGTGCTTGCGGGTTGCCGGATAGTGCCGCTTTTTGTTGCTCCAAGAGTGTTTCCGGACGAAGCAAGGAAGAAAATCCTTCTGCAAAGTTGCACGTCTCGTCACCACATACGGCAAGGCCGCCTGTGGTCCACATGTATTGTTTCCCGTCGTCGGAAACGATGGTGCGTCCTCCTTCTTTTTCCAACCGCCAGAATGTCTTTTGGTTTTGGCGCAAGGATTCCAGGCTGATTCTCATGAAGCCGGATTCCGGATTGATGTAGGCGAAATTTTCGTTAGGCGTAGTACGGGCGTAAACCGACATGGAGAAGCTGACCGCACTACGTGAACTCTTGATAGACTGGTCGAAAATGAGGGGGATGGAAGGAACAGCCTCTGCTTGGGTTGAGAAGAAGTTGCTGAGTCCCGTGCCTAATCCTGCCATGAAGATGGCCACGGCTGCCGCTATTTGTATCCATTTGTGTGACGGATGCTTCTTCGGTTTAGCCGTCGTCTGAAGAGGAGAGATGCTGACGGCCGGTTGGGTTTTCCCGAACGAGGGGGCGTATTTGGGTGTAAGTAAGTTTACCGTGTGCATGAAGTCTTCGTAATAAGCACGGCATGCGGCACATTCTTTCATGTGTTGTCTGCAAGCTTCTGTAATGGCCGGGTCGGTTTGCTTGTCGCATAAGTCGGCCATATATTTCTTAAAATCTTCACATTTCATGATGTTCTGTTTTTTTAGGGTTTTGTACTTTAGGATTTGATTCCTTTTCTGATTTTTTCGATTCCGTACTGGAATCGGGATTTGGCGGTCGTGACCGGAATGTCCAAAATGGCGGCAATGTCTGAGAAACTGTTGTTGCCGTGGATGCGGAGCCGGATGACTTCGGCTTGTTCTTCGGGGATTCCCGCCAGCAGGGTCGAGATAAGCCGGAACTCTCGTTCGAAGTTTTCCACTTGTTCTTCACAGATGTGCGACACTTGTTCTATCGGTACGAATTCTCGTACCTGCCGTCGGCGTAGCCGGTCGGTACAGAAATTGGAAAGGCTTCGATAGAGATAGCTGCGCAAGTCTGCCAAGGGCTGCCCTCCTGCATCTTGTCTTTTAGTATGCAGTTGCAGGAAAATGTCTTGTACGGCATCTTCGGCATCGTCCGCGTTCCCCAGCCGGTAACAGGCGTATCGTAGCAAGTGAGGTCTTTCGCTCTCCATCAATGCGGCTATCTCCCGATTCGGTTCCTCTTCCGGATGACTGTTTAGGGTTTGTTTCATATTTCATTCATGTTTTTTAGACTGCAATCTGTAATAATGACGCAGCAGGACGGTAAAAGACGTAAAAACTGCCTTCTTTTTTTGTATCTCGGGGATAAAAAAAGAAAAAAGGCAGTTTTTACGCGGAAAAATAAGGGTTCTGTTTAAGGCAGGTCTTCATTGTGCTCTCCAAGGTCTTGCCGGGGAAGATTGACTGCCAGCAGTATCCAGCCTAAAACACCGGCTACGATGGAACCGCAAAGGATACCCAGTTTCGCATCATTGAGGAGCGTGCCGCCCTCTATACCTATATTATAATAGGAGAGGTCGGCAATGAACATGGAAACGGTGAAACCGATGCCCGTCAGCATGCAGACGCTGAAAAAGTTTTTCCAGTTGCAGCCTTGGGGCAGTTGGACGAATCCCAACTTGACTGCCAGCCAGGAGAACGAAAATACGCCTACGAACTTCCCGACGGCCAATCCTAAAAAGACTGCCAGACCTACGCCGTTGAGCAGACTGTCCATACTGATGCCTTCCAAGTTCACTCCTGCATTGGCGAATGCGAAGACCGGAATCACGAAATAGTTGATGGGGTTCTGTAAAGCGTCTTCCAAATCCTGTAAGGGGCTGATCGTACGGTCCGAGGCATGTTCTATGTTTTTGAGCAACATGATTTGCTCATTGGACAGGATAGTAGTCCCCTTGTGGTTGGTGGTTGCCTGGTCTATGGGGAAACGGTTGATTTTGTTTCGCAGATGTTTGACAAAGTGAAGGGCGGAGACTCCGGGGCGTGCCGGAACGAAAAATGCTACGACCACTCCGGCTATGGTGGCGTGAATGCCGGAGTTCAGCAGGGAGTACCAGACAAATGTTCCGATGACGATGTAGAACATCTTGGATATGACGTGGCGTCGGTTGCCGATGGCTAAAATCACAAGTAGGATACCGGCATAAGCCAGGTATTGCAAATGTAGTTCGGATGAATAGAAAACGGCAATGACCAGAATGCCGCCCAAGTCGTCGGCCACGGCCAACGTCGCCAAGAATATCTTCAGGCCGATGGGAACCCGTTTGCCGAACATGGAGAGTACCCCCAATGAGAACGCGATGTCGGTAGCCATGGGGATGGCCGTCCCTCGTAGCATAAGGGCATCGTCAGGGCAGGTGAGAAAAAAAATCAGTACGGGGATGGCCATGCCGCCGCAGGCTCCGATGATGGGGAGCAAGGCTTTCTTCAGTGTAGACAGCTCTCCCACCAGGATTTCCCTTTTGATTTCCAGCCCTACGGAAAAGAAAAACAAAGCCATGAGGAAATCGTTGATAAAGTCCATCAGGCTGAGGCTTTCTTTACCGTGGCTGAACAGATTGAAGTTACCGATAGAGAAGCTGACCGGCTTCTCCCACAAGGAACGGTAGGCGTCTCCCCAACCGGAATTGGCCACTATCATGGCCACAATCGTGACGATAATCAGAATCAGACTGGAGTTCACGTATTTCCTGAACATGCTAAGAAAAGTGTAATTCCTCATGGCTTTTAGGGATTGGGGGTAAGTTCTGGTTTTAATTTTTGCTGTTCCATACGATGGGGGTCCCCGTGGTCGTAATGCCTTCGGCTTGGATGCTGAGTACCGTGGGTTTGCTGTTGTTATACAAATTGACGGTGGCCTTTCCTTCGGCATCGAATTTCACGTTCGGGACCCAATATAAGGTACGACGGTAGTCTTTCGTATCCGGCAGGGGCTTTTGGCTGTAGTCGGGACTGTAGAAGTCTTCGCATACGGCGTATCCGTCCAACACGTAACGTCGGTCACGGTATGTAGGCTGGTAGCCGTCGTTGGGAAATAGACGGTAGTCGATGATGACATCCGGTTGGTTGTCGCCTTTGTACCTGGAGCTGCCTTGTTCGCGGGGAGCGTAATCCGTGTAAATATAAAGCTTGTCCAAGTTTCGGAGGTGTCTGTAAGCTTCCATTTTGCCTTCTCCGGCCGTGATGACGGGAGGAATCTCAATTTGCGTGCCGTTGGCCATGCGTGGCGGAGCAACGTTTTTGCGGGTACTCTTCAGGTTTATCGGTTTACCGTCGTACCGGACTTGTAGGAAATAGTCCCTGTCCATGCCCATGTCTCCGATATAGGTTAGGGCGACTTGCTGCGGAAAGGTGACCCAGTTGTGCGTACCGGTGCTCATGCCATAGTCGGCCGTGAGGTTGAATGCCTCGTAAGCGTCGACTACCAAGGCCGGTTTGCTAAGGTCGAGCTTGCGCAGTCCTCCCCGTTTGGTGCGTACGGTTATCGTGGCAAGCTGGCGGTCTGTGAAAGATGTTTGGCCGCCTTGGCTGTCGAACCGTTCGTCTGCGTCATAGCGCGGTGCATCCTGGTAATAGCCGTACGGTTTGGGGAATAAGGGATTGAACCGGTTCAATTTGACAAAATAGTCCGGATAAGCCTCCTCGTTGGTGAAGTCCTTCTTCATTTTGTCTTTGATGTAATCCTGACCTTTATCTTTGTCCGCAGCCGGAAGGAACAGGATGTATTTGTCGTAAAGTAAAGGCGTCTTCATATAAAACATTCCATTCTCCGTCGTTTGCATGAGGTCCATGGTCTGGTTGCCTTGTATGAATGTGGGCCATACATTGACTTCTTCTTTCAGGTTGCTCATGATGGAGCCCGTGGTGAACGGATCACGTTGGTTGTCCTGAAGCATTTGGGTCAGCGGGTTATTGTCTGTGGTGTTGCCGGATTCAAGTCCATTGTTTTCTTGGTTCGGGTGGTCTGCGGCTTCCATGATGTCTTCTATGGTAGCGTCCCGTTCTACGGAAGTGTCCGGAGCGCGCATGGTTCCTGTTCCGGGTAACCAGTTTTCTTCTTTGACATACGTTCCGTAGGCCAACCGGAAGTCTTCTATCCTGTTCACGCAACCGGAAATGGTTTGCAGTTGTTCCGGCATGTGCTGGACGGTCATGGGTTCGATGCCCGACATGGTTTTCCACGAATAACGTCGCCATCCCTGTACCATCATGAGGAGATCAAGTGCCTGGCGGCGGATACTGTCGTCTGCTTCGAAGTAGTAACCCGGATTCTCGACGAAACCTTTCAGTTCGCTTCCCAACAGCATTTCCGTGAGGATGTTGCCGTTGTCGTATGTCAGTTCGTCCGTGGCATGGTCCCGTATAGCCAATGACACATTGGGCGTGCCGGTGGTCGGGTTCGTCAGTTGGAGTTGCAGGGAGATGGGCTCGAAAGGTTCGTATTGTGCTTTTACCCCGTCGACGGTTAATTGCGGTGTGTCATATTCGTGATGGTTGACGAATATCAGGCGGTCGGCGTACACACGTCCTTTCCCGTCGAACAGCGTAAACTGGTTTACTCCCGTAGGAAGCTGGTCGGACGGAATTTCGACGGTAGCTTTGCCGCCGTCGTCGAGCTTGATGTCATAATAGGCTTTCGATACGCCGTTGTGCATGATCTGCAGGCCGATAGCCGGTTTCGGGTTCGGAAGGCCGGAAGTTTGGATAGAGGCGTTGACGACCTCCCCTTTTTGTACGACAGCCATGGCGCAGCCCTCCTTTGTCGGTTCGGGCAATGCGTATGTATAATCATATCCTTCGTATCGGAATACGGCTTTATATTTCTCTCCGGCCGGTATGTCCGGTAAAGTGAATATGCCGCGTCCCCGGTTCGTGGTTTTGGTCCGGGCGATTTCCTTCCCGTTTTTATCCTGTATGGATAGCTCGATGTCGATGTGTTTTCCTTCCTCGGTGTTGGCTTCGAACGCTACTCTTCCGGTAGTGCCTTCCACGATGTCTCCTCCTTCGGGATAGAAGCGGAGGTCGAGTTTCGGCTTGCCTTTGTCGGATTTGAAGTATCTTCGCATCGGCCTGAGCGTCATGTCTTTGACGTAATCTCCGGGAGTTTGCGGTTGGTCGAATACCGGGAATACGCGTGAATAAATCTTATCATAATCCCGGAAAAAGTCTTTGGCCATTGATTTAAAGTAGAACATCAGTTCCGTCCATTTTGAATGCGGGTGTTCATACTGCCCGAAGTTCAGCATCCAACGGGTGTATGCCCTTAATTCATAATATCCGGCGTACAGGGAGTCGGTAAGCGCAAAAGCCCCGTGTCCCGTCCCGTCCGGCATTTCCAACTGTTGACGTTCTACCAGATAACCGTCGGGTGTGAGCAGTTCTACATATAATATTTTACTGAGGTCGGTCAGGGTCTGCCGGTCTGAGCGCGTGACGTAGGCTTTATACCATATCGTGTCGCCTACGAAATAGCAGGTGTTGTCGATGTGGAGAAAGACTTTTTCTTGGGGAATGGCCGTACCGAATTTTTCTACTTTCTGGCTTAAGGCCTCTGGGGTGGCAGAGGTTTGCGCTGCGTTTTCCCCTTGTCCCCATACGAAGAGAGAAGAGCAAAATGCAATACCGAGTGCAATGTTACGTTTCATGATATTTCGTTTAGGTTTGATAAGTACAAAGATAGTAATAAAATCTCCCATCAATAAATTTCTACCAAGAATTTCTTAGGTGATGTCCGCCGTTTATTGTTTTTATATCTATCTTTGCCCCAAGTAAAATTATTATGAAACTCAATTATACACATAAAGACTCTTATTATGACACTTATTAAATCTATTTCAGGCATACGCGGAACTATTGGCGGCCACGTGGGTGACACGCTGAATCCGTTGGACATTGTGAAGTTTACATCTGCATACGCCGCATGGATTCGCCGGACGACTACGGTGAAGAGCAATACCATCGTGGTGGGACGGGATGCACGCATTTCCGGCGAGATGGTCAAGAATGTGGTGTGTGGCACGCTGATGGGCATGGGGTTCGATGTGGTCAACATCGGACTGGCTTCCACGCCGACCACCGAACTTGCGGTGACGATGGAAGGAGCCTGCGGCGGCATCATCATCACGGCCTCGCATAACCCCCGGATGTGGAATGCTTTGAAATTATTGAATGAAAAAGGGGAATTCCTCAATCAAGAGGAGGGAAACGAAGTATTGCGTCTGGCCGAGGAAGAGGCGTTTGAATATGCCGACGTGGACCATCTGGGGCACTATCGGGAAGACCAGACGTACGACCAAAAGCACATCGACTTGGTCAAGAACCTGAAATTAGTGGACGTGGAGGCGATTCGCAAGGCGCATTTCCGTGTGGCCATAGACACAGTCAATTCCGTGGGCGGCATCATCCTGCCCCGGTTGTTGGAACAATTAGGAGTGGAGCAGGTCACGGGGCTGTTTACGGAGCCGACGGGGGATTTCGGCCATAATCCCGAACCTTTGGAAAAGAACTTGGGCGACATCAAGGCTTTGATGCAAAAAGGCGGCCACGACCTGGCATTCGTGGTAGACCCGGACGTAGACCGCCTGGCCATGTTCTGCGAGGACGGGACGATGTACGGCGAGGAATACACCTTGGTGACGGTGGCGGACTATGTGTTGCAGCATACGCCGGGGAACACGGTGTCTAACTTGAGTTCCACCCGTGCCTTGCGCGATGTGACCCGTATGCGCGGAGGGGAATACAGCGCGGCTGCGGTCGGCGAGGTGAACGTGGTGGCCAAGATGAAAGAGACCCGTGCCGTGATTGGCGGGGAAGGTAACGGCGGGGTGATTTATCCGGAGGCGCATTACGGGCGCGACTCATTGGTCGGCATTGCCCTCGTGCTGACCTATCTGGCCCGGACGGGAAAGAAAATGTCCGAACTGCGTGCCACCTATCCGTCATACTTCATGGCCAAGAACCGTATCGACCTGACGCCGGAGACGGATGTGGATGCCATTCTGGAGAAAGTAAAAGACATGTATAAGGACGAAGAGGTGAACGACATCGACGGAGTGAAGATTGATTTTCCCGACAAATGGGTGCATTTGCGTAAAAGCAATACAGAGCCGATTATCCGAGTGTATTCCGAGGCAACCACGCAGGCTGAGGCGGAGGAAATCGGGCAGAAAATCATGGACGTGGTCTATTCGTTGGCTTGACGAACCTGTTCATCATTAACCTGAGATATATGAAAAAACTGTTATTGTATGTGTGGGGCTTGCTCTTCTGTTTGGGGATGCAGGCCGGTGGAGAACGGGAAACGGTGCTGTTGCGGGACGGATGGCGGTTTACCCGTGCGGACAATGAGTCGTTCGGCGGAGTGCAGGTGGACGACGGAAAGTGGGAACGCGTGTCCGTGCCCCACGATTGGGCGATAAGCGGGCCGTTCGATGCGAACAACGACCGGCAGTTCATGGCCATCGAGCAGGACGGACAGAAAGAAGCCCAGAACCAGTCCGGACGTACGGGAGGACTGCCTTTCGTTGGCGTAGGCTGGTACAGGCTGCATTTCGACGTGCCTGGTTTCGGGGCGGACAAGCGCGTGGTGCTGATGTTCGACGGGGCGATGAGCCACGCGCAAGTCTATGTCAACGGAAAGAAGGTGGGGAATTGGCCGTATGGCTATAATTCCTTTTATTTCGACGTGACGGATGCCGTGAACGCAAAAGACAATGTGTTGGCGGTGCGCTTGGAGAATGAACCCGAAAGTTCGCGCTGGTATCCGGGGGCCGGGTTGTACCGGAACGTGCATCTGGTAGTGTCGGGCAAAGTCGGGGTACGTACATGGGGCACGACAGTCACCACGCCGACGGTGCGTGAGGATTTTGCGAAAGTGAAGGTGCGTACGGAACTGGAATATCCCGACGGCACGGACTGCAAGGACATCCGTCTGAAAACCGTCCTGCGTGCCCCCGGAGGACAAAAAGTGGCGGAGCGCGAAACCGCCTTGTCGCCGTATGACGAAGGTGTGTTCGAACAGGATTTCGTGGTGGACCGCCCCCTGTTGTGGGATTGCGAACATCCGAACCTTTACTGGGCGGACACGGAGGTGTACTATCAGGGACGTTTGAGTGACACCTACCAGACTACGTTCGGCATCCGTACGATTGAAGTCGTCCCCGAAAAAGGCTTCCTGTTGAACGGGAAAAGGTTGGTTTTCCATGGCACGTGCAATCATCACGACTTGGGACCGTTGGGCACGGCGGTGAACATGCAGGCCATCCGTTACCGGCTGAAGATGCTGAAGGACATGGGCAGCAATGCTTACCGCACGTCGCACAACATGCCGTCGCCGGAACTGGTGCAAGCCTGCAACGAGATGGGGATGCTGTTGATGGTGGAGACTTTCGATGAGTGGAAAGCCAAGAAAATGGCCAACGGTTATAACAAGTACTACGACGAGTGGGTGGAACGCGATTTGGTGAATGTGGTGCGTCATTACCGCAACGACCCGTCGGTCGTGATGTGGTGCATCGGCAACGAGGTGCCCGACCAAGGTTCGGCGCAGGGAGCAAAGCTTTGTCGGATGATGCAGGACATCGTGCACCGCGAAGATCCCACGCGGCCCTGCACGCAAGGCATGGACCGTGTGGATGCCGTCATCAAGAGCCACGTGGCGGCCATCATGGACATCCCGGGCTTCAATTACCGTTCTAATCTTTACCAGAAAGCTTATAAGGCATTGCCGCAGCAAGTGGTACTGGGGTCGGAAACGGCTTCTACGGTAAGCTCGCGCGGCGTGTATAAGTTCCCTGTGGAACGCAAGGCCGGGGCGAAATACGACGACCATCAGTCGTCTTCTTACGATGTGGAACATTGCTCGTGGAGCGACTTGCCGGAGGACAATTTTATCCTTTCCGAGGATTTGCCCTACGATATGGGCGAGTTCGTGTGGACAGGCTTCGACTACTTGGGCGAGCCGACGCCGTATTATGACGATTGGCCCAGCCATTCTTCGCTGTTCGGCATCATCGACTTGGCTTACCTGCCCAAGGACCGTTATTACCTTTACCGCAGCCAATGGAACAAGGCAGCGGAAACCTTGCACATCCTTCCGCACTGGAACTGGCCGGGGCGTGAAGGCGAGGTGACTCCGGTATTTGTGTACACCAATTACCCTACGGTGGAACTTTTCATCAATGGCAAGAGCCAAGGGAAACGTACGAAAGACACCACCGTCAAGCTCGACGAGACGGAAAACGATGAGGCTCGCCGTGCTTTGGCCCGCCAGAAACGTTACCGGCTGATGTGGATGGACACGCGCTACGAGCCGGGCGAGGTGAAGGCTGTGGCCTACGACGAAAACGGACGGAAGCGTGCGGAGCAGATCGTCCGTACGGCAGGTAAGCCTTACCGCATCGTATTGAAGGCCGACAAGGACACGTTGGACGCGGATTTGCGGGATGAGGACTTGGCTTTTGTCACGGTCAGCGTGGTGGACCGCGAGGGCAACCTCTGTCCCGACGCACAGCATACGGTGAAGTTTTCTGTCCGTGGAGCCGGGTATTACAAGGCCGGAGCCAACGGCAACCCCGTGTGCCTTGAACCGTTCGGCCGACCGCAAATGCCGGTGTTCAACGGACAAATGACCGCCATCGTGGCGGAAAAGGGACAAGCCGGAACCCTTCGCCTGAAAGCGGAAGCCAAAGGACTGAAGTCCGCCGAACTGGTCTTGCCTGTCAAGCGGACGGAATAAGCCCGGAGGGGAGGAGGAAATCTTTTTTTTCTATTCCTGTGCCTCCGGGGCGTAGGTCTCGATGAAATCCTTCTCGAAAGGAAGCGTACGGAGCACGTTCAGGTGAGAACGTGCTTCTTCTTTTTTATGCAGGGCCAGACAAATCCGGACCATCTGTTTGAGCAGGAGCGGAGACGGGCCGTTGGTATTCAAGTCCGCTTTGCCCAGTTCGTAAGCGATGGGGTATTGTTCCGAAGCGATGCAGTAGTCCATCAGGAAGTAATTCCGGGCGTTTTCGAGGTTGCCCTCGCGGTTATGCAGGTAAATAGGGCGGCTTGTCGGCGGTAACATGTCTATGGGTACCTTGGGCACGTCGTTTTCGTCTTCCATTCGCGAAATGGCGTAGTAAGCCGCCACCGTGCTGTAGGTCAGGTCGGAGCGGGAAGCGGTGGCTTGCATGCCCTTCCAGTCCTGCCGTTCCAGTTCGCGCTGCATCTTGGCGGTAGGGCGTACGTAGGGGCGGTACCATTCGTTCATACCCACGGCACCGGCTCCCAAAATGAGGATGAATCCCATGGCTTTCCATTCGTCGAGCGGACGGTTATAAGCCGGTGGGGTGAACAACCCCGAGAGTTTTTTCCGGCTGAAAGAACGAACGAAGACGGCTTGGCAGGCCAGAATGAGGAGGATGCAGAAGGGAATGCCGAGCAGTTTGCCCGTTTCCGTCTGATAGTAAATGTCGAAACCGTGGTAGACGACCACATAAATAAAAACGAATGCCGGGATGTATTTCAGGTATCCGAACCGGCCGCGCAACCTGAAGACATAACCGGACAGCCAAGAGATGAGGGTGAGCATGCCCGAGAGGAGGGCACCGCCCCAGAAAGGCGAATGGAACGCTTGGAGCAAGGCACGCCCGATAATCCACAACGAACCGTAAGAGGTTTCCCATAGCGGGCGCATGGCTCCTTGGGCTGTGCTGAAGAAACTGTACTGTTGGGCGATGTAAAGCACGTCGCCGTAATAAATGCCGAAAAACATCCAGAAGCCGAAAAAGAACAGTTTCAGGGCGTCCGGCCACGCTGTCATTACACGTGAAGTACGGTTTTCCGGTGAAGGGTTTTGCTGTCTGTTCATAGTCGTATGGGGTTAAAGGGTTAATTTATGCAACCAGTATCCGGCCTTTTCTTTGATTTCCGTTTGTTGCTTTTCCAACTCTTGGATGATACCGCATTGTTGTACGGTGCCCCGGACGGCCAACGCGTCGTCCACGGCGGTTTCCTCACCGCCGTCGATACCGAAACCGGCAAGGGAACCTGTCGAGATGTCCTTTGTGGCATCGGCTATGATCTGCCGGTTGAGTGTCGTGGCGGCGGTTTCCCATTTCCGGATGACGGGCAGGCAGAGCGACGGGATAAAGTCCTTGCCATAGGAATCGGGGTATATCTCGTGCAAGAGGTTCCACGTCCAAGCCCAGGCGAAGTCGTCATACCGGTCGTGGATAAGCCGGAGCCGTTCCCTCAATTTCTCTATGCGGTCGAGTTGTCCTGTGGCGATGATTCTGGTAATGTCATTGATTTCGCTTATGGGTGCCAGCATGCCGCCGATGTCTCCCCAGCGGTCGCTGCATGCCGCACGGGGATGCAGGACTTCGCATAGCCCGTCCGAGGGCATGCCCTCATGCGCCTCTAATTGCCGGATCAGTTGTTCGCCCAAGTAACGGTCTAAAGCCAGTCGATACCATTCTATGCCTTGCTTCACCGATTTCTCTTTGAGCCGCAGGCCGTTCCATGTGATTTCTTGGGTATCCGCGTCGAAGCGTCCGCTTAGTTCTTCCAAGGTAATCCGTGCCCGGAACACCCGCCCCATCGTATAAGGGGAGAACGCTTCGAAGGAGACCCGGTCCGTTTGAGGCACTTGGGGCAGGCGGCCGTCGCGTGCAGGCCATTTCCCGATGTCGCGCAGCGTTCCCACGCCCCTCAGGGTAATGCCGGGAATCACGTAATGGGACGAGCCTTGCTCCACGAGATAAGAGAATGGCCATTCGCTGCTGTCGGTACCGGGGGCGCAATGTCCCATGACCAGCGAAAACGCTCCGATATGCGCGGGCCACGAGATGTGGCTGCCCGAAGCGGTTTTGCATCCCCGTTCCAGCACACCGTGGTGTCGGGGGCCGAGCTTGTAGGCGTGGTTGCTCTGGTTGGTGCCCGAACCGGCGTTCATGAACGAGAACATGCCGCCTATCAACAGCGTGGACTTGTGGTGCGTCACCGTATAGGGACCGGCCAGGATGGCGCATGCCTCACCCTGCTCCGCCTGGCAGTTGCAACCGAAATAGGAGTCTGTGGCGGAAAATCCGTGCCCGATGGAAGAAGCTTGTCCTACATGGCAACGGGTGAGCGTCGCGCCGTCGGCGACATGGCTGCCGGTTTGCAGGATGAAATCACGGGCGATGACCAAGTCGCCCACGAAGGTAGGGGCATCCGGATGGCTGCATATCGTGCCGTTTTCCAACCGGACAACACCTTCCAGACGGCTGCAAGGCCCGATTTTCACGTTGCGGATCAGGCCGCAGCGGAGTATCCGTGTGCCCTCGCCTATCTTGCCGCGGTTGCCGGTTTGCCGTGCGGCGTAGTCCGAAACCAACCGGCGGAGGTTTTGCGTCAACAAGGCATCGTGGCGGTACATGGCCTGCATGTACGCTTCCTGTGCCGACAGGCGGTCGTGAATGAGGATGTCCCGTCCTCCGCTTTCGCTCATGACATGGAGTTCCGTGCCGTTGCCGAAGGCGGACGAGCCGGTCATGGCAATGGTGTCCGTATGGAGGATGATGCAGCCCGAGGCGATGTCGTAATGGGCGATATACCCGTGGACGTGGGCTATCAGACAGTCGTCGCCCACGGTGGTACAGTGCAGCGTGGCATGGCGGATACCCGTATGGAACGTGATTCCGCCCGGCAGCGTGACGGTCTTTTGGAAATTCCCGATACGGTTGGAGCCGGAAAAATGCACGTACGCCAGATGGCGAAGGTCGATATCCGGATGGACTTCAATCAGTTGCCAGTTTTCGGCCGTGCAGCCTTGCTGTTCCAGTTGTCGGATTTCGGTGGGAAGCAGTTGTCGGTATGCAGTGTCGGTATGCGTCTGTAGTTCCATGTCTTTTTCTATGCTGGTTTGTTCAAGTTCCTGTTTGGAGGTATAAAGAAACGTTTTTTTTTTGAAAGTCAGTGAGGTTTGCCTTATTTTTTTTGCAAGATACCCCGGACGGGGAGGGCTGCGAAGTGCATACCGTGGGTGGGCGTGCCGGACTTTGGAAGCAGGGCTTTGTCAAATGAAATCCTGCCTCAAGGAGTGGGCGGATTTATCTTGCGGCAAATGATTTTTTGTTCTGCGCCAAACGAAAAATCGTTCGCAGGAGATTGGAAAATCATTTGCAGGAGATTTTTTTGCCGTTCTCTGTAGGTTTGTATTTTATTGTGGGTGAGGTGGTTGCGTGATGTGCGGAGAGAGCGGAGATGCGAGACTGTAATGTCCTGTTTTTTTAAGGCTTCACCGTAGGGCATAAAAAAAGGGTCAGCGCTCTGACCCAACCTTTGTTAACCTTAAATCTAATACTATGAAAAACACGATACAAAGGTAGGGAGTTTCGGCTTTCCGGCAAAATATCCGGCTTTTAATATTGAAAAAACGGCTTTTTCTTGATTTATATCAATACGGAGTGCTTTTTTGTGCTAACTTTGTTGGACAAGAACAAATATATGATACAAGAATGCTCTGTAGACAATGGATTTGGTTGAAAAGGTTCAGGCATCGTCGCGGATACGGTGTGCATTCTCCCTTTGCGTTCGACTTCCTGACGTATGTGGTGTATGAGCGTGGGGAATATTACGCCTATCGGGAACTGAAGAAACGTTATCCCGTGGTTTGCCTGTGTGGGGGCTTGCACCGGTTGAAATGCCGCAAGTTTCTTTTTCGTCTGTCCAATTACGTGCATCCCTCGCTGATCCGGATATATGGGCACGTGAAAGAGGCGGAAACGGCTTACTTGGCAGCGGGATGCCGTTCGGCCGCGGTATGCCAGGACTTGTTTTGGAAGGTGAGGGTACGGGAGAACGGAGGTTTCGTGCGGCAGAAGGAACTGATGGTCGTGGGGAGGGGGATTGCGCCCCGGCATTGGACGGCTGTGGTTTCGCGTCCGTCGACAAGGTGTTCGGTGTGCCTTCTTTTCGGCATACGGGCTTCAAAAGCGGCTTTGCGGGCGTGGAACGACGTGAAACGCTTGCCGGAAGCCGTGGTGACTTTCGATCTCTACGACTACGGTCTTGTGTTTTATGACCGTTCCAAGCAACGGCAAGATTATATTGTGAATTTTTAAATATACGGAAGGATGAAGAAAAGTAGAGTATATACCCGTACGGGCGACGGGGGAATGACCAGCCTGAGCGGGGGCGTGCGGGTGTCCAAGACGGATGTCCGCGTGGAAGCGTATGGGACGGTGGATGAGCTGAATGCCCACATCGGCGAATTGATTACTTATTTGGAACGTGAGGAAGACCGCGAGTTCCTGACAGGCATCCAATGTGACTTGTTCACGATAGGAGCCTATCTGGCTACGGAGCCCTCACGTGCGGAAAAGCTTGGCCGGGAGGTGGTGACGGAAGAAGACGTGACGCGTCTGGAACAAGCCATAGATGAGGCGGAAGACGGGCTTCCTGGATGGCGGGGATTCGTGCTTCCCGGCGGCTCCCGGGGGGCGGCCGTGTGCCATGTTTGCCGCACCGTGTGCCGCAGGGCGGAGCGGCGTATCCTGGAACTGTCCGGAAGTGCGCCGGTGATGCCGGAGGTTTGTGCGTATGTCAACCGCTTGTCCGATTATCTGTTTGTGTTGTCCCGTAAAATGCTATTTATTGAGGGGAAAGATGAAATTGTGTGGAAGAAACGTTGATGGTATCGAAAATATTATTATTTTTGCGCACAAAATAGAAAAACGAAGTTGTTATAAATATTAAGGACTATGTATTGGACACTGGAATTGGCTTCAAAGTTAGAAGATGCGCCATGGCCTGCCACCAAGGATGAACTGATTGATTATGCGATGCGTTCTGGCGCTCCCTTGGAAGTGATCGAGAATCTGCAAGAAATAGAGGATGAAGGCGAAATATATGAGACGATAGAAGATGTTTGGCCGGACTATCCGACGAAGGAGGATTTTCTTTTCAACGAGGACGAGTATTGATGTGCGTCGGACTTGGAAATACGGAAAACCTGAAATGATTACTGGAGCGGGTGTAAGTGTGCATCCGCTCCATTGTTTTACCTGAAACCGCGATTTTCGTGCGATGCCGGACAATAAAAAGAAAAAGATTCTGTTTTCTTAAAGTACAACGGTTGTAGAGACAGTGAAGACAAAGGGAAAACTGATAGGGTTTATCTTGATATTGAGCTTGTTGCCCCGGTGGGCCAAGGCTCAGTACGACCCGTCTTTTGTCAATTATTGGGCCATGACGCCCTTTTATAACCCCGCAGCGACGGGACAGTCTCCCATGCTGAACTTTCAAGGAGCTTACAGCATGCAGATGACCGGTTTTGAAAACGCCCCCGCCGTAATGTTTGCTTATGTGGATCTGCCGTTGTTTTTCATCAGCGCGAGGCACGGTGCCGGAGTGGGGTTCACCAACGACCAGATCGGTCTGTTCAAGCACCAGAAGTTTTTTCTGCAATATGCTTACCATCAGCCTTTGTGGGGAGGCAAACTGAGCGGAGGTATCCATTTGTCCATGCTCAGTGAGACGTTCGACGGAGGAGAGTTGGATTTGGGAGAGTCCGGCGACCCGGCCTTTCCTACGGCTGAGGCCAACGGTGCCGGTTTCGATATGAATTTCGGCATCCAGTATGCCCGTAAGTCGTGGTATGCCGGTTTTGCCATGATGCACTGTACCTCGCCGACCGTCACGTTGGGAGAGGAAAAAGTGAACGAATTTAAGGTCTCTCCTTCTTATTATTTGACGGGCGGGTACAATATACGGCTTAAAAGTCCGTTATATACCATACATACGACCGCCATGCTGCGTTCCGATGCCGTGGGTTTCCGGGCGGATATGACGGGACGCATCGCTTATCATGGCAGCAAGCATGAGTTGTACGGCGGGGTGTCGTACAGTCCGATGAATTCGGTCAGTTTCCTCTTCGGCGGAGACTTTCATGGCATCAATCTCGGTTATGCGTACGAAATGTACACGGCCGGCATCGGGGCATTGAACGGCAGTCATGAGATCATCATCGGCTATAAGACGGAGTTGAATCTGTTCAAGAAAGGAAAGAATAAACATAAAAGCGTAAGAATATTATAATAATGAATATGAAGTGTTGTGGGTTGATATGGGGCATAATGGCAGGTCTGGCGTTCAGCGCTTGTCTGGGTCCCCGTTCGGCATCCACCGCCACGGGTGGAGAAGTGACCGGTGTCGGGGGAACGGCCTACAGTGAACCGACTCCTTACGGGATGGTTTTCGTGAAGAAAGGTTCATTGAAGATCGGTACGGAAGAAACCGATTCGTTGTGGGGAATGACCATTCCTACCCGGGAAATTTCGGTCGACGGCTTCTGGATGGACGCGAATGAAGTGTCGAATGCCAAATATCGCCAGTTTGTCTTTTGGGTGCGCGACTCTATTATCCGCGAACGCCTGGCCGATCCGGCATACGCAGGCGACGAGACCTACAAGATAGAGGAGGACAAGTTCGGGAATCCTGTGACTCCTTATCTGAACTGGAAAAAGCCGATACCCTGGAAACGCCCGAACGAAGACGAGTTGAGGGCCATAGAAAGTGTGTACGTGACGAATCCGGCTACGGGGGAGCGTATGTTGGATGCGCGCCAGATGAATTACCGTTATGAGGTGTTCGATTATACCGCTGCCGCTTTGCGCAAGCACCGCCTGAATCCGGATGAACGCAACCTGAATACCGACCATGCCGTGGATGCGGACGAAGTGGTCATGATTTCCAAGGACACAGCTTACATCGACGACGAAGGGCGTATCGTGCGTGAAACCATCACCCGCCCGCTTTCGGGACTGCATGATTTCCTGAATACTTATATCGTGAATATTTATCCGGATACGACGTGTTGGGTGAACGATTTTTCCAATGCGGAAAACGAACGCTACATGTTGCAATACTTCTCCAATCCGGCTTATAACGATTATCCGGTGGTCGGTGTGACCTGGGAACAGGCCAATGCTTTCTGCGATTGGCGTACGGAGTTCCTGAAACGTGGCTTGGGAGCCGCAGCCAGTCAGATACAGCCTTACCGTTTGCCGACAGAGGTGGAATGGGAATTTGCCGCACGTGGTCCCGAAGGAGCCTTGTTCCCGTGGGAGACAAAAGGGGTGAAAAGCGAGAAAGACTGTTATTATGCCAACTTCAAACCCGACCGTGGGGACTATACGGACGACGGGAGCTTGATAACCTCCAAATGCGGTTCTTATTCGGCCAATTCCAACGGTTTGTTCGACATGGCGGGAAATGTGGCGGAATGGACGAGTACGGTGTACACCGAATCGGGTGTGGACGGCATGAGCGACATGAATCCGGAACTGAAATACAATGCCGCGAAAGAAGATCCTTATCGCCTGAAAAAGAAGTCGGTGAGGGGCGGTTCGTGGAAAGACCCGGAATCCATGATACGTTCCGTATGGCGTTCATACGAATATCAAAACCAACCGCGTTCGTACATCGGTTTCCGTTGTGTACGTTCTGTGTCGGGGACAACCAATAAACGTAAATAAAAAGATTAAAGAGGTAAAAATATGGCTAAGAATAGAAAAAACATAATTATCCGTATTCAGGATTGGATTGAGTCGGTGCCCGGACAGACATTCCTGAATTATGCGTACAGTTGGGGAGCGGCCGTGGTTATTCTTGGAGCTTTGTTCAAACTGACTCATATTCCCGGGGCCAATGCGATGTTGTTCATCGGTATGGGGACGGAGGTTCTGGTGTTTTTCATCTCCGGTTTCGACCGTCCGGCAGAACTGAAGCGCGATGAAGACCGGATGAGTCTGGCTTCGGATGAAGAGGATTGGGACGAAGAGGCTGTCGGCGAAAAGGAAGCCGGGAACCTTCCTGAGGCTGTGCAAGGTGGAGTGGCCCAACCGGTTGTGTCCGGTGGAGGGGTATCCCAGCCCATAGTCGTGGGAGGGCCGGTCGTAGTCGGAGGAAATGGAGGTGCCCCTCTTTCCGGGGCGGCGGCGACTGTAAATCCGGAAGTGTCTGGCGCAGCAGGCGGCGGAACACAAGGCGTGCAGGGCAGCGTGGGACAGCAGGCGTTGGATATAAAGGCTTTGGCCGATATGGTGAATGCTTCCAACGCAGAGCTTTTTGCCAAAGTGCTTGAAGATGCCCGCAACGCTTCTACTCCCGAAATGAAGGAGGCGGCTGAAAATTATGTGGAAGAGCTGAAGATATTGACCGAAACCTTGGCTCGCGTGTCCGAACAGGCTGAACACATGACGCGTGATGCCAAGGAGATGGATAATCTGAACCGTACGCTGACGGGCATCAATACGATATACGAGATGCAGTTGAAGAGTATCAGTACGCAGGTGGGTACGATAGACCAAATCAATGAACAGACCCGCAAGATGGCGCGTCAGATAGAAGAATTGAACGGCATTTACAACCGTATGATTCAGGCCTTGACGGTGAACATGAAGCATACGCCGGGCGGTTCGATAACAGAATAAACGGATTAATCAGAAAGGAATACGAAATGGCATCCCAGCAAAATAGAATGTCTCCGCGTCAGAAGATGATCAACCTCATGTATGTGGTGCTGATGGCTATGTTGGCCCTGAACGTGTCTTCCGATGTGTTGAACGGTTTTTCATTGGTGGAAGACAGCCTTCTGCGGACTACGGCGAACGCTTCTGCGTCCAACGAAGCCCTTTATAAGGATTTGCAGGGACAGATGGAGGCCAATCCGGCCAAAGTGAAGGAATGGTTCGACAAGGCACAGTATGTGAAGAAAATCTCAGACTCTTTATATAATTATGCGGAAGCCCTGAAGGTCAGTATCGTGAAGCAGGCGGACGGGGAAGACGGCGACGTGAAAGACGTGCAGAACAAGGAGGATCTGGAGGCGGCTTCCCATGTGATGTTGGCGCCGCGCCGAGGAGAAGGACAGAGGTTGTTCGCGGCCATCAACAGTTTTCGTGAAAGCATCGTCGGCATGTTGACAGACGAGACGCAGAAGAAAATCATTGCGGACAACCTGAGTACGGAGGTTCCGAACAAGGCCGGTACTTTAGGGAAGAATTGGCAGGAGTATATGTTTGAGAATACGCCGGTGGCTGCGGCCGTCACTTTGCTTTCCAAATTGCAGAGTGATGTGCGTTATGCCGAAGGAGAGGTGCTTCATGCCTTGGTGGCCAATATAGACATGAAAGACTTGCGTGTGAACGAGTTGAATGCATTTGTGATACCGGCTTCGCGTACGGTGGTACAAGGCGGGAAGTTCAGTGCCCAGATCATCATGGCTGCCGTGGATACGACCCAACGTCCGACGGTATATGTCAACGGACGGCAAATCACTTCACCGGGCGGGTTGTATGAGACGGTTTGCAGTAGTACGGGCGATTATACGCTGAAAGGTTATATCGAGATGATGGACGGGCGTGGCCAGATGGTGCGCAGGGACTTCTCTCAGCCTTACACCGTGGTGGCTCCTTCGGCTACGGTGTCGGCAGACTTGATGAATGTGTTGTATGCCGGATATGAGAACCCTATGAGCGTGTCTATTCCCGGGGTTCCGGCCAATAAGGTGGTGGCTTCCATGAGCGGAGGAGTGTTGCAGCCCACAGGGGCGGGCAAATATATAGCCCGACCGGCAGAAGTGGGCAAAGATGCCGTGATTACGGTCAATGCCAATATGGAGGGACGTATGCAGAAGATGGGACAGTTTGCCTTTCGTGTGCGTAAGTTGCCCGACCCGTCGGCTTATATAGAGTATGCGGCGGAAGGCGGCAGCAACCGTTTCCGTGGCGGGCGTTTGTCCAAACAAGTGTTGATGGGAACGAAAGGCATCGGCGCAGCTATTGACGACGGACTTTTGAATATAGAGTTCCGGGTGCAAGGGTTCGAGACGGTGTTTTTCGACAATATGGGTAATGCCGTACCGGCGGTGTCGAACAGCGCGTCTTTCACTGAACAGCAACGTTCGATGTTCCGTTCGTTGGGACGTGGAAAACGGTTCTATATTTCCCGTATAAGAGCCGTAGGCCCCGACGGGGCGGAGCGGACGCTCGACGGCTCTATGGAAGTGATTGTCAACTAATGAATGGATGGAAATGAAGACTATGAGTAAAAATAAGATAAGGATGAAACGTCTGTTTTTTGTTTTGTTAGGAGTTGCCCTGTACGTGCAGGCGGAGGCGCAGCCGGCTCGCCGCAGGGTGAAACCCAATGATGCAGACAAGGCCGAGAAAACCGTAGACCGTGCCAGTTTGCAGTTCCCCGTGGCGGTGGAAGTGCCTGAGGACGTGGTGTGGCGTCGCGATGTGTATCGTCAGTTGGATCTGACGCTGGACAAGAACGCTCCCCTGTATTATCCGGTGGAGCCTTCCGCAGGCCAGATAAACCTGTTTACGTATCTGTTCGATTTATTGCTGACGGGAAAGATTACGGCATACCAATATAAATTGGACGGTAACGAGTCTTTTACTTCGCGCGATAAGGTGGACGTGAAAGAATTGTTAGAGCGTTACCATATATATTACGAGGAGCAGAACGGGCGTCCCCGTGTGAATGCCAGCGATATTCCCTCGGCTGAAGTTTCCCGTTATTATATAAAGGAGAGCTCTTATTTCGACCAAAGGACCTCGACGTTCCGTACGAAAGTCACGGCCTTATGCCCAGTGCTTATGCGCGGAGATGATTTTGGCGGAGAGGCTACCCCATATCCTTTGTTCTGGCTCAAATATGATGATATCAGTACGTATTTGGCCCGTCACACGATGATGGCAAGCAATTATAACAACGTGACGAACATGACAGCGGCGGATTATTTCTCCATGAATCTGTATGACGGAAAGATTTATAAGACGAACAATATGCAGGGGAAGGTGCTGGCTAACTATTGTAAGACGGACAGTGCCATGGCCAACGAACAGAAGCGGATAGAGAAACAACTTTCCGACTTTGAAAAACATGTTTGGGGGCACGACGACTCGGTGGCTGTAGATTCAACGGCAGCCAAGGAGGCTGTAGAAACGAAAAAGGAGAAAGCTTCCCGAACTACACGTAATTCGCGTCGTGCTTCGGCATCGTCGGACGACTCGAAAAAGGCAAAGGCAGAAAAGACTAAGGTTTCCAAGACGCGTAGGGGGAGTTCCGGAGGGGGAGGAGCCTCCACGCCCAGAGTGACCGTACGCAGACAACGTAGATAATAAAAAAGAGATATATTTTCGGAAAAAGTTGAAAGTACGGCAAACAGTTGCTATCTTTGTTTTTCGATAAGAAATAAAAAGCAAACTTCTATGAAGAAATTAAGTGCAGTATTGATGTGTATGGTGGCGTTTTTATGGGCGGCACCTGCCAATGCGCAGTTCAAGTGGGGACTTGAAGGCGGTGTGAACTTGAGTAAGGCAAGTATAAAAGGTGACGGAGGCTTGTTCGATGCTTCCAATCGTACGGGATGGTTCGTCGGACCGAAAGTGCAGATGACCATGCCGGTCATCGGTTTGGGTATCGATGCTTCCCTTCTCTACTCCCAGAAGTACATGAAGATGGACTTTTCAGGTGAAGTAGACGGGGAGAATGTCAACGGGAGTACGCCTAACAAATCCATGCCTTACGTGGAGATCCCCATTAATTTAAGGTATAATTTTGGCTTTAGCAGTCTGGTCGGCGTTTATTTGGCTACGGGGCCGCAATACAATTGGTATCTGGGGAGCCGTAATTTAAAGTATGCCGGTGAAAGTATCGGAAGTTTGGAACGCTCTACATTCAGTTGGAATGTGGGAGCCGGTGTGACGCTGCTTAGCCATTTGCAAGTAGGTGTGACTTACAATATCGCCATGGGTGAGACCGGAAAATTAGGCGGTGTGGGCGATGTCATAAAAGAGTTTGACGTAAAGAACAACACATGGCAAGTTCGTTTGGCTTACCTGTTTTAATGTAGTCCGATAAAAAAATGGAATAAACGGAAGCCGTCTGCATGAAGCGGACGGCTTTCCTTTTGTCTGTTAGCTTCTTTTGTCGTATTTTTGTAACGCATTAAAATCCGTGCGTATGAAGTTTGTAGATGTCATTCTTCCTCTTCCTTTGTCGGCGGCTTATACATACGCTTTGCCCGAAGAGCAGCAGGCGGCGGTACGGCCGGGCTGTAGGGTTATCGTGCCGTTTGGAGCCAAAAAGTTTTATACGGCCATTGTGGTTGACGTTCACGGGCGGCAACCGCAAGGTTATGCCGTGAAGACCGTGTGGGAGATACTTGATTCGGATCCCGTTTTACTTCCGGTGCAGTTGGATTTTTGGAGATGGTTGGCAGACTATTACCTTTGTGCCGTAGGGGATGTGTATAAGGCTGCCCTGCCGTCCGGTATGAAACTGGAAAGCGAGAGCAAGGTGGTGGTAAACAGTGAATATGCGGGAAATGCCGTATTGTCGGAACGGGAACAACGGGTCGTTACTTGGGTTTTGAGGCGTTCCGAATCGACCGTGACGCAACTTCAAAAAGAATGTGAGGATTTTCGGGTATTGCGGGTGGTAAGGTCTTTGATGGACAAGGGCGTCCTTGCCATGAAAGAGGAAGTCAAACGCAGCTATAAGCCACGTACGGAAGTACATGTGCGCTTATCGGAAACCTATTTTGACGAGGACAAACTTCATGAATTGCTTGACGGGTTAGGAAGAGCACCCAAACAACAGTCCCTTTTATTAAAGTATTTAGAGCTGGCAGGTGCCGGAACGGCTTTCCGGTTGCGTAATCCGAAGATGCTGGCGGAGGTGGGGCGGAAAGCCCTGATAGAAGCTGTTGGTGGCAGTCTGGCGATTTGCCGTGCTTTGGAAGAGAAGGGCGTATTGGAGGCCTATCCATACGAGATAGGCCGTTTGGCGCATACGGAGGTCACCGAAACGATTGGTGTTTCTCCTTTGAGTGAGGCACAGGCACGGGCGTTCCGGGAACTGGAAGAAGCTTTTGCTCGTCATCCGGTATGCCTGCTTCACGGAGTGACATCGAGCGGGAAGACCGAGGTTTACATTCATCTGATTCGTCAGATGATAGCCGAAGGGAAACAGGTGCTTTACTTGGTGCCGGAGATTGTGCTGACCACCCAGTTGACGGACAGGTTATATCGCGTATTCGGTAACCGTATGGGCGTGTACCATTCCAAGTTTCCTGATGCCGAACGTGTCGAGATTTGGCAAAAGCAGTTGTCCGAACAGCCTTACGATATTATTGTAGGCGTTCGTTCGTCCGTCTTCTTGCCTTTCCGGCATCTGGGGCTGGTCATAGTGGACGAAGAGCATGAACAATCTTATAAACAGCAGGAGCCTGCGCCGCGTTACCATGCCCGGAATGCGGCGATCATGTTAGCCCGGATGTACGGTGCCCGTACCTTGCTCGGTACGGCTACTCCGGCGTTGGAGACTTATTATAATGTCCGCATGGGCAAATACGGTTTGGTGGAGCTGACCGAACGTTTCGGACAAGTACGTTTACCGGAAGTCGAGGTGGTGGATATCAAAGAGCTGCAACGCAAAAGGCGCATGGCCGGTCCGTTCTCGCCGCGTTTGTTGGAGGAGATGCGCCGGGCATTGGAAAACAAGGAACAGGTCATACTGTTCCAGAACCGGCGAGGTTACGCTCCGATGATAGAATGCCACACGTGCGGTTGGGTGCCCAAGTGCAAAAACTGCGATGTCAGCCTGACGTACCATAAGGGACTGAACCAAATGACTTGCCATTATTGCGGCTACACGTGTAACGTGCCGACTCGCTGTCCGGCCTGTGAAGGTACGGAGCTGGTGCAGCGAGGGTTCGGTACGGAAAAGGTGGAAGATGCCGTACATCAAGTCTTTCCGGAGGCTGCCGTGGCCCGGATGGATTTGGATACGACCCGTACACGTTCGGCCTACGAAGGAATCTTGGAGGATTTCCAAAGCGGAAAGACCGATGTACTTATCGGAACGCAGATGGTGACCAAAGGATTGGATTTCGAACGAGTCAGCGTGGTCGGCATATTGAATGCCGACGCCATGCTTAATATCCCGGACTTCCGAAGCTTCGAGCGCGCCTTCCAGTTGATGGCACAAGTGGCTGGGCGCGCCGGACGCCGCAGCAGGCAGGGACGTGTCATCCTGCAGACCAAGAGTCCGGATCTGCCTCTCATCCGTCAAGTGACGGAACATGACTATTTCGGGTTGTACGTAGGGCAGATGGAAGAGCGTCAGATGTTTGTATATCCTCCTTTTTGCCGTTTGATTTATGTCTATATGAAACATAAGCGGGCAGATGTGCTCGACCATCTGGCTGCTGAAATGGGGAGCCGTCTGCGCCAGGTGTTCGGTTCCCGTATTTTAGGGCCTGACGCACCGCCCGTGGCACGAATCCAATTGCTCTACATCCGTAAAATCGTAGTGAAAGTAGAACCCGGAGCTTCTCTGTCCAAGGTTCGGGAACAGTTGCTTTATCTCCGCCAAAGCCTGATGGCACATCCCGATTACCGCAGTGCCCAAATCTATTATGACGTAGACCCCATGTAAGGCAGGACGCTTATTTCTTTTTCAGTTCCGGATAGCTGATACGCGTGTGGTAAATCGTCTTCAGCTTTTCTTTGAACACGTCTTTAGCCACGGTGATGTCGTGGAACGTGATGGGGCAGTCTTTGAAGAATCCTTCCTGCACTTGGCTGTCCACGATCTTATCCACCAGTCCGCTGATACTCTCTTCCGTGTATTCGTTCAGGCTTCTGGAAGCGGCTTCCACAGAGTCCGCCATCATCAAAATGGCCTGTTCCAGCGTGAACGGGTTCGGACCGGGGTAAGTGAAAAGGGATTCGTCTACCGGTTGGTCCGGATTCTGGTTCTTGTATGAAATCAGGAAGTATTTGGTCTTGCCTTTGCCGTGGTGTGTCGAGATGAAATCCTTTATGACTTGCGGCAGGTTATATTTGTCGGCCAGTTTGAGTCCGTCCTTGACATGACTGATGACAATCGCCGCACTTTGTTCGTAACTGATACGATCGTGAGGATTGAAGTTATTCTGGTTTTCCGTAAAGTAGGCCGGACTGTTCATCTTTCCGATGTCGTGGTATAAGGCTCCGGTTCGGACGAGCAGCGCCTTGGCACCGATTTTATTCGCCACTTCCGTAGCCAGGTTCGCCACCTGCATGGAGTGTTGGAATGTGCCCGGAGCCACTTCCGAGAGCCGTTTCAGCAGTTCGTTGTTGGTGTTGGACAGTTCGACGAGAGTCACGTTGGAGGTGAAGCCGAAAACCTTTTCGAACAAGAACAGCAACGGGTAGGCAAATAACAAGAGGATGCCGTTGATGATAATATAGATATACATGCCATACTCCAGGCGTGCGAAGTCTTTTTCGTGAATAAGTTCCATACTCATGTAAAAAGCTATAGACGCCAATGTGACATAAAATGCCGAACGGATAAGCTGCGAACGTTGGGAAAGCTCCCTCAGGCTGTAGATGGCCACCATGCCCGCCACAAGCTGTGTGGCGATGAACTCGTAGGGGTATTTCAGGGATATGGCACTGATGAGCACCGTAGCCACGTGAGTCACAAAAGCCGTCCGGGAATCCATGAACACCCGGATGAAAATAGGAGCCATGGCGAACGGGATGATGTAGACATTGAACAGGTTATGCTTGATGAGGAATGAAGTTATCAACGGGTAGATGACCGGCATGGAGGCGATGAACAGGATGTGGCGCGTGTTGGCCAGATAGTCACGGCGGAACAGGTTGAAGTACAACGTCAGGCAGGCAATGATGAGAGCCACGTAAAGCATTTGGCCGAGCAATACCGTATGCGTCTGCATTTTGGACGTGTTTCGGCGGGTATATTCTTTTTCCAGAGAAGTGAGGATGTCGTATGTTTCCTTGTCTACGATATCCCCTCGGTCTATAATTTTCTGCCCGCTCATGACCATACCGGACGAATAGGAAAGAGAAGACAGCAAGTCTTTCCGGGATTCTTCGGATTTTGTCTTGTCGTAGGTCAGATTGGGTACGATATAGTCGCTCAGGTTGCATTTCCGCAATACTCTGCGGTCATAATGCAAGCTGTCTTCTCCCAAGTCGATAAGGTATTCGTATGCGGTTTTGTGCGAGAAGACCTGAGTCATCGGTTGTTCCTTGGCCACGTTCTGCGCGAATATGCGGATAGACGCCACTTCATCGCTGTGCATTTGGTCGAAATTCTCCGTGTCCATGACGCCCTGCGCGTAAATATGTTCCAGTTTGTTTTCCACGTATGCCAGATAATTGGCCGGTATGGTGGCCGGTTTCTGTCCGTTTATGGTGGCCTTGAACTTTTCTATCTGTTCTTTCCCCACGGTCTCGTCGATGGCGAAATAAGGTTCGTAATGCTGTAAGATACTGTCCTGTTCCGTCTGTATGGTTTCCGCGCTTTTGTATATCGGAAAGTCGTAGGTCGCGATGAGCTGGCTGTAACGCCAAGGTTTGCCCACGTCGAACTGGTAGGTCGAACGTTCGTCACGCGGCATGTACAGGCACACGATAAACAAGGCCGTGACCGTGATGACGATTCTATAAATCAAAGCCTTCGGGGTAAGGCTGTTTTGTTGGTTATGTCTGTTCATCTCTTTTTCCGTATTTTATATAGGGCGAAAATACGAAAAAAATACGGGGCGTTTAAATAAAAAGTAGTATTTTTGCACAATATTCACAAATGTTGTTATGACACAGAGAAAAGTAAGGGTTCGTTTCGCTCCCAGTCCCACGGGAGCCTTGCATATAGGCGGTGTACGTACGGCTTTATACAATTATCTTTTTGCACGCCAGCATGGCGGCGAGTTCATTTTCCGTATCGAGGATACAGACTCCAACCGGTTTGTCCCGGGAGCGGAGGAATACATTTTGGAATCTTTCCGTTGGCTTGGTATTCCTTTCGACGAAGGAGTAAGTTTCGGTGGGGAGCATGGTCCTTACCGTCAGTCGGAACGCCGGGACATTTACAAGAAATACGTGCAGGAGTTGCTGGATGCCGGTAAGGCTTATATCGCCTTCGACACGCCGGAAGAACTGGAGGCCAAGCGGCAGGAAATCCAGAATTTCCAGTACGATGCCTCTACGCGCGGCATGATGCGCAATTCGTTGTCGTTGCCGGCTGACGAGGTGGAGCGGCTGTTGGCCGAAGGCCGGCAGTACGTTGTCCGCTTCAAGATAGAGCCGGGCGAGGACGTACATGTGGACGACATGATTCGCGGCGATGTGGTCATCAACTCTTCCATTCTCGACGATAAGGTGCTTTACAAGAGTGCCGACGAATTGCCGACCTACCATCTGGCCAACATCGTAGACGACCATCTGATGGAGGTGACCCACGTGATTCGCGGTGAAGAATGGTTGCCTTCGGCTCCGTTGCATGTCCTGCTTTACCGTGCATTCGGATGGGCTGACACGATGCCGAAGTTCGCCCATTTGCCTTTGTTGCTCAAGCCCGACGGGAAGGGAAAATTGAGCAAACGCGACGGCGACCGTCTCGGCTTTCCGGTTTTCCCTCTCGAATGGCACGACCCGAAGACGGGCGAAGTGTCCTCCGGTTATCGTGAGAGCGGCTATCTGCCGGAGGCTGTCATCAATTTCCTGGCCTTGTTGGGTTGGAATCCGGGAACCGACCAGGAAATCATGTCGTTGGACGAACTGGTGGAGCTTTTCGACATCACCAAATGCAGCAAGGCCGGTGCCAAGTTCGATTATGTGAAGGGCCTGTGGTTCAACCGTGAATATATCCTGATGAAGGACAACAAGGAATTGGCTCCCGCTTTCGACAAGATACTGCGCGAGAATGGGATAGAAGCACCGATGGAACGCGTAGAAGCCGTGGTGGGCATGATGAAGATGAAGAAAATCAATTTCATCAAAGAACTGTGGCCCCTTTGCGACTTCTTCTTCATTGCCCCGGAAGCGTACGACCGCGAGGACAAGTTCGTGCGGAAGAACTGGACGGAAACGGCGGCGGCCGACATGGCCGAACTGGCCGCATTGCTGGAAGGCCTGGATGATTTCTCGGTAGAGGGACAGAAAGCGGCCGTAGACCGTTGGGCGGAAGAGACGGGCAAGAAGCCTTGGAATCCTTGGCGTGTGGCTTTGGTGGGCACAGGAAAGGGCCCCGACATGTATGAGCTTTCAGCTTTCCTTGGGAAGGAGGAAACATTACGTAGAATGCGTAAAGCCGTAGAGATTCTGAAATGATATATTCGATCGCGCTTTATCTGTATGCCCTGGCAGTCGTATTGGTTTCGCCTTTCCGCAAGAAAGCGTGGCTGATGGTGAAAGGGCAATGGAATACTTTCCGTATTTTGCGGAAAAACATCCGCCGGGAGGAAATGTATGTTTGGTTTCATGCCGCTTCCTTGGGCGAGTTCGAACAGGGGCGTCCGCTGATGGAGCGGTTGCGGCGGGAGCATCCGGAGTACAAGATATTGCTGACCTTTTTCTCTCCTTCGGGTTATGAAGTGCGCAAGGACTACGAGGGGGCGGACGTGGTGTGCTATCTCCCGTTCGACACGCCGGGCAATGTGCGCAGCTTTTTGCGGTTGGCTCGTCCGCGCATGGCGTTCTTCATCAAATATGAGTTTTGGAACAATTACCTGCATGCTTGCCGCCGTCGTCAGATTCCGGTGTACAGCGTGAGCAGTATTTTCCGTGAGAACCAAGTGTTTTTCCGTTGGTATGGGCGCAGTTACAGCGATGTGCTGCGTTGTGTGACCCATTTCTTCGTGCAAAACGAAACTTCGTGCGAATTGTTGGCACGCAAGGGCATCACGAACGTCACCGTGGCCGGAGACACGCGTTTCGACCGTGTGCTGGACATTTGTCGGCAGGCCAAGGATTTGCCGTTGGTGAAAGCTTTCAAGCAAGATGCCAAGGTGTTGGTGGCCGGAAGCTCATGGGCACCGGATGAGGATTTGATTATTCCTTACTTCAACGCTCATCCGGAAATGAAGTTGGTGTTGGCGCCCCATGTGGTCAGTGAAGACCATTTGAAGGAGATAGAGGGAAAGTTGCGCCGTCCGTTTGTGCGTTACTCCCGTGTCACGGAAGAAAGTGCCGCCCGTGCCGATTGCTTGATTATCGACGGTTACGGTTTGCTTTCGTCTATCTATCGTTACGGCGAGATGGCCTACGTGGGCGGCGGTTTCGGTGTAGGCATCCATAACGTGCCCGAGGCTGCGGTGTATGGCGTACCCGTGCTTATCGGTCCGAACAACCGCAAGTTCCGTGAGGCGCAGGATTTGTTGCGCGAGGGCGGTTGTATGGAAGTGACGGATGCAGACACCTTCGGCCGGACGATGGACCGCCTGCTTTCCGACGGGAAGTTTCTGGCGGAGCGGGGACGAATTGCCGGACAGTATATCGAGCGGAACGCCGGAGCGTCGGATTTGATTTTCGATAGTGTGAAATTCTGAAGGATGAATCAGATAGGATACAAGTTGGAAAAAGCGGGCGTTTGTCCGCTTTTTTTGTGTTTCGATAGGCTGAAAATCGGCAAAAACAGCTCCCGTCTGTATGTCCGATTCCGGGAAAAAGAGAGTAAAATGCGGTATTTTGGGTGCGTTAGTGATATGAACCCCGAAAGTTAGACAAAAAACTTTCGGGGTTTTATTATGTCTACA
>ERZ780139.46-NODE-46-length-114865-cov-7.276378_pt1 | contig 114865 bp, 111 predicted proteins | sample MGYA00511476_ERZ780139 | MGnify/ENA primary metagenome ERZ780139 (study PRJEB29588, sample SAMEA2158190) | human gut metagenome | biome: human gut; feature: human-associated habitat; material: faeces | place: Denmark | collected 2008/2010 ... | reverse complement strand
CGGCATAAATTTAAAATATTTTCCACATTTTTAACACGGCAAAAACGCAGTTTTTGTGCCGCTGTGTTTGCTGTACCCTTTTTTCAAGATTAGATAGTTCTTTTTTGCTGTGTGATATATTAAAGCCCGTGGGCTTCCATATCGAGGGAATCCACGGGCTTTGTTGCGCTTTTTTTACAGCGCCTTTCTGTTTATATACGCAAAAAAGCGGAGGTGTTGTCCTCCGCTTGATGTAGCTTATCATACAGATAGAACGTGTTAGATAGCGGGCGAACGCTGTTCGCCCCTACACACAAATGTTACAATTAGAGCTCTACCTTGTAATCCTCTGAGCCTACACCCTTTACAGTGTAGTAAGCAACGCCCTCTTCAGGCTTGATGTATACTGAAACTGTCTTTGGTGTTCTGTGACCCTTTGCCTTGTAGTCAGCCTTTGCAGCAGCCACTACAGCTTCAACATTTATCTCTACGCCTGCGAACTGAACGAATACCTCGTCCTTTATCTCAGCCTCAACTGCTTTCTTTACAGTTTCCTTCTTTGCCTTTGTTGCCTTTGCTGCGGTCTTTACTGCCTTTTCTGCCGTCTTGACAGCTTTCTTTGCTGTTTCCTTTACTGCTGCGCCTGTCTTTTCAGCGGCAGACTTTACCTCAGCCTTGACTTCCTTTACAGCTTCTTCTGCCTTCTTGTCAGCAGCGATCTTCTTTTCAGCCATTGTAAAACCTCTCCTTTAAAAGTGTTACTAATTACTTATCCACAGCCTCTTTAAGAGCCTTGCCTGCCTTGAATGCAGGAACCTTCTTTGCAGGAACATGGATAGGCTTCTTTGTTGCAGGATTGATAGAATCCTTAGCTGCACGATCTCTTACCTCAAATGCACCAAAACCTACGATAGATACCTTTTCGCCCTTTACAAGTGCCTCTGTGATAGTTTCTGTTACAGCCGCAAGTGCCTGCTCTGCTTCCTTTTTAGAATAGCCGCCCTTTTCTGCTATTGCGGATATCAGATCATTTTTTGTCATTTTGAATCTACCTCCGTTATAATTTTTTACATTGTTTTTATGCTGTTATTATAACGTATTTGACCCCTCTTGTCAATTAATTTGCCCGATTTTGCGTGCTTTCTTGCAATCTTTGTAGCTTTACATAAAAAAGAGGCATAGTCGCCGCTTGATTTTTGTACTTATTCACACGTTGGAAACAGTATTTATAATTTAGCCATAATTAACTTTTAATCAGCATCATTATTTTTTTATAAACGCCTATTTTTCGCGTTCTGTAAAAATCACCCATAAAATATTCTTACATATATTTCATCTCAAAGTTCATTAAATATTTACATTCTTTTATATATTCTCTCATGCAACATAATTCATTTTTTCAATCCGTATTTTTCATAAAAAGCCTCAACATCGCTGTCGCTTTTCACAAGCTCGGGATACATTATCTCACGAGTGTTGCGGTTATAAAATCCGATAGTTTTCTCGCCTGTGCAGGTGCTTGACATTATTTTTATCTCCATTCCCCTGCACTCCTCCGGAATGGGCTTGACAGTTTTCTTTTTGAAAATTCCCATGGAAATTCCCCCTAATATTTTTTTAGACGTCTTATATAAGCGAAAGTGTAGTCCTCGCCTTTATCACGAAGCATTGTAAGAAGATTCTCCAAAAGGTCTGATGTTTCAGGGTGGATGGCTCTTGTCTTTTTTGCTCTTAAAAAGTACGCAAGAGGTGCACCGTCGTCGTATTTGTCTTTCATATATATCTTGCTTGCGGCAACTCTGTCGCAAAACATTTCTTTCACATATTTAAGGGGCATTTTCACAGGGGTCATCAACTTAGTCCGCAGGTCATAGTCCGTCCAATATTCAAAGTGATGCTTATTTCTTCCCTTGTGGTGCATCCAGCCGTAAGAAAATCCGTATTCTTCACGCTCTGCTTCATGGGGCGAACGTGTGCCTTGATAATATTTACAGCCCTTGAGAAACTCCTCCGGGGAATATTTTGAAAGGTCATGCCTCAGACCCTGCCACAAAATGCCTGCCTTATAGCAGTTTTTTATCACTCCGTGGCGATGTCTTGTAATGGTCTTGAAATGCTCCCATGCCTTTATCAAAACGCTCATCTCCTCTGCATTTCATCTTGTGACCTTATTATACTACTTTTGCCTTATTATTTCAACAGCCTGCGGTCATTTTCTGCTGCCGCAGATATCAAGTAGGGGACACTCGCTACAGCGTTCTCCCCTTGCCTTGCAGTATTCACGTCCGAACAGTACAAGGCGGTGACAGAAATCAGAGGATCTCTCAGGGGGAAGTATCTTTCTCAGATCCTCTTCCACCTTTGCAGGCTCTTTATTTTTTGTAAGCCCAAGTCTGCCGCATATCCTTATACAGTGGGTATCAGTTACCACCGCAGGCTTATGAAAAACATCTCCCATAACAAGATTTGCCGTCTTTCTGCCTATGCCTGCAAGGGTAGTGAGCTTTTCTATGGTATCAGGTATCTCACCGCCAAAGTTATCCATTATCTGTCTGCACATTGCTACGATAGAGCGAGCTTTTGTTTTATACAGACCGCAGGGACGTATTATCTCCTCGATATCAGCAACATCTGCGTTAGCAAAATCCTCAATGGTCTTATATTTTGCAAAAAGTTCTTTCGTGACGATATTCACCCTTGCGTCTGTACACTGTGCAGAAAGTCTGCCTGCTATCATAAGCTCGTGGGGCTTTTTATAGTCAAGGGAGCATATGCCCTCGGGGTAGACCTGCTCCAGCCTTTCCACTATCATTTGTGCACGTTCTTTCTTTGTCATCGGTACTGCTCCTTTGTTTATAAGTGCTTTATTACTTTATATTGTACACTTTTTTGCAGGATTCGTCAACCAAAATTTCATATCAGGGACGATATTCCAGCGGGTTTGTGCGTTATATCGGCATAAAAATGCGTTTTGTCATTTTTGCAGGCTGAAACAGCTTTGGTCACAGTGCAATGATTTGTCGACATTTCACGGAAATTTTACACGAATTATGAATTTATAATCGTGATTTTACTTCACATTTCAAAAAAAGGCTATGATTTTTATACAATTTCAATAAAATTATGAAATTTTGCATTTTACTACTTGCAAATTGCAAAATAGTGTGCTATAATAAGTAAGTGATGTGCGGAATGAGTAAAAAAAGCCGTGCACAAATTATAATTTATAAGATGGGAGTTTTAATAATGGCTTTGAACAATGCGTATCTTGAAAGCGTTTATGAGAAGGTTGAGAAGAGAAATCCCGGCGAAAAGGAATTCCTCCAGGCAGTATATGAGGTACTGGAAAGCCTCATTCCTGTTGTAGAAAAGAGACCTGACCTTGTTGAGGCAGGTATAATCGACAGAATAGTTGAGCCAGAAAGACAGATCATTTTCCGTGTTCCTTGGGTAGATGACAACGGCAAGGTACAGGTAAACAGAGGTTTCAGAGTTCAGTTCAACTCTGCTATAGGACCATACAAGGGCGGTATCAGACTTCACCCTTCAGTATGTGCATCAGTAATCAAGTTCCTCGGCTTCGAGCAGATCTTCAAGAACAGCCTTACAGGTCTTCCTATCGGCGGCGGTAAGGGTGGTTCAGACTTCGATCCTAAGGGCAAGTCTGACGGAGAAGTTATGAGATTCTGCCAGAGCTTCATGACAGAGCTTTGCAAGCACATCGGTGCTGACACAGACGTTCCAGCAGGCGATATCGGTACAGGTGCAAGAGAGATCGGCTATATGTTCGGTCAGTACAAGAGAATCAGAAACGAGTTCACAGGCGTTCTTACAGGTAAGGGTCTTTCATACGGCGGATCACTTGCAAGAACAGAGGCTACCGGTTATGGTCTTTGCTACTACACTTCTGAGATGATCAAGTGCATGAAGAATGAAACATTCGCAGGCAAGACAGTTGTTGTCTCTGGTTCTGGTAACGTTGCTATCTACGCTACAGAGAAGGCTACAGAGCTGGGCGGCAAGGTAGTTGCACTTTCTGACTCTAACGGTTATGTATACGATCCAAACGGCATCAACCTCGATGTTGTTAAGCAGATCAAGGAAGTTGAGAGAGGCAGAATCAAGGAGTATGTAAACAGAGTACAGGGTGCTGAGTACCACGAGGGCTGCAGCGGCATTTGGACTATCAAGTGCGACATCGCTCTCCCATGCGCTACACAGAACGAGATCAACGAAGAGTCAGCTAAGGCTCTCGTAGCTAACGGTGTATTTGCTGTTGCTGAGGGTGCTAACATGCCTTCAACTCCAGAGGCTATCGCTGTATTCCAGAATGCAGGCGTTCTCTTTGGACCAGCTAAGGCTGCTAACGCAGGCGGCGTTGCTACATCAGCTCTTGAGATGTCACAGAACAGCGAGAGACTTTCTTGGACATTCGAGGAAGTTGACGCTAAGCTCAGGAACATCATGACAAACATCTTCCACAACTCATACAATGCAGCTAAGGAGTACGGTCTTGAAGGCAACCTCGTTGCAGGTGCTAACATCGCAGGTTTCCTGAAGGTCGCTGACGCTATGAAGTGGCAGGGTATCGCTTACTAATATAAGCGTATAAACAAAGCTATATACGAAGCGGACAGTCAACTGACTGTCCGTTTTTTTTATATCATGCCAGACTTATGGGAATATTCCCGTAGGTCTATTTCACCTGATTTTCTTTTATTATCCTGCCACGCTCAAAAGCACAAGCATTCTCAAGCGTTGTGCAGCTTATGGCGGCTAGAGCTTCTTCGGTGAAAAAGCCCTGATGAGAGGTGACGATAACGTTAGGAAAAGACAGAAGCCTTGCGGTCACGGAGCTTTCTAGGATATCCTCCTGTCGGTTTTCAAAGACGTTCTCTGTTTCTTCCTCATAAACATCAAGACCCACTCCGTGGAATTTTCTGCTTCTGATACCTTTTATAAGGTCTTCAGTATTCACAAGCGCACCTCGGGAGGTATTTACAAAAACAACATTCTCTTTCATAAGGGAGATAGTTTCAGTATTGATAAGATGATAGCTTGATTCTGTCAGGGGGCAATGGAGCGAGATAAGGTCGCTTTCTCTCAGGACTTCGCTAAGGGGATAATACTTCACGAAGTCAAGGTCGGGGTTTTGATAAACGTCATAAGCTATAACACGCATACCAAAGCCGTGGCATATCCTGCACATTGCCGCACCTATCCTGCCTGTGCCTATTATACCAGCGGTCTTGCCATGGAAATCAAGTCCCATAAGACCATTCAGGCTGAAATTGTTCTCTCTTACCTTTATATAGCCCTTGTGTATTCTTCTTGTTACTGCAAGCGCAAGCGCCATGGCGTGTTCTGCCACGGCTTCTGGAGAATACCCAGGCACTCTAAGCACTGTTATGCCGTATTTATCGGCGGCTTTTATATCAACATTATTATAGCCTGCACATCGCATAAGAAGAAGCTTTACACCATGTTCATGGAGCCGTCTAAGCACTGAGCCTGTTATCGTTGAGCTTACAAAGGCACACACGCCCTCACAACCCTCGGCAAGCCTTGCTGTGTCTTCCGTCAAGTCGGCTTCAAGGTAAACGCTTTCTATATCGGGATAGTTTTTTCGCTGCTTTTCAAATGAATCTATATCATACTGCTTTGCGTCATAGAATATTATTTTCATGAAAACTCCTCCAAATTTTAAAGTATTTCATTTTACGCTTGTATTTTTTGCAGCTGTTTATAAAAATATACGGTTTTTGCCTTAATAAGATAAAATTATCAAAGGTTGACAATTATGCGTAAATAGGATATAATATAGGTATCGGTATGTAAAAATATACTTTAAATATACTTTAAATGCCTGTTTTCTACAGAAAGGATATGATGCCAATGTCACAATTTTCGGAACTTCTCAGAGAATACATAAAGAAAAAAGATATTACTATAAAAGCCCTTGCCGAAAAATGTGGTATCGACAGAACATATCTTCATAAGATACTCAAAGGTGAAAGGAAAGTACCAAGCGTAGATTTTGTAGAAAATATAAGCTTGCAACTCATGCTTTCCACAGAGGATAAAAGCAGGCTCATGGAGCTTTATAACATTTCTGAGATGGGGGAAGATGTTTACAATCGCCGTAAGCAGGTGTCAAAGATAATACACGATATGGCAAACACAAACATGGAAGAGCCTGACGCTCTGACTTTCAAGACAGAAGTTGATATTGACTCTGTGCCTGAGATATCCATCTACACCGACAAACGTGAGCTTAGAAAAAACCTGCAGGTGCTTATATGCAGCGATGTTCATAATGGTTCTGACATTCAGGTCATCGCTCAGCCAACAGAGTTTCTTACCAATCTGCTGTCCATTGCCGCAGAAGGCAGCGAGTCTGCCATAAACCACCTGTTCTTCTTTGACAACACCTCATACGAAAAAAACACCGCAAAATACAATCTGGATATTTTTCCGTTCATATGTCACCTTGCACAAAAGCATGAAAAATATGAGGCTTTTTATTATTATGAGGGTGCGTCGGCATATTTCAACTCCACGAACATCATGCCAAACATAATGATAACGAATAATTTTCTGATCAGAACAGACAGCGATTATTGCGAGGGAGTTATATACAGATCTAAGCCTATGGTAGAATTTTATATGCGGCAGTTTGAAAAGTTCAAGACAAAATGTGCAAAGCTTCTCGACCACGCCGTGGATATTTTGGAATATGTTTACTTTTGGTACGATGACAACGCAAATTTCATCGGCGTGGATTTTCAGCCATGCACCATGCTTTGTCTTACAGAGGATATATACAACGCCCATGCACTTTTGCCAGCTGACGCAAAGAAATTTGTAAAATCAAAGCTCACCATGGGCAAGAAGGCTCTTTCTGAACACAAATTTGTAAATCTGTTCAGTGAAAAGGGTCTTGCAGAGTTTATGACGACGGGAGAGATTTTTGAGCTTCCGAGAAATTCATATACTTTTCCCACTCTTGCAGAACGCAAGATAATGCTACAGATAATGATATCGCTTTGTGAAAACGGCATGGCAGACTACAGGATAATAAAGAACGACTATTTTGCGGTGTCGAAAAATCTTTGTATCAACATTTCTGACAACACAAGTCTTAACATCATTGCCAGAAACAACTGCTTCTCTGATTTTTCTTATTTGAAGATAAGCGAAACGAGCCTTGTTCAGGCTTTCTGGGATTATTTTCAGCACTTTATAGATTCTGACGCTGTTTGCTCACATGAAGAAACTATCGAGATACTCAGGTCTTATTTGTAAAAAAACGGGCGACCAAAAGCCGCCCACTGTAATGATATTATTTAAGCTGTTCACGCATTAAAGTGAGCAGCTTTTTTTCTCGTCTTGACACCTGCACCTGTGACATACCAAGTTGTTTTGCCGTTTCCATCTGAGTTTTATTCTGAAAATATCTCAGGTATATAAGCTTTCTATCCTCCGCTTCAAGGGAAGCTATGACCTGACGGAGAGAGAGCCTGTCAGCAATTTCTATGTCAGGAGCATCAACAGGGATATCTATTTGTCCGTGGCGGTCGTCTTCATCTGAGCTTTCAGTAAGACTAACAGGGGGCAGGGCGACGTTCATGGCTAGAGTAACGGCTTCTTCGCTTTCTCCTGACAGCTCACAAAGTTCGCTTACTGTAGGTTCTCTCCCCTGCTGTATTGAAAATCGCTCACGCTCTCTTACAAGGCGCATGGAAAGCTCTTTTATGCTCCGTGACACTTTTATCGTGCCACCGTCACGGAAAAGCCTTTTTATCTCCCCTAATATCACTGGCACTGCATAGGTGGAGAATTTCACACCACGGTCGCTGTCAAAGGCTTTCGCAGCTTTTACAAGACCTATACAGCCTGCACCGTAGAGGTCGTCATACTCTATGCCACGGTTGCGGAAGCGGTTTGCGCACAGGTGAACAAGCCCCAGATTTTCTTCTGCAAGAGGGGTCTCGACTATGCTGCTCATTTTATACTCTTTCTTTCAAGGTTTTTTCAAGGATAAGGGTAGTTCCTTCTCCAAGCTTGCTGCGCACCTTCACTTTATCCATAAAGCTTTCCATGACCGCAAAACCAAGACCTGCTCTTTCCTCCTCAGGTGCAGTGGTGAAAAGCGGCTGCATAGCCTGCTCTATATCGGCGATACCGCAGCCCTTATCCCTTATTTTTATGTAGACGTGTCTGTTCTCGAATATCCTTATCTGCATGAATATCTCCCCTAGGGTGTTTCGGTATCCGTGGACAATGGCGTTTGTGACTCCCTCTGACACTGCGGTCTTGACATCTGCAAGCTCGTCGATCTGAGGGTCAAGCTGAGTAAGGAAACCGCTGACTGCAACTCTAGCAAAGCGCTCATTTTCAGAATAGCTGGGAAAACTGACTTTCATTTCATTAAGGGGTTTTCGTTTCAATTTTATCACTCTCCTTTGTTTTGTCATCGGGGCTTTCATTCTGTTCCTGAGCTGCTTTCTTCTCTTGTATATACGGGGCAATATCCGTGACTATCTTTGTGAGTCTGTGCATACCTGCAAGCTGCAAGACCTTTCGGATATAAGCAGGAGGCGACGCCACTATCACCTCGCCACCCATTTCTGACATTATCCTGTATCTGCCCATAACAAGTCCGATGCCTGAGCTATCCATAAAGGTCACCTGAGAATAGTCAAGGATAAGGGTAAGAGGGTTATGGCTTCTAATGGCTTTATCTATCTCTCCCCTGAAATATTTTGCTGTATGGTGGTCGATATCGCCGCATATCTCTGCCACAAGAGTTCTGGCTGACGGATAGTTTTTTATCTCCACATTCATGCTTTATCATTCCTTTCATTTTTTCGTTTTATCCGCTGAAAATATATTATCACTTACAGTGGGATTTTTTTGTCGCATTATTGCATGAATGGAAAAAGGGCATAAAAAAACAGGAACACACATTAGTGTGTCCCTGCCTAGGAAAATTATTATGTTCTATGCTTATGTATTAAAGTCCATTAGGATTATTCTTAATGAAGTTCCAGCTATCTGCCGTCATTTCATCAAGACCATACTGTGCTTCCCAGCCAAAGACCTTCTTTGCCTTTGCTGTATCAGCATAGCAGGTTGCGAGGTCGCCTGCACGTCTTGGCTTTACTACATATGGGAGCTTCTTTCCGCAGGCTTTTTCAAAGCTGTGAAGAACGTCATAAACGCTTGAGCCTTTTCCTGTGCCGAGGTTTACGGCTTCAACACCCTTGTTTTCCATTACATACTTGACTGCGCAAAGGTGACCCTTAGCAAGGTCAACAACGTGGATATAATCTCTTACACCTGTTCCGTCAGGAGTATCGTAATCGTCACCAAACACGCCGAGCTTTTCAAGCTTTCCTACTGCTACCTGACAGATGTAAGGAAGCAGATTGTTTGGTATACCGTTAGGGTCTTCGCCGATAAGACCGCTCTTATGTGCGCCGATAGGGTTGAAGTATCTCAGAAGTGAAACTGACCAGTCGTTGTCGGAAACATAAACATCTCTCAGTATCTGCTCTATCATTACCTTTGTATAGCCATAAGGGTTTGTTGCTGATGTAGGCATATCCTCAGTGTAAGGAGCTTTGTTTACAGGGCCGTAAACTGTTGCGGAAGATGAGAAAACTATCTTCTTACAGCCGTATTTCCTCATTGCCTTGATAAGCATGAGAGTGCCTGTGATGTTGTTGTGGTAATATTCAACAGGTTTCTGAACAGATTCGCCAACCGCTTTAAGACCTGCAAAATGTATAACAGCGTCTATCTTGTTTTCTTCAAATATCTTCTCAAGTGCTGCAAGGTCAAGAAGATCTGCCTCATAAAAAGCAAAGTCCTTGCCTGTTATCTTCTTTATTCTGTTAAGAGCCTCCGGCTTTGAGTTTGAAAAGTTATCAACTATAACTACTTCATAGCCTGCTTCAAGAAGCTCAACGCAGGTGTGGCTTCCGATAAATCCTGCTCCGCCTGTAACGAGTATTTTTGCCATATTCTTTACCTCCCAAATATGTCAGGTTTTTTCTTACACTTACATTATACCATATTTTCACGTTTTTGCAATACCATTTTTGTTTCAAACGCATGGATTTTTGTTGCAAAGAGAATAAAAATATGCTATCATATCTATAACAGACCATCTCACAGAAAGGAACACACAGAATGAATACAGACCGCCATTCCTTTAAATCAGACCAGACGGACGCACTTTCACTGTCAGTATACAACGTGGGCTATGAAAAATGTCAGGGGCTTCACAGTTGGGGAAGCGGTGTTCGTGACCATTATCTTATCCACCACATCATAAGTGGCAAGGGCGTATACAAAACACCGCAGGGAGAGTATCACCTTAGCGCAGGGGACACTTTTCTCATTTACCCCTACACTGTTATAACATACACTGCAGACAAGAACGACCCATGGGAATACTACTGGGCAGGCTTCAACGGCTCTGACGCTGAATTTATCCTTGATCGTGCAGGCTTCACAAGAGAGTGTCCCGTTATCTCCGCAGACTTTGGAAGCGAGCTTAAAGACAGTCTTGAACGCATTTATCGTCTTAGTGGAAACAGAAGCTCAGACCTTGTGAAAATGACAGGTCAGCTTTACATCACGCTGGGCATTCTTATGGAACGCTCTGGAAGTCAAAGCCGTTCAGGGAGCACCGCAAAAGGATATGTCACAAAGGCGAAAAACTACATTGCACACAACTACACCCTTGGGATAGGGGTCGAGAATGCCACCGATTTCGTTGGCGTGAGCCGTGCCACGCTATATCGGGCTTTCATGGAATATGAGGGGATTTCTCCTGCACAGTATATAACTGATTTCCGTGTGAACGCCGCCTGCCGTTTACTGGAAGAAACTGAGCTTCCTGTGTCGGCTGTGGCAAGGTCGGTAGGGTATAATGACAGCCTTTATTTTTCAAGGATATTCCACAAGACAAAGGGTGTGTCACCTACGGAATACAGGGCTGACGCTTTGTGTACAAAAGGTGAAAACAAGGCGTTTTCGGTTGACAAGGGTATATAAATGAGATATAATAAATAGGTATAATCAGCTACGAAAGGGTCTTAAACAATGAATTTCTCTATGGTCGGCTCGTTTTTCATGCTTTTCATGCTAAACGCAGGCTGGACTTCTAATTACGTTATAAAGCTTGTAGGCTTTTTATTTTTCGCAGTGGGAACGGCTGAGGCGGAAGAACGCACTGACGCTTTCGCACATCTTAAAAAACCTGCTTACACTTCTTCCGCTATGTGCGCTCTTGCGGTGGTATGTCAGCTTCTATTGAAGCTTCTCTCCCCTGCGGCAATGGCGGCGAACGTTATAAGCATTTTGCTGTCGGCGGCAACTGTCTATATGTCACTGAACCTTATGAGAATGTTCCTTGTGGCGCTTGACAGCCACAGAGAGCTTGTGGAAGACGTTTCAAACATTGTAAGGCTTCAGGGCAGTTTCAACAAGCTTGCTCTTATGACGTTTATTTACTTTGGGGGCGACCTGCTCAACAGGCTAATACCAATAGAGTTCGTCACCACCCTTGCAGGCGTTATTGCGGCAATAGCAAAGATACTTGTGTATATTTTCCTGCTCATCATGCTTTACAACTTCAACAAGCTGAGGACAGATTATGAAAAACGCCGTGAAAGAGAAAACAAATAATGATATTTCAAGAACGTCATGTTCACAAATGGCGTTCTGTTTTGTGTATAAAGGCAACAAAGAATAGGAGAACGAAAAATGCTATCAATAATAATACCAAGCTATAACGAGGAGGGCAACGTTGCAAAATGTGCTTCTGTTGTTTCAAAGCTTCTCAGCGAAAACGGTATAGACTATGAGCTTGTTTTTGTAAACGACGGCTCAAAGGACAGAACATGGGATATAATCTCAAACCTTGCACGCAATGACGAGCATATCGTGGGCGTGAATTTTTCAAGAAATTTCGGCAAGGAGAGCGCAATTTTCGCAGGACTTGAAACTGCAAAGGGCGACGCCTGCGTACTGCTAGACTGTGATTTGCAGTTCCCGCCTGAGGTCATAATCGAGATGTACAACATCTGGAAAAACAATGACGTTGACATTGTTGAGGGCAGAAAAAATTCCCGTGGAAAGGAAAACCCTGTATACAAATTTTTCTCTCTGTGGTTTTACAAGATGATAAACAAGTCAAGCGGACTCGACATGGAAGCGGCTTCCGATTTCAAGCTTCTTGACAGGGCTGTGGTAGATTCACTGAATGCAATGCCTGAAAGACTGACGTTTTTCAGAGCAATGTCAAGCTGGGTAGGCTACAAGACGGAGCGTGTATATTTTGACGTTGCTGACAGAGAGATAGGCGAATCAAAGTGGTCTGTAAAGGGGCTTTTCAAATTCGCCATAAACAGCATAACCTCTTTTACCTCTGCGCCTTTGCAGATAGTGACAGTATGCGGTGTTATAACCTTCATATTCTCAGTGATATTAGGGCTTCATACCCTTATCAAAAAGCTTATCGGCGCGTCGGCGGTAGGATTTTCAACGGTCATAATCTTACAGCTTCTCACATCGAGTATAATAATGTTCAGTCTTGGAATAATAGGCTTTTATCTCTCAAAGATATACGAGGAGATAAAACAGCGACCTAGGTACATAATCCGTGATATCATAAGAAAAGACGACGAGGAGAAAAAGAATGGAAAAGACTAAGACATCTCCCCTTTCATTTATAAAAAAATGGTGCTATGATAAGCGGCTGTACTTTTTGGTGTTCTTTCTGCCTGTGGCAATAATGTTTTCTGCCTATGCGTTTTTCAAGATACACCCTATAGGCGACAGCTCGGTGCTTGTGCTTGATTTGAACGGTCAGTATGTTTACTACTACGAGCAGTTCCGTGACGCTTTCCATGGCAACGGCAGTTTTATCTACAACTGGTCACGAAACCTCAGCGGAGAAATGTTCGGTGTGTTTGCATATTATCTTGCAAGCCCTTTTATGCTGATACTTGTGCTGCTGCCGAGAACGATGATGGCGACTTCTATCCTTATTTTACAGCTTGCAAAGATAGGCACGGCGGCTGTGACGTTCATGTTCTTCTTAAAAAAGATATCAGTGCAGAAGCCTAAAACTATCTCACTTATCATATTCCCTACCATGTATGCTCTTATGTCATACATGGTGGTACAGCTTATGGATCCTATGTGGCTTGACGGACTTATCTATCTGCCGCTTATATGCTGGGGCGTTCACAGGCTTGTTGATGAGGGCAAGCTTGTGCCTTATATAGTGCCGCTGGCGCTTATGTTCATTGCACATTTCTATATCGGCTATATGGTGGGAATTTTCACGTTTTTCTACTTCTGCTGGTACTGCCTTTCAAGAGTGGGCAGGATATTACCAAAAAAGTTCTTCTCACGCTGTGTGGCTTTCGGTATCGGCACGCTTGTTGCGCTTATGTGTGCGGCGTTCGTTCTTATAACCGTTTACAATTCTTTGAAGCTTGGCAAGTTTGAGTTCACTGACCCTGATTTCTCACTTGCAACACAATTTGATTTCCTTACGTTCATAACAAAGCTTTTCCCAATGTCATATGACACTGTTTACCCTGAGGGTATGCCTATGATATACTGCGGAACGGCTGTATTGATACTTGTTCCGCTGTTCTTTATGAACGACAGGATAACAATGAAAGAAAAGGCCTCCACAGGTCTGCTCACTTTCCTGCTAGTAATACTAATGTATATAAAGCCTGCGGACATGGCAATGCACGGCTTCCAAGTGCCGAACTGGCTGCCTTACAGATATTCTTTCATATTCTCATTTTTGATGATTTTAATGGCATTCAGGGCGTTTGAAAACCTCGAGGGCATAACTGCAAAGAACATCGGCGGAATTTTCTTCGGACTTATGGTATTTCTCTTCTGGTGTGAGCGTGAGAACTACTCTCACTTCCAGCTTTTTGAAACAAAGACAAGCGAAACAGGCGACACCACAAACGTTATACAAGGCATATGGGTATCCATGATAGCTTTGGCGGCATATTTCGCACTTATCTATCTTATCAAGAAATATCCAAAATCAAAGGCTGTTTGTATCGTAATGGTAGGCGTTCTTGCGGTTGAGCTTTTTGCAAACAGCGCTGACACTATCGACAAGATAGACACTGACGTTGCATACAGCAAGTACACCTCTTATGAACCTTACATGACGCAGACGAGAAACGCTGTGTCAATGATGAAGGAATATGACCCGTCGCTTTTCTACCGCATGGAGGCAACTTTCCACAGAACTGTGAACGACCCTATCGGAACAGGCTACAAAGGCATTTCACATTCAAGCTCAACGATGAACGCACCTGCTCTTATGATGCTCCACAAGCTTGGCTATGCTTACGGCGGACACTACACAAAATATGACGGCACAACTTTCATGACCGACGCTCTGTTTGACATAAAATATCTTATGGACAAAACGGGCAACACCTCTTTTGTAGGCACAAGAGTTAAAGTCCCTGAGGAATACAAGCTTACTACAGAATACACCGAGGGCGACGCAACATATAAATTCTACAACAACCCTAACGCTCTTGGTCTTGGCATGGTATCTTCGCCTGGTATTGAGGACGTGTCACTTTCTGAAGATAATCCTTTTGAAAATCAGAACATGGTATTCAACGCCATCGCAGGCACAACAAAGGAATATTTCACAAAGATACCTGTTATAAACAGCGAAATGGAGAACGTTTCTACATCTCAGCTCACTGACGGACACACGAAATACTTCCCTACAGACACTTCCATTGCAGAATGTCACATTGACTATGTTGTGAAAATGGATAAGGACTCATATCTTTATATGTATCTTCCAACCAAATATGAGCGTTCCTGCAACGTGTGGATACAGGACGAGGACGATTATATGGACGGCTCTGAGCCTATGGAATATGCAGGTCAGTTCTTTGTGGGCGACAATTATTCCATTATGAATCTTGGCAAATTCTATGAGGGGCAGGAGCTTCGCATACGCATAACGGTGGCAAATGACGATAACGAAGCTTACTGGAAAGACCAGCTTTTCTACACCTTTGATTATGACAGCTTTGCACAGACCTGCGCTGATATGCAGAAAAATGTGCTTGAGGTCACAAGCTTTAAGGACACTTATCTTGAGGGCACTGTTAATGCTGAAAATGACGGCTCTGTACTGTTCACAACCATACCATATGAAAACGGCTGGACTATCACTGTGAACGGCAAAAAGGTGACGGCTGAAAAATCTCTTGACAGCCTTATAACTATCCCTTTGGAGCAGGGTGAAAACAAGATAACAATGAAGTTCTCCCCTGACTATTGGAAGGTATCTCTTATCATAACGGGCTTTGGTGTTGCCCTGCTGGTGCTTATATTCCTGTTTGAATATAAGCGTGGAAAAGTCATGAAAAAGGTGCTTGCAAAAGCTAACTTTACGGCCGAGAGCAGTGAGAAAGCCACAACCCCTGTGATAAATGACACAACTGATACAACGGACGAGCCGCTGAGGATATACCGACCTGACAATGATGATGACGAAAAGCTTCGGCACATAAACGAGATGATGAAAAATATTCTCGGTGAGGACGAGGATAGTGGCAAAAACGATAAATAGCGACGAAAGCTGCGAAAAAAATCTATTGACAAGGCTTTTATAAAATAGTATTATAATAGGGACGGAAATTCTATCCGCCCCTATTTTTTCGGACAGCGGATAAAGACTTCACAAATGAAAGGACTAATCAAAATGGCAAAAAAGATCTACACAAAAAAGCTTACATATGCAGGAATGTCCCTGTGTCTGCTGAGTTTTTTCGCATTCATTCTCTCGGCAGCAGGCGCTCTTGCTGACCCTGTGGGAAAGCTCGTTTACAACAACGTTTTCACAAACAAGATAGACTTTTTGTTCACCCCCGACATTTTCGCTTATGTGAACACCTATGGTCTTTCATGCGCACTCGCCATATTCAGCCTTGTGGCGTTTTTCACATCTGCAAGAGCAAAGGGCAAGAAAAAGCTTGATGGTGCATTCGCAGGCTTTCTTATCCTTTTCCCGCTTGTTGTGATGATAACAAAGGGCATAATGATATACTATGTTACAGTAAAAGGTCACTTCTCAAACGCTATAACAATGGGCTATGACAATGACAAGTTCAGGGTAGCCCTTTCACTTGCTGATGATGTTCTGCCATTTATTGCGGCTTTCCTGCTTTTTATCGGTGGACTTGTTATTGCAGGCAGACTTATGGGCGAAGATTTCGCCGTTGAGATACCTGTTGCCGCAAAGACGCCTGACAATGCCCCTGCGCCTATCCCAATGACTACACCGCAAGAACAGAGTTTTGCTCAGCCTGATATGTCACAGTTCAGAAAGCCCGACAATGCCGAGCCTGTTATGTCACAGAGCGTAGTTGAGCCTGAGATACCACAACAGACAGAGCCTATAGAGCCACCTACAGAAACGGCTGAACAGCCTGTCGAGCAGACCGCACCTGAAAAGTGTCCTCACTGCGGCTCAGAGCTGAAGAGCGGAGCCAAATTTTGCAGCGTTTGCGGAAACAAGGTCTAAAAAGCTACACCAATACACTTCCATAAAAAATACGGCATATGCCACTTTTTCGGTGACATATGCCGTGTTTCATTTTTACTGTTCTGATACGCTGGGGCTTGCAAGACCATGCTTTACTCGATCACGGACCTCCGCTCTCTTTGCGTCGTTAAATCTGTCGAGAGTTCCAACAAGATAGCCTGTTATTCTTCTTATACGCTGAAAAGGCACGTCTGCAAAGTGATAATCAACGTCAACAAAGTCGCCGTCTATTTTTAGGTCGATAGTCTGGATAGTCTTTTCAGGGTAAAGCTTCTGCGCCCTGTCGATATATGAATTTATCTCTGCCTGGGACATCTCCCCGCCTGTTACGTTCACATTTACCATTTTACATTACCTCCATTTTTCTTTGTTATACATATTGTTGCCACAATAAAAGGATACCACAATATCTTGTATTTGTCAATAGTTAATACCTACAAAGCACATGAGTATATTTTGTAGGGTATGCCTGCATGGTCAGCCTTTCATTTCTTCTCTTATGCCTCGCCAATCGGGACAGAACTTGCCCACCAAAGCCCAGAAATCCTTGCTGTGATCCATAAAAACCAAGTGGCAAAGCTCGTGGAGGCAGACATAATCTATGCACTCTCTGCGGAAAACGATAAGCTTTGAGTTTATGGAAATATGCCTGTTTGAGATACATCTTCCCCAGCTTGCTGTCAGCGGTTTTATTGTGACCTTTTCAGGCACAAGCCCTGTGGAGGCAGACATTTTCTGCATACTTTTTGTTATCTCCGCCACTGTGAGATCGTTTATGAACTTGGTGGTCTGCTCTTTTACATAGGTCTGGTCGCTGGTCTTGTTCACGGCAATAAGAAGCTTGCCGTCCTCTATCTTGGGAGAAAAATACTTATCAGCCTGAACAAGGGTCAGGGTAAGCTCGTTCCCCAAAAGTCTGAGCCTTTCGCCATCACAGAAATCTTTCGGCAGACCCACCGCCGCCTTGTCTTTTTGCTCCTTTATCCAGCCCAGATTGTTATTAATAAAGCTTTCAAGCTGCTGCTTTGAACAGCCGTAAGGCACACGCACTGTCAAAGTGCCGTCACGTATACCCATATTAAGGCGACTTCTTTTGGCAACGTCAAGGATAAAGTCTATGCGCTCTCCGTTTTTATCCTCGATAAAAGTATTATATTTCGGCACTTCAAAGCCCCCATATCCAAAAACGCCGCACATTCTTTTGTGCGGCGCTGTATTTTTTACCACTGTACTGCTATAGAGCTGTCTGTTGTAAGATAATCCTTATAAATATATCCTGTGAGTGGACCGTCTATGTTCATGAAATTTATCTTAACATATCCGTTATCCTCATATTCAAGAACGTTTACCTGAACGCCCGGTGACATACAAACGATATTCTCAGCGTCATTATCAGGTGCCACATGAAGATAAGCATACTCTGTGACATACATTACCTCAAGCACATCTGTCTGGCTAGACTCGTCGCTGGACACATCTGTTACCGCACCGCTTTCGTCCACACTGCTGTTATCAGTAACGGACGTATCCGCAGGGGCGGTACTGTTCACTGGCTCAGCCACAGACTCATTTGTATTTATGGTGGCAGTATTTATACCCTTTGGCACTTCTGAACTATTGCTTGCAAAAAGCCCCTTGGCAAGCAGAAGTATCACGCACAGCACAAATATGCCCACAACTATTATTGCGACAACGCTCGCCGTATTTCCCGAAGCCTTGCGGGAAACGTTATTCTTGTTATTATCCATATATTGCACGGCACAAGCCGTCACATTTCGCCTCCTTTTGCAGGAACACACCTGCACACCTGCAAACAAAGCACAGGTACATAAACATATTATAATATTTTTTATCATCAATGTCAATGACAGTTTAATTACAATATTGTCACATTTCACTCTTTAAGCCCTCTTCTTGAGATATTTGCCATATTTACACCGATATTTTGACATTATAGCCAAATAGACGTTTACTAATTTGATTAAAATACATATTAACAGAATCAACAAAATGTGATATAATGAGATTTAAGGGCGTGCCTTGGAAGGCGTTGCCCTTATAGTATAAAAGCAAGGGGGGCAGGAAGTTGCATAAAAAAATTATCTGCGGTGCATTGTCTGCTGCAATGTTCCTGACCCTTTTTTCAGCCTGCGGTCGATCTGAAGAGAGCGTGGTCAATACTAAAAACTCCTCGTTTATCGAACAAGAGGAAGTCGTTGACAGCCCTGCAAAGATATTTTTCTCAGCATGGAACGGCAGTGAGATAACCGCTGACACGGCTAGAGAGCATGGTATGATTTTCATGGACTCTTCGGAAGAAAGTGATATGCGCTGGGCTGAGTTCTGTGAGTGCGTAAAAAGCGGCACTGAGGCTGAGATAACAGTATGCACAAGCACGCAGGTGATACATGCTGAAAGCTCTTTGGAGGGGGACAGTGAAGTTCTTACCATAGAATCTGAGGACTTTTCTGAGGGCAGCATGAAGCTTTTCTCAAAAAAGCTTTCTGCCGACAGCCTTTACAGCGTTTGTGAAAACGGCTTGACGGTATATTACGCAGGAAGCAACAAGCTTTATCAGACAGAGAATGTAACAAGTGAGCTTACAGACGTTCCTTTTGAGCAAAAGATATACAAGTGCAGCAGTGAAGCCAACATGACATTCCCCTATCAAAAAATGTTTTCAAATTATGATGATTTCAGTGAATATTATTTGAAATACAATGGTGAGCTGCAAATTCAGGAAATGAAAAAGGATATGGAAGCTTTTGAAAACGAAGGCGGCTTCAACAACCATGTTATTTTTCTAAAAGGAGAGCTTTCAGGATATGAACATATCGACTACAAAGCAGTAAGGGCGGTCAAGGACAAGGATTCCCTTTTCATATATATGGCTAAAGAGATACCCGAGAACAAGGCAGGGGCGACTTCAAAACGTCAGATAACTGTCACAGTGCCGTCAGAGTATCTTGACGAGATAAGCCCCAAAAACATAAAATGGATAGTTTTCACACAAGAGTGACAAAAGGCGGACAAGGTGTCTGCCTTTTTTTTATTCTGAAAGTTGACAGATAAAAGCATTAGTATTATAATAAGGTCAACACCTCATAAGGAGATATTTATATGAAGCTTTTTTACCCTGAGATATTTGATGAATTTGTCTGCACAGGCTCGCAGTGTTCTGACAACTGCTGTATGACCGATTGGGATATCGAGATAGACGAGGACACCTACGGCTTTTACAAAAAGCTTGACAATGATATAGGCAGGAAGTTTGTGAACTCAGTTACAGAAGACGAGGGCGTGAAATATCTTGTCCACTGTGACGGAAAATGCCCTATGCTCAACGAAAAGGGGCTTTGCTCTGTTCAGCTTGCTTACGGTGAGGAAAACATCTCAGACATATGCCGTGAACACCCGAGGTTTTACGAGTGGTTTGGAGATTACAAGGAGGCAGGCGTGGGACTTGCCTGCGAAGAAGCTGTGAGAATGTATCTTTCTGATGATGAGCCTGTAAGGTTTTTTACCAAAGAGATAGATGAAGAGCCTGACGACCTTGAGTTCGATCCCCAGCTTCTTGAAACCATGCTTTTTGCACGGACGGCTTTCATTGACCTGCTTCAAAACAGGGAATATTCTCTCCATGACAGGCTTGTGAACGTTCTTTCAGCGTCAGCGGAGATACAATATGCTCTTGACGAAGAGGATACAGAGGAGATAAAAGCCATTGCCCAGAAGCTTTCCCACCCTGAGATAATTGCAGAGCGTGTGGAGAGCTTGAAAAAGGCTTTTCCTGAAAAGCCTTTGGAAAATGCCGAAAATATGCTTTTATATCTTGAACGTCTTGACTTTATAGGCGACATTCTCCCACAGCAGATAAAGGACGCAAGCCGCTTTGTGAAAAAGCTTTCCGCACCCTTAAAGGCTCAGACGAGCGGCGAGTACGAAAAGCTTGCGGTGTATTTTGTATACAGATATTTTCTTAAAGCTGTGAGAGATTTCGACCTGCTGTCAAAAATAAAGGCTATGATAGTGTTCGTTTTTGCCGCAGAGGTCATAAACCTCAGTCGTGAGCAGGACGCTCCCGCACGCTTTGAAACCATCAAGGAGCTTTGCAAGGAGATAGAATACTCAGGTGACAACATGGACAGGATATATGATGACAGCTATCTTTCCGATATTTTCTCCGATATTTCTATGCTTGCACTTCTTGAATGGACGCTTTAGAGAAGAAGGTAACCAAGCCCCAGAAGAAGCTTTATGTCCGCGCCCTGCTTGTATAATATGTAAATAAGCAGACCGATAAGGGCTTTTTCCTCGTCTATCTTTATATCGCCTAAATTCCCCCCAAGCAGACCGCTCAAAAGCGAACTGCTATGAGGGGCTTTTTGTGGGCTGTGAGCATTCTGAGTGCGAGGGGTTTCCTCTGCTTTAGGTGGTGCAGGCTCGCTATTAGGGCTTGCGCCCACAATGCTTCGTGAACGCCTTTGCATTTCTCTCACACGGCGAATGGCTTCCTCCTGCATGGTGGTGAAATTATTGTCATCAGAATAAGCCAAGCAGATCACCTCCCAGAAGTCCGCTTTCTTTCAGTGCGGGATACACCGCAAAAAGCTTGAATATTTTTATGAGCCTGTCTATTTTCACCTGATTTTCTTCTTTCAGCAGAGGTCGCAGAGCAAGAAGAAGCTGGATATTTTTATCGGGCTTTGAAGCTGACTGCATAATGCTTTGTATCTTCATAAGCTTTGCAATATCAAGACCCCCTGTCTGTGTCGCTTGCGCAGGCTTGCTTTCCGCAGGTGGAGAAACGCCGCCCAGGCTTTGGAGAAGCTGAGAAAAGTCCATGTTCTGAGGGCTTTGTGGAGCTTCGCTCTGACCGCCCTGTTCTCCCTGTCCGACGTTATCCGCCGTGAGCATATCCGCAAACTCCTTTATCTGCTTCATGCTTTCCTCGTCATTAAGCACATTCTGTATTTTGTTCATCAGATCGTCCAATTATTTCACCGCCTGTTCAAGCTTTTGCCCTGTAAAATACTATTTCCCCTGAAGCTTTTTGAATATCGCCCTTGCCTGTGGTGAGGACAATATTTTCTCGGCAGTTTTCGGATCTGACAAAGCCTTTTGAAGCATCATAGCCTCGTTTTGTGGCATACCATGAAGCGCCCTGTCATAAACTCCGCTTTCAAGCTGACCTTTCAGCACATCAGGAGTAGTGCCTAACTTTCTTGAAGCCACTGCAAGAAGCGCCTGCATGGCTTTTGGATCCATAGAATTGAAGCTGTTTTTTGCGCTCATAAAAAATTCTCCTTTTTTCTATAGTATTTATAAATATTTATGTTATAATATTGCTTGTTATAACTGGTAAAGGGGTGTAACTATGAGAATAATCGTTTTTTCGGATACTCATGGAAATTATTCTGCAATGCACAAAATATTCAAGAGAAACGGCGACGCTGACCTGTTTATTTTTCTTGGTGACGGCGAACGTGACCTTGACAGCCTGAGAGTGCAGTATCTTGACAAAAAGATAGTAAACGTATCAGGAAACTGCGACTTTGCTTCGCTCACTCCCGAAAATGACATATACATGACCGATGACGGTATAAAGATATTTTTCACCCATGGCCACAAGTGGGGCGTGAAATACTCTACCGACAGACTTTTTTACAAAGCCAAGGAAATAGGCGCACAGATAGCACTTTTCGGACACACACACTGCCGCTACTATGCCTATGAGGAGGGTATCCACATTTTAAACCCCGGCAGTGCAGGTCAGCCGAGAGACGGCAAGCCTGCAAGCTATGCCTATATTGACATTACAAAGGACGGTGGCATATTCTGTAGTCACGTTGACCTATAATATGCTCAGAGCTTAGATCTTGTTAAACAAAAAGCGGACGAACACCTTTCATGTTCGCCCGCATTTTTATGCTAAAAATTATTCTGATATCTCTTTTCTTACCCTTTCAAGCTCATCAAGGAACATCTGATCCGCATGGCTAAGGCGGTAATTGCTCTGATAGATAAGAACGTCCTTATTGGTCTTTTTGAAGCTATGACAAACTCTCTGCACAAGGCCATAACGCTTCAATATCTCCTTTGGCAGAGGACTTACCCACATGAATGAGTCCGGACAAGCCGAGAGGATATCGAACTGACTTCCTCTCTCATAGACGTAAATATGCCTGCTGTGATTATTAAGCTCAGCGTTTTTCTTCTGATAAGTCGCTGAGATGTTCGGCACGATATTATCCCCGTGCAATACCTCTATGTATTTATCAAGGACAGTTTCGTTTATCTCTTTTTCTTTAGCAAGCTGGCTGTTTTCGCTTGTGATAAGTACATAATCGAACTCCCACACGTTATGATATTTCAGATTTTTCTCTTCTATCATAGACATGAAAAAGCTCTCATATGCCACAGGATAACGGATTATACCCATGTTATATTCGCATTCCACCACTGCGTTTATGGCTTCCATGGAGTTTGTTTCCCTTATTTTTGCGTCAAGCTCCACATTCGTGCCTAACTTGTTCACAAAGCAAGTGAAAGCGTGGGTTATATAGCTTGCCCTTGGCAAAAGCAGAGAGAAGTTCACAGCGTTTTCACCATTATCCTTATAAAGGCTCTCCATTTTATCCATTTGCACAAGTATGGCCTTTGCATACTGCAGGAATTGCTTACCCTTTTCTGTGGCAACAACACCCTTTGCACTTCTTTTAAAAATCGGTATGCCAACTTCTCTTTCCATTTCCTTTATAGCTTTTGAAAGGTTAGGCTGACCCATATAAAGTGCTGAAGCTGCTTTTGTGATAGACCCAAGTCTTTCGACCTCTACCATATATCTGAGATGAGTTAAATTCATAGTTTCCCCTTCTTTGTTATCGGTATATAAAATTTTAAGGCTGTCATATAATATTATATATGCTTTCTGTCAATTTCATTATAAAGCTTTGTTAAAAACTTGTCAACCACAAGGAGCGTTTTTTAACATTTATTTAACATAAAGCAAAGTCATTTACCTCTTGACAATGCCTTTATACTCTGTTATAATCTTATATGTTTAAGGCTTGCTTCTGCCGCCGGGTAGAAGTTTTGCGTCGGACCTGCTGTCGTTAGGCTTTAAAAGACAGCGGTGTTCGGCGTTTTTTTGTGGGATAAACGGAGGGTAAAAATGAAGAAAAATTCACATCTTAGAGACTTTGCCAGATATGCTTCTCTGAACGTTCTCGGAATGATAGGTGTATCGTGCTATATCCTTGCGGACACGTTCTTTGTCGCAAAGGGCATGGGTGCAGACGGCGTAACTGCACTGAATATCGCCATTCCAATATACAGCCTTATCCACGGAACAGGTCTTATGATAGGCATGGGCGGAGCGACAAAGTTTGCAATATACAAAAGTCAGGGACGTGACGAAGCAGGAAGCAGAGTTTTCACCTGTGCACTGCTTATGGCTCTGGTGCTTGGAGCGATATACTTTTTGGGCGGAGCGTTTTTCTCAATGCCACTTGCAAAGCTTCTTGGTGCAAAGGGCAGCGTTGTGGGCATGACTAATACCTACCTAAAAGTGCTTATGATGTTCGGACCGTTCTTTGTGCTTAACGACACTTTCAACTGCTTTATAAGAAATGACGGAAACCCAAAGCTTTCAATGGCGGCAATGCTTACAGGAAGCTTTTCAAACATAATACTTGACTATGTGTTCATTTTCCCGCTGGATATGGGCATTTTCGGAGCTATCCTTGCAACAGGGCTTTCGCCTGTCATAAGCCTTTGCATACTGAGCATATACAAATTCCGCAAAAAGAACAGCTTCCATATCGTCAGGACAAGGCACGAAGGAAGAACTTTTGGCGGCATATTGTCCATAGGCGTGCAGTCGCTTATAACTGAGCTTTCATCAGGCATCGTAGTGCTTGCGTTCAATATAATAATACTTGGTCTTGCAGGCAACACAGGCGTTGCAGCTTATGCAGTGATAGCGAATACTTCCATTGTGGCTGTATCCATATTCACCGGTATCGCACAAGGCGGTCAGCCGCTTATCAGTGCTGCTCACGGCATTGGCAACAAAGACCGTCTTAGAGCAGTGCTGAGATATTCTGTTATATCACAGCTTGTGATTGCGCTTATGGTTTACCTTGCTATTGCATTTTTCACAACGCCTATCGCCGCTATATTCAACAGCGAGCATATCGACTCTCTTCAGCGCATGGCAGAGGACGGCATGAAAATATACTTCACCGGATTGTTTTTCTCAGGCTTCAATATAATAATATCTGCATTTTTTGCGGCTTCTGAAAAAATCATACCAGCCCAGACCATCACCATATTAAGGGGCTTTGCTCTTATTGTGCCAATGGCTTTCATTATGTCCAAGGCAGCAGGATTAACTGGCGTATGGCTTGCTTATCCTGTCACGGAATTTATCGTAGCGGCAATATCCATAATATTCTATATAAGAAACAGACACAAGACATAAAACAAAACGGCAAAGTATCAGGCTTTGCCGTTTTATTTTTGCATAAAGCTTGAAAAAAGTTGATTTTTATGCTATCATAAAGAATAGTGATTAATTTTGCGGAGGTCAACTGACAAATGATAAATGCAAGCGGCAACACGCTGATAATAGATATAAGGGACGAGCTTTCCTTTGAATACGGTCACATTGACGGAGCAGTGAACATCCCTGCCGAAAAGCTTGATAAAAGCGACCTGCCAAAGGACAAAAAGCTTCTTATCTGCTGTAAAAGCGGACTTATAAGCGACACTGAGGCAGAAAAGCTTCGAGAGCTTGGCTATGACGCTGAAAACCTAGAGGGTGGCTACTATGGCTGGCTGAGAGAAAAGCTTTCCAAAGAGGTCGTAGAGGATATCTCACAGGACGCTGAGCGGAGCATACAAAAGAAATTCCGCAAGGAGATATGGAACAGATTCACACAATCTGTGAACGAATATGAGCTTATAAAGCCTAATGACAGGATAGCGGTGTGCATATCGGGCGGCAAGGATTCAATGCTCATGGCGAAGCTCATACAAATGCTTCACCGCCACAGCAAGTTCCCTTTCGAGGTAAAATATCTTGTTATGGATCCGGGCTACAGCCCTGCAAACTGTGAGATAATCGAGCGCAACGCAAAGCGGCTTGGAATACCCATAACAGTGTTTGAGTCTGATATTTTCGACTCTGTATACAATGTGGAGAAAAATCCATGCTATCTGTGCGCACGAATGAGAAGAGGTCATTTATACAGCAAAGCACAGGAGCTTGGCTGTAACAAGATCGCACTTGGACATCACTATGATGATGTTATCGAAACTATACTTATGTCAATGCTTTACGGCGGACAGATACAGACCATGATGCCCAAACTCAACAGCACGAATTTTGAGGGTATGCAGCTTATAAGACCTCTCTATATGGTAAGAGAGGACGACATAAAAAGGTGGCGTGACTATAATGGGCTGCGGTTCATACAATGTGCCTGCAAGTTCACCGACACCTGCACCACCTGCGCACCTGACAGCAGGACAGTATCAAAGCGTATGGAGATAAAACAGCTTATTGCAAAGCTAAAGCTCGTTAATCCGCAGGTGGAATACAACATTTTCAAGAGTGTGGAAAACGTTATGCTCAATCAGGTCATTGCATACAAAGACGATGAGGGCAGACACAGCTTTTTGGAGAGATTCAAAGAGGAATAAAAAAATCATCGCCGCAGGCGATACCTTAATTTCTCATTCCTCACTTATCTATAAGGTGGCATAATAATGATATTTCTATTTCTTCTGCCCTTTTATCTGGGCGTATCATCATACATGATGTTCCGATTTTTCTACTGGATGAAGCACTGCAACCACAGATTTAACTGGCTGCGTTTCAAAGTGCCTTTTGCAGTGGTCTATCTTTTCATGGCGCTTTCGCCTGTTATAGCTTTTCTGCTTCCAAAATCCGCCGTTGCTATCGTCATAAGGCGAATTTCTACATACTGGATAGGCATTATGCTCTACTCGCTCTTGTATGTGGTGCTTTTTGACCTGCTAAGACTTATCGCAAAGCACACGAAGCTGAAAAACACGCTGCTTTTTTCCCGTGGAAGCGTTATTTCCATAGGTTCGGTGGTTGTGGCTTGTGCGGTGGCGACCTGTCTTTACGGCATTTTCAATGCACGAAACATCAAGGTGAATGAATACAGCGTAACTGTCAACAAGTCATGCGGCAGTGACAAGCATTTAAAAGCTGTGCTTGTGGCTGACCTGCACATGGGTTACGCTATCGGTGTGGATCACATCACCAACATGGTTGAGAAAATAAACCAGCAGAACGCTGACATTGTTATAATAGCAGGAGATATTTTTGACAACAGCTATGACGGTATGGACGATCCCGAAGGGATAAAGGCACAGCTCAAGTCCATAAAGAGCAAATACGGCGTTTATGCGGTCTATGGCAATCATGACATTGACGAAAAGATACTAATGGGCTTCACATTCGACTGGGGCGGAAAACAGCTCCACAACGAAAAAATGACAAACTTTATGAAAGAGTGTAACATAAAGCTTATCAATGATGAGTCTGTTTTGATAAACGATGAATTTTATCTTGTGGGCAGGCGTGACACTGACAAGCCCGGTACTGAGGACGGCACTCGTGCAGAGATATCAGAGCTTACGAAGGATCTTGACAAGACCAAGCCGATATTCGTGCTTTCCCACGAGCCTGACGAGCTTCAAAAGACCGCTGACGCAGGTGCAGACATAGATTTCTCAGGTCACACACATGACGGGCAGCTTTTCCCAGGCAATCTGACAATAGGTCTTTTCTGGGAAAACCCATGTGGCATGATAAAGAAAGATAATATGTACTCCATTGTCACCTCTGGTGTTGGTGTATACGGCACTTTCATGAGGGTAGGAACTGACGCTGAGATATGCTCTGTAGATATTGATTTTGCAGGTTAAGTTATATAGTAAAAGGTCTGTCACTTGATTTTGGTGACAGACCTTTTTTATGCTAAACAATATCTTTTTCAAAAACGGCTTTGATATTCATATCTCCATTCACCTTAGCTTTTATCTCCGATTGGGTGTTATCGCCCTTTACGCCCTCCCAATGGTCAAAATGCCAGCCTGATTTTGCTTGTGCGTTCAATTTTATCTCACAGCCGTCAAAATATGTGCCGCTATAATCACTTTCTATTTCAACGCCCCCTATCAAAACGCTTCCCTGCTCGTTATCCGCTGATATCTTCACTGTTCTGCGCTCATAATAGTCAAACTCTCTTTCAAGATAGCCAAGCACTTTATCATATCTTCCCTCAATAAAATTCTGCCAACGTATTATCATAGGGTCTGTAGCTTTCGCAAGGTTTGCCCATGTTGGAAAACGGTCGAAATAATCATCAAGCTCGCCGTAATAGATATTCTTATAATATTCGAGATACTCCCCGAACCGCTCCGCAGTAAAGTTCACGCTTCCAAGCTGACACATTGCCGAGGTGAGCTTCAAATCAAATTCCTCGTTATCTATAAGGCTGCAAAGTATTCCGCCAAACTTTGTATAGCTTTGGCTTCTAAGATACGAGAACATATTTGTTTCCAGATCCTTCTCGTTATAATGCGAGCATGACGATTCCGTATCGAAAAGCACAAAGTGCCATCTGCCATCTGCATAGCTATTGCCCTGCTCTATGGTTCTTGTGCGCCAGCAAGCATAGTTGTTCTGCGGCCAATCATCATTGAAGATATACATTTCCGTGGCGGCATACTCCACAAGGTTATCCATATCTATCATTGCGCAGGCTTTGCGATAATTCTCCTCAATGGACATATCGTTTTCTGTGATAAACTTATACATATCATTGAAAAGCTTTTCGTCCTCAGCCTCACCCTCGCTCAGCTCATCATTTTTATACATGACAACGTTGCTTTTTGCAACATTATATCTATCCGCAAAATATCTGTCGCTGTAATCCGACTGCAAGGTATAAAGTCCCCAGTATTCACCGTCTATAAACAGCACGCAGGCTGTTCCCTGCTGAGTTTCAACACCTCTGCCTGACACCATATTTTGTATCATCATGTCCTTGAATTTTGAATAATTGGCGTCATTTCCGCCGTTTCTAAGCACAAAGGTCTTGCAGGAGGTGATAGCCTCGCCGTTTACATCTGTAAAGCTATCCCAGAAAACTGTATCAAAAGAGCTTTTGCCGTAATCGTTTCGAGCATAAAGCCTGAACGACTTTTGATAATCCGCCCTGGACCAGCCGCCTTGTATCCTTATGCCGCAATCCTGAGAAATAAGGCTGTTGCCCTCGCTGTCGAAATACTCAACATAACATTCCTTTTCCCACTCTCTGCCACGCTGATTATAGTTTGCAGGGATAGAGCCGTTCCAAGGGTGGTCGGGATTTTCTTCGTCATATTCTTTGTATACGTCCCCAAGACAGTAAATGCCCGTTTTTTCGTTGAAAAGCCCGTCAGGATCGGTGGTAATGGATACTATAGGCAGATCGTTATGATCTGCACTTGAAACGTCCACAAAATAAGTGGCAGTAACAGTTTTTCCGCACTTTCCGCTTGTACCCTCTGCACAGGCTCTTATGACAGTGCCTTTATCAACTGCGCTTTTGTCAGGCAGTTTTATGCTGTCACGATAATCAAGCTGTATCTTCATAGGGTCATAAGCCGAAAGGACATTTTCATCATCTGACCTGTCGTCAATTCTCAAGGCATTTTCATAGACCTTTCTTGTGTCCGACGTGGCAGGGTCGGTGCCGTCGGTGGTATAATACACCGTCTGACTCTCTCCTGCGGTTATCTCAAGGTCAAAAGCCTTTTCATAGCTACCTGCCGCCTGAGAAAACACAGGTGTATCTCCGATAGTTTTCTCTGCATTCGCCGCAAGAGGTGTAGGCTCTGAAACGTACATTTCACCCTTGACATTTTTAGAATAGCTCACGCCCTTGTTAAGCTTAGGCATTTTTATGCTCTCACACTGGAACGAGTCATATTTCAATATTATCTCCGCTTCGCTGACCTTGCCTATGCTGAAATCAGCGTGAGGAAAATCAGCATTTTCAAAGCCTGCTGACGAGCAGTATACTATTATATAGTCATGGGCTTTAATGACATATCCGCCCAAAGGCTGATCTCCACCGCCATTTTTTGAAAGTGAAAATCCCGTAAGTGAAATATCTTTATTTGTAGGATTATATATCTCTATCCAATCGCTTGGTTCTCCGTTTTTGTCCTGCATAGCTGTTTTCTTAGATGTTTCGCTGTTTGAGGGGCATATCTCGCTTATATATATTTTCGGCGGTCTTATTATCACCGCAGCGAGCATTACCACCGCTGCCACCGCCGCAAGACAAAGCCCTATCACGAAAGCCCTTTTTAGTCCCAATACAAAACCTCCTGCTCTGCAATACTACAGATATCATTATAGCCTTTTTTCACATTTCTGTCAACCGACTGCAAAACATACAAAATCCATAGGGATTTTCTCTATGGCTTTTACTATTTCTACAATCCTTTTAACTTTTACTTGACAAACTTTTACGGCTGTGCTTTAATAGAGTAGTAGGGTAAAATCCCCGTAAATACGAAAGGAATGGTACATATATGAAGTTAAGAAAAGTTCTGGCACTTGCCGCTGCAGCGGTAATGGCTGTGGCTGCTCTTGCGTCATGCGGCGTTAAGGAGGACTCCTCAAACGATTCAAAGGCAGGCGGCTCATCAGAAAAGCACTATAAGATAGGCATTGTGCAGATAATGGAGCATACATCTCTCAACACTATCAGAGATGCTGTTATCGACAGACTTGCAGAGCTTGGCTATGTTGACGGCAAAAACTGCACTATCGACGCTCAGCAGGCTAACAACGAGTCAACAACTGTTCAGCAGATACTCGACCAGTTCAAGGCTGACGGTGACGATATCATCATCGCTATCACAACACCATGCGCACAGCTCGCAGCTCCATACTCTGAGGAGATACCTGTAGTATTCTCCGCAGTAACAGACCCTATCGGTGCAGGTCTTTGCGACTCGCTTGAAAGCACAGGGGCAAACATCACAGGCACATCTGACAAGCTCGCTATCACAAAGATACTTGACTTTGCGCTTGAAATGAAGCCTGAAATAAAAACTCTCGGTTATCTTTACAACACAGGCGAGGACAACTCAGTTTCAACCCTTAAAGAAGTAAAGGCTTACTGTGAGGAAAAGGGTATCACTGTTATCGAAGGCGCTGCTTCAAACACATCTGAGGTGCAGGAAGCTGCTCAGAACCTTGCCGCAAAGTGCGACGCTGTATTCTCCCCTAACGACAACACTATTGCAGGCGCTATGGGTACAGTTACAGAAGTTATGAACAAGGCGAAGGTTCCAATGTTCGTTGGCGCTGACTCAATGGTAATGGACGGCGGTCTTGGCACTGTTGGTATCGAGTATTCCGACCTTGGTAAGGAAACTGCAAACATGGCAGCTCAGATACTCAGCGGCGAAAAGAAAGCGTCCGAGATACCAATAAAGGTGTTCAACGAGGACCTCAGCACTTATATCAACAAGACAACTGCTGACGCTATCGGCATCACTATTCCTGACGATATTGCAAACGGAGAAAAGACAGTTTACTTTGATTAAACTATTGCAAAATCAAATCAAACATAGTATAATAGTAGGGAGCGGGACTTTCGCTCCCTGCTATTTTTTATTGAAAGGAAAATTATATGAAACTGAATAAGAAAACAGTTATCTCGCTTATACCGAAAGCTGTGCTTTTGATCTTACTTCTTGTGATAATAAACACTCAGCTCACGGAAAGCGTTGTTACGGGAACATTTGAAAAGGGTCTTGTTTTTTCTATCCTTGCACTTGGAATATTCATCTCATTCAGGATACTCGATATTCCTGACCTGTCGGTAGACGGAACTTTCACCCTTGGCGTTGCAGTATCAGTTATGCAGGCTTTCAACGGCGACCCTATCAAGGGAATACTGCTGTCAATAGTTGCAGGAGCTATCGCAGGAAGCGTGACGGGAATACTTATCACAAAGCTCAACGTTCAGCCTATACTTGCGGGAATAATCACAATGACGGCTCTTTATTCCATAAACCTGAAAATCATGGACAGACCTAATATTTCACTCTATAAGAAAGATACTATATTTACAATGGCTCAGAAATATTTCGGCGACTATTACAAGCTTGCGGCGGCAGGTATCGTGCTTATTATTGCGGCTGTTCTGCTTTTTTGGTTTCTTAAAACTCAGGCAGGAATGTCACTTAGAGCCACAGGCGACAACGAATACATGGTAAGGGCTTCTTCAATAAACTCAGACAGAATGAAGATAATGGGCTTTGCCATTGCAAACGCTTTGGTATCCCTTTCAGGCGCAATGTACGCTCAGTATTCCTCGGCAGGCGACTCAAACAGCGGTACAGGTATGCTGGTGGTAGGCCTTGCTTCTATCATTATTGGTGAGATATTCTTCAGCAAGCACTCGATCCTCTGCGGAATACTTGCGGCGATATTCGGTGCGGTGGCATACAGATTTGTTCTTGCTTTTGCAATGAATCTCGGTATGGACAGCAACTACACAAAGCTTTTCTCAGCCTGCATAGTTGCCCTTGCTATCTCTCTGCCTGCTATCAAGAAGTATATCACAAAGGCATACAAGCGTGTATGCAGTGACAAATAGGAGGTTTAAAATGCTTAAGCTTGAAAATATAAACATAACCTTCAACAAGAACACTGCCAACGAGCGTAAGGCACTCCAGCACATTGACCTTGATGTGGTTGACGGAGATTTCGTTACTGTAATAGGTTCAAACGGTGCAGGAAAATCCACACTTATGAACGTTATCAGTGGCAGCTACGAGGCTGACACCGGCAAGATATTCCTTGACGGAAAGAACATCACTCACCTAAAGGAGCATCAACGTGCAAGAACTATAGGCAGGCTTTTCCAAGACCCGCTGAGAGGAACTGCGCCAAACATGACCATAGAGGAAAATCTCGGCCTTGCCTACAGTCGTGGAAAGCGTCGTTCGCTTACTATCGGTATCAGGAAAAAGGACGTTTCAGTGTTCAGAGAAAGGCTCAAGGAGCTTGACTTAGGTCTTGAGGACAGAATGAAAATGCCTGTGGGCTTGCTCTCAGGCGGACAGCGACAGGCGCTCACATTGCTTATGGCGACTATCGTTACACCAAAACTTCTGCTTCTTGACGAACACACTGCGGCACTTGACCCTAAGACCGCAGAAAAGGTCATGAGGATAACCGACAAGATAGTAAAGGAAAACGCGCTGACTACTCTTATGATAACACACAACATTTCAAATGCCATTGAATATGGCAACAAAACTATCGTAATGAGCCAAGGCAAACTGCTTCTTACTATCGAGGGCGAGCAGAGAGCAAACATGACGGTGGAAAAGCTTATGAAGCTTTATTCCGACACCGCCGAGGACGAACTTTCAGACAAGATGATACTTCAAGAATAATCAGACATACAAAAAGCTGCGGAGGGAAAACTCCGCAGCTTTTACTTTTGTTCTTTCACATAAAACTAAACATATGTTATATCTATTCCTGCGATCTTTGCTCTGCCCTTTATGATAAGGATCTTTTCTTTTTCATCATAAGCTCCGTTAGGCTGGTCTATTCCGCCAAGAACGCAGTCGGCTTCCACCTTTATGCCCCAGTTCTTCGGGATATAAAGTTCCACTCCGCCGCAAAGCACATCAACATTCAGCTCGACTTCGTTTCCTGCCATATCGGCAGAATCAAAGTACACCTCCATACCGCTGTAACGGCAGCTTATGTCAACTCTTTTCAACACCTTTGAGGTTATATACTTTGTGCAGCCTGAAAATTTTGCGTCGATACGCACATATTCCCCGTTGTCTGAGGATTTATCCCATGCAGGATTATCGGTAGTGTGGGTGGTCCACTTGCTTTGGGTAAACCTGTAGCGATAAGGGAAAATAAATGAAAATCCCACGCTGAGAAGCAGTGCCGCACCCAAAACAGGCCATGGGGTGAACTTCTCGATACCGAGAGTTTCGTCAAAGAGTATCGCCATGATAGCCATAGGGAAGAATATTCCCCAGAAGTTAAGGTGTCTGACGCTCGTTACGATAACAGGAACGAGAAGCAGTGAGATCACAACGCTCCACACGCTTACACTTCCCAGCAGACCGGTACGGTCGAGAATAAGCGCAACGCCTGCAAGGATAAAGAACAAGCCCCATATAAGATTTTTGTTTTTCATAGAAATCTCCTTTCTCCAAGTCTGAGCTTCAAAAGCTTGTAATAGCTTCGTGAGGCGTAAAGCTGTTTATGAGTGCCTGCAAAGCTTATAAGACTTGCAGAGGTTATGTTTCGCTCAACGGAATAGATGTGCTTTACATTCACGATTGCTGATTTTGACACCCGCACGAACTTTCGTGGAAGTATCTCTTCAAGCTCGAAAAGCTTCATTTTGACCTGAAAAACGTCGTCAGAGGTATGAGCGTTAAGATTATGTTCCCCTGTTTCAAAAAACAGTATGGAATCAAGGGGAGGATAGAACTGAACTGCGTCTTTGAAAAAAGCTATCTCAGGATCGCCCTCAGCGGACTCCGCCGCCCTTTTCATTTTAAGCACACGTTCATCGGGCTGTGCGCACCTTATGACTATCTCGTCCTCAGGCATATTCTCGTCTATCTCTATCCTGATCTTCACGCTTTCACCCCCTGTTTTATCTGACAGCCTTATTATAATCTATTTTGCTTTCCTTGTAAACCCCTTTTGGCTGACAGGTACAGATTTCTATGCAAGAGGTAAATTTTATGACCCAAAGGGGTGATGACCATGCAACACCCCCTTGATTTAGTTTTTTACCAGTAGCTTGCCTCGCTGCCTGTGCCGTTTTGCATATATTTGTATATGAGTTCAAAAAGCTCGCTGTTGTCAACATTGTTTTGTTCCATATAATCCACAACGCCCTGAGCGGTAAGACCGCTTGCATAGTCGCTTTTTCTAAGCACCATTGCAAACTCTGCCGCAGAGCAAGCCTTTGCAAAATTCTGTGACACAGCCTCTGTATAGTCAGAACACATAACAGACTTGTCTATAAGCTTGCTTTCGCTCGCCTCCGGGTCTTTATACCTCACTGAAACTGTGAGCATTTCTCCGCTGAGCTCGTTGGTTTCAGCCTTGCTCTCGTTATCCTGATATTTCAGCGACTTTTCATTGCCGTTATTTGGCACTATCTCATACAAAACCGTGACCTGCTGACCCGAGCCGATATCGCCTGCGTCCTTTGTATCGTCCTCAAAGTCCTCGTCATTGAGAAGTCTGTTTTCATAGCCCACCAGCCTGTATGCTGAAACATTTTCGGGATTAAACTCTATCTGCACCTTTGCGTCCTTTGCGACAGTGAAAAGAGTTCCGCTCATTTCTGTTACAAGCACTCTTTTTGCTTCGTCAACGCTGTCAATATAAGCATAGTTTCCGTTGCCGTTATCAGCAAGGGCTTCAAGCCTGTTATCCTTATAGTTTCCTGAGCCGAAGCCAAGCACTGAGAGATATACCCCTGAGTCACGCTTTTGTGATATAAGGTCGGTAAGCTCTTCTTCACTTGACAGACCAACGTTCAGATCGCCGTCAGTTGCAAGGATAACTCTGTTGTTGCCGTCCTCTATGAAATACTCCTCTGCAAGCTTGTAAGCTGTGGTAATTCCTGCCGCACCTGCTGTCGAGCCGCCTGCTGACAGGCTGTTAAGTGCTGAAACTATCTCCTCGCTGTTGTCGCCACTTTCGCCCTCAAGAACAACGCTGTCGCTTCCTGCATAAGTGACGATAGAAACTCTGTCATCAGCCCCAAGGTTTTCAACAAGCATTGAGAAAGCCTGCTGAACAAGAGGAAGCTTATCCTCGTCCTCCATTGAGCCGCTCACGTCTATGAGAAAAACAAGGTTTGTAGGAACGTCCTTGACCTTTGCTTCCCTTGCCTGAAGCCCCACCAGCATAAGCTTTGCTTCACTGTTCCAAGGACAATCGGAAAGCTCGGTATTTATAGACACCGCACCCTCCGCAGGCTTTTCATAGTCATACTTGAAATAGTTTATGAACTCCTCTGTTCTCACAGCGTCAGGGTCGACCTCCCAGCCGTCGTTTATCATTCTTCTCACGTTTGTGTAGGAAGCCGTGTCAACGTCTGTGGAAAAGGTGGAAAGCGGTTCGTCTGAAACAAGCTTATAGCCGTTTTCGGTCAGATGGTTATATTCCTCGGTATTGTAACCCCCTCCTGTATTCGCCGTGCCGTCAGTATCTCCGGCTGTAACATTGCTGTATCTGTAGTTTTCCGCAGTTGTTCTTTCATTGTTATAGCTGCCGCTCTTTCTGCTCTCCGAGCCGTCATAACCGCTTCCGCATGAAGCAAGCATTGTCGCCGTCATCATAAGCGACAGAGTCATGGTCAAGTTTCTTTTTATGCTGTTTGAAGTTGTCTTTTTCATAGCTGTCATCTCCCGTAAAATAGCGTGGGCGATATGCCCTTGCGTTGTTAGCTACATAGTCCTCCACTTAGCAAGCAGGTCTTGCAGATCGTTTTTCGAGGAATATCTCATTCGGTCATAGAAATAATCGTTCTTGCTTTTCTGCGAGTCTTTAAGAATACCCGAATCATCGTCAAGACTTTTCCAGCCGTTTTGAAAAACGATATCCCCGTCAAGAGAAATTTCTATTTGAGGTGCATTTTCAAAGACGATAGAATATGTGCCGTTTTCTTTCCTCAGTGGTATGAAATATTCTCTGTTTTCCTGCATGATATAAGGGGTAGAGCTTTCAATGGTGATATTTGTTTCGCTTTCTTCACCTGTTTTTGATACAAGGCTGTTTATTCTCAGGGTGTAATGTGCGCTGTCGCTGTCGAGCCTTGCTGAAAGCACTGTCACATCTGCAAAGAAGTCTGTATCTTCCAGAACGCTGTCCTCTGTGAAATAATCATCGCCCTTTGGAATATAGCTGTCCTCATAAGCCTTTGTGTCTGTGTGGCTGAAACTGAGCTGTTCGTATATCTTTTCTTCTCTGTTTTCAAGCCTAGCCTTGTCAGCCGTTTCTACGCTATGCTTTGAAACACTGTCCGACTCTGAGCGGATATCGGCGTAAAGGCTTACGCCGCCGATAATAAGCACGAGCGAGGCTGCTGCCGCTGCAAATTTTCTGTAATTTCTGCGGCTTACTTTTATCTGTGTCTGATCTTTGTCCGTTTTGTTTTCAAGCTGTCCCTCTATCCTGTCCCAGAGCTTTTCCATGTCAGGGGCAGTATCAGAAATATGCTTTTTGTAAAGAAATTTTATGTTCTTAGCCATAGATACTGTCCTCCTTTATGGTCTTTTTTAGTTTGAAAACAGCCTGACGGTATTTCCATGTGACAGTACCCAGCGGCTTTCCCACTGCCCGACTTATCTCACGAAATGTCATATCCATTCCAAGCCTCATGTTCAGGATATCCCTTTCGCCCTCTGAAAGCAGCTTCAAAGCCTCCTCGAAGGTGAGCTTTCCAATCACATCGTCGTCTACCCGCATACTGTCCTGCTGTTCTTTGTGCCCTGCTTCTTCATCATCAAGGCTCGGCGTTTCGTGCCGCCTTTTTTTGATAAAGTCAAGAGCGAGATTTTTCGCCATTACAGTCAGATATCGCTTATGCCCCGTTCCCTTTCGGTACTGACCTGCGGTGTCCCATAGCTTTAGGAAAAAATCTGATGTGAGGTCCTCAGCGTCCTGAGGACTTTTCACAATGTCAAGCATGATGTTATATATCACCTTGCCGTAGCATTGATAGATCTCCCTAAGCCCGTTTTTGTCATTTTTCAGGATCAGCTCCACCCTGAAATCGAACTCAGTGTCGGTCAAGTCTTTCACACCCCTCGATAACTTATATACGATTCTGCACGGGAGATTTTATGGCAAAATAGTATACAAATTTTACTTTTATTTTTTGTGCATTGATAACAAACTTATGTACAAACACGATTGTGCCGATAAGATATTTTAGCACATTAAAGTGCTTCTGTCAAATAAAAGAACACACCCCCGTCCATATGAACGAGGGTGTGTTCTTCGTGTGAAGATCTATGAGAAATTATTTGGAGAGGTCCATATTTCTTACAGCGTCCCTTACCTTAAGAACAAAGGTCGGAGAAACTGAAAGCTCGTCAATGCCCATTCTCAGGAAGGTTTCTGTGAGAGTAGTGTCAGCCGCAAGCTCACCGCATATACCTATCCATGCGCCGTTCTTGTGGGCATTCTCTGCAGACATTTCAATAAGTCTAAGTATAGCCTCATGGTGAGTGTCGCAGAACTGCTCTATATCAGGGTTCTGTCTGTCGCAAGCAAGGGTATACTGAGTAAGGTCATTAGTGCCAACGCTGAAAAAGTCCACAAGCTTTGCAAGCTTATCGCTTATGATAGCCGCCGCAGGGGTCTCTATCATGATGCCAAGCTCAACACTGTCAGAAACTGTTATACCCTGTTCTTTAAGCTCAGCCTTGACTTCGCCACACATAGCAAGGGCTTTTTCTACCTCTGAAACGCTTGTTATCATAGGGAACATTATGCCCAGATTGCCGTATACGGAAGCTCTGAAAAGCGCTCTGAGCTGAGTTTTGAATATCTCAGGTCTTGTAAGACAAATTCTTATTGCTCTGTATCCCAAAGCTGGGTTTTCCTCTTTTTTCAGGCCGAAATAATCCACCTGCTTGTCAGCACCGATATCGAGCGTTCTTATGATGACCTTTTTCCCTGCCATGCTCTCAAGAACGCGCTTATAAGCATGAAACTGCTGTTCCTCTGTAGGAAAATCTGAGTTTTCAAGATAGAGAAACTCGCTTCTGAAAAGACCTATTCCTCCTGCGTCATTGAGAAGCACAGCACCGATGTTGTCAACGCTTCCGATATTTGCATAAATGTTTATCTTTTTACCGTCCTTTGTGACATTCTCCTTGCCTTTGAGGGTCTGCAAAAGGCGCTTTTTCTCCTCGTCTGCTTTCTGCTTTGCGGTAAGCTCAGCGGTGGTCTTTTCATCTGGGTCAACGAATATCTCCCCTGTAAAACCGTCAACGATAGCAAAGTCGCCGTCCTTTATTTCTGACAGGAATTTGCTTCCTACACCTATTACCGCAGGTATGTTCATATTTCTTGCAAGGATAGCTGTATGTGAATTTGATGAGCCATGTGCAGTAACGAAGGCAAGCACCTTGTCTTTATCAAGAGATATAGTTTCGCTTGGTGCAAGATCATCGGCACAAACTATCATCTTGTCGTCACCTGCTGAACCGTCGCTGACATTGCCCGTGAGGTTTGCGATGATCCTGTTGGAAATATCCTTTACATCTGCGGCTCTTGCCTGCATATAAGGATCGTCCATAGAAGCAAACATCTCCGCAAAGTTGTCTGCCGTCACTGCCACTGCATATTCTGCGTTGACCTTCTGGCTGTCGATGATATTCTCTATAGACTCGTTGTAATCATCATCTTCAAGCATCATCATGTGTATCTCAAAGATCTGAGCATTTGTTTCGCCCACCTCCCTGAGTGCCTTGTCATAAATGCTCTGGAGCTGTTCTGTGGCTGCCTGCTTAGCTTTGGCAACTCGCTTCTTTTCTCCCTCGCTGTCTTCTGTGTGAATACGTTTTATAGCGGTATCCTGCTTTTTGAATACTGAGATCTTACCCATTGCTACCGCACCGTAAACGCCTTTTCCTGTATACTTAGTCATAAATATCCGCCCCTTTTTTTCTCATAGATTTTATAATTTTGATCCTCATGCTGTTTCCAGCCGATGAGACGCTCCTGCAAACACGCCGCAGAAACGTCCCGCCGGCTGGACGGCTTTTACCGCCCAGCTGACAGATAATAATTAAAGTGTTTCCTCAAAAAATGCCTTGAGTGCTTCGGAAGCCTTGTCCTCGTCTGCACCCTCGCAGGTAACAGTAACAGTATCGCCCTGCTTAACGCCAAGACCCATAAGAGCCATAAGCTTTGTGATGTTCACGCTCTTTCCGCCCTTTTCGATAGTGCAAACGCTCTCGAACTCCTTTGCTTTCTTTGCAAGAAGTCCAGCCGGTCTTGCGTGGATACCAACTTCGTCTGTGATAGTGTAGCTAAATGTTTTCATGATGAATACCTCCAAATAATTATTTTATCTTCAAGATCATATCTCCTGCCGAAACGCTGTTTTGTGCAACAGGTTCAACAGACGCATAATCGTCCGTGTTGCCTATTATCAAAGGCGTTGTCACCTTATAGCCTGCGGCTTTTATCTTATCCATATCAAAACTTATGAGCAGGTCGCCTTTCTTGACCTCCTGACCGTCACTGACATGGGCTTCAAAATACTGTCCGCCAAGCTTTACAGTGTCGATACCGATATGGAGAAGTATCTCCACTCCATCGTCCGATACCATATTTACGGCATGCTTTGTGTCAAAAACGCTGTCTATCTTTCCGTCGCATGGGGCGTAAAGCTTGCCCTCTGACGGCTCAACGGCTGCGCCCTCGCCCAGTATCTTTTGTGAGAACACCTCGTCCTCAACGTCCTCAAGCTTAACGGCAGTGCCGTTCATGTGGGAGTAAAGCGTTATTGTCTTGCCATTTGTGTCTGCATTTTCTGCACTCTCGGTCTGCGGTTTTTCTTCTATTTTATCAGAAGCTTTCTCAGTGCCGATAATGCTGTCAGGGTCATCGCTGTGTGGCGAATCGATAAAATCCTCAAGGTCTGATTTTATAACTGAGACCTTTGGTCCGTAAATGACCTGAACGCCGTTGCCCTTGTGGATAACGCCTGAAGCACCGCTGGCCTTGAGCATATCGTCCATGACCTTTGAGGCGTCATTTACTGTAACTCTAAGTCTTGTTGCACAGCAGTCAACGTCTGAAAGGTTATCTTTACCCCCAAGACCTTTGAGTATTATTGCGCTTACAACGTCTGAAGCCCTCTTGTCTGTGCTCTTTACCTTTGCCGCCTTAGCCTCGTTCACGTCGCTTCTGCGATAAAGCTTAGGTTCAACGTCATCAGGTTCTCTGCCGGGTGTTTTAAGATTCATCTTTGTTATCATAAAGTAGAACACAAAGTAGTAAACAACTGCATAGATAAGCCCCACAACAACTATCCATATCCAGTGGGTCTTTGCGTTGCCCTGCAAAATTCCGAAGAGGGTCATGTCTATAAGACCGCCTGAGAACGTCATTCCAACACCAACGTTAAGAATGTGCATAAGCATATAGGAAAGTCCTGCCAATACGCAGTGAACAGCGTACATAAGAGGAGCAACAAACAGGAATGTGAACTCCAAAGGCTCTGTGATACCTGTAATCATTGAAGTAAGAGCCGCTGACAGAAGCAAGCTTCCTACTACCTTTTTCTTTTCAGGACGAGCAGTTTTGTACATTGCAAATGCTGCAGCAGGAAGACCAAATATCATGAACGGGAATTTTCCTGCCATAAATCTTGTTGCCGATACTGAGAAAACTTCTGTTGACTTTGAAGCAAGCTCTGCAAAGAAGATGTTCTGTGCGCCTGCTACCATGTTGCCGTCTATCATCATCGAGCCGCCAAGCTCTGTCTGCCAGAAAGGCATATAGAAAACGTGATGAAGTCCAAACGGGATAAGAGCACGTTCAAGTATTCCATATATCCAAGTGCCTGCATAGCCTGAGTTGAGAACGAGCACGCCAAGCTTTGAGATACCAAGCTGTACGATAGGCCACAGATAGAACATTATGATACCAACGATAAGGTATGTGACAGTTGAAACGATAGGAACAAATCTTGTTCCGCCGAAGAATGAGAGCACCTGCGGAAGTTCTGTTTTATAGAACTTGTTGTGCAGTGCCGCAACGCCAAGTCCTACAAGGATACCGCCGAAAACGCCCATTTGCAGCGTGGTGATACCAAGCACTGACGTTGTGGAATTTTCTGCCATAGCCTCAACGCCGCCCTTTGCGGCGATAAGAGCGCTGATAGTGGTGTTCATTACGATATAGGCGATAGCACCCGAAAGGGCTGCGACTTCTTTTTCCTTCTTTGCCATTCCGATAGCAACGCCCATTGCAAACAGAAGCGCAAGGTTATCGAAAACGGCGCTTCCCGTTTTGCTCATTATGTCGAGGATAGTGTAAAGCACACCGCCCTCATAGATGAATTTGCCAAGGTGATAGGTTTCGATAGTTGTGGCGTTGGTGAAAGAGCTGCCTATTCCAAGAAGCAGACCCGCCACCGGCAGCAGTGCGATAGGGAGCATGAAAGAGCGTCCCACACGCTGCAATACGCCGAAAATTTTATCCTTCATAATAATAATATCCTCCAAAAAATTATATCTCAGTCGAATTATCATTATGGTACCGTTAATGATAATACCGCAGCGAATACATTATATATAAGCTGTGGCAATAATGCCTATCCGCTTATTTTCTTCAGATGGATCGAAAGAGTTATCATTTCATCTTCCGATATAGTTTTAGCATAATTCTTCAAAATATGATCCTGCATATGCTTTGCGCATTTATACTGCTTTTTGAATTTCTTTTTTATGATATCAGCGAACTCCTCGTCCCTGCTGAGAACATTAGGAAGCTCCTGAGATTTGAAGAGTCTTTTCGCAAGATATTTTAAATGCACAAGAAATCTTTCATATGCCACCGAGTTCTTGTTTATCTTCCCTGCCAGACAAGCGTCCGCTATCTCAGCACAGCTGTTCACCATTTTAGTGATATCCTGTATCTGTTCCATTTTTGTGCCGAGCCTTGCGTTTATGATGTGCATTGCGATAAAGCCCGCTTCATCACCCCTTAGCTCAACGCCCAAACGCTGATATATCTCCGCCACGCAATATCTTCCAAGAGCAAGCTCCTTCGGGAAGCAGTCGCTTATGGCGTCCATAAGAGGATTATCAAATTCAAGTCCCTGCTTTTTTCTTTCAATGGCAAATGAGATGTGGTCTGAAAGTGTTATTATGAGCGACTCGTTTAGCTGTCCGTCGATATGTGAAGAAATATAGTCCACAAGATCTGCCGTAAGCTTTATATGCTCATATGGTATCTCGGTCAGGCACTCGATAAGCCTTTTTCTAAGCTCTGAGTCTGTGACAAGATACATTTTCTGTATTTTATCCTTGTCAGGCTCGTCGCCGTATTTTTTTCCGAAGCCTATCCCCTTGCCTGAGATTATCTGCTCTTTTCCTTTATCGTCTATGACGCTTACGGTGTTATTATTTATCACCTTGATTATTTTCATTAAAAATCCCCCTATAAAATCAAAAAAACCAACCTTAATACGAACCCATACAATATGTCCGTACAAAAGTTGGTCATGCCCAGTCTATAAATGAAAGGTAACACTCCAATAAAAGATGTTATGTATCAATTTCACTATAATTATAGTAACACACCTACATTTATTTGTCAACAGCGTACATAAAATTTGTTTTCCAAATCTGTTTTTTTAACAAATAAACTCATTTTGTTTTGTATAAAACCTACAATTATCAGCTTCAAAAGCACGAAAAAGCCGTGGAAACACTGCTGTTCCCACGGCTTTCGGTATGTTAAGAGAGTATCTGTAACGCTTTATTATTTTGTCATAAGCTCGCAAACGAGGTTTGCAAACTCAACAGGGTTGTCAATAGACATACCCTCGATAAGCAGAGCCTGATCGTAAAGGAGCTTTGCATAGTCTTTCAGCTTGTCCTTATCGTTAGCATAGAGGTCTTTCAGCTTCTCAAAGATAGGGTGGTTTGGATTTATCTCCAGAGCCTTTTCAGCCTTTACCTTGTTGCCGTCATTCTGAGGCATAGCGTTGAGGACCTTCTCCATTTCTATAGTTATGCTGCCGTCTGATGAAAGGCAAACAGGGTGAGTTTTAAGCTTCTTTGAAAGACGGACAGTCTTTACCTTGTCAGCGATAGCTTCCTGCATGAAAGTGAACATATCCTTGTTCTCTTCGTCAAGCTTTTTAGCCTCTTCCTTTTCTTCCTCTGTGTCAAGGTCGAGATCAGCGTCGCTTATGGACTTGAAAGGCTTGCCGTCATAGTTTATCATCACCTTGATAGCGAACTCGTCAACGTCCTGTGTAAAGTAAAGAACTTCATAGCCCTTATCCTTGATCTTTTCAAGCTGAGGGAGCATTTCGATCCTTTCCTTTGTTTCGCCGCAAGCATAGTAGATCTCTTTCTGATCTTCTTTCATTCTTGAAACATACTCTTTGAGTGTAACGTTCTTGCCGTCAAATGAGGACGGGAACATAAGGAGATCTTTCAGAGTTTCGTTTGCAGCGCCGTATGACTGATAAATGCCAAACTTAAACTGAAGCCCGAATACGCTGTAGAACTTCTCATACTTCTCACGGTCGTTTTTCAGAAGCTTTGCAAGCTCGTTCTTTATGGACTTTTCAAGGTTCTTTGCGATTATCTTGAGCTGTCTGTCCTGCTGTAAAAGCTCACGGGAGATGTTCAGTGAGAGGTCCTCAGAGTCAACAACGCCCTTTACAAAGCTGAACCAGTCAGGAAGCAGGTCTGCACATTTTTCCATTATCATTACACCGCTTGAATAAAGCTGGAGTCCCTTTTCATAGTCCTTTGAGTAATAGTCAAAAGGCGCACGGGCAGGTATATAAAGCAGTGCATCATATGTTGCAACGCCCTCGTTCTTTGAATGGATATGTGCAACAGGTGGCTCATAGTCACCGAACTTCTCCATATAGAAGTTGTTGTAATCCTCGTCCTTTAGCTCGCTCTTGTTCTTCTTCCAGATAGGGGTCATGCTGTTAAGAGTTTCGATAGCCTTGTGTACCTCTGGCTCTTTACCCTCCTCATTATAATGAGTATGCTCGACTTCCATTCTGATAGGGAATCTGATGTAGTCAGAATATTTCTTTACAAGCGACTGTATCTGATACTGATCAAGATATGTTGAATACTTCTCGTCATCAGTATCGTCCTTGAGTTTAAGTGTGATAGTTGTACCGACGCCGTCAGGCTTGTCACACTCTTCTATTGTGTAGCCCTCAACACCGTCAGATGTCCACTTGTAAGCCTGATCGCTGCCAAAAGCCTTTGTTACGACGGTAACTTCCTTTGCTACCATAAAAGTAGAATAGAAGCCTACGCCGAACTGACCGATGATATCAACATCGTCTCCAAGGTCATTGTCTTTCTTAAAAGCAAACGAGCCTGAGTTTGCGATAGTACCAAGGTTGTTTTCAAGATCCTCCTCGGTCATACCGATGCCGTTATCAGAAACTGTAAGCGTTCTATTTTCCTTGTCGATAGCGATATTGATAGCGAAGTCGCTCTTTTTCATTCCCACAGAAGTGTCTGTCAGGGACTTGAAATACAGCTTATCAATAGCGTCGCTTGCATTTGAGATTATCTCTCTGAGAAAAATCTCCTTATGAGTGTAGATCGAATTGATCATCATATCAAGCAGTCTTTTGGATTCTGCCTTAAATTCTTTTGTCTGCATAAAATCTCGACCTTTCCTTAATAATATTTTACTTTCTTTGAATACTGTTCCATATAATTAGCACTCTATCTATCTGAGTGCTAATTATATTATACAACAAGGTTGATAAAATGCAATAGTTATCACAAAATTTCTCTTATTTATTTACAAATCCATAACATTTCATCACATACCTGACAAAATATCATTTGCAAAAGCACCATGTTGTGTGTTATAATATATAGATAAGACCGAACAAGGGAGGAATATTATTTGACTACCAAAAAGTCTGTTTCTCTGCTGACCCCTGAAAAACAGCAGGAAAAGAAACTTCTTACTATAGATTGCGTGAAAATTTCACTTCTGCTCATTTTATACAACCTGCTAAACAGGATATTCGCAGTGTTATTCTTTTACGTTGCATACACTTATCACTCAGGAAAATTCACTCTTAGCTACTCGGCAGTTCTCAGCTATCTGAAAAAGCAGACCGCTTTTATAAGCTCAACTACTTTTTCCATGACGGCAAATTTGTTTATTACTCTTATGAGCGTGCTTGTTTTTGGGATAGTTTTTGCTATACTTTTCCGAAAACGAGAATCAAGCTTCATAAAGCCGAAAAAAGGCACGGCAGTAAAAGGGTTAAAATGGTTTTCAGCCTGCTTTGTGATAAACATTCTGCTGTCACAGCTCATATCTATCCTCACGGGTATACTTGGTCAAAACGGAGTGACAGTTCCCACAAGCGATTTTTCCATTCATCAGCCCTCTGCCATTGCAGTAATAGTGCAGTTCTCATACGTTGTGATAATAGCCCCTATCGTGGAGGAATTTATCTACCGTGGAGCGATCCTCACGGCTCTAAGCCCATACGGAAGGGGTGCGGCGGTGCTTTTCTCAGCACTTGCATTCGGACTTATGCACGGAAATATCCCTCAGGCGGCTTCGGCATTCGGCACAGGACTTGTTTACGCTATTATCGCCGCAAAGTGCGGCTCGATACTGCCAACAGTTATAATACACTGTCTAAACAATCTGCTTGCAAACTTCTCGTCCATATCTGATGCGATAGGACTTGAACACTATGAAACCTTCATGAGCGTTGCTGAGATAGTCATAGGTCTGGTAGGCTTTATGGTTCTTTTCACAAGCCTTAAAAAGCTTATCATTGATGACAGCGAAAACGTGCTTACACCGAAAGAATGTCGCAGATACGTCTTTACAAACCCTGCCACTATAGTATATATGCTCTGCCTTATCATACCGATAATAAAGAGTCTTGTCCAAGCAAACAGCTAAAAATCACAAACAAAAAACGGGTGACTGCCAATAACAAATTGACAGCCACCCGATATTTTTTTATCCAAAAAGCCTATTAATAAGCCTTGCCCCAAAGCACCATATGTTTCGCAGGCTTTCCACAGCATACGCAGGTATCTGCTATCTCTTCCTGCTCGAACGGGATACATCTTGAACCTACTCCTGTGAGTTCCTTTACCTTATCCTCGCAAGCTTCATCGCCGCACCACATTGCCTTAACAAAGCCGTCGCCCTTTTCCTCAAGAGCCTTTGTTATCTCGTCAAGTGTCTTGCAAACATAGGTACGTCTTTCTCTGTTTTCAAGTGCCTTCGCATAAAGACCATCATGAACAGCCTGAAGTCTTTCATTTACTGTTTCAACAAGCTCACCAAGCTTGCAGAATACCTTTTCTCTGTTGTGTCTTGTAACAAGCACACACTGATCGTTCTCAATATCCTTTGGACCAATTTCAAGTCTTACAGGAACGCCCTTCATCTCATACTGTGCAAACTTCCAGCCAGGTGACTGTTCTGAATCGTCGAGCTTAACTCTTATGCCTGCATTTTTAAGTGTGTTGTAAAGCTCGTTAGCCTTGTCAAGAACGCCCTCTTTGTGCTGTGCTATAGGTACGATAACTACCTGAACAGGTGCAACAGCAGGTGGCAGAACAAGTCCGTTATCGTCGCCGTGTGTCATTATAACTGCACCGATAAGTCTTGTCGTAACGCCCCATGATGTCTGGAATGGGTGTGCAAGCTTATTATCTCTTCCGGTATAAGTGATATCGAAAGCCTTTGCAAAGCCATCGCCAAAGTAATGCGAAGTGCCTGCCTGCAAAGCCTTGCCGTCGTGCATAAGAGCCTCGATAGCGTATGTTGCTTCTGCACCTGCGAACTTGTCGCTCTCTGTCTTTCTGCCCTTTACGACCGGCATAGCAAGCTGCTGCTCGCAGAAATCAGCGTATACGTTGAGCATTCTCTCTGTCTCCTCGATAGCCTCCTCAGGTGTCTCGTGGATAGTATGACCCTCCTGCCACAGGAACTCTCTTGAACGAAGAAATGGTCTTGTTGTTTTTTCCCAACGTACAACAGATACCCACTGATTGTAAAGCTTAGGAAGATCTCTGTAGGAATGAACTATATTAGCATAATGCTCGCAGAAAAGCGTTTCAGACGTTGGTCTTACGCAAAGTCTGTCTTCAAGCTTTTCACTTCCGCCGTATGTTACCCAAGCTACCTCAGGAGCAAAGCCCTCAACGTGGTCTTTCTCCTTCTGAAGCAGGCTCTCAGGGATAAACATAGGCATACAAACATTTTCATGACCAAGCTCCTTGAACTTTGTGTCAAGTATATGTTGGATATTCTCCCATATTGCGTAGCCGTAAGGTCTTATTACCATACAGCCCTTTACGCTTGTGTATGAAACAAGCTCAGCCTTCATACATATATCAGTATACCACTTTGCGAAATCCTCGTCCATGGAGGTTATCGCGTCAACCATTTTCTTATCCTTAGCCATTTATAAAACCTCTTTCTTATATCATTCAGGCATTGTCATTATTCTTGTTGCCGTCGTCTTTTTTAACAGCTTCACTGCTGACATTCTTCTTTTTCTTTTTAAAATTAAGAGCATAGATATCCTCGTTATATATCTTATAGTTGGGATCCCAGCCGTCAATATGGGACTTATCAAATATGCCCTGTACCTTATAGTTCTCAGGATCATTCCCTGTATTCTCACCGTCCACCCTTTCGGGATCGTCCTTTTCGGCAAGCTCAGGGTGACGTTTTTCAATAAATCGTGCTATTTTTGGAGTGATAAGGCAGGCAATGACGATAAAGGTCATTATTACGACACAGCCTGCTGCCAGCTTCAACAGCAATAGCAGTAATTCTTTATTCAGACAAGTCACCTCTTTTCGCAAATATAAAGTTATTATAGCACAATTATTATCCAAATTCAAGAGGTGAAATATGAATTTACCGCCATTTCTGACCTTTAGCACGAAAAAAGGCGGAACAAAGTCCGCCTTAAAGCATTTTCTTTCGTTTGAAAAAGATTATACACACTATCACTACTATTATACTAAGGGCTATAACACCCGGATACCCCTCTTTAAGTTCGGGCATATTCTGAAAGTTCATGCCATACCAGCCCGTGATAAGGGTCAGAGGGAAAAATATAGTGGATATGACCGTAAGAAACTCCATATTCTTGTTCTGCTGAGCATTGACATGGGACTGATAAGCGTCTCGCACCTGCGTTGCATATTCAAGAAGATGTACAGTTCTGCCCATGAGCCTGTCGGCACGGTCTGAGATAGTGCCGAAATATTTTTTCTGCTTTTTCTCAAAGAAGCCGTTCTCGTCCTCTTCAAGCTCTCTGCCCAGATCCATTATTTCATCATAGTAGCTTCTCAAAATAAGAAGCTCTTTTCTGATAGGCGTTATGGTTTCAAGAAAATCGTCCGTCTTGCCATCGTTTACGTTCTCCTCAAGTTCCATAAGCTTTTGCTCATGTTCCGCAAGAAGCTCGGTGTCACGGAGCATAAATTCGCTGAAAAAATTGTAGATAAAATGCTCCCTGCTCTCTCCCTGATTATGCCTGCTTCTCTGTATGCGTTGAACTAACCTGAGCGAGAACTCCTCATCGTCTATTATCACCATGTTTTTGTTGTCGATAAAAAACTGTATCCTGTGGCGGCTTCCCTTTATGTCAAGAAGCTTGGGGATAGAAAGCGTGCCTGCCAGACAGAAAGGCTGTGATTCTATCTTACAGAACACAACGTCACGCAGGGATATCACGCCCTCGTAGGTTATGTTCGCCGTTCTGAGGGTTTCCTCTGCGTGAGCAGAGTCGGTAATAAACACAGCTGAGCAAGTTTGTTCGCGTAGCTGTGTCGGTGTTATTTCTTCAAGTGAACCCTTCAGGGCAAATATTGTCATTTATCCTCGACCTCCGCCTTTGAAGCTCTTTCATAGGCAAGGTCATAGAAAAGTTCCTGAGAATTGAGCGGCTCTTTGCCGTCTGAAACAAGGGTATATTCCCCGTCAGAATCAAGCTCTCTTGCCTGACAATTATCTGCAAGCATTTTGTCGAACATCATGCTTATCTGAGCCTTGATATCCTCGTCAAGAATAGGTGTAGCGACCTCAACACGTCTGAGGGTATTTCTTGTCATAAAGTCTGCGGAAGCAATATATATCTTTCTTTCCTCGCCCTTGCCAAACATATAGATACGGGAATGTTCAAGAAAACGTCCTACAATGCTTATTATCCTGATGTTGTCGGTTTCGCCCTCAACGCCTGGGATAAGACAGCATATGCCTCTTACCACAAGGTCTATCTTAACGCCGGCTCTTGAAGCTTCGATAAATCTGTCGATTATCTTCTTATCAGTGAGAGAATTTATCTTTACGCCTATATAGCCCTCTCCTCCTGATTGTGCTATGGCTATCTGCTCGTCTATCATATCAAGCACCTTGTTTTGCAGACAATTCGGTGCAACAAGAAGCTTGTCAACGCTCTTTACAGTATCGTCAGAAGCAAGAGCATTGAACACGTCTATAGCGTCCTTTGCGATGTCCTTATCGCAGGTCATAACAGACAGGTCGGTATAAAGTCTTGAAGTTTTCTCGTTGTAGTTTCCGGTGCCTATCTGAGTATAATACTCGGTCTTTGTGCCTGAACGCTTTGTGATAAGGCAAAGCTTTGAATGTACCTTATAGCCCTCCAGACCATAGATAACAGTACAGCCAGCCTTTTCAAGTCGGCGTGACCACTCGATATTATTTTCCTCATCAAATCTCGCTTTAAGCTCCACCAACACAAGAACGTCCTTGCCGTTCTCTGCGGCTTCACAAAGGGCTTCGACCACCTCACTGTGCTTTGCCACACGATACAATGTCATTTTTATAGACACAACATTTTTATCGTCAGCCGCCTCACGGAGCATATTGATAAAAGGCTTTATGCTATCAAAAGGATAAGAAAGCAGTCTGTCTTTCTTTTTTATCTGTGGCAGGATCGGCTTGTTATCGTCAAAGGCAGTAAACCTCTGCGGAACTCTCTTTTTATAGAAAAGCTCGGTTTTCTGTCTGAGTATATCCTGTATCTGGAACAGGAATGACAGATCAAGAGGGGTGCTGTTTCTGAAAACAGATTTTTTATTCACTTCAAGCTGTTTGCAGAGCAGATCAACGATATTGTTATCAAGCTGCCTTGAAAGCTCCAGTCTGACAGGTGCAAGACGCTTTCTTTTCTTGATAAGGTCAGCCATGAACTCACGGTAATCAAGATCTTCGTCGTAAAGTGCGTCAGCGTCAATATCAGCATTTCTTGTAACTCTTATAAGTGACTTTGACTTGACGGTGTAGCCCTTGAAAATTTTAGGTACATAGTGGAGGATAAGCTCTTCAGAAAGCATATACTTGCCTGTTGAACCGACCTTTATAAGGCGTGGGAAGACCTCGCTTCCGCAGGAGATAACACCCAGCTTCTCCTTGGAATTTTTGCTTTCAAGGACAACAGCGGCATAGATATCCTTATTTTTAAGGAAAGGGAAAGGCTGTCTTTTGCCCACCACCATAGGCGACAGGAGCGGAGCTATCTGATTAATAAAATACTGTTCCAACTGAGAATTTTCCTCCGCTGTAAGCTTGGAAAAATCAACAAGAGCAACGCCCTGCTCGGCTATTTTCTTCATAAGGTCAGCGTAGATCTTATTTTTACGCTCGTTAAGCTCGCCCACTCTAGCGATAACGGCTTTGAGCTGTTCCTTAGCGGTCATATTTGTTTTATTTTCCCTGCTGTCTGGATCGACCTCCATCTGGTCAGTAAGCGAGCCTACACGAACCATAAAGAACTCGTCCAGATTGCTCTGATAGATAGAAGCAAAAGAAAGTCTTTCACAGAGTGGCACGCACTCACGCTCAGCCTCCTCAAGGACTCTTTCATTAAATTTCAGCCATGACAGCTCTCTATTCATAAACACATTTTTCATTGTGCCATACTCCTTTTATTATGATATCAAAACACCTATACTTATTTAATATATTATATCACAAAACGGCAAACTGTTAAAGAGTTTTAAGCAAAATTCATGTAAAATATTCTTATTTTACACTTCCTATATTGTAGCTGCACACAAAAATTATGCAAAATGACGCATTTGCTTTTTTAGCAAAAGCATAATACTGTGCAAAAAGGCAAAAATCAAAAAAGTCCAAACTTTTTGCGCAAAAAAGGTTGACAACGGGGCATAAATAGTGTATAATAATCAAGTCGCTATGAGAAACGCATATGGCGGTATAGCTCAGTTGGCTAGAGCACTTGGTTCATACCCAGGGTGTCACCGGTTCAAATCCAGTTACCGCTACCACATTTCTCATAGCGAAAAATCGGCCCGTTGGTCAAGAGGTTAAGACGCCGCCCTTTCACGGCGGAATCATGGGTTCAATTCCCGTACGGGTCACCAGATCACTTCCCTGAAAATAACGCATTTGCGTTGTTTTCAGGGATTTATTTTTCCCTAAAATCTCCTCAACCACTTATCTGCCACTTATTTTGAAAATAACCGCTTTCGACTACCTCTTGGCTGTGTTCTATGTACCCCGCAAGGCTTGCGCCCTGCGGTTGTTTTTATGCCCCGAAAACTTGTCCGAACTGTTCTTCTTCCTGCTCGTCCTCATCTTCGTAGGTGCCCTCTGTGCTGTCCTCGGAGTGCTTTTCTTCTTTCACTTTAACCTCGTTTGTGAAGCTTAGAGCGTTGCTTATCGCATCGCAGTTGCGTGCTCTCGCCTCTTGGAACATATGGGAATATAAATTTAAGGTCGTTCCAACAACGCTATGTCCCATATCTGCGGACACCGCTACAACGTCCACACCCTCAAAAATCAGTAGCGAGGCATGGAGGTGACGTAGAGAGTGAATATTTCGGAACGGTATTCCGATACGCTCGCAGTAACCCTGAAGCCACTCAAAGGGAGTCTGCGGATTCATAGGTGCGCCGTTCCATTTGGTGAACAGCCTGTCGTGACCCTCCCATTTTGTACCGAGCTGTTTCGCTTCCTTGGCCTGCTCTGTCCTGAACTGCTTTAGCAGATTCATTATAGACGGCGGAAACTTTGACACACGCTTGGACTTTCGCGTCTTAGTGGTATCGGTGTATATGCCTTTTTCTTTTGTATACTGAGATGTTCTGCGGACATGGATCAGGCTGTTCTCAAAGTCGATGTCTTTCCATTCCAATCCCAGCATTTCGCTTCGCCTGAAGCCGCTGTATATCGCAAGCAGCAGATACACTTGGTATTTCATAGGCTCGTCCTTTAAATGTTCGTAGAGTGTTTTTACCTCGTCCAGCGTATATATCTGCTTTTCCTCTTGCTCAGATTTTGGAACAACCACCCGTCTGCAAGGATTGTCAGTCAGCATTCCCATACGGATAGCGTAGCTGAATACGTCGCTTATGAAGCTTAGATGATGCACTGCCGTTTTCCTCGACAGCGGCTTACCTGTGTTCATATTCTTGCCGTTGACAAGCATATCTGTCACGAACTTCTGAATATCACGAGCAGTTATCTTATCAAGCCGCTTGTGACCTATGGCAGGATAGACACGCTTGGTGAGCTGTTTCATTCGTGCGTATGATGTAGGGCGAAGATTGACTTTTGCATATTCCTCAAACCACTGCTCAGCAAAGTCCTGAAACTTGATATTCGCCGTGACCTGACCTTTCATGCACTTGTCCTCAAAAAGAATAGCCTGCTTCTGAAGCTCTTTTTCGATCTGCTTCTTGTTCATACCGTCCGCAGGCTTCCATGTCATGGTCTGCACGACCTGATTACCTGATGTATCATATCCGCAGGAAACTCTGATCTGATAGGAGTTTCCCCTTTTTCTTATCGTAGCCATAAGTTGATTCCCTTTCTGTCAACATAGATTTTATGGCATACTCCTGTTACTCTAATCATAGCGCGCATTCGGCTGTATGTCAAGTAACTTAATGTATCTTTTTGTCTTTTCGGGAGTATGCCCAAATCTATGTCCTTTGTTCTGTGGTGTTTGTGGTTTTTCTGTCTGTTGACGTTCAAACAGCGTAAAATCGCCGTTCTCAGCATACAGACTTACTTGTTGGTTGTCTGTCCGTTGAAATACGCAAGCAAGTCTGCCTTGTTGATAAGCATCTTGCCGTTCACGCCGTCACCTGTCCTCAGATACGGCAGCTTACCCTGCTTGATCAGCTTACGGACGGTATGTTCGGACAACCCCTTGACTGCTTCGGTGCATTCCTTTACGGTCAGCATCTCCACGGCATCAGACTTGACCTTGGATACCTGTTCGGGATCATTGGCTTCGATAAGTTCGCTCAGGATATTTACGAGCTGAGCGATAAGCTCGTTCTTTCTGTTTGTTGTCATAGTGACCTCCATAGCAGGTACTTCCCCTGCTTTCTATCTTGTTTGTATGTTTATTCCAGCACGTTTTTTCTTGTAGTGCTGTTGTACTTGTACTGCTGAAAATCGGAACTCAGCCCACAGGCAGAAATAAAAGCCTTAGCCTTCCTCAGTTCACGGGAAAGCTCGTCCTCACGGCTGATACGCTTGGCTTCCTTTTTCAGCTTCTCACGGGTGAAAAGTCCCTTTTGTTCCTCGGCTTTCTTGTAGGTAGCAAGCTCCGAAGAAACAGCAGACAACTTTGCTTTCAGTTCATCACGCTCCCTAACAGCTTCATCACGTTCCTTACGGAGCTTCTTAGTCTGTTTCTGCGATGCAACTTCTTTTTTTGCAAGGTCGGTGATGTTCTGCCAGTCCTCCTGCGATACTGTAACCTTACCGCCGAACACGGTCTTTCCCGTTTCAATGCTGTCGATCTCCGCAAGTTTAGCAGTTTTCTCCTTGACAGCTTTAAGCATTTCTCGCTTTTCGCCAAGTTCCGCTTTGACCTGAGCATTCTGCTCTGCCAGTTCGTCAGCCTGACGACGCTGTTCCTTGTACTCCTCAACTTCCAGCGTACCTCTCGCCTTTTCGGGAGCGAGGGGCTTGATGCCGTGTTCAAGGCAGTTCTTATTCAGCACTTCGACCTCGGCAGCTCGCCAACGGGCAATAGCCTGCTTCCCTTCACCGAAGCTCATTTCTTTCAGAGCCTGGGCGATACCGTTCTGTGTGTCTTGCCCACGCTTGTAATGCACAACAGGAATGTAGTCAATGTGCAGGTGTGGAGTTGCCTCGTCCATGTGCAGGACGGCATTAAAAACATAGAAGTTCGGGTTGCGATCCTGGAAACTTTCCATGTACTCTTTCAGGCAATCAGCCACAAGCTGAAAGTCCTCAGTGCCGTATCCCGAATCTTCCATCTTGCCAATCTGCACAACGTCCTCATAAAAGCTCTTACGTTTGTCGGCGGCAGTGCGGACAGTGTTGCAGGGTTTTACCCCAAAGAGATACTCGTAATAGCTTCCCTGAACCTTGCGGTCGTTACGCTTCTGTTTGGCATTATAACGCTAGGTGGATTCAGCAAAAAGCTGATCGTATGCTTCGCCTATCGGCTGACGCACGAAGGTGATGTTCTGCGGAGTACGGAGCGGATCAACATTGTCCGCCACGAACTCCCTGTTATTGTGAGTCAGAGACCCCTTTCCCTGACCGAATGAAATTCTTTTCTGTTTCATAATTTCGCCTTTCTTGTTCATTGGATTTACTTCTCTATCTCTACGAAATCCAATACAAAAACATAGGCATCAACTCCTTTCTTGACCGCTGAGGCGGAGAAGGCAAGCACAAGACTTCGCTATGTGCTACGCCAGTCCTGACGGACAGATTTTTCCTGAACGACACAATAGAGAGTCGCAGGGAAAAAGCTGCGTAGCAGCGATTACAAGGGTGCAGAGCGCCGCTTGTAACTCCGTAGTACTTGTGACGGGGAAATACCCACATCACAAGTACATACTCCGTCCTGCGGGGCTAAGACGGCTGACAGAGCAGCCGAAAATGTGGACACAGTAATGCAGAAATCCGCATTACATTTTTTCAAAATCAGCATTTCAAAAATGATGATTCTACTCATGAACTTTCGCTCAAAAGTGAGCTAAAGTCTATGCGATTATCCTCAATTTTAACTCGGACAAAAATGTCCAAGTTCGCTATCCTGAATCAGAACGGCAGCTCGATCTCAACACCGAGCGTGTCAAGCAGATAGTCTGTCTCCTTATCATAAATTCTGGTCTCCTCGATTGATAGATAGTTGTAGAAACGAACTACCGCTTCACGAACATCCAGACCGCTTCTTTCTTCAAGGATAGAAGTCAGCTTTTCAACCCTTTCCATATCGGGCATACACGTCACCTCCTTTCCGCAAAAATGCTCAACCAACATCAACCGACAGCAACCAACATTCAAGTCTGTATTTTGCAAACTCCGTAATACCGTCGTTTCAATGTCAGCCACCACAAAAAACACAAAATCCGGTAAAATCAGATATGGGGATTCACATGAACCATCTGAGCCTTTTTGTTGTTGGCGGCGGTCACATTTTCGTAGGCGATATATCCGTACTCGGCAAGCGTATCGAGTGCCGAATAGAAGTCCTTTGCAGTAGGAAAAAGATTGCATCGGCACGCGTGGTAGAGGTCTGACTTCAAGCCATGTTTAATATTCTTTGTCTTGAAAATCTGAATGATCTTCTCAGCCTTTACAATGTTCCCGTCGGGAGCGTTCACGCTGAAACCATATATCGCCTGATAGCGATAGTAGTGAGCTATATTAAAAGCCCTCAGCAGTGTGTCATGATTTACACTTTCCTCGGAAGGCTCGATACCCCTGGAACAGCAGTCGGCACAATGAAGAATACAGGCTATCCGAAGTATCAGACCATGAAACTTTCCGCCCCAGTCCTGACAGCAGCACATGGATTCCTTGATCTCTTTTTCGATATAGTTGTTGCAGTATTCGATATACTCCTCGGAAGCGTGGCGGGACAGGTGCAGTATCATTTCCTCTCCATTGTGATCCTTTTTTCCTTTCAGGAGCTGATGAATGAAATCATGATATTGCTCCCTGACTTCTTTTGATATAGGTGCGGTATCATATCTACGATTTCCCACATCGCTCTTGGCGAAGCAGGGAACGAAACGTGCGATCAGTCCGCTTGACCTGAAAGCGGTATCATTCATCATGTTGTCCCATATATACGGCTGACCTGCGAGAGCGACAGAAAGATAAGGACGGGGAATTTCCGTTCGTCCTCGGATAACTCTGTTGCAGATGTACTTCTCACCGTTCCACGCTTTAAGGAGCAAGTCGAGATTTGGAATACCGCCATTGTACTTGCCGTTGAAGTTGGAAAGCATTCCGGCTTCGTCAGAGATCATCAACAGAGAATCATTCTCGCTCAGCTCTATCACAAGGGATTCGGGCGTTATATCGTCAACAGCGATACGAATAGGAGTGGTGTTTCTGATATTATCTGCCTGGACACGGAGCTTTGCTATGGCTGCGGTGTCAGGCTCGTCCTCTTTCTCCATAGACTTCACACGGGCTTCCAGCGCCTTAACGTCCTGCTGTGCCTTGTACATTTCCTCACGGTGGTCTTTGTTGTACTTGCTCTCAAAGGTGTCGAACGGAGCTTTGATAAAGTGCATAACAGGGCTTTTTCTTTCAGAAGGCTGTGCTATGATGATAGAATACAGCACAGGCGGTTCGGTGTGGTCTGCCTTGCCCGCAAGTCGGTACAGACCTGTGAAGCAGTAGCCCACGGCTGAGAGCATCGCTGTCCCTGCCATTCCCACATCGGTGGAAGTCGTGACCGAGATCGACTGTGCCATGTTTCGCAAGACGCTCGGCAACGCATCGAGCGGAAAAGGGATAGCGTTCGCACTCTGCCGAAGCGGACGGGGTTCTACCCATTTGATTTCATTCATAAGTTTTGTTTTCCTCTACTTTTGTAATTTTTCTTGTATTTCTATTGACAGATTGCGTTTTCTATGCTATAATAAGAAAAGAAATAACACGTTCCAATTTCTAAAGTGTATTATATGCTATTCAAGTAGCATTCGTCAAGCAAAAATAATCAGAACCGAGTAAGTTCTGCCTTTTGCACAAATTGGAGGGACACAAAATGACTGTCTTTTGGAGAAAATACAATGAATTATGTGATGAGCGAGGAATCAAGCCGAGAACATTAGCCACCGAGCTGGGCATTTCGGCTGCGACCGTCACCAAATGGGTGAATGACGGTATGCCTAACCTCGATATGATAACAAGAATAGCCGAATACTTCGATGTTCCGATAGATTATCTCATTAACGAGGACGATACGCCGATCATTCCGCAGGCAAATAAGAAGAGAAGTGTGTTCAAGTCGGTAAGCTCCCTTTCACAGAGGTGGGTTAGCCTTCGTCGTGGAAGCGAGATCAGCCTGGAAATGCAGCTCAAGATCATTCCCTATGTGAATTGTACGGTGCAGTTTCTGAATAATGATAAGTATATTGAGTACGTCCCCGAAGCTGAGTATGACACCGAGCATTTGAAGGACACCGAAACGATATTCGATATTCTGGGCATTCTCGATCACTGTGCCGACACCGAGAGCTATCGCATCGTGCAGGTGCAACTTTCACGCATCGTGCTGTATCACCTGAAAGAAAAAGGTTTTGACCGTGAAGCACTCCGCACCGAGCATCTCGATCAGGAGAAGATGGCGTATCTTTACACGGGCAAGGACAGCGGTAAAACGCATAACTACGGGCTGAACTTCTCGGATATGGATTTTCTCAGGGAGTTTACGGGGCTGAGTTATCAGATTATGTTTACGGGGATTGAATAAGGATATGGAGCTGAGAAGCATTTCCTATTTGGCTCTTTTCTTTTTGAGAGGAACTTTGATTCCGGTGGAGTCGAAGTTGAATGACTAAGACCGATAAGATCATTAAAACAGTTCTCGAAATCTTGACATTACGCCTGAAAAATGGTACAATAATATATTAAAACTCTTTTATTATTTGTGTATTAGGAAGGATATAGAATGGTAGCTGATTATATTCGTGAAAAACTTAAAGACGGTCCTGAGCAAGAATTAGTTGTTGGTCCATTAGTAGAACGTCTTGTATCCAATGGTTGGAAAATAGAGCAGATTGTTTACGGAAAAAATGAATGGAAAGTTCCTAAAACTCCTTCTGAAGCATCCAAAAGAGAAAAAGGGACTTCATTTGATTATTTTCCAGTTGACATAGCGGTATTTGAGAGTCCAGAAACTTGCGGAGATTATCGTCATCTTCTATTTTTAATAGAATGCAAGCAGCCGAATATTGATGTTGGATTACAACAACTTGAAACATATTTATCCTTAGAACCTCATGTTAAACTTGGAATATGGGCGAATAATCCTGATATTTCTTCAGATACATTATTTGTTTATAAAGATGCTAAAGGATTGAGCTTCCCAAAAAAGAAAACGGTTAAAGACATTCCCTTAATAGGTGCTCCAATTAGTCCAACGTCAGTTAATCTTACTTTTAACGATTTAGTAATACCGACAAAAGATACGTTATACAAAACATTCTCCGAATTATTAGACAAAGTTGTTGCGCAAGATGGAAACGTTACTCGTAGAGAAGAACAACTCGATCAATTATGTAATATAATACTTTTAAAACTTGATAGTGATAAACAGGGTAAAATTGATCCAAAAAACGAAGTGTATTTTCGAGTTTTTGCTACTGAAAGTGGTACGGGCGATTACATTAAGGAAAAATTCAGTACTTTCACCGATATTTATCCGGATATATTCATAACACAATCTGATCAGGAAATCCGTTTTGATAATGCTACAATTCATGATATAGTTGAAAAAATATCAAAATTCAACTTTATTGACATTGGAGCAGATACGGTATCTATTGCTTTTCAGGTGTTAAGAAGTGCGGCATTAAAGCAAGAAGAGGGTCAGTATTTCACGCCAAAACAGGTAATTCAAGCTGCAATGAAATTGATGGACTTGAATCTCAATGACATTATTATTGATGAAGCCGTTGCGTGATTGATACAAGGATTTCTGCCCGTTTTCGTTAGGGCGTTTTACAATACATAGGAACTACCGCCTTTCTCACACCGAGGGGTGTGCAGAAGGCTTATTTTTTTGCCTGCCAGCGCCGGAGACATCTCCCGTCCGGCGGTGAGGTGGGTGCAGCCTGGATGGGCTTGCACACGCACATAACGAAAAGCCTTGTCCCGTAACGATTTGCAAGGGGTATCGTTACGAGGGTGTGCATACTATTTCGGTTCGCAGAAAACGGCACACTGAATATCACTGAATATCAATAAATATCAAAAAAGGACTTGAAAATTCATCCGAGACGTGCTATAATGATACTTGTATGACTATGTCCACGGGTAGCTTGAGAGGTGAACCTTACATGAGCGAAAGAACAGATGATAACTATATCAGCCTTGAGGATGCTGCGAAATACTTGAATATCAAGCCCGTAACTCTACGGAAATGGATAAAGCAGAGAGAAGATCTTCCGGCACATCAAATTGGACGGCTCTGGAAGTTTAAGCGCTCTGAATTGGATGAATGGGTTAACAGCGGCAAGAGTGCAATATGAAAGGGAGAAACGAGGCAAGGATATGCTGAAGAAGAATGCAACAGCAATAAATGACGATACATTTATCGTCGATCAGCTAAATAGTTTTTTTGCAAAAATTAAAATTACAGACAAATCGATTGACAAAGATGAAATTCAGCGTCAGTTGATTGATTATTATCAGGCGAAATTTGGCAATCCCGATCTCGCTGATTTCCAATATGATTTTATAGACTTGTTCTGTGGAGCAGGCGGTTTATCTGTGGGTTTAGAGCAAGAAGGATTCCGTCCGGTCGTTGCTGTAGACAAAGATCAGTCTGCAATTTTGACATACCGATTTAATCGTCCTTGGCTTACGGATGGAAGCATAATTCACGATGATATACGTGATTTGGTAGGACAGGATATTTTTCCTCATGTACCTGTTATTGTTGGCGGACCGCCATGCCAGGGCTTTAGCGTTGTAAATAAGCATAAGAAAGAGAATGATGAACGGAATGGCCTTTACAGATTCTATGTCCATTCTGTTGAGCAGGCGTTACCGGATGTTTTCCTTATGGAGAATGTGGAGGGGATTCTTCAGCTTTATGGAAAGATAAAGAAAGACTTCAGCAAGGTGGGATATATAACCTGTGAACCGCTCGTTTTTAACACAAAGGATTTCGGTTTTCCTCAGAGCAGGAAACGAGCGTTTATATTGGGGATTAAGAAAGATTATAAGAAGATTTCAAGTGAACTGTATCGGCTGTTCACGGCAGAACTGCAGCGGCATATGGAGGAAGTGGATGTATTTACTTTATGGGATGCAATCGCGGACTTACCTCCGTTGGAAGCAAAGACCATAAAGAATGCAACATATAGCGAGAGTGCTGCATGGGGATATACATTTGCGGGGATGCATGATAATCTGCCCGGATATGTTCAGTTAGTAAACCGTGGACTGCCACAAAGAGTGCCGCTTCTGAATCATCGTAGCAAATACAATAACGATAGGGATATTCAAATATATCAGTTATTGAGACCAGGAGAGAAATCAGATGCGGAAAGTATCCAGGAGATTAATCCGTATAAAAGTAGAGCGGACATTTTCCGAGATAAATTTGACAAGTTACTTGCAGACGAGCCGTGCAAGGCAATAACAGCACATATGTATTACGACTGCAATATGTATATTCATCCGTATCAGGCAAGAGGCCTTACGCCAAGAGAAGCAGCGAGAGTTCAAGGTTTCCCTGATGATTACCTTTTCCTGGGTTCACCGAATGAATGGTACAGGCAAATAGGTAATGCTGTTAGTCCGCTTATGGCACGAGTTCTTGCAAGCGGTCTGAAACAAGTGTTGGAGAGGATATATAGAGCATGAAAGAAATCATTAGGTTTTTTGACTGCTTTGCCGGCATAGGAGGATTCTATTGCGGTGCAAACCAGATAAAGAGTGACAAATATGAGTTTCGCCACGTGGCATATTGTGAGATTGATAAGAGCGCACAGCGTTTTTATGATGTTGCGTGTTCCTCAGATGGCATTCAAAAAATACAGGATGTTAAAGATATAAAAACGAAAAAAAATCCGGCAGGAACGGAAGTTGTAGATTTTGATATTTTGTTTGCGGGTTTTCCTTGCCAGAGTTTTTCTAATGTTGGGTATAGAAAAGGCTTCGATGATCCAAGAGGACAGTTGTTCTTTTACATTCTTGATATGTTGGATTACTACAGACCGAAGTATTTTGTGCTTGAAAATGTACAAAAAATTCATACGATCAAGAACGGAAGTCTGCTTGATGAAATGAAAGAAGCCCTTCGTGATATAGGAGGAGGATACATTTTGCATACATGGAACCTTCTCGCATCAGATTATGGCTTGCCACAAAAGAGAAATCGTATTTTCTTCTGCGGAATAAGAAAGGATTTATCAGATGTAAAGAATATTTCAGAGCCGCCAATTGTTGATCTGAAAACTGCAAAGTATCCGACAACATGGCATCTGCTGGAAAAGGGTGCTGTTGATCCGAAACATTATATTCCACAGGGGTCTCGCAAAACTATACTAACAAAGCCGTCAAATTGGGAAGGCGATGTTAATATTGATAATCCAATCGCAAGACCATTGACTGCAACCATGTCGAAGTGGCATAGAGCAAACCAAGACAATTATTTTAGTGAGTCATATATTTCTGGAAATGATCCGTATAACAGACCGTCTGTTGATATGGAAACGGAACCTATTAGGCGAATTACACCTTTAGAGGGGTTTCGACTACAAGGGTTTCCTGATAAGTATGCAGAGATTGCAAGCGAGTTAGGGATTGCATATTCTACTCAGTATAAACTAATTGGAAATGCGCTGCCTGTTGATCTTGCTCGTTCTGTAATCGAACATTTTTTGAATAGCTATCTATGATACAAGGAGGATTTTGCCATGCCTGGGGACATCACAGCGACCATTACAGATGAATTTGAGCGTTATTGCTCGGTCTTAAAGAGCGAACTGTCTTATGTGGAGGACGGATCATTTTCATGGGATGATGCAGTCGGATTACTTATCATTCAGTTAAAGAATACCGATAGCCTTAATAAGGCTCGGAGGGAGAGCCACGCCACACAAATTCAACTTACGAGTGAGCGAGAAGCGGCTGAAGGCGCAAGAAAAACGGAAGACTTCTTCCCTACGCTAACGCTGAATTCCTCATTCAAAAGCTGGCGTATTTCTATTCCTGCGCGAGTAAATTTACGCAATGTGGAACAATTGGGCGGAGCTGCATATACTGCGCTTGATCCTTGGAGACCGGATTCTATTCAAATCAGAAGACGTTTGCTGAATGATGATGGTCAGGGAAATGGTAATCCTACATTACAAATTTGCTATGGGGATGACCTTATGCCTTTGCGTGAACAGCTAAATGTTGATGATTATCTTGTAATCGTAAAGCGCAAGGCGGAGGCTCTTTACGATGCTTTTGGTGTTAAGAGTACCGTTGATCTCGGTAGTGGGAAGAATATGTATCTCTCTTCCAAGGCATCAACTGATAGTACTTCCTTTATGCTTGGCGGGCTTATGGCAGACTACGATACTGTTGAGAGATTGAGCGGTGGTACTAATATACTGCTTTATGGGGTACCAGGCTCTGGTAAAAGCTGGACTATCGAACATGAATATTGCCATGTCGGAAGTGTCGTAGAACGTTTGGTGTTTCATCCAGACTATACGAATGCTGATTTCATTGGACAGATTCTTCCTGTCGTTGATGCAGAAAAACAGGTTACCTACGAGTTTACGCCGGGACCGTTTACCACAATTTTGCGAGATGCCTATATGCATCCTATGCGTGAGTATATCCTTATTATTGAAGAAGTGAATCGCGGAAACGCTCCGGCAATCTTCGGTGAAGTATTCCAGTTGCTGGACAGAACAGTTGAGCCGAAGACGGTGGAAGGAATCACTTATCCAATCGGAACGAGTGAGTATGGCATCACGCATAAGTATATGGCCGAAAAAATATATGGCGATCCTTCCCACAAGGTTAGGATTCCCTCAAACCTCTCCATCGTAGGCACGATGAATACCTCGGATCAGAATGTATTTACACTTGATACTGCGTTCCAGCGCAGGTGGAGAATGCGGCTGATTGAGAACAACTTTGACAATGTCCGCGCAGCCCTTGCCAATGCTCAGATTCTTGATACAGAGGTTACATGGAAAACATTCTGCGAAAAAATCAATGCCATTATCGTAGGCAATAAGGCAAAGATGGCATCTGCCGAGGATAAGAGGCTGGGTGTTTATTTCGTCCACGAGAATGATGTGACCTTCGATCAACGCGCAGTACCTTCGGAGGGATACACTTCACTTCTTACAGAATATAACGACCTTCTGCGGGCTGAATCTGCTGGCGATATGCCGGAGGATAAGAAGCAGAGACTTGCAATTATCAGAGAGGCATTGATGCATAACCGTATGTTCCCGGAGAAAGTCATCAAATATCTGTGGGATGATGCGTTTAAGTTTAATCCGGAGGCATTGTTCGACACCGATAATATGGAGAGCTTGGAGCAAGTCATCCGCACCTTTGTGTATTCTATGGGGCGTGAGAGATTCAAGATTTTCAAGCCTACTGTCCGTGCATCTCTCTATCCTGATTCGCAGGCATGATAATATGCCTAATAGAAAGCGAGGTGGTCAGTGGCTATGGATTTACAAAAGAATATTAGAGAACGCTGCCACGTCAACAAGAATGACGAAGGAGACAGTTTTGTTGGTGTAAAGGCGGATACGGATGATGCCGTTATCTATTTTCCGATAGGCTATCAGCTTCCTCCGAATGACGATGATCTCCGTGCGGACATTAACAACTTGTTCTATGTGCTTGCCGCGTTCATGAAAGAGGACAAGCTGATAGAGGAATCGAAGTTTGCTGCGCCGCGAACGGTTGACTTTCCGATGCACGCATACCTCAAGGTGATTCGGGACTTCCTGCGAACGGGTCGTTATTACATCGAGACTGATCCGCGGTTTAAGACGGATACCAAGGGAAATGCATCGTGGCCGCGTACTGTCCGTGAACAACGGGCCTTGGTACAGAAGAACGGCTCTCTGATTTTTACAAATATGACCGTGCGTTCCGTAACGCCGAATGCCGACAAGAAAATTACGCAGATTCATCGGTACTGCGTGTACGAGGCATTCGATAAAATGGGCTGGCTCTATGTTCCCTATATGCCTGAAAAGCCCGGTCCGCATCCCGACAACAGAGAAGCCATTTACATCTTGGAAAAGAAGCTGGCTTCTACTCATAACGATGTGGAGCAAGAACTGTTTTCGGCAATGGTATCCATGCTCAAATATATGGACGAGAAGTCTTCCGAAAAGCAATACTTCTTCGGCACGGATTTCTTTGAGCGTATTTGGGAGAAGATGATAGATAAGGCATTTGGCATTGAAGATAAGGATCAATATTTCCCGCGTACCCGGTGGCTTCTTGACTACGGACCCAACAGGACAAAAACGCCACTGCAGCCAGATACAATCATGATTTACAACGGAAAGGTCTATGTCCTCGATGCAAAACTGTACCGCTATGGATATAGCGGCAATCCCGACCATCTGCCGAATGGTCCCGATATCAATAAGCAGATTACATACGGGGAGTACATTGAACGCGCCAGAGGAGTGCCAAGTGCCAATCTGTATAACGCATTCATTATGCCGTTCAACCGTGAGGACAACACATTCTTCGAAATGGGGTCGGACGGTAATCCGATACCTCGTGTAACGGAGAATATTGGAAACATCGGTGAAGCAGTCGGCGACTGGAAGCCCAATCCAAAGAATTACGAACGTGTCCAGGGCATCGTTATTGATACCCGGTTCCTCATGTACAACTACATCGGTATGCCGGATCAGCAAAAACGGAAACTCGCAGAAGCCATAGAAAAAGTGGAAACCAGGGCTCCTGTTCCGAGACCGGCAACATAAAGAATAAAGGCTCTACCTTTCAATAAACGAGAGGTAGAGCCTTATTTTTTTTGTCTATTTATAGCTGGCGGTTTCGATATCGTTGCGCGCCGGCTGCATTTCTACATTGTTCGCAACAGTAGTGCTTGTTCGTCCTTGTCGCTTCTACCAGGAAAAACCTGTCTCTCTTACAATTCGGATTTTCGCACTCCTTATACATCTCGCCGTTTCTCATATAGAAAATTGAAAAATAGAGAGCTTCGATGAGGGTATCGACTTGCCATGTTGCAGTCAACTTGCCGCCAGTATACTTCGGATGGATACCGCGGATGTTGTGGTTGATCTCCTCTGCCACGACAATCCTTGCAATCTTTAGCAGAGCGTTTTTGAAAGAATCATCAAGTGCATCTTCGCTGAATGTCGTATATGACTTGAAACCGCCGAAATGGACTTCCCTTATGACAGATACTTCCGTTTGGAGATGATAAAAGAAATCTATAAGGAAACGGGTTTCTTCGTCCACGTCCTTACATCCCATGTACATTGCCATTAAGTTCTTAAACCACGGGTCTTTGCTGCCTTGCAAATCTGTATCGGAGCCGCTTCTCACAGCATTATAAAAACCGATGTCGATGGCATTTTTCTTTCCGAGGAATGCATCATCTACTGAGTATGTTCCGTTTGCGGCCACCTCTGGCTCCCTGCTCAAATCCGGGAAAAGGTTATAGGAGTCAAGCAGACTTTTGAAACGATGGGTACAAGTTGAAAAAACATCATCACCTATGCGTAACTCCGTCACGGGAGCGTAAAGCAGATAAACCACATGAATGAGGACTCCACGATAGTCTTTTTTGTTGATGTAACTGTATAGCCTTATGGTGGATTTAATCCTGTTTATCATCTCCATGAGGTCGTTTGCTTCAATGGCCGTGTACTCATTTTCCGGCAGCGGATATAAGAAACCATATTTTTCAATAAACTCGATATGCTTGTCTATATCTCCCTTTGGAAGGGCGAGCAGCTTGCCCAGGATATTCTTCTCATGCAGGCCGCCGGCAACGCCGGTCATATTCAAACCGTCTTTCGGGGCATAGGAGAACAATAACTGTGTTCTTGTATCGGGGCAAACTTTGAGGGTAACAGTCGGAGTCTCGTCGGGAGAAGTATTCACCGTGTCTTTCGCACACAGACAGCCGTATCCCTCGTGCTGAAACATTGTTTTTAATGAAATTCCAGATATTTTTTCGTCCATAACGACATTTTCCTTTCCGTGGGGCTATCTAAAACAGGCTTCGCTTTTACAGAAACCATTATTTTGACAGCATTAGGGTTCCCGTTCGGGAGCCCTTTTTCTCTTATTATACATAAAAGTAATGGGAAATACAAGATATACCCATTACATTAGATGTAAAAAATAATGGGATTTCTTTGGAAATTTTCTTACTTTTCCTTACAGAGTACAATAAAGATGTTGCCGATAGTGGCAGCAAAATCAATCTCTTAGTCCGAATAGCGCTATAAGGACGGAGGGATGCATAAGAGTTCGGAACGCAGCGATAACGGCTGTGTTTGGAACGAAGATGCTCCCACCGTAGTTTCGTGCGCCTTTTTTCGGCTATCGGAGCCTGTGGTCATCTTCAACCGCAGGCTCTTTTGTGTCCCTCCGTACCGCTCGGACGGAAAGGACACTGCAATGAAGAACAACGATTCAAAGAAACGCAAGAGCGGGTTTAATCCCAACCGTACCTGTTATCTCACGGCGGACGGCAAGTATTACTGCTACGAACGCTGGGATGATGACGCAAAGTGTGTGGTTACGCAGAGACTTGAGGTCGGCAAAGACCTGTCGCTCGAACTGACCATCATGCTTGATGAGTCCGATCACAACATGGATCTGCAGGATCGCTACGAGGGCGAACTGCGCGATCCCTTGTTTGATGCCAAGGTCAACAGCTACAAGGCCGATCCCGACAACGAGGATGCGGTCGATCCCTGGGACACGCTTGCCGACAAGAGCGGCAGCCCGGAAGACGCTATGTTCGCCGAGCCGGAGCCTGAGAATCCCCAGGTGGAGCAGGCGCGCCGCGTCATTGATGAGGAATGCACGGAGTCGCAGCAGGATTTTTTCTTCGAGCATTTCGGCAAGGGTACTCCGCTTGAGGAGATGCGCCAGACCGAAGCCGTGCAGACGGGAAAGCTGCCTTCCTCCGCAGCGATGACGAACCGCAAGAACAAGATTATCGACAAGGTGGCTAAGTCTTTCGGGGTCGAGCGTGTGAAACGCCACAAGTACCCGAAGAAGGACTGAGCCGTGAGCGGCTGCAGATACGGCGGTCGGAGTCCTCCCTGGCCGCACCTCTTCGGAGGGTTGAATTTCCCGGTAGTGAGTGAGGAAGGAAATACATCCATCCTCCGCAGCAATGCAGATCAGGAACAGGAGGACGAACCTATGAGATTAAAACACAAAGTACGAATCAATATCGCCGACAAAAGCGGCAAAAAGCAGGAAGTCCTGCAGAGCGAACACAGGAGCATTCCGAAAAGGCTGCTCACTTTTCTCTTCGGAGAATTCTGTGAAGTTCTCGTGCTGACGCCGGGCGAATCCGTGCAGGGCATCGAGATCAAGGAAATGCGGGGTGACGGCAATGAATGAGAATATCGAACTGATGATGCCGATCAAGGCAACGCCGTATGACCATCAGAAACGAGCCTTTGCATTCGTCTGCGATAAGTTCGGTGTATTTGACGAGCGTCTTAAGAGCCGAGGCACGGCACTCTTGATGGAAATGGGTACCGGCAAAACAATCGTGAGCATTGCCGTGGCGGGATGTATGTACCAATACGGCAAGGTCAACCGTGTGCTGGTAGTAGCGCCGCTTTCCATCCTTGGCGTCTGGGAAGAGGAATTTGAAAAGTTCGCCGACTTCCCATATTCGCTGACGATCCTCAAAGGTACATCGGCAAAGAAAAAGGAGCAGCTGACCAAGCTGCCGGACGAGGGCTTGCAGATAGTGGTCGTGAATTACGAAAGTGCGTGGCGGCTCGAAAAAGAACTGCTGGCATATAACGCCGACCTGGTGATCGCGGACGAAGCTCACAAACTGAAGGAGAACCGAACCTCCCAGAGCAAGGGAATGCACCACATCGGCGATAAGGCGAAATACAAGCTGCTCCTTACGGGTACGGTCATCACGAACCGCGAGATGGATGTGTTCTCGCAGTACCGATTCCTTAATCCTCAAATATTCGGAACATCGTTCTATGCCTTCCGTAATCAGTATTTTGACATGGGCGGCTACGGTAACCACACGCCGATCTTCCGTAAATGGATGACCGATGATTTCCTGCGGAAGCTCCACTCGGTGGCATTTCGAGTGACGAAGGCAGAGTGCCTTGATCTTCCGGCAATCACCGAGGAAGTCCGTACCGTGGATTTGGAGAAGGACGCCATAAAACTATATGACAGCATCGAGGACGAAAGCTACGCTGAACTGGACGAGTCGGAAGTTACCACGGCGAACATTCTCACAAGGCTCCTGCGCCTGTCGCAGATTACGGGTGGCCACCTTACCGATGACGATGGCGTGGTCAATATCGTGAGCCGAGCAAAGCTGGACGCTCTTTCCGACATTATCGATTCCGCTATGGCAGAGGATAAGAAGCTCGTCATCATGGCTCGTTTCGTGCCGGAGCTGGACGATATCCAGGAGCTTCTTGAAAAGAAAAAGATCGGCTACGCCGTGGTTCGCGGCGGCGTGAAGAACCGCGACAATGAAATCCACCGTTTCCAGTATGACGATAGATGCCGTGTGTTCGTGGGGCAGATTGCGGCTGCCGGCTTGGGCATCACGCTCACGGCGGCAAGCACGATGGTCTTTTATTCCTTCGACTACAGCATGAGCAATTTCGAGCAGGCGAAGGCTCGTATCCACAGAGCAGGACAGAAAGAGAACTGTCATTACATCTACCTCGTGTGCCGGGGAACGGTCGACCGCAAGGTTTTATACGCTCTCCGTCAGAAAATGAACCTCGCAAAAATGCTCGTGGACGATTATCGCAAAGGCAGGAATCCCTTTAAGAACTGACCTTTCACAGAGGGGGTTGAATTCCTCGGTAGTAAGTGAAAGGAGGTAGTCACTGATGGAGAACACAAAAATCTTTGAAATGGCTGACAGGCTCAAGACTCTGCAGGAACAGAAGAAGGACCTCGAAGCGCAGACCAAGGCTCTCGGTGCGGAGATCGCCGAATTGGACGAGCAGCTCTCCGATGCCATGACAGAAGCCGAACTTGACCGATTCTCCCGTAACGGCAGCACGTTCTACTTGAAGAGCAGACTGTTCGCGTCCCCGGCTTCCGGCCGCAAGGACGAGATGATGCAGGCTCTAAAGGAAAACGGATACGGTAGCCTGGTCGTGGAGACGGTCAATGCAAACACTCTCGCGGCGTTCATCAAGGAACAGCGGGAAGCCACGGGCGAGGATGTCCCGGCATGGCTCGGCGATACCGTCAGCACTTACGAAAAAGTGTCGGTCGGCATCCGCAAGTCGTAGGAACACCGATTCACTGCACCAATGCAAAAACCACAACTTATTTCATTTCATAGGAGGACATTGATCATGTCAGATAAGAAGAATACTGAGATCGCAGTGAACGAGGGTTTCGCTGCACTTGCAAACAGAGACGTACTGAACGAGGCGATGGCGGACGATTGCCAGGGACTTGAGTTTTCCTTTGACCGCGTGAAGCTGCCCGCAGGCGGCGGCACGGCTTTCGAGATTCCCTCCGCCGAGAGCGATGAGTCCGAGATGGCGAAAGACATCACCGGCGTCATCGTTTACAACCATCCGGCTTACGCCTACTACCATGACAAGTACACAGGCGGGAACAATCCTCCCGATTGCGGCTCTTTTGACGGCGTAACAGGCATCGGCACTCCCGGCGGGAACTGCCAGAACTGTCCGTATAACAAGTTCGGCAGCGGCGAGGGTCAGAGCAAGCTGTGCAAGAACAAGCGTATGCTCTACATTCTGCGCGAGGGAGAACTGTTCCCCATTACGCTTTCCCTGCCGACCGGGTCGCTCAAGTCCTTCACGAACTATGTGAAGAGCCAGCTTTCCCGCGGGCGCAAGCTGAACCAGGTGGTCACGAAGATCACGCTGAAGAAGGCCACCAACGCATCGGGCATCGCATTCTCCCAGGCGGTATTCTCGTTCGAGCGAATGCTGAACGCCGAGGAGAGAAACGCCGTGGCGGGCGTGTCGGAAACGGTCAAGGCGTATGCCGCGAACCTTACTACGGCGTCCCTCATTGACGATGAGCCGCTGGTTGATCCCGAAACGGGCGAGATTATCGAACCTTTGAAGTAAAGCACACGAACAAGCCCGGAGGGGTAATATGCTCCTCCGGGTATTTCCCATAGGAGTGATTGCGCATGAATACAGAATATAAATGTGTGACCACGGTGGACGAGATAAAGGATTACATCGGAGGCAGCCGTATTGTCGCTTTCGACTTCGAGACTGCTCCCGATGATCCGTACCGCGAGGAGGACAAGGCCGCGCTCGATCCGGCGAAGGCTCATATTGTCGGCTGCTCCTTTTCCGTGAAGGAAGGTACGGGCGTGTATGTTCCCATTGCTCACCGTATCGGCACCAACATAGACAGGGACGCCTTTTTCGCATTTCTCACGGCGTTCCTCATGGATAAAACGGTTATAAAGATTGCTCACAACATTGCCTTTGAATCCTCGATGGCGTATGCGAGGGGCATCGTGATCCAGGCTCCCGTGTACGACACGATCTGTGCGTCACAGATGAGCCTTAAAAGCATATACGAGTTCCGCAAGCTGAACGAGAGCGGCCTGAAACGGCTGGCGGAGGAACTGTTCGGAGAACCACTTCCTTCTTTTTCGAGCGTTACGGACGGAAAGCACTTTGACGAGCTGGACGCGCAGGACGAGGAGACCGTTCGCTACGGCTCTGCGGACTCCGATTTTGCCCTTCGGCTCTATCACAAGTTCAACGACTGGTTCGACCGCTTCCTTCCGAAACACAGGTATATCGTGGAGGAGATCGAAAGCCCGACCGCCGTGTACCTCGGCATCATGAAAACAAACGGCATCCCGGTCAACCTCCCGCTCATGCGGGAGCGCAAGGCAGAGGCTGAAAACGAGATGGAACGCATCCGCAAGGAGATCGAATTCATCATCGGCGATGTGAATATCGGGGCGAACTGCTCCACGCAGGCGTTCAAGAATTACCTATATAAAGACCTGGGGCTGCCCATTTTGAAGACCACGGAAACCAACCGCGAAGCGGCGGACGATATGACCATGACGCTCCTCAAGGAGTGGTGCGATACGAATCGGCCGGAACTGTCTGGTCTTTTCTCGCTGGTGCAGGAGTACCGCAAGTGGGGCAAGATCAAGTCCACCTATATCGATGGGTACTTGAAGTATCTCAATCCCGTGACGGGCTGCATCCATCCCGAACTGTTCGCTCTGTCCACGGATACGGGCAGGATGAACTGTCGCAATCCGAACGCGCAGAATATGCCCAGGAAAACCAAGGATCCCATCGGCGTGAGAAACTTCATCAAAGCGCCGGAGGGCTGCCTTATCCTTTCGCTCGATTTCTCACAGATAGAACTGCGCGTGGGCGCGTTCTACTGCCGCGATGAGAGGATGCTCGACACCTACCGCAAAAACGGCGATATCCACGCCGCCACGACCAGCGTCATTTTCGGCGTGAGCTACGAGGAAGCCCTGGACAAGCATTCGGAAAATTACAAGGAACACAGGACGATTGCCAAGAACGTGAACTTCGGCACATTCTACGGGCTGTTCCCGCGAGGGCTGCAAAAGACGCTGAAGTTCAAGGCGGGGGTTGAAAAATCCGTGAGTGAGTGTGAGGAGATACTTTTCAACCTCAAGCACGGATACAAGGGTCTGACCGCGTGGCAGGAAGAGACGAAGGCAGAAGCCGCAAGGCGTATGTATTCGGAAACTTGGCTCGGACGGCGCAGGTACCTCCCCGGCATCACCTCGGATAATTGGGGACAGAAGTCGTTTGCGGAGCGGTGCGCTCTGAACACGCCCATCCAAGGAACGGCGGCGGATATTCTGAAACTCGCCATCACGAGGATACTTGCCGGACTGCCGGAGCGGGAATGGCTCAAGCCCATCCTTCAGATACACGATGAACTGACTTTCATTATCCCGGAGGACAGGCTGTCGGAAGCGGTGGCTTTTATACGTGCCTGCATGGAAGAAAAGCCCTTCCCGGAGTTTGACCTTCCGCTAATCGCGGAGGCGTCCGCGGGACCGACCTTTGGAATGATGGAAGAACTGGAGGACTGATGTATGTATAAAAACAGCGAAGGCTACGCCGATCCGACCGCAGGGTCGGCGATGAGCCAGATAATGAAGGAATACCGGCAAAAGCAGAAAAAACGCTATGCCGACAAGAACCGCAGGAAGATATATGTGGCTTCCCGATACGCTGGCGATGTGGATGCGAATGTCGCGGCGGCGATCACATACTGCCGCCGTGTGATAGACGATGGCTATATGCCGGTGGCGAGCCATCTTCTGTATCCGCAGATACTTAACAATAACGATCCCAATGAACGGGACCTTGGCCTTCTGTTCGGACTTGCGCTCCTTCGGATGTGCGATGAGGTGTGGGTGTTCGGTGCTATATCGCCGGGTGTCGCACAGGAGATCGAGGAAGCCAAGCGGCTGAAGAAACAGATCAGATATTTTGAGGAGGTGGGCGCATGAATGTAACGGTGACCGATGTTCTCGGTTCTCTCTTTAATCCGACCGATACCGTCTGCTTCCGCGTCTTTGACGATAAGAAAGGCGGTGTGTTCCAGGGGTCGAAGCTGTCCTGCGAATGCGGGAAGTACAAAAGCATAGAAGAAACGCTCAAAAACCACAACGCCATGTACCGCGGCATCTTCTTCGTGGTCAACTACGGCGGGCAGGACGATGATTCCATTACGAGGATCAACGCGCAGTTCGTGGAGATGGACAACGACAGCTTTGACGAGCAGCAGAAAAAGATCGATGCTTTCCCGCTCCCTCCGTCCATGATCATGAAAACGCAGAAATCCTATCATGTCTACTGGTTCATGGATTCGACCGCCAAGGTGGAGCGTTTCCGTATGATACAGACGCAGCTTGTAAAGCACTTTGACGGCGATCCGATGTGCGTGAACGAGTCGAGGGTCATGCGCCTTCCCGGTTTCATGCACTGCAAGAAGGACACTCCCGTGGAAGTGACCTGCGTCAGTTTCCATCCAGAACGCAAATACACGCAGGATCAGCTGTCGGACGTACTGCCGGAGGTCGACCTTGTACCCGTGGAGCGAAAGAGTGGCACGGAAAAGGGCATCGATCAGGTCATGCAATCGTGTGTTTTCATGCAGCATTGCCGCGATGACGCCGCGTCCCTTTCGGAGCATGACTGGTACGCCATGATAACGAATCTTGCTCCCTTTGAGGGCGGCACGAAGATGATCCATGACCTGTCCGCTCCGTATCCCGGATATAGCGAGGGCAATACGCAGAAAAAGATTAACCATTTCCTTGAGAGCGGGACGAATCCCATCACCTGCAAGACCATCTGCGAAAAGGGCTTCAAATGTCCGAAGTTCGCTGCCGGGGAATGCCCGGTCAAGTCCCCTGCGGCGTGGTGCTATCAGCCGTTGTCCGCTGACGATCTTCTTGACATCCTGCACGGCATCCCCGTGACGGGCGAAGCAATAAAAGATCTGCAGGCGGCAAAGCAGTTCGTGTCGGATTATCTGTATAACCAGGACGTGGTGACGGCGGACGTCATCATCAATTCCGAAATCCGCGATCACTTCAAGCTGAAGGCATCGTTCTTAAAATCACTGAACCAGGTGTTCAAGGATGCAAGCAAGGCGTACCAGGCAAGCAAGAATGCAAAGAGAGCCAAGGCGGGTACGGCGATCCCTGACTGGTACGAGCCGACCGACAAGGGGCTGCGTTTCCTGCCGGGTGTTCTTGCGAAGGATATGTCGGACGAGCAGCAGGTGTTTTATGCAGCGGAGCAGCACTTCAGTTACCGCAGCGGCGTGTATGTCGAGATGTCCGAGATGGAAGCACAGCGTCTCGTGCAAGAGAAGATGCTGATCCGTGAAACAAAGATGTCGCAGATCGTTGACGCGGAGAAGCAATGGCGGCTCCTGGTGCAGAGGGACATCCGCGAACTGAACGCAAATCCCTACATCATCAATGTCCGCAACGGCTTATACAACGTCCTGGAGGATACGCTGACGGAACACACGCCGGATTATTACTCTACGGTGCAGCTTGCCGTGACCTACGACAAAAAGGCGGACTGCCCGCTGTTCAAGAAGTTCCTCAAGGAGTCGATGGGCGGCGATATGGACCAGGTCGCTCTGATACAGGAGATGCTCGGCTATTTCCTTATCCCGGTCAATTCCGCGCAGAAGTGCTTTGTCATCGTGGGGGTGGCGTCAGCCGGAAAGTCGGTGCTACTCCGTGTGCTGAACGATGTGCTCCTGGGAAAGCAGAACGTGTCAAACGTGTCGTGGCAGGCGCTTAACGAGCGGTTCAAAACGGCGGAGCTTTTCGGCAAGCTGGCTAACATCTTCGCTGACCTGCCCACGAAGAACATTGACGATAACGGCATCTTCAAGGCGCTCGTTGGCGAGGACTATCTGACCGTGGAGAAAAAGAACAAGAATCCGTTCTCGTTCCAGTCGAGCGCAAGGCTCCTGTTCTCATGCAACAGCATACCGAAGAATTACGGCGATAGGTCGGAGGGCTTCTACCGCAGGCTCATCATCATACGGTTCAATCACACCGTGCCGCAGGACAAGCGCGATCCTGAACTGTTGGAGAAGTTCCGCATGGAGGCGGACGGCATTTTCCTGTTCGCTTTGGAAGGGCTGCGCAGACTGATGAACAATCACTATGTGTTCTCCGAGACACAGGTCAATGCGGACGAACTGCAGCAGTACCGCGAGGAGTCGGATTCCGTGCTGTCATTCGTGAAGGACTACTGTGAACTGGATGCCGAATATAGCGCCGGTTCAACGGAACTGTTCAATGCATATAAGGGGTACTGCGAGGAATGCGGCCTGAAACCGTACTCACAGAAGAACTTCGTGCAGCAGATCACGGCGGCGTTCCCCGATGTGACAAGGGACATCGACCGCATGGCGAAAAGGCGCATTTTGACGGGGATAAGGCTCGGAGAGGTGCTGGGATGATGAATCCCGGCAGCCTTTCCACGAGCATCTTTGGAACACGAGAACACGTAGGAACACCAAAAGCCTATCTCCCCATATATAATACACATATTTTTATATACCTTGATTTTCGTTACAAAAAATATATGAAAATAGGATTTCTCGTGTTCCATGTGTTCCAAGCGTTGTAACTACGGAGGTTTTAAGAACAGATGAAAGAAGTGGACATTGTAAAAGCGATCATGAAGTACCTTAAGACCGTGCCGGGGTGTTTCTGCTGGAAAGAACACGGCGGTATGTATGGGACGGCGGGCATCCCCGATATCATTGCCTGCATTAATGGTCATTTCTATGGATTCGAGGTCAAGACCGAGAACGGCAAGCCTACGAAACTACAGGAAGCGACAATCCGAAAAATCCTCGCGGCCGGCGGTACTGCCCTGGTGGTACGCTCGGTGGATGAGGTGCGAACCGTGATAAGCGGTTTCCTGCACTGATACAAAGATACATCGCTCCATTGCAACGATGCCTATTTCCGACAAAGGGAGGCAAAAGCTTATGAGCGACATCACAAATTACGAGAACCTTGCGAACGCCATCATTCTGCAGGCTGTGAAGGATTATCGCATGGCGCTGAAGAGCCTTAAAGCAAATCCGAGGAACAGGACGGCGCAGGCGGATAAAACCGAAATCGAGCGGTTCTTCCGTTCGCAGTGGTACTCGGCACTTACAAGTGTTGATGGCGAGATGCTGATCCGCTCCCTGCAAAAGGAGGTGGACGCATGACCGCAAAAGAATATCTGAACCAGGCGCGGCACCTGGACGCACTCATCAACTGCCGCCTGCGTGAGATTGACTACTGGAGGGATTTATCGAGCAGCGTCTCAGGCAGCAATTTTGAACAGCACTATAATCCAAACAAGCCGACAGAAGCCCCTTTTGTCCGATGCCTTGAGAAAATCGATGCCATCCAGAGGGATGTGGCGGAAAAGGTGGCGTATCTGGTGTGTCTCAAGGAAACCATCAATGCGGCAATCGACAGTCTTGCCAGCCGTGAGGAGCAGCTGGTACTCCGCTACCGCTACCTGGATAACTGCTCCTGGGAGGAGATATCACGGATGCTGAACGTGTCGCTTCGCACGGTACACCGCATACACGGCTCCGCACTACAGCATTTTACTGCGCCGGATTGAAAGTTGGCACGGTTTGGCACAGTATGGCACACCCCACCTGTGCTATCATTATAATAGCGAAGTAGAATACAGAACAGCCTTCATGGGAGCAATCCTGTGGGGGCTTTTCTTATGCCCAAGGAGGTGAGACGATGCCAAGGAAACCAAAGCGCCCCTGCTCCTACCCCGGCTGTCCCAACCTCACGGATGGGCAGTACTGCAAGGAGCATGAAGCGGCCGCCCGCAGGCAGTACAACAAATACGAACGCAGTGCGGACGTAAATAAGAAATACGGCAGAGCCTGGAAGCGAATCCGTGACCGCTACGCTGCGGCGCATCCTCTCTGCGAGATGTGTCTTAAGGAAGGACGGCTGACACCCGTGGATGAGGTACACCACATCGTTCCCATCTCTCAGGGCGGTACTCATGCAAGGGACAATCTGATGAGCCTTTGCCGTTCCTGCCACACCAAGATCCACCACGACCTTGGCGACCGGTAGGGCGGTCAAAATCTCTGCGGGTCCTGTATGCGGGCAGCGGCCCGGGGCTTCGTGTGAAAATTTTCGTATTCAAACGGGGTATTAACCCGGTGAATGCAGATCGGAGGTGAGAATGTGGCAAAAGACGGTACCAACAGGGGCGGTCCCAGACCGGGAACAGGTCCAAAAAGGAAACCGCTCGTGGACAAGATACAAGACGGCACGGCAAAGGGAACGCTGGTGATGCCGGATGATCTGCCGGAGCCTGCGGATATCCAGGGCGAGGATGTTCCTCCCGTCAGGGACTATCTCAAAGCAAAACAGAAAAACGGCAGCGACCTGTGTGCCGAGGAGATTTTCAGAGAGACGTGGCTGTGGCTCAAAGCCCGCGGCTGTGAAATGTTAGTAAACAACCAGCTGATCGAGCAGTATGCGATGAGCGTGGCGCGATGGATTCAATGTGAGGAGGCCATATCCGAGTTCGGATATCTGGCAAAGCATCCCACCACGGGGAACGCCATAGCATCGCCTTATGTGTCCATGAGCCGCGATTACAAGAAACAGGTCAATGCGGACTGGTTCCAAATCTACCAGATCGTGCGGGAGAACTGCTCCGTGGAATATGACGGCGCAAGCCCCCAGGACGATCTGATGGAGCGGTTGCTCCGCGCAAGGAACAGAAAATAAAAGAAATGGAGATATGGACATGAAAACATATAAGACAGCAGAAAGCGTATGCGCAGGACATCCCGACAAGCTGTGCGACTTCATCGCCGACAGCATCTTGGACGCCTGCCTTTACAAAGACAAGTCCTCCCGCGTAGCTTGCGAGGTTATGGCGGCGGGACGGCGTATCATCGTTGCGGGTGAGATCACCTGCTCGAAGCCCGTGGATATCCGTTACATCGTTCGCAGGGCATTGGAGAAGGTCGGATACAATCCCTACGGCTTTCTCATCTATGTGTTTATCCGAAAGCAGAGCCGCGATATCGCGGGCGGCGTGGATATGAGCATCGAAGCAAGGAACGGCGATACCTCCTGCTATGCCAACCTGGGTGCGGGCGATCAGGGTACCGTTTACGGCTATGCCACGAATGAGACGAATGAGTATATTCCCCTGCCGCTCCTTCTTTCACACAAAATATGTAAAAGACTGGACACGGTAAGGCGCGACAACCTCATCCACGGCATCAAGCCGGACGGCAAGGCGCAGGTCACCGTGGAATATGTGAACGGCAAGCCCAAGCGGGTAAAGACCATCGTGGTGTCCGTTCAGCACGACAAGGACAAAGACCTGGATGTGTTAAAGAGCGAGATTATCGCGGAAGTGCTGCATCCCGTGTTTACGAAGTTCCCGTTTGACGGTGACACAGAAATCCTCGTCAATCCCTCCGGCAGATTTGTGGAGGGCGGTCCCAAGGCTGACACGGGACTGACGGGCAGGAAACTGATGGTGGATACCTACGGCGGACTCGGCGCTCACGGCGGCGGCGCGTTCTCCGGCAAGGACCCGACTAAGGTCGACCGCTCCGGCGCATACATGGCGAGGTGTATCGCAAAGAACATTGTTTTCGCAGAACTGGCTGACGAGTGCCAGGTCGCTATCAGCTACGCCATCGGAAAAGCCGATCCCGTGGCCGTCCAGATCGATACGTTCGGTACGGGCAAGGTCAGCGATGAGGTACTTGCGAAAGCTGTGAACGATGTGTTCCATATGCGTCCCGCGGCGATCATCAACGAGTTCTGCCTTAGAAACTGCTCTTTTGCGGAGTATTCCACTTACGGGCATTTTGGCAACGGCTATCCCACTTGGGAGCAGACCGATAAATACAGAGAATTGAGGGAGGCGGTGAAGCGATATGAAGACAACGACTGAAATGCAGCTCGTTCCGATTACAAAGCTGGTGCCGTATGTCAATAACGCGCGTACCCACTCCCCGGAACAGATAAATAAGCTGCGCTCCTCGCTGCGAGAGTTCGGCTTCATCAATCCCGTGATCATCGACCGTGACTTTGGCGTTATCGCCGGCCACGGTCGTATTCTTGCGGCGAAGGAAGAAGGCATCGCAGAGGTTCCGTGCGTCTTTGCCGACCATCTGACAGAAGCGCAGAAAAAAGCGTACATCCTCGCCGACAATAGAATGGCAATGGACGCCGGATGGGATGAGGAGCTTCTGCGTGTGGAAATCGAAGCGCTGCAGGCGGAGGCTTTTGACTTGTCCCTCACGGGTTTTGACGAAAAGGAACTGTCCGACCTGTTCAAGGATGACGCCGATGTGCAGGAAGACGATTTCGATGTGGCCGCGGAACTGGAAAAGCCCACCTTCTCCAAGAGCGGAGATGTGTGGACGCTCGGACGGCATAGGCTGCTCTGCGGCGATTCCACGAAAGCGGAAACCTTCGCCATCCTCATGAACGGCAGGAAAGCGAACCTCGTGGTAACCGATCCTCCGTACAATGTGAATTATGAAGGTACCGCCGGGAAAATCAAGAACGACAACCTTGCGGACGAGAAGTTCTACCAGTTCCTCTTTGATGCCTTTTCCAATATCGAAAAGGTCATGGCGGACGATGCGTCCATCTATGTGTTCCATGCGGACACCGAGGGGCTGAACTTCCGTAAGGCGTTCTCGGATGCGGGATTCTATCTCTCCGGCTGCTGTATCTGGAAGAAGCCGAGCCTGGTGCTTGGACGCTCACCGTATCAATGGCAGCACGAGCCTTGTCTGTACGGATGGAAGAAAAGCGGCAAGCACCAGTGGTACGCTGACCGCAAGCAGACCACGATATGGGAGTTCGAGAAAACCAAGAAGAACACGGATCATCCGACAATGAAGCCGATACCGCTCCTGGCGTATCCGATACAGAATTCTTCCATGAGCAACACGCTCATCCTCGATCCGTTCGGCGGCAGCGGCAGTACGCTCATTGCTTGTGAGCAGACCGACAGGGATTGTTACACTATCGAATTGGATGAGAAATACTGCGATGTCATCGTGAAGCGGTACATCGAGCAGGTCGGCTCTGCGGACAGCGTTTCCGTGGAGAGGGACGGCAAGACATACACCTTCGCAGAACTGGAGGTGTCCGATGAATAAACTGACGCTCGGCAGCCTGTTTGACGGCTCCGGCGGTTTTCCTTTGGGCGGCTTGATTTCCGGCATTGCTCCCGTGTGGGCATCGGAGATCGAGCCGTTTCCTATTCGGGTGACCACCAAGCGGCTGCCTTTCATGAAACACTACGGCGATGTTTCCAGGATGGACGGCGGGAGCATTGAGCCTGTGGATATCATCACGTTCGGTTCGCCGTGCCAGGATATGAGCATAGCCGGTAAACGCGAGGGTCTGGACGGCAACCGCTCCGGGCTTTTCTATGAAGCCGTCCGAATCATAAAGGAAATGAGGTGTGCCACCAATGGCAAATATCCAAGATACATCGTGTGGGAGAACGTCCCTGGGGCATTCTCCTCAAACAAGGGAGAGGACTTCCGATGCGTCCTCGAAAGCGTCTGCCGCATCGCAGACGAAACCGTATCTGTTCCTTCAGTTAAGAAGTGGCAGTCCGCAGGAAGCATCGTGGGAGATGGTTACTCCGTTGCCTGGAGAGTGCTTGACGCTCAGTATTGGGGAATTCCCCAGAGAAGAAAACGCATCTACCTTGTCGCAGATTTTGCAGGCGGGAGTGCCGGAAAAGTACTATTTGAGTCAGAAGGCATGTCTGGGTATTCTGCGGAGAGCTTCCGCTCGTGGCAAGGAGCTGCCGCTGATGCTGGCGAGGGCTTTGGAGAGACAGGCACTTTCTGCCTGAACGACCAGGGCGGGCAGCGGATGGACTTGACTGAGGATGTGACGAACACGCTCCGTGCGGAAAGCCACCATCCTCCGCTGGTATTCGAGAACCACTCGCAGGATTCCAGATACACGGGACCGCTCGATGTGGCACAGACCGTCCTTTCCACTTTCGGCACGGGCGGCAATAACCAGCCGTTCGTGGTGGAGACACCGAAAACTCTGAAGATTCGCTCCGGCTGCGAGGGCGGCGGCAAGGGTCCGCTCATCCAGGACGATAAGTCCGCAACGCTCGGATGCAACAACGACCAGACGCTTTTCGTTCCGACCGTGTTCGGCATCTGCTCCAAGGAGAGCAACTCCATGAAGTCCTCCAATCCGCACAGCGGGATATACAAAGCGGAGACTTCACGGACGCTTGACGGAAACGGCGGTAATCCGTCCTGCAATCAGGGCGGCATGGCTGTGGTGGCTCTTGAGGGCAACGGAGCAAGACCGTCCCATAAGGGCAGCGGGTACTCCGAGGACAATGTCAGCTTTACGCTGAACGCCACGGAGCAGCACGGCGTGGCTTACGGCATCGACAGAGCTACCTATAACATGGGGCAGAACGCACAGTTCGGAATAGCGGTCGAGGAGGAAGTCGAGCCTACGATGGTGGCGAAGGGACCGGGCGCGGTGGCGCATCCCGTCTATACCACGAGCAAGAATTCCTATCATACGGAAGCCGAGGAGGACGTGGCGAACACGCTGGTCGCTACGGACTACAAGGACCCGCCGACTATATCCGAAGAGCCGTATTACATCGTCCGCAGGCTCACGCCGACCGAGTGCGCAAGGCTGCAGGGCTTCCCGGACTGGTGGTGCGATGATCTCGGCACGGTGAAGCCGTCCGATGAGGAACTGTACTATTGGTACAAGGTATTCGAGACATGGCGTTTGGCTACCGCACCAGACAGCAAGCCCAAGACTTCAAAGCAGATAAAAAAGTGGCTTGCCGATCCGTATTCCGATTCTGCGGAGTATAAGATGTGGGGCAACGGCGTGGCTCTGCCATGCGTGTTTTTCGTGCTTTCGGGCATTGTGTATTACTCACAGTTTCCGACCGCATAATCGGGCGGTTATTCTACGGTGGAAAATCTTTTATTTGCTTGCTATTTCCGGGCTTTAGAGTGATGTATATACATGCCGAAAGGCACAGAAAACAAGCAAAAACGGAGGTAAACGCAATGCAAGTAAAGTACAACGTAACAGGCGCAAGGCGCAAGGAACTGGTAAAGGTCATCGCCGACACCACGGGAGCAAAGGCAGAATACAAATTCATGCCGACCTGCAACTACGAGATCGACTACTTCACGGTCACCAAGGACGGGACGCTCCTCTTCGATGACCGCGCCGACAGCGAGGAGGTCGAGCGGGTGCTTGAAGCCATCGCCGCCGCAGGCTTTGAATGTGAGCCGCAGGACGGCGTGGATTCGGAGGTCGAGGAAGAATCCGAAACCGAGGACAGCGCGGCACAGGCCGCCGCAGAGGGGCTTACGGTGGCGGTTCCAAGGGACAGCCTTTCGGACGCAGCCCTTGAGAACCTTCAGCGGATCGTAGATTCCAAGGCGGCACTTATGAAAAAGGCGCTTGGCGCGGACAGCCTTCCGATTGAGGTGACGGACGAGAAGGTATCCTTCCCTTGGTTCACGGAGATGGACGGCGATTCCGCAAAGGCATATATGCACCTTGTTTCCGCACTCTGCGAGATGGCGAGAAACGCCAAGCGCGTGACCGCCACGGAAAAGGAAGTGGACAACGAGAAGTACGCATTCCGCTGTTTCCTCCTGCGGCTGGGCTTCATCGGCGCGGAGTACAAGGTCGAGCGGAAAATCCTGCTGAAGAACCTCACAGGCTCCTCGGCTTTCAAGAATGGAGGTGTCGACCATGAGATTTCCGAATAAAGAAACGGTAGAGCGTATCCGCAGGGAGTACTCTGCGGGCGCACGGGTGGAACTGGTACGGATGGAGGACGTGCAGTCTCCGCCTGTCGGAACGAAAGGCACCGTCCTCGGCGTGGACGATACCGGCTCCCTCCTCATGCGGTGGGACACGGGCAGCGGACTGAACGTGGTTTACGGCGAGGATATCGTAAAGAAGCTCGCAACGGTCACGACCATCTGCTATGGAGAGAAAAAGGTGTGGGATTCCCGCAAGGAAGCCGCCAACTTCTTCCTGCAGGCTATCGCAGGTTCGGAAGGAGCAGAGTGCGAACGCTATACCACGATCTACGCAAAGCTGGTATCGGGATTGGAGGTGTGCAGCGATGACGCAGAAGATTAAGGAACAGATTCTCGCAATCCGCGAGACAGGGCTTACTAATATGTTCGATGTGAACATGGTGCAGCGCCTTGCTTATGAGCGGGACTTCTACGAACTGGTCAATTATCTGGAGGAGCATAGGAAGGAATACGTCCGCTTCATTATGACCGGCGAAGAGGAATAAATTACACAGTTTCCGGGGAGGATATCTGGTACATATATTTCTCGGAATTGACTTGATATTATGTGCTTTTAGAGTGATATATGTACATACCGAAAGGCAAAGAAAACACCGAAAACGGAGGACAAAGACCATGACAATCAACGATGCAATGAGAACCTACAGACTGCCTAATCCTACCACGCCGGAGGATTTGGAGTGCAGATGGAGCAAGCTGCTGATCTTTGGAGACAAGGTGGTCATCGCGGGATACTTCTACAACGGGCAGAACAAGCCCTGCTACTTCGGAGCAACATACGAGTTCCTTGACGATGACCATACCTGCGAAGGAGCCATCGGACTGAGGGCGGCAAGCGAGGTCGAGTTCGAGGATGACGGCCACGCAATCGCCTGGGCGATGCAGCAGTAAAACACAGCGAAACAAATAACCAAGGGGACGGGCCGGAAGGCTCTGTCTCTCGTACAGATACATTTTGGAAGTCGCAGCAATGCGGCTATTTTTTATGCCATTTGGGAGGTGGTGCAATTGCGAAAACTGAAGAAATATAAGCCCACCAGGTTCATGGCGAAAACCTCCCGCTACGATAAGGACGCCGCAGACTACGCAGTGATGTTTATCGAGTCGCTCTGCCATACAAAAGGGACATGGGCGGGTAAGCCCTTTGAACTGATCGACTGGCAGGAGCAGATCATCCGCGACCTGTTCGGCGTCCTAAAGCCCAACGGCTACCGTCAGTTCAACACGGCATACATCGAGATACCGAAGAAACAGGGCAAAAGCGAACTTGCAGCTGCTGTGGCGCTGCTTCTCCTCTGCGGTGACGGTGAGGAACGCGCCGAAGTGTACGGATGCGCCGCAGACCGCAACCAGGCAAAGATCGTGTTCGATGTTGCCGTGGACATGGTGCGTTTCTGCCCGGCTCTCGCCAAGCGCGTGAAGATACTGGAGTCGCAGAAGAAGCTCGTGTATAAGCCGACCAATTCATCCTACCAGGTGCTTTCGGCGGACGTAGCGAACAAGCACGGCTTTAATACGCACGGCGTTATCTTTGATGAGCTGCATACGCAGCCGAACAGAAAGCTGTTTGACGTCATGCTGCAAGGTTCCGGCGATGCGAGAATGCAGCCGCTTTACTTCCTGATCACCACGGCGGGGAACGATACAAATTCCATCTGCTATGAGGTGCATCAGAAGGCCATCGACATTGCGGAGGGACGGAAAGTTGACCCCACCTTCTACTCCGTCATATACGGCGCTGCCGAGGATGAGGACTGGACAGACCCGGAAGTGTGGAAGAAAGCCAATCCATCTCTCGGTATCACGGTGGGCATCGACAAGGTGCAGGCCGCTTGTGAATCGGCACAGCAGAACCCCGGTGAAGAGAACGCCTTCCGGCAGCTAAGGCTCAACCAGTGGGTGAAGCAGTCGGTGCGCTGGATGCCGATGGAGAAATGGGACGCCTGTGCGTTCCCAGTCTCCGAGGACGATCTGGAGGGGCGCATCTGCTACGGCGGGCTGGACTTATCCTCTACTACGGATATCACGGCCTTTGTGCTGGTGTTCCCGCCGCTGGATGAGGAGGACAAATACTATGTCCTGCCATACTTCTGGATACCAGAGGAGACTCTCGACCTCCGAGTCCGGCGTGACCATGTTCCCTATGACCTGTGGGAGCGCCAGGGCGTGCTGATGACCACCGAGGGAAATGTGGTCCATTACGGCTACATTGAAAAATTCATCGAGCAGCTGGGCGAACGGTTCAATATTAGAGAGATCGCCTTTGACCGCTGGGGCGCCGTGCAGATGGTGCAGAACCTGGAGGGCATGGGCTTTACGGTAGTCCCATTCGGTCAGGGCTTTAAAGATATGAGTCCGCCTACCAAAGAACTGATGAAGCTGACGCTGGAGCAGAAACTTGCCCACGGCGGTCATCCGGTGCTGCGGTGGATGATGGACAACATCTTCATCCGCACTGACCCGGCAGGCAACATCAAGGCGGACAAAGAAAAATCTACAGAGAAGATCGACGGGGCTATCGCCACCATCATGGCGCTTGACCGTGCGATCCGCTGTGGGAATGATACCCGCGCTTCGGTTTATGACAGCCGGGGCCTTTTGTTTATCTGAAAGGACGGTGATTCAATATGGGTATCTTTTCAGGGCTTTTCCGTTCCAGGGATAAGCCCCAGAACCGTACCACGGGCAGCGCCTACAGCTTTTTCTTTGGCAGCAGCTCGGCGGGCAAACGGGTCAATGAACGCTCCGCCATGCAGATGACGGCGGTCTATTCCTGCGTCCGTATCCTGGCGGAGGCTGTGGCGGGACTGCCGCTCCACCTTTACCGTTACAAGGAGGACGGCGGCAAGGAGAAGGCCATCGACCATCCGCTGTATCTGCTTTTGCATGATGAGCCGAACCCGGAGATGAGTTCTTTCGTATTCCGGGAGACGCTCATGACCCACCTTCTCCTGTGGGGCAACGCCTACGCCCAGATCATCCGCAACGGCAAGGGCGAGGTCATTGCCCTCTATCCGCTGATGCCGGACAGGATGACGGTGGACCGTGACAGGGACGGCAAGCTCTACTACGAATACACGGTCAGCACCGACGATGCGCCAACGGTCAAAGGCACGGTCGTGCGGCTGAAACCCTCGGATGTGCTGCATATTCCGGGGCTTGGATTTGACGGGCTTGTAGGTTACAGCCCTATCGCTATGGCAAAGAACGCCATCGGCATGGCAATCGCCTGTGAGGAATACGGGGCGAAGTTCTTTGCCAACGGCGCTGCTCCCGGCGGCGTGCTGGAGCATCCGGGAACAATCAAAGACCCAGGCCGTGTCCGGGAAAGCTGGCAGTCCACCTTCGGCGGCAGCGGCAACGCCAACAAGATCGCTGTCTTAGAGGAAGGTATGAAATATACGCCCATTGGCATCTCCCCGGAACAGGCGCAGTTTTTGGAAACGAGAAAGTTCCAGATCAACGAGATCGCCCGTATTTTCCGAGTACCGCCCCATATGGTTGGCGACCTGGAAAAGTCCAGTTTCTCCAACATTGAGCAGCAGTCTCTGGAGTTCGTGAAATACACGCTGGAGCCCTGGCTGGTGCGCTGGGAGCAGTCCATCCAGCGGACGCTCTTTTCCGCAGAGGAAAAGAAACAGTATTTTACCAAGTTCAATGTGGAGGGGCTGCTTCGCGGCGACTACGCCAGCCGCATGAACGGCTATGCTACGGCAAGGCAGAACGGCTGGATGAGCGCTAACGACATCCGGGAACTGGAGAATATGGATCGCATCCCAACCGAGGATGGCGGCGATCTCTACCTTATCAACGGCAATATGCTCCCGCTTGGCAATGCGGGTGCTTTTGCAGATACACAACCGAACGATGACGGAAAGGAGGAAAATCCCGATGAAGAAGTTCTGGAAGTGGAAGAACCAGGCAGCGACGGAGACAGCTCCGGCGGAACGGACGCTGTTCCTGAACGGCACCATCGCCGAGGAAAGCTGGTTTGACGACGACATCACGCCGCAGCTTTTCAAGGAGGAACTGCTGGCAGGCTCCGGCGATATCACCGTCTGGATCAACAGCCCCGGCGGCGACTGCGTGGCGGCAGCACAAATCTACAATATGCTGATGGATTACAGGGGCAACGTCACGGTCAAAATCGATGGCATTGCGGCATCTGCGGCAAGCGTGATTGCGATGGCTGGTACAAAGGTGTTGGTATCGCCGGTGTCCATGATGATGATCCACAATCCCATGACTGTGGCCATGGGCGATACCGCAGAAATGCAGAAGGCCATCGAGATGCTCTCGAGCGTCAAGGATTCCATCATCAACGCTTATGAGATCAAGACCGGTCTCTCCCGCACAAGGCTCTCCCACCTTATGGACGCAGAGACCTGGATGGATGCAAAAAAGGCGGTGGAGCTGGGCTTCGCCGATGATATTCTCAAGCGCTCCGAAGTGCCGGAGGACATGGAGACACCTGCGGTGTCCATGCTGTATTCCAAAGCCGCTGTGGTCAATTCCCTTATGGATAAGATCGCAGCGAAGTGTAAAACCAATCCTAAGAAAACCGAAGACCCCAAACCCCAGGGCCGCTCCGTAGACAGTCTCTATGAGCGGCTTAATTTGATGAAATTTTAAGGAGGATAACGACTATGACTATTCTTGAACTGCGTGAAAAGCGCGCCAAGGCCTGGGAGGCCACCAAGGCATTCCTGGATTCCCACAGAAACGACAAAGGTATGCTGTCCGCCGAGGACGATGCCACCTACTCGCGCATGGAGCAGGAAATCACCGATCTTGGCAAGGAGATCGCCCGTCTGGAGCGCCAGGAGGCGCTGGATGCGGAACTGAACCGCCCGGTGAACAAGCCCCTCACCGGCAAGCCCATGAACGGCAAGGAAACTGCCAAGACCGGCCGCGCTACCGATGAGTACCGCCAGAACTTCTGGAACATGATGCGCTCCAAGACTCCCATGCCCACCGTGATGAACGCTTTGCAGATCGGCACCGATTCCGAGGGCGGGTATCTCGTCCCTGACGAGTACGAGCGTACTCTGGTAGAAGCTCTGGAGGAGGAGAACATCTTCCGTCAGCTGGCGAAGATCATCCAGACCTCCAGCGGCGACCGCAAGATCCCCGTGGTAGCCACCAAGGGCACCGCATCATGGATCGATGAGGAAGGCGCATATCTGGAAAGCGACGACTCCTTCAGTCAGGTATCCATCGGTGCCTATAAGCTGGGTACCATGATCAAGGTGTCCGAGGAGCTTTTGAACGACAGCGTCTTTGATCTGGAGAGCTACATCTCCCGTGAGTTTGCCCGCCGCATCGGCGCTAAGGAGGAGGAAGCGTTCTTTACCGGGGACGGCTCCGGCAAGCCGCTGGGTATCCTTGCCGCCACGGGCGGAGCGGAAACCGGGGTGACTGCGGCATCTGCCACAGCTATCACTGCCGATGAGCTGATCGACCTGTTCTACTCCCTGAAAGCCCCTTACCGCAGAAACGCTGTGTGGGTGCTGAATGATTCCACCATCAAGGCCATCCGCAAACTGAAGGACAACCAGGGGCAGTACCTCTGGCAGCCTTCCCTGACCGCAGGCGCTCCTGACCTGCTGCTTGGAAAGCCTGTACGCACCTCTGCGTATATGCCTGCCATTGCCGCAGACGCCAAGACCATCGCCTTCGGTGATTTTTCCTATTACTGGATCGCTGACCGCCAGGGACGCTCCTTCAAGCGTCTGAACGAGCTGTATGCCGCTACCGGCCAGGTGGGCTTCCTTGCCTCCCAGCGTGTGGACGGCAAGCTGATCCTGCCGGAAGCCATTAAAGTGCTGGCGCAGAAGTCTGCGGCCTAATGAGAGGAGGCGGCGGTGATGGAAGAACTGCTTTCAAAAGTAAAAGCCAATCTCATTCTGGAGCATTCGGCGGATGATGAACTTCTGAAGGGCTACATCACCGCCGCTGTTTCCTATGCGGAAAGCTACCAGCATATCCCGGCGGGCCACTATACTGACAACGCAATGCCGGCCACTACCGAACAGGCGGTGATCATGCTGGCATCGCATTTCTATGAATCCAGGGACGGCTCCACAGGCGGCTTCTTCGCAGACAACACCAATGCGGCGCAGCAGGTGTGGAACACGGTCAACCTTCTCTTACGGCTTGACCGGGATTGGAAGGTGTGAGTATGAGCTTTGGCAAGATGAACACCTTCATTTCCATCATAGAGAAACAGTTTACACAAGATGAGGACGGCTTCAAGACGGAAACGGATGTGACGGTAGCTGAGGTGCGAGCATACCGGGAAGGTCGGCATGGCAGTGAGAAATGGGCGAACATGGCGTCCTTCTCCACTGTCACCGACCTTTTTCGGTTCCGAGTGATCCCAGATGTGGAAATCACCACAGATATGCGTATTCTCTGTGACGGGCATACCTTCGAGATCACTTCTGTGGAGGATGTCAAAGGCAGAGGGATGTATCTGGAGGTGCTGGGGACGGAGGTGAAAGCGGGTGGCTAAGGTTCAAATGAAAATGCCGGAGGATTTTCTGATGAAGGTATCCCGGCTGGCGGATAAGACGGATGAGATCATCCCGAAAGTGCTGGAGGCGGGTGCAGAGGTCGTGGAGGACAAGGTGCGCTCCAACCTGCAGTCTGTCATTGGCAGCGGGACAAAGTATGACTCCAGAAGCACCGGGGAGCTTTTACGCTCCCTTGGCACTTCTCCCGCACTGCAGGACAGGAACGGGGATTTTGACTTAAAGGTGGGCTTTTCCGAGCCTCGTTCGGACGGTAGCAGCAACGCCAAGATCGCCACCATCCTGGAATACGGCAAAAGCGGCCAGCCTGCTAAGCCGTTTCTGAAGCCCGCCCGATCAGCATCCAAAAACGCCTGTATCAGCGCCATGAAGGCAAAGCTGGACGAGGAGGTGGAGAACATTTGAGTTTATTATTGGAACTGAAAACTGTGATAGAGGCGGTTGGTCTGCCTGTTGAAACAGGCGTGTTCTCCGATGAACCGCCGGACGAATATGTGGTAGTCACGCCGCTTGCGGATACCTACGAGCTTCATGCGGATAACCTGCCAGAATACGAGATCCAGGAGGCACGGCTCTCCCTGTTCTCCAGGGGCAACTATCTGAAGCGGAAAAAGCAGCTTTCCAAAGCCTTGCTTTCCGCTGATTTTACCATTACGGACAGACGGTATATCGGGCATGAGGACGATACCGGCTACCACCACTACGCCATTGACGTGGCGAAAACCTATGAAACGGAGGAATGAGATATGGCTACCATTGGCCTTGATAAACTTTTCTATTCAAAAATCACGGAAGATGAGGATGGCAACGAAACCTATGCCACTCCAGCATCCCTTGCGAAAGCCATGACAGCAGAGCTTTCCGTGGAGCTTGCGGAGGCGACGCTGTATGCGGACGATGGCGCTGCGGAGGTGGTGAAGGAGTTCCAGAGCGGTACCCTCACCCTTGGCGTGGACGATATCGGTGCGGCCGCTGCGTCTGACCTGACAGGAGCGGTGATCGACCAGAACGGCGTTATCATCTCCGCCAGTGAGGACGGCGGCGCACCTGTCGCCATCGGCTTTCGTGCAAAGAAAGCAAACGGCAAGTACCGCTACTTCTGGCTGTACAAGGTGAAGTTCGGCATTCCTGCCACCAACCTGACCACCAAGGGCGAGAGCATTGAGTTCTCCACTCCCACCATCGAGGGGACGGTCATGCGCCGCAATAAGGTGGACGGTCAGGGCAAGCACCCCTGGAAGGCCGAGGTCACCGAGGGGGACGCAGGTGTGTCCGCATCGACTATCACCAACTGGTACCAGGAAGTCTACGAACCGTCCTATGCGGAAGCCGCTGCGGCTTCTCTGGACGGCGAAGGTTAAGGAGGATTTGAGTCATGGATGAAAGAACAGCGATAGTCACCATCGGCGGTGTGGAATATGAGATGCTTCTGACTACACGCGCCACCAAGCAGATCGCAGGACGCTACGGCGGCTTGGAGAACCTGGGCGAGAAGCTGATGAAAGCGGAGAATTTTGAAATGGCGCTGGACGAGATCGTCTGGCTTATTACGCTCCTTTGCAACCAGCCCATCCTCGTCCATAATCTGAAGCACCCGGAGGACAAAAAGCCTGAGCTGACTGCCGAGGAGGTGGAGCTTCTCACCTCCCCGATGGAACTGACGGATTACAAGGATGCCATCATGGAGGCGATGTACCGGGGTACCAAGCGGAACGTGGAAAGTGAGCCGGAGGGAAAAAACACGGCGGCCGGGTAAGCGATGAAGAATTGTTTACCCGGCTTTTGTATTACGGCATGGCCCATCTGAATCTGTCACAGGATGAGGTGTGGCTCATGCCGTTTGGCTTGCTTATGGACCTCTGGGAATGCCATAAGCAGTTTATGGGGATCGCAAAGCCGAAGCAGGTGCTGACCATTGACGATGTGATTCCCTATGGAATCTAACGCAGGAAGGAGGTGCAGACCGTGGCGGATAATTTCGGTCTGAAGATTGGCATTGAGGGCGAGAAGGAATTTAAAAAGGCCTTGTCCGAGATCAACCAGTCCTTCAAGGTGCTGGGTTCCGAGATGAAGCTGGTTTCCTCGCAGTTTGACAAAAACGATAAGTCCGTTCAGGCACTTTCCGCAAGGAACACTGTGCTAAATAAGGAAATCGAGGCACAGAAAAACAAGGTGGAAACCCTGCGGGCCGCCCTCCGGAACGCCGCAGATTCCTTTGGGGAGAACGACCGCCGCACGCAGAACTGGCAGATCCAGCTCAATAACGCAGAAGCCGCCTTAAACAGCATGGAGCGGGAGCTTTCCGATAATGAGCGGGCCATAGAAGCCCTTTCCCGGGAGGAAACAGACGCAGCGGACGCTACGGAACGTCTCTCCCAGGAGATCGCCCGGCAGGAGGATGCGCTTGCAGGGATGAAGCGCGCCTATTCCAATGCCGTACTGCAGTACGGCAAAGGCTCCAGCGAGGCAAGGGAGCTGGAAGGACGCATCTCCCAGCTTTCCGGGGAACTTAAGGAAAACCGGGAGCGGATGAAGGACGCCGGGGATGTGGCGGAGGACTTGGGCGAATCGCTGGAGGATGCCTCCGAAGGAGCTGACAAATTAGGTTCCGGTCTCTCGGTAGCCACGGTGGCGATGGGCAACCTCATCGCCTCCGGCATCCAGGCGGCATTAAACGGCATCAAGGAGCTTGGCAGCACCATCTGGAACCTGGACGAAGCCACGGAGGAATACCGGGTAGCCCAGGGCAAGCTGACCACCGCCTTTGAAGCGGCCGGCTACAGCGGCGAGGCGGCGCAGAAATCTTACACTGAGTTTTACAAGATCCTGGGTGATACGGACACGGCAACGGAAGCGTCACAGCTGTTGGCGCAGCTTGCCCAAAACGAGCAGGACATCACCAAGTGGACGAACATTGCCGCAGGCGTTTATGGCACCTTCGGTGACGCCCTTCCCATCGAGGGCATGATCGAGTCGGCAAACGAGACTGCCAAGGTGGGACAGGTCACGGGCTCCCTGGCGGATGCCTTAAACTGGGTAGGCATCAGCGAGGACGAATTTAACGAGAAGCTGGCGGCCTGCTCCAGTGAAAGTGAACGCAACCGTCTCATCATGGAGACCCTCTCAGGGGCGTATGACGAGGCAAGCGGCGCATTTTACCGCAACAATGAGGCGCTGGTGGCATCCAGGGAAGGACAGGCGCAGCTGGATGAGACCCTTGCGGGGCTTGGGGAGACCATCTCCAATGTGAAGAACAGCCTGCGGGCGGAGTTCCTTCCCGCCATTTCCGAGGTCATCTCTGCCTTTACCGATATGATAAACGGCGTGGACGGAGCAGATGAAGCCTTTGCGGGAGCCATCACGGGGCTTGTGAATACGGCGGTTTCCATGCTGCCGCAGTTTGTGGACACCGGGATGCAGATATTGACCTCGCTTCTTTCTGGCATCATCCAGAGCCTTTCTGCTGTGGTGGAGGGCGCGGCGCAGATCATTGTTACTCTTGCACAGGGAATTGCAGAAGCTGTCCCTACCCTGATTCCGCAGATCGTCCTTGTGGTGACGCAGATCGTGCAGACTCTGATTGAAAATTTACCCATGATCCTGGACGCTGCCCTGCAGCTGATTTTGGGACTGGCACAGGGGCTTTTAGACGCTATCCCTGTTCTGATTGCGGCTTTGCCCGCCATCATCACGGCGCTTGTGGAATTTATCGTCGGGGCTATCCCCCAGATCATCGACGCCGGGATACAGCTGCTGACCTCCCTGATTTCCGCACTGCCGGAGATCATCACGGCCATTGTGGCGGCAATCCCACAGATCATCGACGGGCTGGTGACGGCGATCCTTGGCAGCATCCCGCAGATTATTGATGCCGGAGTAAACCTGCTGATCTCCTTGATTCAGAACCTGCCCACCATCATTACCACCATTGTGGGAGCGATCCCACAGATCATTACAAGCATCATAAACGCCCTTGTCGGGAACATCGATAAGATCATCCTGGCCGGCGTACAGCTTTTTGTGGCCCTGATCACCAACCTTCCGAAAATCATTGTGGAGATCGTAAAGGCGGTGCCGCAGATCATCTCCGCCATCGTGAAGGGCTTTGCAAGCGGTGTGTCCCAGATGGCAAATATCGGCCTGAACCTCATCAAGGGCATCTGGAACGGCATCGGGAATGCGGCAAGCTGGCTGTGGAACAAGGTCAGCGGCTTCTGCTCGAACCTGCTTAGTAAAATCAAGGGCTTCTTCGGCATTTCCTCCCCGTCCAGAGAGATGGCGTGGGTGGGCGATATGCTGACCCAGGGACTTGCCGGCGGCATCGAGGACGGCGCAGGCGCGGCTATCAGCGCCGCAGAGGACTTAAACAACGGCATCCTTGGCGTGATGGACGGGCTGGCAGCGGATATGCAGAATGCAGTTCCTTCAAACTTTGCCTTTGACGCAAGCGGAACGGTCGGCTCTGTTTCCGGCAGCATGGGAGGCGTGGGTAGTTCCTCCTTCGGAACGCTCATCACCATCCAGCAGATGATTGTCCGCAGCGAGGACGATATCCGCAGGATCTCCCAGGAGCTTTACAACCTGATCCAGACCGGTTCCCGCGCCCAGGGAAGATTTAGTACAGCTTAAGGGAGGGATATGCTTTGGGCTTTTCATACAACGACATTACTTCAAAAAGCATGGGGCTGAAAGCAAGGCTGACCTCCTGGCAGGTCAGCGGGCGGCTCCGCAACTTTACCACGACCGTTCCCGGAAAGTATGGCGTTACCGACTTCGGAGCGGACTTTGACTACCGGGAAATCGTGGTATCCTGCAGCATCTTCCCAAGGCACAGCTTTCCCGCCCTGGTTTCCACGCTGGATGATATTGCGGCGTGGCTTGACCCGGTGGGCGGTTTAAAGCAGCTGATTCTGGATGATGTGCCGGACCGGTATTTTATGGCGAGGCTGAATGCTGCGGTGGAGTGCGAACGGCTCCTGCGCTCCTCCGGCAGCTTTGAGCTGACCTTTTTCTGCCCTGACCCCTTCGGCTACGCCATTGAGGATGAAACCTTCTCTATCACGGCGGAAGGTAGCCACACCATAACCCGGCATACCGGGAACATGGAGTCGAATCCCATCTACCGCATTGAGGGAGAAATTACCTCCGGTGTTGGAAACTATATCAGCATTACGACCAACGGGCAGGAATTAAAGATCGTTAATGCCACCCTTGGGGCGGGCGAAACGCTGGTGGTGGATACCGACCGCATGACCGCCTATGTAGAGGATGAAAACGGCGTCACGGTGCGAAACGGGCTGCCGTATCTGGAAGAACTGAATTTTCCCACGCTTTCTGTGGGCGACAATACTGTCTCCGTGGCAGTGTCAAACGCTGTGTTTACGGGGCTTGAAATACAGGCAAGGAGCAGATGGAGGTGAGCGGCGATGGCGCTAAAGACAATACTGAATCAACAGACAGACTTCACAGGCGAGTTCCCAGTCGAGTGGGCAAAGGACGGCCTGTGGCGGATGAATGAATCTGCTCCCGATGAAAACAACAATCTTCTGGATTCCTCCGGTGCGGGAAGACCTGCTTTTATTAACAACTGGAGCGGCACCACCGCATCTATGCGAAGCGGGCAGAAAGGCAATTACTTTCGTTTTAACATCAATAATCCTGCCACAGAGCAGACCTATCTGAAGGTCGCCAATGACGGCAGCATTTTCGCAGAGCTTGGAGGGCGTATCCTCTGCGGCGGCTGGATGAACCCCACCACCTATTCTGTGGGAAACACCTACTGTCCGATCTTCAACACAAGATACGGTCCCGGTCAGCCGATCTTTTACCTCTCCCTTTTCCGAGGCAGGCCGAGGGTCATGCTCTATGACGATACCGGCTCCCTGATTCTGGATGAAACGGTCGCGCCGCCTTTTTCCCTGGTAAACGGCGGCTGGTACTTTATCGCCTGCCTGATCGAGCCGGATAACAAGACGGCACAGTATGTGGTGGGCGACCGTGAAAGCGGCACTGTGTGGCCATCGGAGTTTTTCACCTTTACCGGGGAACTGAACCGCTCCTGCACAGCGGATCTGATCCTTGGAATGCACGCCGATTCCTACTGGTACGCCGGAGGGCTGGACGACTGGTTTTTAGACTGCGATACCTCACTTACCGCAGAGGACTTGATGGACTATTTCCGCTCCTCCCTGATGGCGAACGCCGGGGACACCTCCGGGAGCGTGGACGGCATTACCGAGCCGGGAGCAGTTACGCTCCGGGCATCTGGTGGTGTGTATCCGTCCGAAGGTGTGCTGACCACAGCGGCGGCGGACTGCAACCTCTCCGGCACGGGACGTGTATCCGTAACCAGCGAATATATTTCCGGCACAACGGCGGTTTCCCTCGTGGAAACGTCAACCAGTGATGGCCTGACCGATTGGAGCGATTGGGCGGCAGTCCCCGCAGACGGGCGGCTGACCTCTCCCAACAGGGCGTATATCCGTTTCCGGGTAACGCTCACGACTTCCGACACTTCCCGGACGCCAAGGCTCATCGATATCCGGCTCTACGACATTCCAAAAGCGCCCTATGAGAAGATCGGCTACGCAAGGCCGGTGGTGCTGGACAGGAACGGAGCATGGGAGGCGGTGCTGGAGAATGCCTACGACATCATTGTCACGGGCGAGATCAACGGCGAGGACACCCTCTCCTTTAAGATCCCTTACCGGGATGGCAAGCGCGGGTATATCGACAGTGAGAAGAAGATCCAGATCGTGGACGACGTGTACAAGGTCAGGACGGTCACCGATACCAGGGATACGGACGGCAGCGCCGTGACCGAGGTGTATGCGGAGGCGGAGTTCTATGACCTGACATTCTCTGTCCGCAAGGAAGAGCGCACCTTTGAAGCGGAATACCCGGAGACCGCGATGGATTACGCTTTAGAGGGCACTGAATGGAGCGTTGGGACGGTGACGGTACGGACAAAGCGCACCTGGACCAGTACGGAAAAGAATGCCCTGTCCATCCTCAGAAATACAGCAGACCTTCACGGCGGCGACCTGGTCTTTGACTGCCCCAACCGTCTGGTGCATCTGCTGACGGTAAACGGCAGGGACAGCGGTGCACTGTTTGCCTACAGGAAGAACATGAAATCCATCCAGCGTGTGGTGGATACCAGGGAGCTTGTGACAAGGCTCTACGCTGTAGGCGCGGAAGGGATGACCTTTGCCGACATCAACGGCGGAAAAGCCTATGTGGAGGATTTCACCTACACAAACGAGGTGCGCATCTCCACCCTGGACTGCTCCTCCTTCACCAATCCCTACCAGATGAAGGAATACGCCGAGATGCGGCTGGCGGATTACGCAAAGCCCACCATCTCCTATGTGCTGAATGCGATGGACTTATCTGTGCTGACAGGCTACGAGCATGAAGCCTGGGAGCTTGGGGATTATGTCCGTGTGGAGGATAAGGAGCTGGGGCTTTCGGTCACCACCCGTATCGTCCGCCGGGAGTATAACCTGCAGGAGCCGTGGAACACGGTGCTGGAGCTTTCCACTACGCTCAAAAACCTGGGCAGCTCCGCCAGCCAATGGGACAATGCGGCGGATTCCCTGGAGGGCACCAGCATGGTGTCCAATAACGATATCCGGGAAATGGTCCCGTTTAATCTGCTGCGAAACTCCCGCGCCGATGATGGGCTGGCCTATTGGGTCAGCTCCGGCTTTGAAGCGGACGGCGAAAACGGCGCATCCGGCACGGCTTCCTTCAAGGCGGAGGGCGTGGCAGGCATGACCAAAAGCCTCTCCCAGACGGTCTATCCCGCCAACCGCTCCAGTTACACCCTGTCGGCACAGATCGGCTCGGAAAATCTGGAGAAGCTGAGCGATGACGCCCAGGTGGGCATTGAAGTGGTCATTGAATATGAGGACGGCAGTACGGAATCAAGATTCATTGACCTGTACTGATGGAGGGAGGACAAAATGGCATATTTATCATCCACCTCCGCCAAAATCACGCCGGAGAATTACTCCGCCAGGGTCAAATCCATCACGGTGCGGGTGTGCATCACCAACTGCACCGGGATTCTTTATATCACGGACATCCTCCTGCAGGCAGGGGCGGTGGCCACGGGATGGGTAGGCCATCCCTGTGAGATGAAGTGGACGCTGGATGGGTAAGGTCGCTTTTATCCGGCTGGCGGAGGTCATTAACCGGAAACAGGATATGCGTGTCGTAAGCGTCACCGTGAAGCCTACCATCACGGACTGCTCCGGCACGATTTATTTTACTGACCTGCAATTGCAGGAAGGCGCTGCCCTGACGGGATACACGCCCCACACCGAGGTGTTTCTCCAAAAGTTCCGGGAGAACGGCGAGGTCAAGGCTCCTATCTGGTTCAACGGCGTGGTGCGGGGCGAGGAAACGGTCATCCTCTTTAACCTTGGGCAGACCTCTGCGGGGCTGGATGTGCATCTCTACCCCAAGTCGGATATGGAGGGCGGCTCGGTCAAACTGGCCCAGGGTGTGGGCGGCCAGAAGGTTTCATTTCCGGGTGCGCTCTCTGCGGAAGATGACCTTGCTCTCCTGGCATCCACACGGGAATGCACCAGAAACGGCAGCCCGGAGAAAAAAGAGGGCTTTTACCAGTACAGCGCCGCCTGGGATTCCAAGCACAGGGTGACGCTTGCGGAGGGAAAAACAGCACGGGTGTTGTTTGAGATGCAGGAAATGCAGGATGGAGGTGCGCTGCTCTGATGGACACATTAAAAGGCAAACAGATCATGGTATGGACGTTCATGGGCAACGCCAGAATGTACGAAGCCCTGCGGGACTACGGCGACCGCATCAGCCAGATCGGGCTGTTCTCATTTAAGGTTCGTGCGACCGGAGAGATCTATGAAAGCGGCGTGGCGATCTCGGATATGCTCACCTACATTAATAGGTGGCCCCATATCAAGTGGCTTTTGACCGTGGCAAACGATGGAGCGAACAGCATCTTCCGCGCCCTGCGGGACAACACAAACGGGGCGCAGGAGATGTTCCTCTCGGAGATCATCCGCATCATGGAGAAGTATCCCTGGTGTGACGGCATCGACATCGACCTGGAACGCGGGGACGGCTATTCCACCCATGCCGCGTCAACTGCCATGTTCCAGAACATCTACAATACGGTAAAGAATTACGATGCCACGAAGCACATGAACATCTGCCTGCCGGGAATGACCTCGGTAAACGGCTCGGTGGGCGGCGAAAACTGGTGTGTTTACGGCGACTTAGACGCTTACTGCGATACCGCATCCATCATGTCCTACGGCATGGCATGGGCAGGCTCCGCACCGGGGCCGGTTTCCCCAAGAAGCTGGCTGGAGGGAATTTACGATTACGCCACGAGGGTCATGGACCCGGATAAGATATTCCTCGGTATGCCCGCCTACGGCTGGAACTGGCAGATTTACGATACGCCGGAGAACCTTGGCAGAACCTACCGGGGAACGTCCAACACCTACTATGCAGCCAAGCTGTGGATGACGGGAGGCTACAATTTCACGGACGATGCGCCGCCGCAGCCCTTTCTCCCCATCGTGGCCTATTGGGACGATTACGATAAGGTGCCCTATGCCTTTCCCCATGTCTACGACTACATGGAAGGGGCGGACGCTGTTTCCAGTGAATATCCCCAGCTTGTGGGGACATACAACCGCAGGCGATATCTGACTGCCTACGGCAAAGAGCAGAAGACAGAGTTCGGAACGATATATATTGACCATGATGGAGGTAATTATTCCTCTGCATCCGGCATCGTCTCCATTGAAAACGGCATCGCCACCCTGGGCGATAACGGTTCGGTGACCTACAGCTTTACGGTGGAGTCGGCGGGAACCTACGATGTGGCGGTGCGGCTCTGCTATCCCTTCTGGGACAAAAACGGCATTTATGTGTCGCTGGACGGCAGCACAAAATATTTCACGGAAAGCCGCCTGTGGTGGCCGTACTGGCGGAGTACCTTCTGGACTTCCCTTGTCAGCGGCGTGTCCCTCTCCGCCGGGACGCATACTATTACGATCTCGGTGGATGTCAAAGGCGTGCAGTTTTACGGTTTCCGTGTCTGCTCCGGTTTCTCTGAGGAACCCTCTTCCGGAGAAGCGACCTTTGCCCTTGCTCCCAGGAGCTTTAAGGATGTGGACGGCAACATGGCGGTTCCCGATAAGGGCTTCAAGCTGACATTGGAGATGCTCCGCAGAAAGCCTGACTCCGCACTCGTCTGGTACGAGGATTTCCGGGATTACGGCGTGCTGGAGACAGACTACTGGACGGTGCGCTCCGGCTCATGGAAGGTATGGCGTTCCGATGAATACTCGATGGAGCGTGTCTACTCCCAGCTTGAAGGCAAGGGAGAGCTTGCCTGGAACTATGACGGCTTCTCGGAGCTGCATCTTCGGGCAAGGCTGGCGTTCCCGTCCGGCGGCAGCGGCAAGGCCGGTGTATTCTGCGGCAGCCTGTTCTGCTGTTTGAACTACGATACCCAGGCGGTGGAGCTATATAGTGGCTCTGCGCTCCTTGGCAGCTACAACCAGGAGATCGCAAGAACCGCATCGGCGGATCTGCGGGACAATCCTACCATGTACACGGTGGAGATGCGCGTCCGTGGGAACCAGGTGCGGGTATATTCCGGCTCCTCCTACACCCTGCGCTTCACGGCGGCAGCCAGCGGCTTTTCCGGGGGCTACGCCGGGTACCGCTCGGACAACACCACGGTCTGTGAGCTGCTGCGTCTGGGGGACGCCTGGACCTATGAGCCGTATGAGCGGTTTGATGTGGAGATGCCGGACGGCAGCTTTAAAAGCTACGGAAGGATCAGCCGTTCCAACTGCACCTGGGATGAGGAGTTTCAGGTGTTCACGCTGACCTCCGATGTGGAGGAAACCTCCACCCGGAGCGAGGACATTTCGCTGGACTACGACTTTTTCCACTCTGACCTTCTGGAGATTTTCTGCGGTGGGAATTACACGGCGAGGATCATTCCAAAGGACATCAACATCTGGATATCCCGGCTGTTCCTCGGCGATGCAGACGGATTCTCCATCCTCTACTACCAGGATGTGGACTCCCTTGTCTATTGGGCGAACCAGGCGGCGTACCGCTGGAAGCTCCGGGGGATGTGTATGTGGTCCCTGGGTCAGGAGGATATGCGCTTATGGGAATGGCTGCCGAAGCAGATTTAACATTTTTATCTTTTGGGAATCAGCGACTGCTCTTCGGAGCGGCCGCTTTTTTCATACACAAAACCAAGAGAAACGGAGGTAACAACATGAAGGAATTTTGGAATGTGATCCAGATGGTGTTCACCGCTGTGGGAGGGTGGCTTGGCTACTTCCTTGGCGGCAATGATGGATTGCTCATTGCCCTGGTGGTATTTGCAGTAGCGGACTACATCACGGGCGTGATGTGCGCCGTATCGGACAGGAAACTCAACAGCCAGGTGGGATTCAAGGGTATTTGTCGGAAGGTGCTGATCTTCCTGCTGGTAGGGATCGCCCACATCCTGGACGTGCAGGTCATTGGGACGGGTTCTGTACTTCGCACAGCAGTGATCTTCTTCTATCTCTCCAATGAGGGTGTCAGCATTTTGGAAAATGCAGGCCATCTGGGATTGCCTATCCCGGAAAAGCTGAAGGCGGTATTGGAGCAGCTCCATGACAGAGCGGAAAACGAAAAGGAGGACGAATAAAATGGCTTATACGAACAGTTCACTGGTATCTTACACGAAGCTCAGCCCCAATCACTCCGGGCAGAGAACGCACTCCATCGACCGTATCACGCCCCACTGTGTGGTGGGGCAATGCTCGGTGGAGACACTGGGGAATATCTTCCTGCCCACATCCAGACAGGCAAGCTGCAACTACGGCATCGGCGTGGACGGCCGTGTGGGTATGTATGTGGAGGAGAAAAACCGCTCCTGGTGTTCTTCTTCCAGTTCCAACGATCAGCGGGCCGTCACCATCGAGTGTGCGTCCGATACCACAGAGCCGTATGCCTTTAAGGATGTGGTCTACCAGAAGCTGATCACTCTTTGCGTGGATATCTGCAAGAGAAACGGCAAGAAGAAGCTCCTGTGGTTTGGCGATAAGGACAAGACGCTCTCATATGAGCCGAAGTCCGATGAAATGGTGCTGACGGTGCATCGCTGGTTTGCCAACACGTCCTGTCCCGGAAACTGGATGTATGCCAGGATGGGCGATCTGGCAGAAAAGGTCACGGCAGCTCTCGGTGGTGGTGCCAGTGGTACCGATGGTTCCGGGTCTGCACAGGGAACACAGGCCTCTGCTTTTTCCGGGCTTTCCGAGGCGGATGTTGTAAAGAGTGTAGGGGCATTGTTTACGGCGGATCAGAAGAAAACGGGCATCCTCGCATCGGTTTCGATGGCGCAGTTCATACTCGAATCCGGCTACGGCAAGAGTGAACTGGCGCAGAACGCCAATAACGTGTTCGGCATGAAATGCTCCCTCTCCGGCAATACCTGGAGCGGCTCGACCTGGGACGGCAAAAGTAAGTACACCAAGCAGACGAAGGAGCAGAACGCTGACGGCAGCTATGAAACTATTACGGCTGATTTCCGTAAATATCCGTGCGTGGAGGACTCCATCACCGACCACAGTGCATATCTCCTTGGGGCGAAGAACGGAAACAAACTCCGTTATGACGGCCTGAAGGGCTGCACCGACTACAAGAAAGCTGTGCAGATCATCAAGGACGGCGGTTATGCCACGAGCCTGACCTATGTGGAAAACCTCTGCTCCATCATCGAGCGGTGGAGCCTTACGCAGTACGATGTGAAAGAGTCCGGGACGGCAATCGCCTGGTACCGTGTTCGTAAAACCTGGGCGGACTCCAAGTCTCAGAAAGGCGCATATAAGATTTTGGATAACGCCAAGAAATGCGCTGACGCCAATCCGGGATACAGTGTGTTTGATGTAAATGGTGTAAACATCTACACATCGAAAACAACAACTGTCGAAGTTCCGTTCCTTGTAAAAGTCAGCATTTCTAATCTGAACATCCGTAAAGGCCCTGGGACTGACTATGACAGGACTGGCAAGTTTACCAGCATCGGTGTGTTCACCATTGTTGAGGTGAAGTCCGGCAAAGGCGCCACGGCGGGCTGGGGACGGCTCAAATCCGGTGCGGGCTGGATAAGCCTTGATTACACAACAAAGATTTAGTCGGAACACGAGAACACATAGGAACAGCAAATTCCTATCTCTCCGTATATAATACACATTTTTATATACTCCATTTTCGTTTGCAAAATTTATGATGTAATAGGATTTCTCGTGTTCCTCGTGTTCCGACCGTTGACAATAAAGGATTTTTCAGAACAGGTATGGCCTGTGGGTTTCTCTTTGGAGAGCCTGCAGGCCGCTTTTTTTATGCCGTAACGGTGGGGGTTGAATTTCTCGGTAGTGAGTGAGGGAGATACCACAAGACCTATCCCTCGGAAGGAGCCGAGAGAATATGACCGATAATCAAAAAGCACAAATCATAAAACTCCGTGCGGCTGGAAACGGCTATGGCAAGATTGCCCAGACGATTGGCATTTCGGTAAACACAGTAAAGTCTTTCTGCCGCAGGAACGATATCAACGGGGACATGGCAGCCGTGCCTTCCGTTATCCTCACCGGGGAAACAACAGCCTGCGAGAATTGCGGTCGGGAAATTCAGCAGATCGCCAAGCGGAAGAAAAAACGCTTCTGCTGCGACAAGTGCAGGAACGAATGGTGGAACAGCCATCTCGACCAGGTGAAGCGTAAAGCGGTCTACGATTTTAGATGCCCACGCTGCGGTAAGGAGTTTCACATCTACGGAGACAAGCGCAGGAAGTATTGCAGCCATGAGTGCTACATCGCCGACCGTTTCAAAGGTGGTGACGGCGATGAGTAAAGAAGAATTCCGCAACGAAAAACTCTATCAGACAACCATGTACCTTGCCAGAAAGATGCTCGAAGAGGGCGTTATTTCCGAGGAGGAGTATCGTCAGATTGATACAATTTTCCTTGAGAAATATAAGCCTGTTTTCGGCACATTATTCTCGGATATATCGTTGACTTCCGGCTCGTAAAGAGTGATATATAGTGTCGGAAAGGAGTGATTTCATGGCAAAAATCACAAGGGTCGAACAGGCAGTGCCGACCATAAAAACGAAGAAGAAAGTTGCTGCCTATGCCCGTATCTCAATGGAATCGGAACGCATGAACCATTCCCTCTCCGCACAGATCAGCTACTACAGTTCCCTGATACAAAAGAATCCTGACTGGCAGTACGCAGGCGTGTTCGCAGACGATGGAATAAGCGGCACCGGGATTGCCAAGCGCGATGAGTTTAAGCGTATGATCGAAGCTGCCGACAATGGTGAGATTGACATCATTCTTACGAAGTCAATCCAACGTTTCGCCAGGAACACGGTGGACTTGCTGCAAACGGTACGGCATTTGAAGGACATCGGCGTGGAAGTACGGTTCGAGAAAGAACACATCAATTCCATGAGCGGTGACGGCGAGTTGATGCTGACCATCCTTGCGTCCTTTGCACAGGAAGAGAGCCGCAGTCTTTCAGAAAACTGCAAATGGGGTATCAGGAAACGGTTCGAGAAAGGCATACCGAATGGACACTTCCGGGTGTACGGGTACCGCTGGGAGGGAGATGACCTTGTCATCGTGCCGGAGGAAGCGGAGATTGTGAAACGCATCTTCCAGAATTTCCTGGACGGTAAGTCGAGACTGGAGACGGAGCGGGAGTTCGCCGCCGAGGGCATCACAACAAGAGAAGGATGCCGTTGGGTGGATTCCAACATCAAGGTGGTTCTCACAAACGTGACCTACACGGGAAACCTTCTCCTGCAGAAAGAGTTCATTTCCGATCCCATTTCAAAGCAGCGGAAAAAGAACAAGGGACAGCTACCGCAGTACTATGTGGAGGACACACATCCCGCCATCATCGACAAAGCGACCTTCGATTATGTGCAGGAGGAGATCGCACGGCGTAAGGAACTGGGACCGAGGGCGAACAAGAGCCTGAACCTTACCTGCTTTTCGGGAATGCTGAAATGCCCGCACTGCGGTCAAAGCTATATGCACAACAAGCGTACTGACCGGGGCTTCATGGAGTTTTGGGTCTGCGGTTCGAGGAAGAAAAAAGGCGGTCGGTGTCCCGTCGGCGGCAGCATAAACCACGAGAACCTCAAGAAAGCCTGCGCCGCCGTCCTCGGCCTGGATGAGTTCGATGAGGATGCGTTCCATGATAGAGTGGATTTCATCAACGTGCCGGAACGCGGGATGCTTGAGTTCCATCTGAAGAACGGCGAGGTCATTACAAAGGACTGCCCGAACACAGGACACAAGGACTGCTGGACTGCGGAGTACAGAGCGAAAACATCAGAGAAACGCAGGAAAAGACCGAACTGCAAAGGCTCCTCCGTCATGACGGGCAAGATAAAGTGCGTGGGGTGCGGGTGCAATTTCCGCAGAGCCACGCAGCCGTCTTCTACATCGGAAAGCGGCAAAGCCTACTACTGGCGGTGCGCTGAGCGGGACGGATGCGAAACGGTCGGTCTGCGAGAGGATGTGTTGAAACCATTCATAGCGGAGACGCTCGGCATTGCTGAATATGACGATGGTGAGTTTGAAAAGCGGATAGACCACATTGATGTGCTTTCCGCTACGGAGATGGTTTTCCATTTCAAGGACGGCAGGACGGTCAGCCGCACATGGGAGCAGCCGAAACGGGTCGGCAGACCGTGGACGGATGAGCAGAGAGCCAAGTTTAAGGAATCCATCAAGGGTAGGTATACGCCGGAGGTACGGCAGCAGATGAGCGAACACATGAAACAATTACGGAAGGAGCGTGGTAAAGCATGGCGCAAAGAAAAGTAACGGCAATTCCGGCTACCATCAGCCGGTACACGGCCACGCCGATCAACAGTACGAAGAAGCGCCGTGTTGCCGGATATGCCCGCGTTTCGACCGACCACGAAGACCAGACCACGAGCTACGAGGCGCAGGTCGATTACTACACCAATTACATCAAGAGCCGGGACGATTGGGAGTTCGTTGCCATATACACGGACGAAGGAATCTCAGCAACGAATACAAAAAAGCGCGAAGGCTTCAAGGCGATGATCGCAGACGCCCTTGCCGGAAAAATAGACCTTATCGTGACCAAGAGCGTGAGCCGTTTCGCAAGGAACACAGTGGACAGCCTTACCACGGTGCGGAAGCTGAAGGACGAGGGCATCGAGATTTATTTCGAGAAAGAAAATATATGGACGCTGGATTCTAAGGGCGAGCTGCTCATCACCATCATGTCGAGCCTTGCGCAGGAAGAAAGCCGCTCCATTTCCGAAAATGTCACCTGGGGACAGCGCAAGCGCATGGCGGACGGCAAGGTTAGCTTTGCCTACAGTCGCTTCCTTGGACTGGACAAGGATAAAGAGACGGGCAAGATCGTGGTTAATCCCGAACAGGCAGAAACAGTGCGGCTCATTTTCCACTTGTTCCTTGAGGGCATGACGCCGCATTCCATCGCCGCAGAATTAACGAGCCGGGGCATCAAGACGCCTGCGGGCAAGGATGTGTGGAACCAACAGACGGTGCGCCGGATGCTCTCAAACGAGAAGTATAAAGGCGATGCCCTTTTGCAGAAGGAGTTCACGGTGGACTTCCTGCAGAAAAAGATGAAGAAGAACGAGGGCGAAGTCCCGCAATATTATGTGGAGGGCAACCACGAGGCAATCATCAGCCCAGCGGTGTTCGACCTGGTGCAGGCGGAGTTTGCAAAGCGCACCAAGGGCGGCACACGCTACAGTGGCGTGAGCATCTTCTCCAACAAGATAAAGTGCGCCGATTGTGGTGGCTGGTACGGCTCGAAGGTCTGGCATTCCACAGACCGCTATCGCAGGGTCATTTACCGTTGCAACCGCAAGTATAGTGGAGAAGATAAGTGCCAAACTCCCCATGTCACGGAGGACGAGGTCAAGGCGGCATTCGTATCGGCGTACAACCAGCTCGTGACCGAGAAGAAGGAAATCATCGCCAATGCGGAGATCATCCGCAAAACGCTCTGCGTCACAGATGCCCTGCAGGAAGAAAAGGGCAAGCTGGAGGAAGAGATGGCGGTGCTTGTGGAAATGACACAGAACATCGTGGCGGAGAATGCCCGTGTCGCGCAGGACCAGGACGAGTACCAGAAACGCTACGATGGGCTTGTGCAACGGTACGATACGGCGAAGGCACGATACGATGAGGTGGTGGCCGCCATCTCTGCAAAGGAAGCGCAGAGCGAACGGCTGGCGGACTTCATCAAGGTACTGAAAGCACAGGACGGCACCATCAGCGAGTTTGACGGCAGCCTTTGGGGTAGCATGGTCGAGTTCATCACGGTCGGCAGGGACAAAGAGATCACGGTCACATTCCGGGACGGCTCGGAGATACTGGCATAATAGATACACTGATAGAATTGACACTCGGCTGCGGTCGGGTGTCTTTTTTTGTTAAGGGGTAGAAATGTTCATAAATATGTGGTATAATAAATAACACTTTGAGTGCAATAAACCAACAAAATTATCGTTAGAAACAACAGAGGGATTGAAATATGGTCAAGAACAATTTTGAAGTCGATGTCAAAGTAAAGTGCATCGAAGCTGATATGACACAGGCGAAACTCGGAGAGGAAGTCGGTACAACGGGTCAGTATGTGAATCGGCTCATCAAGAAAGGCGATTCCATCGTGAATAAAACCTTTGTTCAGATGCTCGAAGTTCTGGGCTATGATATTCAGCTTACCTATGTAAAGCGCGAGGAGGAGTAAGACAATGGTGAACTTGAGCAGACTTGAAGAAATAAAAGATCTGCGGACGGTGTGGCCGCATGAAGCCTTGGACTTTACTCCGTGGCTTTCACAGGACGATAACATCGCTCTCCTTGCAGATGCAGTGGGGCTTGATATTACCGTTGATGAGACAGAGTCTTCCGTGGGAGATTTCAATGTCGATATCTTTGCGTCTGAGACAGGGACGGATCGGAAAATCATCATAGAGAATCAACTGGAGGATACCAACCACGACCACCTCGGCAAGCTGATAACCTATGCGTCTGGTAAATCTGCGGATGTGATTATATGGGTCGTGAAACACGCTCGTGAGGAACACAAGGCGGCTATCGAATGGCTGAACAACCATACCGATGAGAAAATCGGATTCTTCCTCTGTGAGATAAAACTGTATCGCATCGGTACTTCCGAGCCTGCCGTGAAGTTTGAGGTCATTGAAAAACCTAACGACTGGACAAAGGAAGTAAAAAAGAGCGAGTCTGCAAATGGGACTCAGCAGCAGAGATACGATTATTGGGTGGCATTCCAGGACTACGCTTTCCAAAACGCACAGTTTGCAAAGAACTTCAATCGCAGGAAGCCGTCTATGGATCATTGGATGAACTTCAGCGTGGGTTCTTCTGCCTGCCACATCGCCGTGTCGCAGATTCAGAAGCGGAACGAACTGGACGTGGAACTGTATATCAGCGAGGATAAAGACCTGTTCCACTCACTCTTTGATAATAAAGACGATATCGAATCCGACGCTGAATTAACCTTTGACTGGCGAGAACTGCCGGAGCGTAAGGCAAGCCGTATCGTTATCGAGAAGAGCGTAACTTTCGGTGACAAGAATCAATGGAGCGCACAGTTTGACTGGATAATCGATGTCATGCTCAAGATGAAGAAAGCGTTCAAGAAATACTTATAATTTGTCTTGTTTGAGGGAGAAGATACAGAATGGGTGAGAAAGTATATAAGCCAATTGTAAAAGATGGAGATCACCTTATTCGTTCCAAGGATAATCCAGACCGCGTGAGAGGATTGACGCGGGACGAAAATAATCAGAATCCGGACATCATCGAGTGGGAAGAGTACGATGTTGACGATTTACGGAGCGATGATTATGATCCGTACCCTTATGAAGAACGGCGCGTTCAATTAACACCGGAGCAGGAAGAGTTTGCACAGCAAGTCGGAGAAGCTCTGGGTGCGGCCATCGTAGCCGGAGGCATCTTGCTGTTTCGGGAGGTTATATCTCCTTGGTGGAAGAATACCGCATGGCCTTGGGTTAAGGAAAAGGGTCGCGGAATAAAAAATGCTGTCAGTGGGAAAAAGGTGCAGAAGACCACAACAGTAGCAAAAACAGCTGATAAAAAACAAGCTGAGCCAGATAGACGGCTTGCAGATGTCTCTTCACAGATTGATAAGGCGTTTGAACAATTTTACTTCGAGATGGATGAAGAGGAAGCCAAAGCCCATATGATGAGACTGGTCTATCATATGCTTGGCGTGGTAAATGAAATCCGGATAATCAGTAACGCTCGAATTAGGAAAGACTGTGAATCGGAAGAACTGTGTATTGAACGGCAGAAGGAAGCTGAGAAGTTTCTTTCGGAGAAGGTGGCTGCCGGTCTGGATCAGTTACTTTCAAATGAAAATCTACGACTGGACTTGAACACATCAAGGGAATTGTTCTCATTGACTGGCGGTGGCGTTCGACTTAATGGTGAATATGTTCCTGTGCAGGCGATTAAAATTGATGAGGCGTTAAAGGCAATCCCAATGCCAGAGTCATAAAGGAGGCATATATGAAGCAATTAAAAGAAAAAGAATACGAGGAATTTCAGCAGTACCTCTATAACAAGGCGCACGGGTACATTTGGACGCCGGACACGCTGGAACTAATATGCGGAGGGAACGATAACGAGCCTGAGCGGATCGGAAAGCAGGTGCTTGAGATGCTTGGCAGGGTGCGTAACGAGCATATCTCCCACATGACGAGCGACAAGCACAAAAAATATGTGATCCGTAGCCTTCGCAAGGGTGAAACCGAACTGCTGAAGGACTTCTTGTATGAAGCCATTTTCATTCCAAAGGGCGCGGAGCCGCCTGCGCGGGACATTATCGAGAAGCCGGAGTTGCGAGTGTACACGGATGACTTCGGTACCCGGAAAGGCGATAATTGCCTGGTGGCTGATTTCGGCGGCAAGGTGGTCGGAGCGGTCTGGACGAGGATCATGGACGATTACGGCCATGTGGATGATGAGACACCGTCCTTCGCTATTTCGCTTTACAAGGAATATCGCGGTCAAGGCATCGGTTCGCAGCTTATGGTGAAGATGCTCGAACTGCTGAAATGGCAGGGGTATGAACGGGCGTCACTGGCGGTGCAGAAAGAAAACTACGCCGTGAAGATGTATAAAAATGTCGGATTCAAGACTGTGGATGAGAACGCCGAAGAATATATTATGGTGTGTGAATTATAAGGAAAGTCGGAAGAGAAAATGAGCAGAACAGAAAATGTCGAGTTGACGGTATTGTGTCTCATCACTGATGATGACAGAATGCTCCTTCAGAACAGAATAAAAAAGGACTGGCAGGGATATACGCTTCCGGGCGGTCATGTGGAACCGGGAGAATCTTTCGTTGACGCGGTGATCCGTGAAATGAAAGAAGAAACGGGGCTGGACATAAAAAATCCACGGCTTGTGGGTGTGAAGCAGTTCCCAATCAAAAACGGACGGTATGTTGTCCTACTGTTCAAGACTACAGAATATAGCGGCACGGTTGTGTCTTCTGATGAGGGGCAGATGGAATGGGTGGAAAGCAATCGTCTGTCAGAAATAAACACGGTCGATGATTTTGAAGACTTGATGCGTGTGATAAACGATCCGGCTCTGACGGAATTTCAGTACTTGGTTGATGGGGACACATGGACAGTTTCTATAAAATAACTTAAGAGGTCAGAATTAATGATACTGAGAAATTTCAAAAAAGAAGATGCACCGATTATAGCCGAGTGGCTACGATCAGAGGAGGAGTTATACAAGTGGTCTGCCGACAGGTTTAACAAGTATCCGCTTACGGGAGAGGACATAAATGAAAACTATGCACCTCAGATTGAATCAGGACGCTTCTATCCTCTCACGGCTGTGGATGAAAATGAAACTATTGTCGGACATTTTATCATAAGATATCCACGAGATGATGATGACAGTTCTGTTCGGTTTGGCTTTGTAATAGTCAATCCCGCTATAAGGGGAAAAGGGTACGGAAAAGAACTGCTTCAGCTTGGAATAGGATATGTAAAGGAACATCTCAGCGCCAAAAGGATTGATCTGGGCGTATTTGAGAATAATGAGAGCGCAAGGTGTTGTTATGAGGCGGTAGGATTTACCGAGTATGCCAAGAGAGAATGCGAGATGCCGATAGGAACTTGGAAATGTACGGATATGGAAATGTTCATAGAAAAATCGCTTGAAACAGAACGCTTAATCCTGCGCCGCTGGGAAGAAAGCGATGGGGAGGATTTATACAAATACGCCAGCAATCCCGATGTGGGACCGATTGCGGGATGGGCTGTTCATACGAGTGTAGAAAACAGCAGAGAGATTATAAAAGGTGTGCTTTCTGAACCAGAGACATACGCGGTGGTTTTGAAAGAAACAGGACATCCAGTTGGCAGTATAGGATTAATGCTTGGCAAGGCAAGTAATATCGGCATTCCTGATACGGAGGGTGAAATCGGATACTGGATTGGCGTTCCATATTGGGGACAAGGACTCATCCCAGAGGCGGTTCGTGAGATAATGCGATATGGCTTTGAAGAACTGAATCTCGAAAAATTATGGTGCGGGTACTTTGATGGAAACGAGAAATCAAAGCGTGTGCAAGAAAAATGTGGATTTCATTACCATCACACTTCAGAGAATGTTCCTTGTGCGTTAGAGGGTGTTCTACGAACAGAACATATAACTTGTTTGACGAAAGAAGAATGGTTGGAAAAGAGATAATTTTCAGTTCCACGAGGAGAACGCAATGTACGCACAGGTAGCGATAAAACCGAATCCCTTACTCCGTAACGGTGCATACGGCATCGTTATGAGGGGTGTGCAAAAATGCACACGGGGGTGTTCATCGTTAAGGGGTAGAAATAAGCTGCCGTTATGTTGTATCAAATTAGACACGGCAACAGACCCTGCTTGTGGCACTGGTGGATTCCTTATTCAAGCTCTTATTGAACTTAAAGAATTATATCCAAATCAAGAAAGAGAAATCTCTCGTTGGGCTCAACTTCATCTCCATGGTATTGACAAGGACGCTATTGGCATTAAACTGACAAAAGCTATTATGCAGATTTTAGGCGACGGTTCTGCTCATTGTGTTAGAGGTGATAGTGTTCTAACTCATACATGGGAAAGTAAATATCCTCATTTACTAACAAATTCCTTTAAAAACGGAAGATTTACAAAGGTGTTTACAAATCCTCCCTTTGGAGCGCCATTAAAGATTAAATATAAGGACGCAAAGAAATCAGGATTAAGCATCACAGAATATGTTGATACAGGTAAAGATATTGAATTAGGACTTGCAATGTTTAATCGATGCTATGATTTATTAAAGGATAAAGGAAGGTTATGTATCGTTCTTCCAGAAACATATTTTTTCTCTCCTTCATACAAATTTGTACGTGATTGGGTAAAAGATCGATTAAAACCCATCTGTGTTGCCAATGTACCGATGGATGCTTTTCAAGGCTTTTGTAGAGCAAAAACTAATCTCTATATCTTTGAAAAAATCGACAAAAAGAAAACTAATGTAAACCTGGAATCAGATTTAGTTACATTCCTCAATCCTCAGACTTGTGGAATATATAAGAACGGAAGTGATAGGTTTATCGTTAATAGTGCAGGAGAAAGAACCAAAATAATCGATAACGAATTGTTAAGATTAGCAATTAAGTATCAAAATGGGCAGAATGATGAGATGTTCACCGTTCCACTTGCAGATACATATAAAGCTGATGTTCTTGTTCCTCAATATTATGACTACTCATTACAGCGCCCATTTGACGAATTAAAACTCACTCATAAATTCGAGCAAATCTCAATTGAAGAACTGATTAATAAAGGTATTATAACTGTATCAGGTGGACATGGAAGCCCAAGTAATGATATGAGGAATGGAAATATTCCCTATGTGAAAGTATCTGACATTAGAAATATGAGAATAAATGTAAATCCTACAAATCTCGTCTCAATAGAATTGGCGAAGAGATTTTGGAAAACAGATAACGGAAAAAGTAATTTATGTGCTTGGGATCTTATATCTCCAAGCCGTGCAAGCAGTAATATAGGTGAATTTGCTATTCTATTACCTGGAGAGGAACAGATTGTACTTACCAAGGAAGTGTTTGTAATCAGAGTACATGAAAATGACCTTGGCTATTCTCCATTCTATTTATTATGGGCATTATCATTAACCGAAACCCGTAAACAATGGCAGAGAGTTACACTAATGCAAACTAACAGAGAAGATGTTGGTCAAAGATACAAAGAAATTCTTATTCCTCAACCGATTTCTAAGGAATGGGCAGAAACGGTATCTGCTCCATTTAGAAACTACTTCACAAGTATAGCGACTGCCAAAAAGGAATTTGTTTTATCAACAGGTAATGATAAGTTCACCTATATAGCCAGTGTAAGTGCATTTGAAGAATAGGAGGTATTATGCCCAAAAGTGTAATTCAATATGATCTTTTAATCTCCTGTCCTGGTGATATTAAAGATGAGGTTAATTGCATTAAAGAAGTCGTTGATCAATTCAATGCAACTTTTGCAGATTCACTTGGAATCTCAATTAGAACTAAGCATTGGAGTAAAAACTCATATCCTCAATCTGGTGGTAAACCACAAGCACTTCTTAATGAACAATTTGTAAATGATTGTGACGCAGCCATTGCCATCATGTGGACAAGGTTCGGAACGCCAACAGATGAATATGGTTCTGGTACCGAGGAAGAAATAGAGATAATGCTCCATGATGGTAAACAAGTCTTTATGTATTTTTGCGACAAACCACTTAATCCGTCACAAATGGATTCAGAAGAATACAAACGGGTTAAAGCATTTAAGGACAAATATAAGGATAGGGGTATTTATTCTACATACACTTCGATTGATGACTTTAAACGAGATTTCTTTGCACATTTGTCACAATACTTTTTGAGTTTAAAAACTATTGAAAGAATAAATAATGAAAGACATTCATCACTATTGTTAAAGGGGCTTGATCGAGAGAATCATATCTCTGATAATGCGGTAATAAGGGATTTCAAACTTAAAAGCGAATATGACGAAAATGGGTATATTGCTAAACTTAGAGAATACTATTCCGAAATCGACTCAATTAAGACAGCAAAAATTACAGGAAATCCTTTGCTTACTGGGACTTTATCTTTTATGCCACCAGCAGAGATTAGTGATAATATTAAGACATACATCACAGAAATTGCTAAACACCTCAACATAGAATTAAATGAGAATTTCTTTGATCTTGGAAATCTACATAAATCATTAGATGGCTTACCAATGTATTCCTCTGTTAGTGGTTCTGACCAAGAAGAAAGAAAATATCATTTAATATACAAGCTATATGACACCATAAAAGATTTTCTAAAATGGATTTCGGCTGACAAGGCATTAACTGGAATGAAATCTCTCGGGCTAATTCTAACAAATGCTGGAACAGACTATGATGAAGATGTAGAAGTTTCATTATATTTCCCCAAAGGCTCTCTTGTTACCGTTGATACATTTCCCGAGTTGAGTGTAGATGATAAGAATTATCTAATGAATGATAGAGATTTAGATGAAATATTCCATATTCCTTCTACGGCTGAATTTTTGGATTATGCAGACTCAGTTAAACTTCCTAAACAAGTTTCAGTACCAGTTAAACCAATTCAAGGTATATTTGGATCATCATATGATAATTCCGGTGATTTTACGGATTATTTATCAGATGTTTGGGGATTTGAAACTTATACTACTGACAAATGCTATGTAGTAAAAATACATTTTGATTATATCAAACACAATACTTCTGTTGCGTTTCCTTCAATAATATTGTTATTTAATGATGTGACGGATATTCCGTATACCATTACTTCTAAAAGAAACGCAGAAATAAACAACGGAACAATAACAATAATAAAGTAGAAGATTACGATAAAGCTAAAAGCGATTTGAATATGAGTTGCATCTCATAAATAAAGTACATAAAGAATATAATTATTTAGCAGAAACCTGCTAAGAAAAATCAATAGGCAAAATGAACAAAGTTGAGAAAAGA
>ERZ780139.32-NODE-32-length-129558-cov-6.473935_pt1 | contig 129558 bp, 107 predicted proteins | sample MGYA00511476_ERZ780139 | MGnify/ENA primary metagenome ERZ780139 (study PRJEB29588, sample SAMEA2158190) | human gut metagenome | biome: human gut; feature: human-associated habitat; material: faeces | place: Denmark | collected 2008/2010 ... | reverse complement strand
TCAGACAATCCTTCAGGCATGTATTCATCAGAGACTTAACAAAATAAGAAATCACGTAAAAATTGCCGCCCTTGGAAATTTGATTCCAAGGGCGGCAGTTTTTGTGTTTTGCTGTTCCTTTGTGTCAGTGACGCTTATTCTTCGCTATTGCTATCCGTTTCCGGTGCTTTTTGAAACGGAAAATTCTGAAATTCCAGAAAATATTTTGGCTCTATATTTAATATATCAGCAATATCAAAGATGAGATCCAATGATATTTTACGATTGACATTTGGTGCTTCGATGGCACCGATATGTTGTCTGCTGACATTTAACTTCTCAGCCAATTCTTCCTGTGTCATTTTCTGATATTTACGACAATAAGCAATGCGAAAACCGATTTCACGATAGCGTTCCCAGTGATTTGGATCTTTCTTCATAATGTATCCCCTTTTCTATATGGTGATTTTAGCACTTGGAGACAAGTTGTGTGGCAATGCATATCCACACAATGTTAGAAGTGCACAATTTCATCGTATGTCCTATATTATTAGTTTAAACAAAAATAATGAATTTCACATAATTTGAAAAGTAATATAAGTTATTTTACAAATAACAAATTAAAAGTATCACGTATGAAATGTTTATCTTAAGGAAAAAATTTATGGGCAACTTGCCATTTACCAGGTGGAATGGTAATATTTATGATTGTTAGATAGCGTTCCACATAATGTTAGAACACACGACATTTTATATTTTAGATGGCAATGAGAGTTTATGTAAAAAATAATAAAGGGTATGGTTAGAATATGTTAATAGATTGTATGATGGCGGACATTGCGGAAGTCTTGTCGTATTTGCCGACAGCGATAATAGTCGGAGCAGTATATGCATTGGTGACAGAAATTGTCTTACGTTTGATAGGAAAACGAGCAGCGAGTAGTGGCAATACGCCCGGTAAGGTGCCATTTGGTGAAAATAGTGTTTTTAAGCTGACTATGAGTACCTTGTTAGTGATCTATATTGTCGTGGTGTTAATGACAGTGTTTTTTTCAAGAGAACTTGGTTCCAGAGAGGGTATAGATATGCGCATACTGGGAACATGGGGACTTACGATGCAGGATCATGCGTGGGTGATTGAGAATGTTTTGCTCTTTATTCCGTTTGGTCTGCTGCTTCCTTTTTGGTTTCCGACCGGAAGAAAGGGAATTGTTATTATTGTCGGTTTGGTGTGCAGTATTGGAATTGAAGTGACACAGCTTGTTACTGGGTATGGATTTTGTCAGCTGGATGATGTTATAATGAACACAGCAGGAACTTTTGTGGGATATCTGCTATATGTCGGTATTGTAAATATATGTCGGAGGACAATGGCAAGAAGGCTATGCTGTTTATTGCTGGCGATCGTGTGGATGACGACGATCTTTCATTTTTCGGCACAGCCGGCAGACGAATCCGGGCAGATGAGTCTGCGGTTTGGAATGTCGATCTGTCGAATGGTTGTACCGCATTTTGAGGATAAAACGGTAGAGCAGCAAGAGACGATGGCAAGAAGGATTGAGTTTCCGGTACGTAAAGCGGCACATATGACGGAGTATGCGATTTTGGCGTTGTTATTGTTAGGTACGATCACGAAGGATCGGATCACGCGAAAACAGCTGTTGGCGGTGATATGTTTGGTAGCAGCTTATGCAGCAACGGATGAATATCATCAGTTATTCGTGCCGGGACGGAGTGGTCAGGTGCGGGATGTGGTCATTGATACGGTTGGAGGAACACTTGGCCTTGGTGCTTGGCTGGCGGTACACCGCCTTTTGACACCTTGATCCTTAATAGGAAATTGCCCGTAATGTTGCTTGAGTGTTAGGAGATGATTAACAATGGATTTTATGATTGGTACGGTCGATTCGAAACGGTTGCGCAAAGATTTGCTGCAGCATTTTCGAACAGCACCGAATTGGAGAACGCCGGAGGGACGGCGTAAGCTGGAAGCAATACAGTATGCTAATGAGCAGCAGCTTGTGGCACTTGCTAAGCAGGAAGGCTTTGAGATGAGACCCTATATTCGTTAGGGCAGAAGAGCATAGAGCAGATGTGTGATTTGCGAAGACAGAAGAGCATAGAGCAGAGGCGCAATTTGCGAAGGCAGAAGAGCGTAGAGCAGATGTACAATTTGCGAAAGCAGAAAGGCGGATTATAAATATGAAACAGTATGATTATTTAGTAGTAGGAGCAGGACTTTTTGGAGCAGTATTTGCCAGACAGGCGACGGATGCGGGCAAGAAAGTGCTTGTGATCGATAAAAGGGATCACATTGCGGGAAATGTTTATACAGAACAGGTGGAGGGAATCCATGTACATCGTTATGGAGCCCATATTTTTCACACGAATAATAAAACAGTGTGGGATTATATTACACGGTTTGCAGAGTTTAACCGTTTTACGAACAGCCCTGTCGCCAATTACAAGGGGGAATTATATAGCCTGCCTTTTAACATGTACACGTTCAATAAGATCTGGGGTGTTGTGACGCCGGAGGAGGCAGCAGCTAAGATTGAAGAGCAGCGGCAGGAAGCAGGCATTACAGAACCACACAATTTAGAGGAACAGGCGATCAGTCTGGTCGGTAAAGATATTTATGAAAAATTGATCAAAGGATATACGCAGAAGCAATGGGGACGTCCATGTACGGAATTGCCGGCATTTATTATCAAGCGTTTGCCGGTGAGATTAACGTTTGATAATAATTATTTTAATGCGTTATATCAGGGCATTCCAGTTGGTGGATATACGCAGATGGTTGCTAATTTGTTAGACGGGATAGAAGTGCAGCTTGGCGTGGATTATTTGGCAGACAAGGAAAAGCTTGCTGCAACTGCAGAGCGTGTCGTATACACAGGAGCGATCGACGCTTACTTTAATTACACGCTTGGTACATTGCAATATCGTTCTGTGCGTTTTGAGACAGAGACATTAGATATACCGAATTTCCAAGGCAATGCTGCAGTAAATTATACGGATGCCGAGACACCTTGGACAAGAATTATTGAGCACAAATGGTTTGAGTTTGGTAAAGATGCAGAGGGAAATGATCTGCCGAAAACGGTGATCTCCAGAGAGTATAGTTCTGAGTGGAAACCGGGAGATGAACCATATTATCCGGTAAATGATGAGAAAAATGGTGCATTGTATGAGAAGTATAAGGAGTTAGCAGCCGGGGAGACCAATGTGATCTTTGGCGGAAGACTGGGCGAGTATAAGTATTATGATATGGATGCGGTTATCGCCTCAGCGCTCGCATTGAGTGAACGTGAGCTTGCATAAGAAAGTATAGCCCCGGTGGGTGAATGAGAAACGATATAAGAAACAGCCTTGTTGAGAATGAATGGGAAGGAGAGTAGATCTTATGGAGTGGATTTATCCGATTTTGGGTAAGCAAAAGTGTCTGCCTTTCTATTTGTCGGGCATTGGTATTGCAGAACCGGAGTATCATGTGATACGAGAAGAAGGTTTGGTATCCCATCAGCTGCATTATACGCAGAGTGGCCGTGGCAATCTTGTTGTTGGCGGCGCGACGTATCCGTTAGAGCCGGGAAGTATGTTTTATATGGCACCGGGGATCCCACATGAGTATTATCCGCTTGTTGAGGATGAGTGGACGACCTGTTGGCTGGTGTTTCGTGGGGAACATTTGCTGGAATTAATGAAAGGCATGGGTTTTGATGGTTTTGCCTATGATAAAAACGTTGTCAATGAAAAGATTACTGGAATTTTTCATCAGATGCTTAAGGCGGCAAAAGATCCACTGTATGGTGATGAGCGATGCTCTATGTTAGTGTATGAATATATTATGAATGTCCGACAGGCGTTTTTGGCAAATAAGAAGTATGGCGGTCAGAGTGCCAAGAGCATGTTGCAGCGTGCTCTAATGTTTATTCATAAAAATTATGCAAGAGATATTACATTAGAAGAACTGGCAGAAATGAGCGGCGTGACGAAACAGCATTTTTGTCGGGTTTTTAAGGAACAGATGCGGATGCGTCCGATGGAGTATCTGGCAAGACAACGAGTTTCGGCTGCAAGAAGTATGTTGTTAGCAACCGATAAAAGCATCGCACAGATCGGGGCGGAGGTTGGATATGAGAATCCGACGTATTTCGGCATGGTATTTAAGAAGTATGAAGGCATAACGCCAACCGATTGCAGAAAAAGACATGGTACAAGCTTGACATGGTAGAGGCTTGCAGAGCAAAACGCTGGTTTTGCTCTTTTTTTAGTGGTAGGAAAATGCATCAAAATGTTCATATCACTGGGATTTAACAATTATTTTAGATTGCCGGATCTTTGCGGTTTTACTTATAATACAACCAGCAACATAATTTTTGCGTAGGTAAAAAAGGAGGAAAATATGGTGAGAAAATTACTGAAACGTGCGGGAGTATGTTTACTCAGCCTTTCCATGGTCTTGACGGGGAATGTCGGGATCAGCGGGGCAAGTACATCTTCCCGGAAAGGGGCAGCAGTGGAAACAAAAACGGGAAGCATTGTGATTGATGGCAATGATATCAAGGCAGACAATGTGAATGGACTTACGTATAAGGGATTTGGTATGCTTAGTGCCAATTCTACAAGTGATCTGTTGATGGATTACAAATCACAGAATCCGGAGGCATATGCAAAATTAATGCAGTATTTATTCGGAGGCGAGTACCCGATTTTTACACATGTGAAATTGGAAATGGGTAATGATCGCAACAACTCGACCGGATCAGAGAGTGCAACCAAGAGAACAAAGGGCGAGAAAGCCAATGTGCTTCGTAATCCTGGCTGGCAGCTGGCAGCAGATGCTAAGAAGATCAATCCGAATTTGAAGGTCAGTATTCTGACTTGGCGTACACCCTCTTGGGTGAAAACAGATGAAGATAAGTATATCTGGTATAAACAGAGTATTTTGGATGCTTATGAGAAATATGGCTATATGGTAGACTATATTAATCCAAATACGAACGAAGAATGGGGTGGTGCAGGCGATGTTGCTTACACTAAGAAATTTGCCAAGTGGATCGCGGCGGAAAGCACTAAGACGATCGCGGATGAGAAAGCACTTGCTTTATTCAAAAAGATTAAGCTTGTTGTATCCGACGAGGCAAATGTTGTCAGCAGCGATGTTGCCAACAAGTTAAAGGATGACAAGGAGTTTATGAACGCAGTGGATGTTGTCGGATACCATTATAAGACAGCGGATGATGAAAATAATGCGATGAAGTGGCTGGCAGAGGAAGTGGACAAGGAAGTATGGAACAGCGAGGAGCAGGCAACGTTCTCAAATTCAGCGTTCCGTCCATCTACGACAGATAAAGCGCCAACGGTAGAGGGTACTGGTATCGGTGGCTCCGGCAGTGCATTGGAAATGGGCAATACCGTGATCAAGAGCTTTGTCGAGTCACGTCGTGGTCATGTGATCTATCAGCCTGTGATCGGTTCTTATTATGAAGGCGCACAGTACTCCTTTAAGGAGTTAGTAAGTGCCAGAGATCCTTGGTCAGGATGGATGCATTATGATGCCGGATTGTTGATTTTGGCACATATCAGCAAGTTTGCAGTGACCGGCTGGGAAAATGAAACAAATACTGCCGGCATTTGGCGTAGTGTTGCATCGGCCAGCAAGGCATCTGCTGTACAAGGAACAACCAGCAATGCAGTTGACGGCCGTGGCGGTGGAGAAAACTATATGACTCTGGCAGCACCGACGAAAGATAATTTCTCAACGGTGATCGTTAATGACAGTGAGTATCCAATGACATATACACTGCAGACGAAGAATATGAAGTTGAAAGCAGACCGGAAGTTAGAACTTTGGGAGACGAGAGCAGCAGACGAGGGTGCATTTAATGAAAATTATATGAAATGTATTCAGGAATTATCTGCGGACAGCAATGGTGTATATTCCTTTGCGGTAAAACCAAATTCTGCAGTTACGGTTACCTCTTTAGATGTTTCAGACAGCAAAGAACATACAGAAGCAATGCCGGTAGAGGGTGAGCGTACCGTACTTGACACAGATGCAACCGGAGACGTTCAGAACACAGAGGATGGCTATCTGTATGCGGATGATTTTGAGTATACCGGCAAGACCGTTCCTGTTCTTGATGGCAAAGGCGGCTTTACCGGAGAGAAGGAAGATTACATTGCATCACGTGGTGGAGAAAAAGGTGCGATGGCACGCTATACCCATACGTTGAATGGTGCTTTTGAGGTCTATAAGAGTGGCACCGGCAATCATGTGCTTCGCCAGCAGTTGGATAAGAAGTCAACAGGTGTCGGAAGTGCTTGGAATAACGGAGATCCTGTCACGTTAGTGGGAGACTACCGCTGGACGAATTATACGGCAGCTATTGATGTATTATTTGAGCGTGCAGCAGATAAGCAGTATGCGCAGATTGGTATCAGACAGACCGGAAGAACACACAATCTTTCGAACAATGCAGGATATTCTTTGAAAGTTAATGATGATGGAAGCTGGATACTGTATCGTGCGAAAATGGGTTCTACATCTTCTAAGGGTACAGAGCTTGCGTCCGGTTCGGTAGATGCAAGTCAGGTAACACCGGGAACTTGGTTCCAGCTCAAACTCCGTGGCGAGGGTAATGTGATCAAAGCATATATCAACGATACTTTAGTCGCAACATATGAGGACAGCAATCCGATCACTTCAGGACGTGTTGCGATCGGCTGCGGTAATTCCTACACAAGATTTGACAATCTGGCAGTAACGAAGATCAAAGGATATGCGCCATATTACAGAGAATATATTGACAATATGGAAACCTATGATCTGACACCACAGAAAAATGCAAAATTGGTATATAACAACAAGTGGTCTCGTACTTGTGCAAATCAGGGAATGTTTGTATATCAGAGAAGTGTTTCCAATAGTACGGGCACAGGCGCATCCATTACGTATACCTTTAACGGAACCGGTTTGGAAGTGTTAGGATACAATAAATCCACAGGAGGAACCGTGAATGTGATGGTAGATGGACAGTCCTACAAGAAAGATGACGCATTGTGGAATGCAGATAATATGTGTACTGCATATCAGGTGAGTGGACTGGAAGATGGTGAACATACTGTAACGATCGAGGTTGCAAGCGGCAGTCTTGCCGTGGATGCAATTGCAGTGATCGGCTCCATTTACAATAGTGATGAGATTAATGTGACTCCAAAGAAAGGCACAGAAACCGGTCTGCCGGAAGAAGAACTTCCAAAAGATCTGACAGAGGATGTTGTACCGGATATCAGCACTCCGTCACCAAGTCCTGCAGCACCGACAACCGCCCCGACAACGACACCAACAACGAAGCCGCAGCCAATCAAAACACCGTCTGTCCGCAAAGGATATTCTTTTAAGGTAAAGGGAGCATCTTATGTTGTGACAAATGCATCCAAGAAGACGGTCAGCTACCGCAAGGCAGCCAATAAAAAGATCAAATCTGCAGCAATACCGGCGACGGTAAAAGTAAAAGCGAATGGCGTCGTATATTCCTTCCGCGTTACGAATATTTCTGCAAAGGCATTTGCCGGATGCACCAAATTAAAGAAAGTAATCATTGGCAAGAATGTTGTTTCCATCGGAAAGGAGGCATTTTCCAAGGCTAAGGCACTCAAAAAGATAACGATCAAGACAACCACATTGAAAAAAGTGGGCAAAAATGCGATCAAGGGCATTTACAAAAAAGCGAAGATATCCTGTGGCAAGAAAAAGCTGAAAGCATACAAGAAGCTGTTTAATGCCAAGACCGGATATAAGAAATCGATGAAACTGACCAAATAATTTATGCAGTAAATTGCCCAAAGAAAACGGGAGCTGTGTCGTCCATGTTTGACGAACAGCCCTGTTTTTTGGTATAATCATTCAAATAGACAGATTTGACGAAATACACGAAAGAGGGAAAGGAGCAGATCCTATGTTAGAATCAGTATGGGAACGGCTGCGGGCGTTTGGCTGTAAGCAGACGGAGCATATTTTGTACTGGATCAGCATATGGTGTGTTCTTGGTGTGGGGCTTGTATATATTGCAGCATTTTATATTGCGCATGTAACTGGTAACGATCGGTTATTGCAATGCAAAATGAAGCTATATTTTGGAATCCCCTGCCCGGGCTGTGGTGGAACAAGAGCAATATGGTCTCTGTTACATGGAAGAGTACTGCAGGCAGTATATTACAATGCATTTGCGGTATATGGTGCAGTATGGTATCTATTGTTTTTTATCAGTCAGACTGTGCAGCGTGTGGCGGCTCGTTTTGACAGGCAGATCAACGGAATGAAATTTCGGGATGCAGCGTTGTATATCGCCATCGTGGTGCTGATCGTGCAGTATTTGTTAAAGCTGTTTGTTCCGGGCTATCGAATATAGCTTAGAAATGCAATGTAGAGACATGGGTGCTTTTGCTAAGGGGACTTCTATTAGCAGGGCGTTATGTCATACAATGTAGAGGTAGTACATATACAAAGTTGAGGAGGATTACAATGGATAACAATCAAAATGAAAATCAGGGTTTCCAAAATGGCAATGCAGGAAATGACTCACAGGGGTGGACGAACGCCAATAATGGCAGTTATCAGAATGGCGGCTATCAGAATGGCGGCTATCAGAATGGTGGCTATCAAAATAACAGCTACCAGAACAATGGATATAATGGCCAGCCACAGTATAATTATCAGGGAAATAATTCGCCGGGAAGAGGATATTCCATTGCGTGTCTGATATTAGGTATTTGTGGTATCGTATTTTGCTTTTGCTATGGCATTGTTGGAGTTATCTGCAGTATTGTTGCATTAGTACTTCATGGTAAGGCAGTAGAGTTAGATGGATTTGAGAGCAGCTACGCTAAGGCTGGTAAGATCTGTGCGATCATCGGAATTGTGATTGGTGTTATTTATCTTATCCTGACCATCCTTGCTGTTGTATTCAGCATGTCAGTTGGCGGATTATCAACAATACTTCGCGCATAAGGAATCTTTAAGTAAAGAAATTTTGAATTATGTAAGAGAGTACCAAAGACAATTGTTGGACGGTACTCTCTTTTTGTTTTGATTGGAGAGTAAGATGTGAACAGTTTTTGAATTATGAAATCTGAATAAAAAAGATTGTTCGAATTTTAATGATTTTATACAATAAATGGGTGCATAATACTAGCAAAATCGGTATTTTGCAGAGATTCGTCAAATGTCAGATATTAGCAGATTTTTGTGTGTTTTGTATGTTTTTCACAAAAATTCACAAAAAATTCAAAAAAATACTTGTAAATTTGTTCATGTTGTTATATAATCATCTTACGAAAACGATTTAGTAAAACGATTTCGTAAACGTAACTTGAAAATGTTCATAAAGTTATGAACAGCATATTGATATTTCTACTGCAGGTCATTGCAGTAAAAATATAGAAGCAAACAATTTCTTATTAGAGGAGGTTTTTTTATGAGAAAGAAACTTTTAAGCGTGCTGTTATGTACAGCAATGGCAGCAACCATGTTGACTGGTTGCAGCGGCAGTGACACTAAGAAGGATTCATCAAAAGAAGCTAAAAAAGTTACAGTTTCTGACGGTGGAAAAGTTCTTAACATCCGTGTATGGAACGAGGAGTTCAAGAGCCGTATGACAGATCACTATCCGGGATATAAGAAGGTTAGTGATACAGAAGGTAAGATTGGCGACGTTACAGTTAAGTGGACGATCACACCATCTGATGATAATGCATATCAGAATGCATTGGATGAAGCTCTTAAGAAGCAGGATTCTGCAGCAGCTGATGACAAGATCGATCTTTTCCTTGTTGAGGCAGATTACGCATTGAAGTATGTAGATACAGACTACACACTGGATGTTGTAAATGATCTTGGCGTATCCAAAGATGCACTTGCTAACCAGTACAAGTACACACAGGATATCGTAACAGATTCTAAAGGAGCGTTAAAGGGTGCTTCCTGGCAGGCTTGCCCGGCAGGTATGATCTACAGACGCGACATTGCTAAGAAAGTATTCAAGACAGATGATCCTGAGAAGATTCAGGAGCTGTTCAAAGATTGGGATTCTTTCAAAGCAGCATCTAAGAAGTTAAAAGACGCTGGATACCTTACAACAGCATCTGTAAACGATACATATCGTGTATTCTCTAACAACGTAACATCTAAGTGGGTAGAGAATAAGAAGATCAACGTAGATGAGAACATCAAGGCATGGGTAGATATGTCTAAGGAAATGGTAGACAACGGCGAGACTACAACACATGAGTTGTGGGGATCTGACTGGAGCGAAGGCTTCATGAAGAGCGGTAACGTATTCGCTTACTTTGGACCAGCTTGGTTCATCGACTTCTCCATGGGTTACAAAGATGGTGTAGCACTTGATGGTTCTGTAGTTAAAGATGGTGGCTGGGCACTTACAACTGGTCCTCAGAGCTTCTACTGGGGCGGTACTTGGATCTGTGGTGCTAATGGCACAGACAACAAGAGCCTTGTAAAAGACATCATCGAGAAGATGACAACAGACGAGAGCGTATTGAAAGACATTGTTAGCAAAGACAATGACTACGCTAACAACAGCAAGTTGATGGATTCCTTAAAGGATGACAAGAGCTTCGGTGATAAGGCACTCGGTGGACAGAATCCAGTTCCGATCTTCTCCGCAGGTGTTGGCAACATCGACATGAGCAATATATCTTCATATGATCAGACATGTGCTGAGGAGTTCCAGGCAGCAATGAAGGATTACTTCGATGGCAATACAAAGGATTATGATACTGCATTGCAGACATTCATCGATAAAGTTAAGACAAAACATCCTGAGATCGAGGGATAATTGTTACAAACATTGTTAAGTAAACTGGTTTAGGAATGTGCCTGCTTACATTTGTAGGCAGGCACTTTTTTTGAAAATAAGGGGAGGGTAACACTTATGAGTAAACCCAAAAAAGGAAGAGTGGAAAAACATAATAAGTGGGGCTACATTTTTTTAATCCCGTTCATTCTTACATATGTTATTTTCCAGTTAATCCCACTTATCAGCACGATTTATAATAGTTTTTTTGAAAATTATAGCATGGGCTTAATACAGGTGGGACCAAATTATATTGGCTTAGAAAACTATGCTTCGCTTTTTGAAAGCGGCAAGCTATTGATTTATTTGAAAAACACAATGATAATGTGGGTGTTGGGATTTGTACCGCAGATCTTATTATCGCTTCTGCTTGGTGCATGGTTCTCAGACACACGATTAAAATTGAAAGCATCCGGTTTTTTCAAAACCGTTATTTATTTACCAAACTTGATCATGGCGTCAGCGTTTGCAATGTTGTTCTTCGCATTGTTCTCTGACAACGGTCCGGTAAATGCAATTTTATTACACGTCGGTCTAATCAAAGAGAAGTATTCTTTCCTTTCTCATGCAGGAAGTGCAAGAGGATTGGTTGGATTTATGAATTTTTTGATGTGGTTTGGTAATACCACGATTCTGTTAATGGCAGGTATGATGGGTATAGACCCGGCATTGTTTGAGGCTGCCGAAGTTGATGGTGCGACATCGACACAGGTATTTTTTCGAATCACAATGCCGTTGTTGCGTCCAATCTTAGTATACGTTTTGATCACATCTTTGATCGGTGGTTTACAGATGTTCGATGTACCACAGATCTTGACAAACGGTACCGGTGGACCAACAGATACAACGATGACATTGATCATGTATTTGAACAAACAGCTATACAGTAAGAACTACGGTATGGGTGGTGCGTTATCCGTTCTGCTCTTCATCGTAACGGGTATATTGAGTTTGATCGTGTTCAAAGCATTTGCACAGAAAAAGGAGGCATAATTCATGGATGAAAGAAAAAGTTCAGGAATAGGAATACATGCCAGAAGGGTTCTTGCATATATTGTTTTGATATTCATTTCGATATTGTGCCTGTTTTGGTTTTATGTATTGTTTGTTAACGCAACAAGATCACATGCACAGATTCAGTTAGGATTCTCTGCTTTGCCGAGTGGAGAGTTTATGAACAACTGGGTACATTTGATGCACAGTTCACAGCCGGTTTGGAATGGTTTGTTTAACAGTGTTATTGTCGCTGCTTTTAGTGCGATTTTGACAACATACTTTTCTTGTATGACGGCATATGCAATTCATGTATACAATTTCAAGTTGAAGAATGTTATGTTCACCTTCATCTTGATGATCATGATGATTCCTACACAGGTAACTGCACTTGGTTTTTATCGCTTAATGATGGATTGGAATCTGATGGATTCCTTTATCCCATTGATCATACCAGCCATAGCAGCACCGGTAGTATTCTTCTATATGAAACAGTACATGGATTCTTCCCTTCCGTTGGAGATCGTAGAAGCGTCTCGAATCGATGGTGCGGGCGAGTTTAAGACATTCAATATGATGATTCTTCCGATTATGAAACCTGCGATCGCGGTTCAGGCAATCTTCGCATTTGTTCAGAGCTGGAACAATTACTTCATTCCATCATTGCTCTTGACAGAAAATAAGAAGAAGACATTGCCTATCTTGATCGCACAGTTACGTAGTGCGGATTTCCTGAAGAAGGATATGGGTCAGGTGTATATGATGATTGCCTTCTCGATTTTCCCGGTAATCGTTGTATATCTGCTTCTTTCTAAACATATCGTACAGGGTGTGGCACTTGGTAGTGTGAAAGGGTAGAAAGCTTGTAAATACAATTCTTAAAGTGAAGGTTGAACAATACATATCCAAAATATGGATCATAGTATTGTCGAATTGAAAAAATCATGGTATATATTATATAAATAGTGTGTTACTTGATTTGAATGAAATTGAGGCATTAACTATACATAAATCACAGGTAATTTATGTTAGTTGATGCCTTTTTTTTGCATATTATATAGTTAGCCGCGGATACTATCGGTGAGTGTGTACTTGCTGTTATGCGAGAGAGATATGCCAAACTGCATAAATACAGGAAGAAAGGATGGATGAAAGATGAAAGACAAAATTTTTGAAGTGCTGCAGCGAATTGGAAGAAGTTTTATGCTCCCAATCGCGATTTTACCGGTTGCCGGTCTGCTTCTTGGACTGGGTAGTTCGTTTACGAACGAGACAACGATTGCAACGTATCATTTAGGTGGTATATTGGGGAATGGAACGATATTGCATGCGCTGCTTGTGATCATGAACAAGGTCGGAAGTGCTGTGTTTGATAACCTGCCATTGTTATTTGCTGTAGGTGTCGCAATCGGAATGGCCAAAAAGGAAAAAGAAGTGGCAGCGTTATCTGCGGTGATCGCATTTTTCGTTATGAATATCTCGATCAACGCTATGCTGAATATTAATGGCAAGATCCTGGAAGATGGCTCCATTGCGAAAAATGTGTTAGAGGGAACCGTAGCTTCTGTCTGTGGAATTAATACATTGCAGATGGGTGTGTTTGGCGGTATTATTGTGGGCCTTGGTGTGGCTGCATTACACAATCGCTTCCATAAGATCATATTGCCGAATGCGTTATCATTCTTTGCCGGATCAAGATTTGTTCCGATCATTTCCACTATAACGTATATGTTTGTCGGTATTATTTTGTATTATGTATGGCCGGTTGTGCAAAATGGAATTTATGCACTTGGTGGATTGGTGACAGGAAGCGGTTATCTGGGAACACTGATCTTTGGTGTTGTCAAAAGAGCATTGATACCATTTGGATTGCATCATGTGTTTTATATGCCATTTTGGCAGACTGCTGTTGGCGGAACCGCTGATGTGGCCGGACACATGGTTCAGGGTGGACAAAATATTTTCTTCGCTCAGCTTGCAGATTCTGCGCACATTTCACACTTCAGTGCAGATGCAACAAGATATTTCTCGGGTGAATTCATTTTCATGATCTTTGGTCTGCCGGGCGCAGCTCTTGCAATGTATCGCACTGCGAAGCCGGAGAAAAAGAAGCAGGTAGGAGGCTTGCTATTTTCAGCGGCCCTCACATCTATGTTGACAGGTATTACTGAGCCGATTGAATTTTCATTTTTGTTTGTTGCACCGATTTTGTTTGCAGTGCAAGTTGTATTGGCCGGTGCTGCATACATGATCGCTCATTTATTAAATATCGCCGTGGGTCTTACTTTCTCGGGCGGATTTTTGGATCTGTTCCTGTTTGGTATTTTACAGGGAAATGATAAGACAAGCTGGCTTCGTATCATTCCGGTAGGAATCATTTATTTTATTCTTTATTATGTGATTTTTTCTTTCTTGATCAAAAAATTGAATTTAAAAACGCCTGGTCGAGAGGATGATACACAGGAAGTGAAATTATATACGAAGGCAGATGTTAATGCTAAACGTTCCGCAAAGGGGGATGATGGAAATATATCATCGGAGGATACACTTAGTGAAATGATCACGAGAGGTCTTGGCGGTAAGAACAACATTGATAGTGTTGACTGCTGTGCGACCCGCCTTCGTTGTACTGTTGCAAGTGCAGATTTGGTTGATGATGTTCTGCTTAAATCGACAGGAGCCAGTGGAGTGATCCATAAAGGAAATGGAGTCCAGATCATATACGGACCAAATGTTACCGTGATCAAATCAAATTTGGAAGAGTATCTTGAAACAGCACCAGATATTATATATACGAATGATAATGAGATGCGTTCAGAGTCAGATGATGCCATGCAGAGTCAGGAAATTGAAGGGAGTGTAGCAAAAACCGTTATTGTGTCCAGTCCGATCACAGGTGTTGCAGCAGATCTGTCTACGGCACCGGATGAAGCTTTTGCGGATCGGATGATGGGTGACGGTGCGGTTGTAACCCCAACGGATGCGATCGTTAAGGCACCGGAAGATGGAGAGGTTGCGTTTGTGTTTGATACCAAGCATGCGATTGGATTTACGACAGATTCCGGTTTGAGCTTATTGATACACGTTGGTATAGACACAGTAAAATTGGATGGTAAAGGATTTGAAGTGTTTGTCGAGAATGGTCAGCAGGTCAAGAAGGGTGATCCGCTGATGAAACTGGATATTGCTTATCTGAAAGAGCACGCACCGTCAATCGTATCTCCGGTACTGTGTACGGAACTAGAGGATAACCAAAAGGTACGTTTATTAAGGGAGGGAGAAATAAAATCAGGAGAGGAGTTATTCGCTGTTGATTTTTATGAGGAATAATTATGTATAGAGTGACAAAGGTGTTAAATCATAACGCTGTACTTGACGATAAATGAAAAATAGGATAATATAATTTATTGCCGTGGATAAATGTTATTTATGCATGGGTTCATACAGACAGTTCATTTGTACCATCCTGTCTATAAATAAAACTCGGACTGCATGAAACAGAGATTGTTTTTGGGCAGACCGTAGGTCTGCCTTTTTATTTTGCTTTATAGGAAATTGGAGGGAATGCATGTATCAATTGACGACAGAACATAGTTTTGACTCGGCACATTTTCTTGCCGGATACGATGGAAAATGCGGTAATTTGCATGGACATCGTTGGAGAGTACTGCTGACGGTGCAGTCAGAGACGCTAAGAGAAGACCAGCAGCAAAAAGGCATGTGTGTTGATTTTGCGGAGTTAAAAAAAGATTTGCGGACGGAATTGGATGCGTTGGATCATGTGCTGATCATTGAACAGGGCTCTTTGCGTGAGAGTACGATGAAAGCATTGCAGGAAGAAAAATTTCAGGTGGTTGAGATGCCGTTTCGACCAACCGCCGAAAATTTTGCCAGATATTTTTATGAATTGTTTACATTGAAAGGTTATCCGGTGGCGAAAGTAGAAGTATATGAGACACCGAATAACAGTGCAGTTTACTTTGTTTAAAACGATGCGAGAGGTGACAGTGCAGCCTGCTTTGTCTGAAGCGATGCGAGAGGTGACAGTGCCGCTTGCTTTGTCTGAAGCGATGCGAGAGGTGACAGTGCAGCTCGCTTGGTCTAAAACTATGCGAGAGATGGCATCGTGGAGAAGTTATGCATGACAGGCTGCAGGCCGGGAAAGGAATGTAAGAGTTAGTATGGCAGATTTTGAAGTGGTAGAAATCTTTGAAAGCATTAATGGGGAAGGACGATTTGCCGGAGAGTTATCTAATTTTGTGCGGCTAAAGGGATGTAACTTGCGCTGTACGTATTGTGATACAGCTTGGGCCTATGAAGCAGATGCGCCACGTACGGTGATGACGGAAGAGGAAATCTGTGAGCGTCTGCTGCAATCAGGGATCAGTCGGGTGACACTTACCGGTGGTGAACCGATGATTGCAAAAAATATTGATGTATTGTTAGAAAGGCTGTCTCGAGAAGAGAGTTTAGAGGTGGAGATCGAGACAAATGGTAGTGTTTCATTAACAGCGTTTCGTCAAATGAAGCGGCCACCGTCATTTACGATAGACTACAAATTGGCGGGAAGCGGCATGGAAACAAAGATGTGTATGGATAATTTTGCAGAGGTTGTAAAGCAGGATACGGTGAAGTTTGTTGTGTCCGGACGGAGTGATCTGGAAAGGGCCTATGAGGTGACGAGAGAGTATCATCTGGATCAGCGCTGCATGGTAATATTAAGTCCGGTATTTGGCAGGATCGAACCGGCTGAAATGGTTGATTTTCTTCGTGAAAAACGATGGAATGGAGTACGGCTTCAATTGCAGTTGCACAAGTTTATCTGGGATCCGGATAAACGTGGAGTTTAAGAAAGGAAGATGGCATTATGGCAATAGATACAGAAGCGATTAAGGTGCATGTTCGAGGTATATTGGAAGCATTGGGAGATGATCCGGATCGTGAAGGATTAAAAGAAACACCGGATCGTGTGGCTCGCATGTATGAAGAAGTGTTTGAGGGAATGAACTATACAAATCATGAGATTGCGCAAATGTTTAATAAAACATTTACCGATCGTATGGAATTTGGATCGGCTTCCAGAGATATGGTGATCGTTCGGGATATTGATATTTTTAGTTATTGTGAACACCATCTTGCTCTAATGTATGATATGAAAGTGACCGTTGCGTATATTCCAAAGGAAAAGGTGATCGGACTTAGCAAGATCGCACGTATTGCGGATATGGTGGCAAAACGCCTTCAGCTGCAGGAACGCATTGGTACGGATATTGCAGATATTATGCAGGAGATCTTGGAAAGTGAAGATGTGGCGGTTGTGATCGAGGGTACACATAGCTGCATGACAGCCAGGGGAATCAAAAAGAATGCAGCGACGACGAAGACCTTTACACTTCGTGGACAGTTTCAGGAAGATCAGAGCTTACAGATGAGACTTTTGTCATAGAGAAAGCAGTAGAAAATCAATAAAAGGCCTATAATAAAAACTTTAGGCTTGACATGATAGGAAGGAAAGAGTGTTATGAGCAAAGCAATGGTTTTATTTAGCGGCGGCGTAGACAGTACAACCTGTCTGGGGCTTGCAATCGAAAAATATGGTAAAGAAAACGTGATCGCATTGTCGATCTCTTATGGACAGAAACACAAAAAAGAAGTGGAAGCAGCACGCAGCATTGCTGCATATTATGGAATAGAACTTTTGTCTTTAGATCTGCAAAAGATCTTTACGTACAGTGATTGTTCTTTATTAGAACAGTCTGATGCAGAAGTTCCCAAAGAAAGCTATGCGGAGCAATTAAAGGAAACTTCCGGCAAGCCGGTATCTACTTATGTCCCTTTCCGTAATGGTTTGTTTTTGGCGAGTGCAGCGAGCATTGCTCTGTCGAAAAACTGTGAAGTGATCTATTATGGAGCGCATGCAGATGATGCGGCAGGTAACGCTTATCCGGATTGCAGCAGTGCCTTTAACGATGCAATGGGACAGGCAATTTATTTGGGAAGTGGCAATCAGGTACGTATCGAGGCTCCGTTTGTCAATTGGACTAAGGCTAAAGTGGTCGGAGAGGGACTTCGTTTGAAGGTGCCTTATGAACTTACGTGGAGTTGTTATGAGGGTGGTGACAAGCCTTGTGGTGTGTGTGGCACGTGTCGTGACCGCGCAGAAGCCTTTCGCGCCAATGGCGTTTTGGATCCGGCACTGCACTAAAGGAGAGGCAGGAGAGCTTAGATCACGGTATTGATCGGTAAGGTGGCATAAGGATGCTGCAACAGAGGGAGGAAATGCAATGAGAGAACAGGAAAAGAGTATTACATTATTAGGAAACCAGGGGACGAAATATCCACAGGATTATGCACCGGAAGTTTTAGAAACATTTGTGAATAAGCATCCGGATAATGATTATTTTGTCAAATTTAATTGTCCGGAATTTACCAGTTTATGTCCGATCACAGGGCAGCCGGATTTTGCAACGATCACGATATCGTACGTACCAGGAGAACGAATGGTAGAGAGCAAATCCTTAAAATTATATTTGTTTAGTTTTCGCAATCATGGTGACTTCCATGAAGACTGCGTCAATGTTATCATGAAAGATCTCATTAAATTAATGGATCCGAAGTATATTGAAGTATGGGGCAAGTTTACACCACGTGGAGGAATTTCTATCGATCCATATTGCAATTATGGACGCCCTGATACCAAATGGGAACAAATGGCAGAAAAAAGAATGTTGTGGCACGATATGTACCCGGAAAAAATTGACAATCGATAATTCTATCCTTTACAGAAAAGGTTTTGCGGTATATACTTATACAGCAAATATATTATGACAGAAGAAAGAAGAGAGTAGAAGAAAGTATGAAAGTAAAAGATTATTTCAAAGAGCATAAGTGGATTATTCCGGTGGCAATAGCAGCAGGCGTACTTATTATAACAGCGATCGTGATCGCAGTATATTCGAGTGGACACTTTGCCAGAGGAACAAAGGTCAATGGGATTGACATTTCCGGTATGAGTGTGAAACAGCTTCAGAAGCGGATCGGAGAATATTCCATTAATGTCAAAGAACGCAAGATTGATGAGAAATCCAGAGATGAAAGTTTTTTTGAGGAAACGATCAAAGGAAGTGACATCGGATTGGCAGTCGGTGATGCGCAGCCATTATATGATATATTGAAAGGCCAGGGATTCATAAAGTTTTTTGTCGGAGACAAGAAAGATTATGAGATCAGTCATACACTGTCATATGATAAGGATCTTCTTGCGAAGGAAGTGTCGGCCTTAAAGGGGGCATCTGCCACAGACGGTACGGAAGCGGTGAGCGCTTCAATTGCCGAGTATACAGAGGGAAAAGGTTATGAGATCGTTTCGGAGCAGCAGGGAGATATTTTGGATGAGCAGGCAACTTGCGAGGTGATTGAAAAGGCAGTTGCATCATTGAAGGAATCTGTTGATCTAAGCAAGGAAAAAGCATATAAAAAGCCGGAGTTCACCAGTGAAAGTGATGTCTTAAAAGATGCTGTAGAAACATTAAATCGTTATGTTAGTACAGAGATTACATATAAATTTGGCGATGATACTGTTGTATTAGATGGTACGCGTATCAATAAGTGGATCAAGATCAAAAAAGACAACACAGTAAAGATTCGTCGAAATAAGGTGGAGAAGTTTGTACAGGAACTTCATCGTAAATATGATACCGTATTTACCAATCGTAAGTTTAAGACCGCGTACGGTGATACAGTTACTGTATACGGTGGAGATTATGGCTGGTGGATGAATACAGTCAAGGAAACAGATAAACTGGTTAAATTGATCCAAAAAGGTGCTGTCAAAGAGCGTACACCGGAATATCGTCAAACAGCGGTCAGCTACGGTGACAAAGACTACGGTGATACCTATGCAGAAGTGGATCTGAGTGGTCAGCACGTGTTTGTGGTCAAAAATGGAAAAGTTGTATTTGATACTGCGTGTGTAACGGGAAATGAATCGCAGGGACATGCAACGCCGGCAGGTACATATGGAATTACCTACAAGCAGCGCAATGCTACATTGCGTGGAGAAAATTATGAGACACCGGTAAGTTACTGGATGCCGTTTAATGGAGGCATTGGTTTTCATGATGCGTATTGGAGAAGTCGTTTTGGTGGCACTTTATACCGTACCGGCGGTTCTCATGGATGCGTAAACCTTCCGCCATCATCAGCCAAGAAGATTTACAGCTTGGTCGAGCAGGGAACTCCGGTCATCTGTTATCATCGCTCCGGAAGTTCCTCGAAGACAACGACAGATTCATCTTCTAAACCGTCAGCAACGAAGAAGCCGACGGTAACGAAGAAGCCGACGGTAACGAAGAAGCCAAAGGCAACGAAGAAACCAAAGCTGGCGAAGAAACCAAAGCTGGCGAAGAAACCAAAGGCAAAAAAGAAGCCAAAGCTGGCGAAACAACCGGAGACAACCAAAAAGCCGGAAACGTCGGAGGATGAAGAATAAAATAACGAAAGGGTCAATGATAGTGATCCTATATGATTGCGGTACAGTGATGTCTGTTGCGGTAAGAAAGCGAGGCATTATTGCACCGCAATTTGCTTTGTGTTATCATTATAGTTACTTGACTATATATGTACTCGACGATATATACAAAACTATATACACAATTTTGTGCATATAAAAGACGATCGGAAAGGATAAAAAATATGGTTACAATAAATACAATTGGTGTTTCGAAGGAGATTGACGGTGAGTCCGGTGTGCAATTGACGGATGAGCTGACATTTCTGAGTGGAAAGTATGCAGGTACCTGCTATGCTGCAGACGGCTACGAGACAATACGTACGCAAGAACCGCAAAAGGCGCTCAGACGTGCAGAAAATACGGCACAAAACGGTCATCATTCTGTGTTTCAGCATAGTATGGTAACAATGGAAATACAGTGCCCGAAGATTATTGCAATGCTGCTTAACTCTATCGGAGTATCAAATACATCCGAAAAGAGTGCCAGATATACAAAGATGAAGCCACAAAGTGAAAAAGAGGCTATACTTTATGAAAAGTGGCATGATATTTTGAAACAACAGATCGAAGCTTTGTATCCGGAGAAGTTTAGCGAGCGCGAGGCGGACAAACTTGCTTATGAGAATGCCAGATACATGTTGTCGGTCTTTTGCCCGACTTCGATGGTGTATTCTCTGCCGTTTCGCAATATCTTTTATGTGATGGACTGGGCGGAGCAGATGCGTGATCAGTTAAATGGACAGGCAGATGCGTTTTCGAGGCGGCTGGCAGAAGAACTCTCCGGGTTGGTAAAGTCCCTTGATGTCGTGATCGGTGGTAAGCGGATTTTTCATGATAATAAAAATGAATACTTTCGTTTCATGCCCGTGCAGGCGACCGGACAGCTGGACGATGATAATGTCGAGTACTTTGGAGATGTATATACGGCAAAATTTTTGGCTTCTTTTGCACAGGTTGCACAGGAGCAAAGACATCGTACGCTCCGTGTAAAGATCAACTTTGCGGGAGATAAGCCTGGGGAATATGGTTATTATGTACCGGAATTACTGCAGGAACAGTCACTTCAAGAGGAATGGCTGCAGGATATTGCCGGAGTCGCAGAGCAGTTCCCGCAGGGAATGTTAGTTTCCGTAACAGAGCAGGGACTGTTTGAGGATTTTGTCTTGAAATGTAAAGAGCGCATGTGTGGGAGAGCACAGCTGGAGATCATGCGGTTGACGGAAGAGCTGGTGGCACGTTTTGCGAAAAATAAGCAGAACCTGTCTTCTGCCAATCGGAGACGTTTGGAGGATCTGTTAGAAGATGATAAGCCTTGTGCCCGTTGTGGATACCGTGATTTTCAGTGTGTGGAAGGTTGTAAATGGGGGAAAGCAGGGGCACTGCTCAGACATATTTAGTAGAAAGGAATGAAGAGTTAAGATGGTATTTGGAGTGATATTAGCCGGAGGAATAGGCAGCCGCATGGGAAATGCAGAGAAGCCAAAACAGTATATCAAAATTGGAGATAAACCGATCATTATTCATACGATCGAGAAGTTTTATGTGCATGATGCCTTTGAGAAATTGATCGTTTTGTGTCCGAAGCAGTGGGTAGAACATACGAGAAATCTTGTTCGTCAGTATATGGGGGATACTGACCGGGTCGTTGTATTGGAAGGCGGAGAGACACGCAACGAAACGATCATGAATTCTATTCGTTATATCGAGGAAGGCTATGGTTTGGATGACGACACACTGCTTGTCACACATGATTCTGTGCGTCCGTTTTTAACACATCGCATCATCGAAGAAAATATTGAATATGGACAGAAGTATGATGCAGTGGATACCGTGATACCGGCAACGGATACGATCGTGGCCAGCGAAAATGGAGAGATTATCAGTGATGTACCGGACAGATCTAAGATGTATCAGGGACAGACGCCGCAGACGTTTCGTGCCAAGAAATTAAAAGACCTGTATTATTCGCTAAGTGATGAGGAGAAGGGAATCCTTACGGATGCTTCTAAGATATTTGTCATGAAAGGGGAAAAGGTGCATTTGGTACAGGGCGAGGTGTTCAATATTAAGATTACCTACCCATATGATTTGCGTGTTGCAGAATCATTGATCAGAAATGGGGAGATGGATAAGTAATGTTAAATGCGGTATACCGTCTCGTAGCACCGAGACGATTTGAAGTAGAGTTTGGTGAAGTGCCATTATTTGGACAGGAAGTGATCGTGCGCCCGACACATTTATCCATTTGTCATGCCGATCAGAGATATTATCAGGGAAGCAGACCGGCAGAAGTTCTCAAACAAAAGCTTCCGATGGCATTGATCCATGAGGGGATCGGCAAAGTAGTTCACGATCCGACCGGACAGTTTTCCTACGGACAGACGGTGATCATGATCCCGAATACACCAACGGAACACGATGATATCATTGCCGAAAATTATTTGCGGTCCAGTAAATTCCGCGCAAGTGGGTTTGATGGATTTATGCAGGAGTATGTCAGCTTACAGCCGGACAGACTAGTTGTGCTTCCGGAGGGGATCGACCCGGTCGTGGCAGCGTTTACGGAGTTAGTATCCGTCAGCGTTCATGCACTGCAGCGATTTGATCGGATCGCACATGCACGCCGTAATATGATCGGTATCTGGGGGGATGGCAATTTAGGCTATATCACAGCGATCTTTTGTAAAGCTATGTTTCCGGATACGAAGCTTGCTGTTTTTGGAGTGGATAATGAAAAATTGGCTAACTTTGCCTTTGCAGATGCAACGTATCGCGTAACAGATATTCCGGAGGGGCTGCTTGTAGATCATGCGTTTGAGTGTGTTGGTGGTGCGGCATCGCAGAGTGCGATCGATCAGATCATAGATCATATTCAACCGGAGGGCACGATCGGTCTGCTTGGCGTATCGGAGTATCCTGTACCTATCAATACCCGGATGGTTTTAGAAAAAGGACTTCGATTGTATGGAAGCAGCAGAAGTGGCCGCAGTGATTTTGTAAAGACGGTGGAATTGTATCAAAGTCATCCGGAGATCGTAAATTATCTGGATGCTATCGTGGGTGCAAGAATAGAAGTGCGCAGCATGGCAGATATGGTTCGTGCTTTTGAGATGGATATTCATAAGAGCATGGGCAAAACGATCATGCATTGGATGCAGTGATCTATTGCAACAGGACAGATGTTGCCGCCCTGTCAAACAGGGGTTGAAAAATACATCAAAAACAAGTATGATAGTTTTGTTTTGGTGTAGTATTTTGCAATATGTGAAATATAATGGTCAAGACATTGATCAACAGAAACGAACAGGATGAAAAGGAATGGAGGACGACATGAACGTAACATATCAGAGCACGAGAAGTGCGGCGACTAAGGTAACAGCATCTCAGGCAATCTTGAAGGGACTTGCAGATGACGGCGGATTATTTGTGCCGGATCAGATCCCGCAGCTTGATGTATCTTTGGATCAGATTGCAAAGATGAGTTATCAGGAGACTGCCTATGAGGTTATGAAGTTGTTTTTGACGGATTTTACGGAGGACGAGCTTAAGTCCTGTATTAACCGTGCCTATGATGATAAATTTGATACCAAGGAGATCGCACCACTGGTAGAAAAAGCAGGTGCATACTATTTAGAGTTGTTCCATGGAGCAACAATTGCTTTTAAGGATATGGCGTTGTCAATTCTGCCACATTTGTTGACGACTTCTGCTAAGAAGAATCATATTACCAATGAGATCGTTATTTTAACAGCAACTTCCGGAGATACCGGTAAGGCAGCACTGGCAGGTTTTGCAGACGTAGAGGGAACAAGCATCATTGTATTTTATCCAAAGAACGGTGTCAGCAAGATCCAGGAACGCCAGATGGTGACACAGAAGGGTGCTAATACGAAAGTGGTTGGCATTACCGGTAACTTTGATGATGCGCAAAGCGGTGTTAAGGCAATGTTTAATAACAAAGAACTTGCGGCAGCAATGGATGCTAAGGGATATCAGTTCTCCTCTGCTAATTCCATAAATATCGGTCGTTTGGTGCCACAGGTAGTATATTATGTATATGCATATACAAGATTGCTTGGTGCGGGAACCGTAGCTGAGGGTGAGCCGGTGAATTTCGTGGTTCCAACCGGTAACTTCGGTAATATTTTAGCTGCATTTTATGCAAAGAACATGGGAATCCCGGTAGGAAAGTTAATTTGTGCATCCAACGAGAACAAAGTATTGTACGATTTCTTTGATACCGGTGTTTACGATAGAAACCGTGAGTTTGTATTGACAAGTTCGCCATCTATGGATATATTGATCTCCAGCAACTTAGAGCGTTTGATCTATCGCATTGCCGGAGAAGACGCTGCAAAGACGAAAGAAATGATGGATGCGCTTTCTGCTGATGGTAAGTATACGTTGACGGAAGAAATGAAGGCACAGCTTGCTGATTTTGTTGGCGGATGGGCTTCTGAGGAGAAGACAGCAGCAGAGATCATGCGTGTGTATGATGCGACAGGATATGTTATGGATACACATACCGCGGTTGCATCCGCTGTATATAAAGAATACAAGGACCGCACCGGAGATGAGACCAAGACAGTGATCGCATCGACAGCAAGTCCATATAAGTTTGCAACAAGTGTTATGACAGCAATTGATGCGAAGTATGAGGGCATGGATGATTTTGCGCTGATCGACGAGCTCAGCAAAGTGTCAGGAGTGTCGATACCGCAGGCTGTAGAAGAGATTCGTTCTGCACCGGTTCTGCATGATACTGTATGCGAGACTGCAGATATGCAAAAGACCGTAGAAACGATACTTGGACTGTAAATGGATAGATCAGACAGAATATCCGATGCGGTAAATAGCATAAACAAGATATCAAATATCGTAATCTGTTAGATGCTTAGCACAAAAATACAAAAAGATTGAATGAAAAAGTAAATTCCACTTGTAAACCCAATGTGGAATTTACTTTTTTAGTTAACGTGAAATGAAAGATTGTAAAAATATCTTCCCCTAAAAGAGTGGTTATATGGTATTATATGCAAGTATGGTGTTTGTACATTATGGAGTTATGCAGAAAATTTAAGGATGAGATGGAATCATTGGTTTCGGCGAAAATGACATGACAGGGAGGAAAGCAAAGATGGCAGATAGAAATACGGCTACGATTGGATTTGAAAAACAAATATGGGATGCGGCTTGTGTGCTTCGTGGCAATATGGATGCATCAGAATATAAGAATGTTGTCCTGGGGTTGATTTTTTTGAAATATATCTCAGATAGATTTGACGATAAATATCAGGAACTTGTTGAAGAAGGCGACGGATTCGAGGAAGATATTGATGAATATACTTCGGAAGGTATTTTCTTTGTGCCGGCAAACGCACGCTGGAGCGAGATTGCGACGAAAGCACATACACCGGAAATTGGTGCTGTTATCGACGATGCTATGCGTGCAATTGAAAAAGAAAATAAACGATTGAAAGATATTCTCCCTAAGAATTTCGCACGCCCGGAATTGGACAAACGAAGATTGGGAGATGTGGTAGATTTATTTACCAATATCCAAATGATTGAACACGGCAGTGAAAAGGATATCTTGGGTCGTACCTATGAGTATTGTCTTTCTATGTTTGCTGAACAAGAAGGCAAACGTGGCGGCGAATTCTTTACGCCATCTTGCGTAGTACGTACCTTGGTGGAAGTATTGAAACCTTTCAAGGGAAGAGTATATGATCCTTGCTGTGGCTCAGGCGGTATGTTTGTTCAGTCTGCAAAATTTGTTGAGAACCATAGTGGTAACATCAGTAACATTTCTATCTACGGTCAGGACTCGAACCCTACTACATGGAAGATGGCACAGATGAACCTTGCTATTCGTGGAATTGAACCAGATCTCGGAGCTTATGCCGCAGATACATTTCTAGATGATCGCCATCCAACATTGCGAGCGGATTATATCATGGCGAATCCTCCGTTTAATCTTTCTGATTGGGGATTGGATAAACTAAAAGAAGATCAGCGCTGGAAATATGGAATACCTCCAGCAGGAAATGCCAACTTTGCATGGCTTCAGCATATGATTTTTCATCTTGCACCAGCTGGTCGTATTGGCATGGTATTGGCGAACGGTTCACTTTCATCTCAATCAGGTGGAGAGGGTGAAATTCGTAAGAATATTATCAATGCCGATTTAGTTGAGTGCATTGTTGCAATGCCTACTCAGCTATTCTATACAACGCAGATTCCTGTTTCGCTCTGGTTTATCAATAAGCAGAAGAAACAACCGGAAAAGACTTTATTTATTGATGCTCGAAAAATGGGAACGATGGTGAGCCGTAAGCTTCGGGAGCTGACAGATGATGATATCAAGAAGATTTCAGATACCTATGAAGCTTTTGCTGATGGAACACTTGAAGATGTTAAGGGCTTTTGTGCTGTTGCCGACACTTCTGAAATCGAGAAACAAGATTATATCCTTACACCCGGCCGTTATGTGGGCATTGAGGAACAAGAAGAGGATGATGAGCCATTTGAAGAAAAGATGGATCGTTTGACATCGGAATTGTCGGAGATGTTTGTAAAGTCACATGAGTTGGAGGGAGAGATTAGGAAGAAATTGGGGGCGATTGGGTATGAGATTTAATATATGGAAAGATTGTCCGAAAGTTCCAATTACAGAATTGCTTTCTTTTATTGTTGATAATAGAGGGAAAACTGTTCCCACTGCGGATGATGGATGGAAGCTCATAGCAACAAATTGTGTTACAAACAATACGCTGTTTCCTGTGTATGAGAAAGTTAGATATCTTACGCAAGAAACCTATGAAACATGGTTTAGAGCACATCCTATGCCGGGAGATATTTTATTTGTTAACAAAGGGACGCCGGGAAGAGTTTGTTTGGTTCCTGATCCAGTGGATTTTTGCATTGCCCAGGATATGATTGCGTTACGAGCTGATGATGAAAAGATATATAATAAATATCTGTTTGCTGTTTTAAGAAGCCGGGAAATTCAGCAACAAATATATAATACAAATGTTGGAGATGTCATACCGCACTTTAAGAAACAGTTTATGGATCAGTTATTGATTCCAGTTCCAGACAGAAGGATTCAAGAGATTATTGGAAATCTATATTATGAATTGAGCTATAAAACTGAACTGAACAAGAAGATAAACAAGAATTTAGAGCAACAAGCTCAGGCAATTTATCAGCAAATGTTTATAGAAAACCAAAATCCTAATTGGAAAGAAGGAAAGCTTTCTGATTTAGTTGCAGTAAAATACGGTAAAGACCATAAGAAACTTGATGGCGGATGTTATCCTGTATATGGCTCTGGTGGCATAATGCGATATGTAGAGAAGCCACTATATACTGGCGAATCGGTCCTTATCCCTCGTAAAGGTACACTTAACAATGTTATGTATGTTAACGGTGCATTTTGGTCGGTGGATACAATGTTCTACACCGAAATGCTTCGTCCTAATATTGCAAAATTTGTGTATCACTTTGTAAAAGGCAAAGACCTTGCTTCGTTGAATGCTGGCTCTGCTGTGCCAAGTATGACAACCAACATTCTAAATGCAATGCCGCTATATGTTCCCGATGATGAAACCCTGAGCATTTTTGAAGAAACGGTAACCCCTATGTATTCTCAAATGCAAGAAAATGAAAAGCAATCGGCAAATCTTGCAAATATTAGAGATACATTACTTCCTCGTCTTATGTCCGGCGAGCTTGAAGTATCCGACATCGACCTCTAAGCCGCTGATAGACTCGAAAACTGCTTCGCAGTTTCCTCGTTACCGCCTCTGCCAGACACCTTGCCATCCGTATGCAAGCATCCGTTTGCCAAGATGTCTGTCTACGCTGCTATCGCAGCTATCCGTGCGTTGCACGGATGAGGCGGTAAATTCTTGTTTATCCTATTATTCACTTTTATTTTTTCATCTATATTCAACAGAAAATGAGCGATACGATCTTGCGTTTCTTTTTCTTTTGGAAAAGAAATCACAATTTCTTCCTGCAATCTTTTTCGATTTATTTCGGTCTGACCAGTTGAGCCTTCCGCAAGAGTTTCAATTTGAGTTTGAAACGCTTTAACCGCATACCCATAATAAATAGAATCAATTTCCTCGGTTGGACGAAGAAGTATCATATGTCCATCTATTGTTGTTGATGTTGGCACATCATACAATTGAGCAACACGACCAGCCGTTCCCGTACCGGTAGAGTTAATCAGCACATCTCCTGGTCGAAGCATTTTATCATCTGGCACTTTCTTTTTTGAACAGTCATGTAATCTTGATTCCTCATAATTGATTTCAAAATTTCGATTACATTTCTGATTTAACACGCGAACTGTATTCTCGTTTTCTCTTTCTACATATTTAGGTGGAATGCCTTTAGACATAAATGATGTAATTTCTCCCAAACATCTTTTCCTCCACTCAGTCATATTATCACCTTCCTAACCGATATATTTCTTGTGAGCCAACTTTACATTGCTCTGTTTGACCATTGCATACTGCAAGGTTGTATCTATTCGTTTATGCCCCAAGAGCTGCTGTAACTGCTCAATTGGCATACCTTTATCAATCGCCATCGTTGCAAGCGTCCGGCGGAACTTATGCGGATGGACTTTGGGAATGTCCAACTGCTTACCCATTTCACGCAGGCGAGATTCGATACCGCCTATCTTGATTCTCTCATGCGGAGAACGCAGAGTGACGAACAATGCCGGATTATCATCCGTTCTGCTGTCAATGTAGTTTTGCAGATGAATCTTTGTTCTGGCATCAAAATAGACAATGCGTTCCTTATCGCCTTTACCGAAAACCACACACTCACGCTCGTTGAAATTGATGTCTGCTTTGTTCAACAGAACCATCTCACCGATACGCATTCCAGTAGATGCCAGCATATCAATCATAGCCAAATCCCGAAGTTCTGTGCAGTTGTCGCGCATTTTTTCCAAGTCCTCGTCTGTATAGGTTTCCTTGATATTAGCTGCTGTTTTCACCTTATGGATACGGCGGACAGGGCTTTTCAAAATATAGTCCTCGTCCTCCATCCATGAGAAAAAACTTGACAAAATTCTACGGATGTTATCTATCGTCACACGACTTGATTGCTTTTCATTCTGATAATTTATCAGATAAGAACGCAAATCTTCAGTTTGTATATATCGAATGCTCTTATCAACGGAAATTAACATTGTCTCTATTGTAGTGCGATAATATTTCAATGTTTTCTCTGAGCATCCCTCAATTCTTTTTGCCGAGATAAAAGATTCTACCAACTGCGAATTATCATTATCATTCTCCTCAAGCACTGTTATTTCACAGCCATGTAATGTATATTCCAAAACCTTCTGCAGTTTCTGCATCTGGGCATTGTCGAGGTGTGGCAGCATCTGTTGCATTACATCAATAATGATCTGTTGTCTCATATGTCATTCTCCTTTGTTATTTTACCAGAGAACGACTCAACGGCAGTTCTATCGGTTTATTATTCCCGCCGTTGGTAGGAATTGGTTACATAACAAGCCAATTAGTTTCCATGATAGAAGTCATTCTCACTATATTGAGCCCATTTTTTATACATCTCCTTATAGTGCCGTTTAATGTATGCTTGTATTTTTCGAATATCTCTATCATTAAGCATTCCTCTATTCTGTAACACAGTATCACCGTCTGCCTTTACAAAAAACTTAGCAGATCCTTCTTCTGTAAGTTTTCTGTCGCTTGCATGTACATGCATACACTCAATCACGCAAAAGGAAGTAAAATACAGGTAATACCCACAAATCTTATCCTGATAATATTTAGGCATCCCCATCCTCCATAAATTCTCGATCACTTTTCCAGTAATCTGTAACAATGCAAATCTCAATATCATCCATTGTCGTTTCCAATACCGTTCCATCCTCCGAAATCACCAAAGCTTTCTCTGGATTATTTAGATTCAAGATACGGATTCGATTTTCTTCGCGCGTAAATGCATATCCGTTAATAATCATATCCGCTTGATCCGCAATCTGTTTAATCTTGTCCATAAGCCAACCTCACTTCCTTAATGGGTTTTAAAAAAAACGAGGCGTCAATATATAAATCCCTCAAAACAGGAATCATATCAATATATTCCTCCTCCGGTTCCGCATTATGCTGATACTTTGCCATTACAACGATATACCCATTATCCCATTCTTTTATGGAAATAAATCGCTCTAATGAATATGGTCCACGAAAACGAATTATCTTATCTCCATAACGGAATTGAATCATATCTTTATCATTACTCAAATAAGCCTTTTCCGTATCCATAATACCCTCCTTCTTAATTGATATTATATATAATCTGCGCTCTGCCGTAAACAAGAATTTAGAGCAGCAAGCAGTTGTGTTATTTCGTTCTTGGTTTTCTGCATTTTCCTTATCTCCTAACAGCCCTCGTATAAACTCTGAATTTGGAGAAATACCAGAGGACTTCGAAGTTGTTAAGGTTGGCAGTTTGCCAATGCTCGTGACCGACTATGTGGCTAATGGTAGTTTTGCGTCTTTAAAAGCGAATGTCAACCTATATCAAGAGCCAAACTATGCTTATTTCATCAGAAATACCGATTTAAAGTCGGGGACTTTCGGAGTTTTTGTTGATCAGCATTCTTATGAGTTCTTATCCAAATCTACCCTATATGGCGGAGAGATTATCATTTCCAATGTTGGTGATGTAGGAAGTGTATTTCTCTGCCCGAAACTGGATGGTCGTATGACCCTTGGAAATAACATTATTATGCTTAGGCCAGAGGACGACCTTTTACGCTACTACCTTTATATTTGGTTTAAGTATCTCCAAGGCCAAGCACTCATACAGGGAATAAAAGGGGGATCTGCTCAGCCTAAATTTAATAAGACAGATTTCAAGAATACCTCTATTTTGATTCCTCCAAAGGATATACTCACTCGTTTCCATGAGACTGTGGCTCCAATGTTTGAAACAATCTCGCAAAGACAAACTGAAACTTCCTGTCTTACTGATTTACGAGACACATTATTGCCGCAGCTGATGTCCGGCGAGCTTGATGTTTCGGGCATCGTCCTTTAAGCCGCTCATAGACTCGAAAACTGCTCCGCAGTTTCCTCGTTATTGCCTCTGCCAGACATCCGTGCGTTGCACGGATGAGGCGGTAAATTCTTGTTTACCATAAAAATATAACGCAAAATACAGGAGGTTGAACATGTCAAATTTATTTACAGAGGATACATATGAACAGGCAATTATTGAATTGTTTGAAAATATGGGCTATGACCACCTCTACGCTCCAGATTTTGATAGAGATTATACCAGTCCGCTTCTGGATTCTATTCTGAGAGATAGTTTGGTTCGTATCAACCGTGGTCTGCCTGTAGAAGCTATTGATGAGGCATTGACCAAATTGAAGAATTTTGATACCGGAAGCTTGTTGCAGAAGAATATGATATTTATGGATTATCTGCAAAATGGCATCACGGTTAAGTTCTTTGTGAAGGGCGAGGAGCAATCATCTATTGTACGTTTGATTGATTACGCAAATGCAAAGAATAATTCTTTTTATGTGGTAAATCAGTTTACATTCCTTGAAAACGGAAATAACCGTCGTCCGGATATTATTTTATTTATTAATGGATTGCCTCTTGTTTTGATGGAGCTGAAGAGTCCGGCGAAGGATGAAGTGGGAGCGGAGAATGCATACCATCAGATTCGTAATTATATGCAGGATATTCCATCTATCTTTTATTACAATGCAATCTGTGTAATTAGTGATTTGTCTACGAATAAGGCTGGAACGATTACTTCCGGATTGGATCGCTTTATGGAATGGAAAACAAAAGAGGGTAATTACGAAGATACTGCGTATGCGTCCTTTGAAACTTTTTATGAGGGTATGTTCCCAAAGGAACGTTTACTTGATATTTTGAAGAACTTTATTCTTTTCTCAGGCGTTAGCAATAGCCGTTTCAAAGTATTAGCAGGATACCATCAATATTTTGCAGTTCGCAAAGCAATCGAGAAAGCAAAGGTAGCAACTAAGACCGATGGTAAGGGTGGTGTGTTTTGGCATACACAGGGCTCTGGTAAGTCATTATCTATGGTTTTTTATGCACATTTATTGCAAGATGCATTAGATAGCCCGACCATTGTAGTTATGACAGACCGTATTGATTTGGATGATCAGCTTTATGCACAGTTCTCACAATGCGCAGATTTTTTGCGTCAGACACCGGTACAGGCAGAGAGCAAGGAACATTTGAAGTCACTTCTTGATGGCAGAAGTGCGAATGGAATCATATTTACTACGATGTTTAAGTTTGAGCGTGGAGAGAAAGCCTTATCGGAACGTAGAAATATTGTTGTTATGGCAGACGAGGCACATCGTGGGCAGTATGGTTTTGATGAGAAAATCGTTATGTCAGAGAATGAAAATGGTGAAAAGGAGGCACATACGGTAATCGGTAATGCCCGTGTTATTCATGATGCATTGCCGAATGCTACATTTATTGGCTTTACTGGTACACCGATTTCAGCTAAGGACAGAAATACTCGTGAAGTGTTTGGTGACTATATCGATGTTTATGATATGACACAGGCAGTGGAGGATGGCGCTACTCGTCCAGTTTATTATGAAAGCCGAGTTGTTCATTTGAAGTTGGATGAGAACACATTGGCGTTAATTGATTCTACTTATGATGTCTTAGAGCAGCAGTCCGACGCACAAACAATCGAGAAGAGTAAAAAAATGCTTGGTCAGATGGAAAGTGTACTGGGAGCTGATTCAACAATAGAATCTCTTTGCGATGATATCGTTGAACATTACGAAAAATACAGAGCAAATCTTCTGACTGGAAAGGCTATGATCGTAGCATATTCCCGTCCAATTGCAATGAAAATCTATCGCCGCATCTTGAAAATTAGACCTGCATGGACAAATAAAGTCGGTGTGGTTATGACTGGTGGCAATAACGACCCGGAAGATTGGAAAGAGATTATCGGAACCAAAGCGCACAAGGAAGAGCTTGCGAGGAAATTTAAAGATAATAATGATCCGATGAAAATAGCCATTGTTGTAGATATGTGGCTTACCGGATTTGATGTACCTTCTTTGGCTACTATGTATGTGTATAAGCCAATGCATGGCTATAACCTGATGCAGGCAATAGCTCGTGTTAACCGTGTATTCAAGGATAAAGAAGGTGGATTGATCGTTGACTATGTTGGAATTGCGTCAGCTCTAAAGGCGGCGATGAAAGAATATACGAAGCGCGATCAGTCTAAATACGGTGACATGAACATTGCAAAGATGGCCTATCCGAAGTTTCAGGAAAAGCTACAAGTCTGCAAAGATTTGTTGCATGGCTTTGATTTTGGCGGGTTTGTAGGTGGTTCTCCGCTTACGATGGCTAAGCTCATTACAGGTGGTGTAAACTTTATTCTCGATGCAAGTGTACCAGAAAGAAAAGATTTGTTCTTGAAGGAAGCTATGCTTTTGAAACAGTCGCATTCACTTTGTTCCAGTATGACAACAGAGCAGGAACGGCATGAAGCGGCTTATATGGAAGCTTTGCGATCTACGATTATTAAGATTACTTATGGTGGTACCGGTGGAAAGAGCCTGTCGCTCACCGAGATTAACGATCAAATCAATGAACTTTTGAAAGCGGCAGTACAGAGTGAAGGCGTCATCAGCTTATTTGACAGCAGCAAGAGTGGTGGTGAAAATTTTAGCTTGTTTGATCCGGCAGTCTTGGATGAAATCTCTAGAATGAAAGAAAAGAATATAGCTGTTGAGATTTTGAAAAAACTTATGGCTGAGCAGGTGGCTCTTTACAAGAGAACAAATGTGGTGCAGTCACAAAAATTCTCAGAAAAGATAGCGCAACTGATGAACTCTTATTATAACGGATTAATCACCAATGAAGAAGTTATTAAAGAACTGTTGAAAACTGCGGAGGAAATTGCAAATCTCTATAAGAATGGCCAGAAGCTGGGTCTTTCACAAGAAGAACTTGCATTCTATGATGCCCTTACAAAACCAGAGCATATCAAAGATTTTTACAAGAATGATGAATTGATTGCTCTGACAAGAGAACTTACAGAAATGCTTCGTAAGAATCGTACCATCGATTGGCAGAAAAAAGAAACAGCTAGAGCGCAGATGCGTAAGATGGTTAAACGACTCCTTAAGAAATATAAGTATCCTCCGGAAGATTATGCTTTTGCAATAAGTACAGTAATTAGTCAGTGTGAGCTTTGGACAGATAATGCGGAACCACGAAAAGAGGAAAAGCTCTATAAATATGTGTCTGAAATAGAACTAAGCAAGGTAGCAGAAAATACAGTTTCTTACGGAGAAAAGTAGTAATGGAGGTGCGACATGGATGCACGTAAAGGCAATATCTATGAGATATTAAATGGAAATAAGCAGTTTTTGATTCCAGTTTATCAGAGATTTTACAGCTGGGATATTGATCAGTGTAAACGACTTTGGAACGATATTATAGAGATGCAGAGAAAAGGTAAAGCGGGTCATTTTGTTGGATCTATTGTTAATATTGCTGAGCAAGCGATGCCAACAGGTGTTCAGAAGTATATGATTATTGATGGGCAGCAGCGAATGACAACGTTAACTCTTCTTCTCCTAGCTTTGCGCGATTATGCAATAAAGAATCCTAATGACACAACAATTAATGCTCGTCGTATAGATAATATGCTTCTAAAAAATGAGTATGAAAATGGTGATGAACGGTATAAGTTACTGCTAACCGAAACAGATAGGGATATTCTTATAAGCCTTGTTGAGAAAAAGCCAATTGCAGAAGGTACTCGATCAAGGTTGATTGAAAATTATAACTTTTTCGATAAGAAGCTAGCCGATAAAGAAATTCAGCCAGCAGAGGTATACGAATCAATTGGAAAATTACAGATTGTTAATATCACGTTAGACCGTACCGTAGATGATGCACAGGCAATTTTTGAGAGCTTGAACTCTACGGGTAAAGAACTTTTAGAATCTGATTTGATTCGTAACTATGTTTTGATGGGACTTGCGCCATCTGAACAAACTTATGTATATGAGCATCTTTGGCGGCCTATGGAACAACTGTTTATTTACGAAACGCAAGGATATGTAATGGATGCTTTCTTCCGCCATTACTTGACCATGAAGTTTTCTCGTATTCCAAAGCAGGGACGTGTATATGAAGAGTTCAAGTTGTATCACTTGAACTGCGAATTTGGAAGTATTAGAGAACTTTGTCAAGATTTGCTGGAGTATGCAAAATATTATACTAATATTGTATTTAAGCGGAATTCTGACACGGATTTAAGGAGGTTATATGAAGATATTATTGATTTGAGAATGGAAGTATCTTATCCGTTCTTACTGAAGATTCATCATGACTGTACCGAAGGACTAATAACATCAGATGAGTTGAAGGAAATTCTGGAACTTTGTATTAGCTATGTTCTGAGACGTGCAGTTTGCGAAATTCCGACTAATTCGATGAATAAAACATTTGCAACGTTGAAGAATTATATTAAACCAGACGATTACCTGAATTCTGTTAAGGCATTCTTTGTAATGCAGGATACTTATAAAGAATTTCCAGATAACGATAAGTTTGAAGGTGCATTCGTAAACCGTGATATTTATAATATGCGTGCGAGAAATTATATTCTCAGTCGATTGGAAAACTTTGAAAACAAGGCTCCAATTACTATAGAAAATTACACCATTGAACATATTATGCCGCAAAACAAAAACCTTTCTTTGGAGTGGCAAACTAATCTTGGCCCTGAGTGGCAGGAGGTCCAGAAAAAATATTTACATACAATTGGCAATCTTACTTTGACTGCATATAATTCCGAGATGAGTGACAGGCCTTTTTTGGATAAGATGGATATGCTAGGTGGATTTAAAGAAAGCGCACTTAGGATTAATAAATATGTGGTTTTGCAGAATGAATGGAATGAGACACACATCCAAGAGAGAGCAAATGAATTAGCAAAGAAAGCAGAAGTTATTTGGCCATATCCTGCTTTAACAGCTACAGAACTAGCACCATATCAAGCAGAAGAAAAAACAGTGCAGAAGTATTCCTTAGAATCATATGCTGTTAATGCCTTTACAAGGATGCTGTTTGAATCTTTGGATAAACGTATTATGAAATTATCTCCAAGGGTGAAGAAGGAATATAAAAAGTTGTATGTTGCTTATAAGCTAGATACCAATTTTGTTGATATTGTATTCCAGAAACAAAGATTGCGCATTTCGATTAATATGAAGTTTTCAGAGCTTAATGATCCTAACGGTATCTGCAAGGATATTTCAGGTTTAGGACGCTGGGGAAATGGTGACGTAGAATTGTTTATGGAGCATCAGGATGAATTAGATCAAATCATGGAAATTGTGAAGCAATCCTATGATGCACAGGCAGAAGGGGGAATAGATTGTGGTTTAGCGATTAACATTCTATAGGACTCAGCCACTTTTGGATAGTGGTAGGTGTCACATCAATTGTAACCCTACAACGAAAAATAAAAAAATCAGAGAATCCCCTTGCATAGGGGATTCTTTTGTGTTATTCTATGCTAGTGTGTTTTTGCACGCAATAGAATCAATTAATCACATGTGCGGATTGCGCGAAGGTGCCTGACAGCTCAAGGTCTCGCGTTTGGAAGTACATGGAAGCAAAAAAACCAAATGGAGGTAAACAAAATGAGCGTTATTTCAATGAAACAGTTACTGGAAGCAGGTGTTCACTTCGGACATCAGACAAGAAGATGGAACCCTAAAATGGCAGAGTACATCTACACAGAGCGTAATGGTATCTACATCATCGACTTACAGAAGTCTGTAGGTATGGTTGATACAGCATACAATGCAGTAAAAGATATCGTTGCTAACGGTGGTAACATCCTTTTCGTTGGAACAAAGAAGCAGGCTCAGGACTCTATCAAGGCAGAGGCAGAGCGTTGTGGTATGTTCTATGTAAACGAGAGATGGTTAGGTGGTATGCTTACTAACTTCAAGACGATCCAGACTCGTATCAAGAGATTGAAAGCAATCGAGACAATGGCAGAGGATGGTACTTTTGATGTTCTTCCTAAGAAGGAAGTTATTGGCTTGAAGAAAGAGTGGGATAAGCTTGAGAAGAACCTTGGCGGAATCAAAGATATGAAGAAGATTCCGGACGCTATCTTCATTGTAGATCCTAAGAAGGAGAGAATCTGCGTTCAGGAGGCACATACATTAGGTATTCCTTTGATCGGTATCGCTGATACAAACTGTGATCCGGAAGAACTTGATTATGTAATTCCGGGTAACGATGATGCTATCAGAGCCGTTAAGTTGATCGTATCTACAATGGCTGATGCAGTTATCGAGGCTAATCAGGGTGTTTCTATGGATGACACAGAAGCAGCAGAGGATGCAGAGTAATCTTTAACAGGAAAATGGAGGACGAGTGAAATGGCAATTACAGCTTCACAGGTAAAAGAATTAAGAGAAATGACCGGTGCCGGCATGATGGATTGTAAGAAGGCACTGACAAATACGGATGGAGATATGGATGCAGCAGTAGAATGGCTCCGTGAGAACGGTTTGGCAAAGGCTGCTAAGAAATCCGGACGTATTGCAGCAGAGGGTATGGTTGCAGTTGACGTATCTGAGGATGGCAAGAGCGCATCTATCGTAGAGGTAAACTCTGAGACAGATTTCGTTGCAAAGAATGAGGTTTTCCAGCAGTATGTTAAGGAAGTTGCAGCACAGGCTAAGGTTACATCTGCAGCAAATGTTGAAGCTTTCTTGGCTGAGCCATGGGCAGCAGAGGCAGGACAGACTGTAGAAGAGAAATTAAAAGCTATGATCGCTAAGATCGGCGAGAACATGAACATTCGTCGTTTTGAGAAAGTTACGACAGATGGTTTAGTTGTTTCTTATATCCACGCTGGTGGTAAGATCGGTGTATTAGTTGTGGCCGACACAGACAGCGATAGCGATGCTGTAAAAGAGTGCTTGAAGAACGTAGCAATGCAGATTGCAGCTTTGAATCCAAAGTATGTATCATCTGATGATGTTGATGCAGATTACAAAGAGCATGAGAAACAGGTACTTCTTGCACAGGCTAAGAATGATCCTAAGAATGCAGGTAAGCCGGATGAGATCATTGAGAAGATGATCATTGGCCGTCTTAACAAAGAGCTTAAAGAAGTATGTTTGTTAGAGCAGCCATATGTTAAGGCTGAGAACAAAGAGAATGTTAAGCAGTATATTGAGGCTGTTGCAACAGCTGAGGGATGCAAGCTTAATGTTACAAAGTTCGTTCGTTTTGAGACTGGTGAAGGTCTTGAGAAGAAGGAAGAGGATTTCGCAGCAGAGGTTGCAGCACAGCTTGGCTAATCATTAGTCAGACCGGAAATGATCTTATTGAACAGGAGATCAATATGGTAAATGATACCCCATGAATGCATAAACGATATGCGTTCATGGGGTTTTTTACACTTTAGGAAATTTTTCGTTTTCTGTATTGTAAAAACGCTTTGCAAAGATGCGACTGTCTTGCAGCCTGCGTCACAGGTTCTTATAGAGCGCGAAAGGTAAGAGTAAGTTCTTGACACGATATCACATCGTGGTAAAATAACAATATATTAACGATAATTAGGCAAAGCAGGTGAAAGTCTGTGACGCAAAGCTATAGGGCCTTTGAAATGGCAGCCAGTTGCACAAAGATGGAATTGGTTAAAAAGGGTGCAATGGTAGTGTGAATTGCATCTTTTTTTCTTTATAACGATTAAAGTATCAAAAGATAACTCGAACTACGCACAGAAAAATGTTTAGTGTTCTATGACATAATAAGCAATATATGACGATATGATAATATTGGATGTGTATAGTTTGAACTTGTCAGGAGATAATGGCGTAATGTACAAAAGGGGGGAGTGAGCTTATGGAAAATATTTTAGTTCAAAAATTAAAAGAATACAGAATGTTGTATGTATTCTGTATGTTAGTACATATTGTTCTTGCTGTGGAGTTTAACCGCTTGCAGTTGTACGTGTTATTTGGATTTAATATTTGCAGTGTTATTATGTATTTTATGGGTACGATCTGCATGAGAAGAGAGAGGCATGTTAAATTTTGGCTGATCGCAGCATTTATCGAGATTATAGCACATGCGGTGCTGTGTAATCTTTATTTGGGATATGGATATGGTTTTTGGCTATATGTTGTTGCGCTGATTCCGGTAATCTATTATGTGGGATTTTCAAGTGACAGTTGGCAGAGGGGAGTAGGAAGCTATAATGCACTAACGATCATAGCAACGGTGATCATCGTTATATCGTGCTTTGTATCCAGAGAAAGTAATTTGGTATCGAATATTTTTCATGGATTGTCAATACGCGTTTTTGCTATTAATTTGTCGATGTGTATGGCGATGTTAATTTACGAGACGATGTTGTTTGTGTATGCGATCAAAGAGCTGTTTCAAGATCTCCAAAATAAGAATGACGATCTGCAATTTTTAGCTAGTTACGATGCATTGACCAAACTTCGCAATCGTCGCAGCATGGGAAAAGTGATGGAGCAGTATGAACAAGATGGAACACCGTATTGCATGATACTAGGAGATATTGATGACTTTAAGCGTATTAATGACACTTATGGTCATACATGTGGGGACATTGTACTGCAAAAAATTGCAGAGATCATACAAACTTTGGTGGATCCGTATGGTGTGGCATGTCGATGGGGTGGAGAGGAGATTTTGATTTTGTTACACAGTACGCCTGAGGAGGGATTAAGACTTGCGGAACGTATACGTGAGACAATCGAACAGACAGCAGTTATGTATAAGGGAATACGAGTAAAGGTGAGTATGACTTTTGGCTTTGGCAGCGGTGCGGAAAGCAGGATGATCGAGAAACTTGTCACAGTAGTAGATGCCAGATTATATATTGGCAAAGAAAATGGAAAAAATCAAGTAGTGTCTAAAAGTTCAATTTGACGACAAAATTGAACTTTTCCTTGCGACAGATCTAAGAAAAAAGAAAGATACGCATTGTTTTTGAACGTCAGGTGTGCTATTATAGCAACATATTGAAGTTCAAAATAGCAGAAATGACACGAAATTGAACTTTCTTACATATAATGTTCTGCAAATTGAACTAGATTGATAAATAAAAGATTGGTTAGCAGTGCAGCAGTTGCGACTGCGGAATTGCACCTGGAGAAAGGAATGAGAATGTTTATGGAACGGACGTTTGCAGAACGGCTGCAAGACGCTATGAGACAGCGCGGGTTCAAGCAGGTAGATCTTGTACGCGAAGCGGATAAATATGGCGTCAAGCTTGGGAAGAGCCATATGAGTCAATATGTGAGCGGAAAGACAGTGCCGCGAGCGGAAATTCTTCGTTTTCTGGCAAACTGTCTGCAGGTAGACGCAGACTGGCTTTTGACGGGAGAAGGAGACAGCCGGATGGTAGAAGGAAATACCATCCATAATGTGGGCGAGAAAAACACCGCTCGTAAAGCAGAAGACAGAGAGAGTGCAGAAGGAAAAACTGTGGGGGGAGTATCCCGGAAAGAATCAACCCAAAATAGAGTGAAATCAGGAGGAAGTATCATGAGAGAGTTTATGAAGTCATCCAAATTAGATAATGTATTATATGATGTAAGAGGACCGGTTGTTGAGGAAGCAAATCGCATGGAGGATGCTGGAACACAGGTTCTTAAATTAAACATAGGAAATCCTGCACCGTTTGGTTTTCGTGCACCGGATGAGGTGATCTATGATATGCGCAGACAACTTGCAGACTGTGAGGGATATTCGCCGGCAAAAGGAATGTTTTCGGCTCGAAAAGCGATCATGCAGTATGCGCAGTTGAAACATATACCAAATGTTGCTATAGAAGATATTTATACGGGAAATGGTGTTAGTGAACTGATCAATCTCAGCATGTCTGCTTTGCTCGACAGTGGGGATGAAGTGTTGGTGCCATCACCGGATTATCCATTGTGGACAGCGTGTGTGACGCTGGCAGGAGGTACTGCTGTGCATTACTTATGCGATGAGCAGTCAGAATGGTATCCGGATATTGAAGATATCCGCAAAAAGATCAATGACCGCACAAAAGCAATTGTCATTATCAATCCGAACAATCCGACCGGAGCACTCTATCCGAAAGAAGTGCTGCAGCAGATTGTAGATGTAGCGAGAGAACATCAGATCATGATCTTTTCGGATGAGATTTATGACCGTTTGGTGATGGATGACGAAGAGCATGTTTCAATCGCATCACTGGCACCTGATCTGTTCTGCGTGACGTTCAGCGGCTTATCAAAATCGCACATGATTGCCGGTTTCCGTGTAGGCTGGATGGTTTTAAGCGGCAACAAGGCGATGGCAAAAGATTACATTTTGGGCTTAAATATGCTTTCTAATATGCGCTTGTGTTCGAATGTTCCGGCACAGTCCATTGTTCAGACGGCACTTGGCGGCCATCAAAGTGTGCAAAATTACATTGTGCCGGGTGGGCGTATTTATGAGCAGCGAGAGTATATTTATAAGGCGCTCAATGACATCCCGGGAATTACTGCTGTCAAACCAAAGGCTGCTTTTTATATTTTTCCTAAAGTAGATACGAAGAAGTTTAATATTGTGGATGATGAAAAATTTGCATTGGATCTGCTTCGGGATAAGAAGATTTTGATCATTCATGGCGGTGGATTTAACTGGAGTGAGCCGGATCACTTTCGTGTGGTATATCTTCCTCGGATTGAAGTGTTGGAAGAATCCATTCATAAGATGGAAGAATTCTTTAGTTATTACCATCAATAATTATGTGCCTGCAGGGTGATCGTAGCAAATTTTTAAACTTTAAAATTTGTAGTAGTTTTTTCAAAAAAAGTGTTGTATAATTAGTCGGATAATATGTGCTTTGATATAGGGAAGCTATGTACGAAATTATATTCGTATATTCTTTTCTATATTGAGTGATGGGTGGCAGATGCACTATTAGAAATGAGGAAAATATGAAAAAAAAGACGGTTGCCGTTTGTATGGCAAATATTGATGAACAATATAATGATATCTTTTTACACCGATTTCGTGAATTTGCGGCAGAAAATGACATTAATCTGCTTTATTTTTATTCGTTTAGTGCGTTTTATTTTATGGATTCGCATGATATCGGAGAGCGGAAAATATATCGTTTGATCAACTATGATATCTTAGATGCACTGGTTATTTTTTCAGTGACTATTTTGGATGAGGATCTCTTAACAGGGATTGTGAATGGTGCAAATCAAAAGGGTATCCCGGTTATATCAATTGATCGTGAATTAGATGGATGTATCAGTGTTTGCATTGATGATCTTGAAGTAATTTATAAGATTACATCGCATATGATCGAAGAGCATCATGCGAAGAATATTAATTTTATTGCAGGAAGCAAAGGACAAGGTTGCTCAGAAGCTCGCATTGAAGCATATAAGAGAGCTCTGCGCGATCATAATTTGGAAGTGGACGAGCGGCGTATTGACTATGGCGATTTTTGGAATGAGCCAACATTAGAGGCTATGCGGCGGTTTATTGATAGTGGTATTCCTATGCCGGAAGCGGTGGTGTGCGCCAATGATGTTATGGCATTGGCAGTGGAAGAGTTTTTGGAGCAGCGTGGTTTTCGGGTGCCGGAGGATATTATGATCACCGGTTATGATGGCATCACGGAGGCTGTCAATCATCAGCCGCATATAGCAACGGCAGGGCGTGATATCACAGAAGTGACACGACAGGTGTTTGACATTTTGAAACAACTTTTTGCCGGCAAGACATTTCCGGATAATTATATTCATAAGATTGATGCAAATCTACAGTTGTACGGAAGTTGTGGATGTGAGGGAGACACGGTCAAGAATCAGAATGCTTTGGTTCATTCGTTGTGCTTATGGCAGGCGGAGATGAAGTATTTTATGATGGATCAGATCCGTATGTCGGCGTTGCTTACAAAGGCAGCGAACTTTGCCGAAGTGTTTGATGGTATTATGCAGTCAACGTCTAAGTTAAACAACAAGTATATCATGATATGTATTGTGGATAATTTCATGGATGAGGAAGAATTTTCCGATATTGTGGAGAATAGTATGACACAGCATACCGGATATTCCTCGCGAATGAATCGTGTACTATACCGCAAACATGGTGTATGGCAGGGAATGATCGATTATAATACAAATGATCTTTTGCCGGATCTGGATGAGATTTTGGATGACTGTGGAAGCCTTTGCTTCTTTCCGCTGCACATTCATGCGCAGACGGTAGGTTATGCTGTTATTTCGATTGATGAAGATACAGCTGACATTATTCGTTATTATGAGTTTTTCCTGAATGTGTGCAATGCATTAGATATGTCCAAGACACAGCGGAGACAGCAGACGATCATTCAGAACTTAGAGAATAAATATGCCCATGATCCGTTGACAGGTTTGTTTAACAGACGTGGATTTTATATGAATATCAAATCAGACTTTGAGAAGTGTGTAGAGGAGCAGCAAAAGTTCAAATTGCTTTCGGTTGACTTAAACGGTCTGAAGGTGATCAATGATACGTATGGCCATGCAGATGGTGATATTGCAATATCGACGATTGCGAAGGCTCTGCAGGCATCTGGCGGAATGAATGACTGCTGTGCAAGATTTGGCGGTGACGAGTTTATTGTTGCCGGTCCGGAGAATGATAATGACACCGGAGAGTTGTTGATCGAGAAGGTGCATCGATATCTGGACGAGTTTAATGCATCTTCCGGTAAGCCATATCAAGTAGATGCAAGTATCGGATTGGTTTCTTTGATACCGGATCGATCAATTTCACTAGAGGAGATTATTAAAGAAGCAGACGAGAGGATGTATCGCGAGAAAGTAAAATATCATAAACAACGTCAGTAATTGTGTCATTTATTGTTTATGTGTAAGGAAGCTGCAGAGTTTTTGAAATAAAGTGAATGATATAAGGGGTCGTATTCCAGGGAATACGACCCCTTTTTGAAAAGCCGAAATATTACCGCTATGAAACCCACACTTATTGTTTTCGGAAGATTCGTAAAATGATTAACACCCGAGTAGTTCCTTTGAATCTAATACAATGGTGAAAGGACCGTTGCCAACCAGCGATACATGCATATGTGCACCAAAAGATCCATGTTGTACGACATCACAGTAATCGTTTGCTTTGGTAAGCATGTATTCATAGAGAGCTTTTGCGTGCTCCGGTTTACCGGCTTCCATGAAGGAAGGGCGATGGCCCTTTTTACAGTTGGCATATAAGGTGAATTGGGAGACGAGAAGCAGTTCGCCGCCAACATCGGAGAGTGATAGATTGGTTTTTCCGCTTTCATCGTCAAAAATACGCATTTTGAGTGCCTTATCTAGCATTTTGTCTGCTATGTCTGTGGTATCTGTGTCGCTGACTCCCACAAGGATCAGAAGCCCTTTGCTGATCCTGCCAATGATAGCCTCATCGACGGTTACTTTTGCTTCATCAACACGTTGTATCACTAATTTCATATTTTTTCTGCCTTTCTTTTTTTCTCAAACTTCGCACTTCAAAAATTATTATCTCTGATGAATACATGCCTGAAGGATTGTCTGAGATGTCCCGGTCTAGCAAGGTATCATCGATTTTTGGACGGGACGCTTTCGCTACGATGCGCTGCGTCACGTTACTTAGTATTCTTTGACATAATAAGCAATATGCGACCTAACAGAAGCTTTGGATGTGCGAAATTTGAGTTTTTAATATAAATTTAATTTTTCGTTTAACATCATACCATATTTTTATGTTATGATAAACAACGTTAGAAAAAAAGAGAGGATGGAAGTAGCATGTTTGGTTATGTAAGAATCCGTAAACCGGAGCTGTTAGTAAAAGACTATGAGTGTTACAAGGGTTTTTACTGCGGCCTGTGTCATTCATTGCGGGATACCTATGGGCTGCGGGGGCAGGTTACGCTGACGTATGACATGACATTTTTGGTGTTGTTGCTTTCATCAGTGTATGATCTGGCGGTAAAGGAGGAACACAAGCGATGCATTATCCATCCGGCAGGCAAACGACGTGTGATCCGTACGGAAGCAGCAGACTATGCAGCAGATATTAATATGCTTCTGAGCTATTATCATTTTGTGGACGATAAGCAGGATGAACATTCGCTGGCGGCATCATTGGGAGTTCAGATGTATCGTGGGCAGAGCAGACGATTGGAGCAACACTATCCAAGACAGGCAAGAGCAATTGCTGAGGGAATGCAAAGGCTTCATTTGTTAGAGCAGGAAGACTGCAGGAATGTTTCTGCTCTGGCAGATTGTTTTGGCCGCATGCTTGCAGAAGTGTTTGCGTGGAAAGAAGACGGATTGGCAGATTTTTTTCGGGAAACCGGATATTATTTGGGCAAATTTATCTATATTATGGATGCTTTTGAGGATTTGCCGGAAGACACCCATAAGGAGAGATTCAACCCTTATCTGGGGACTGACCGTCGGGAACTATTACCGCAGGTCGAGGAGCAGCTGTTGACAGAGATCGCGGCTGCCGGAGCAGCATTTGAGAAGCTACCGTGCCTGGAGTATAGAGATATTATGCGTAATATTTTATATGCAGGAGTATGGAATCGCTTTGATAGGATAAAACAGGAACTACAGAAGGAGGAACAATAATGGATCCATATAAGGTGCTGGGGATTTCCAGCGATGCAACAGATGAAGAGGTAAAAAAGGCATATCGTGAACTGAGTCGTAAATATCATCCTGATGCAAATGCCAATAATCCGTTGAAAGATCTGGCAGAGGAAAAGTTTAAGGAAGTGCAGGCGGCATATTCGCAGATCATGGATATGCGCGCGAAAGGCTACGCAACAAATGGCAGTCAGACGTCTGGCGGCTATAGTGCCGGCTATCAGGGACAAGGCTATCAGGGTCAGGGGTATCAAGGCCAGAACAGTGGACAGGGTTATAATCCATATCAGCGTGGTCAATATCAAAGTTATGGTGGCCAATATGGAAGAGATCCATATGCGGGCAATGAATGTGGAACAGGCAATCTGTGCTGCGATCTTTGGTGTGCGGATACACTTTGTGAATGCATGGGAGGAGATTTGTGTACATGTTTCTAAAGTCTGGCAGGGTTAGTTATGGTGGCATGATCACAGCGGCCATGGTGGTGTTATTGTATTTGTCTTGCGTGTTTGAGAATTGTTCATTATTTTGCCTGGCGGCAGCGGCTTTCTTAGGAGGCGTGACAACTTGGCAGAGAGGGTGGAAGGATGGATTGCTGATTTCTGCGGCAGCAGGTGTATTAGGTGTAGTGTTGTTGCCAAATAAATGGTATGTGTTGACATATGCGGCATTCGTACTATATGTTTTCGCGTGGGAGTGCTTGGAACACTTTTTTTCAAAGAAACAAAGGATGCTTGCGTGGATACTAAAAGGAATATTGTATCATGTGCTTTTGATCAGTGCAGTTTGTAGCTATGTTTATGTATTTGGTTTCCAACAGCTTGTACAAGGATTCTTGCTGACGGTTTTTCAGCATTCTAAGATCTTGTTTGGTTTGACGGCGGTACTTTTGGCAGAGGTGGTTTGGATCGCATTTGACAGGGCATATGCAGTATTTCGTATCAAATGGAGTCAGTGGATGCATAGAGCAGGGGCTGACGGGTCAAGCAGACTATAGACGAACCGGTAAATTCATGATATAATTAAAAAGTATGACTATGGTTATCAGACGGCGTTTGGTGACCGGATACGAGGTATTACAGCATAAAGGGCGCAGCAATGCGCAAAATGGAGGAAAATATGGGAATCTTTAAGGATGACGAGGAAAAGACGACAGAGAATGTTTCGTTACCGGAGGATTTGAATTTGGATGATATCGATGATGATCTAGGTTCATTATTTGATGAGGACAAGACGGACGATGCAGATGATAATGTGGATAAGGATCTGTTAAGCCAGATTTTTTCGGATGGTGGGGATGTTTCAGAGAGTGATGATAAGACCTCTGATGGAGAAATGGATGAAGATTTGAGCAAACTCCTAGGTGAGATAGAAGATATTGAGGATGTGGCAAAAGAGTCTGCGGCGAAGGAAGCTGAGAAAAAGACGGCATCAAATCATAAGAAAAACAATAAGAAAGCGGATAAGGTAAAGGAAAATAAGACAGCACATATGGATGCACCCGGAGAAGTGTCTGATGACACAGTGACGGTGATCAGTCAGGGAACCACTGTTAATGGCGGTATTAATTCGGCCGGGGCTGTTGATGTAATGGGTACGATCAATGGTGATATTACTTCCCGTGGTAAAGTAGCGATCAATGGTACAGTGACAGGTAATGTTTCCGGTGCAGAGATCTATGTTAATACGAAGCGACTGGAAGGATCTTTGGACAGCAAAGGAACCGTGCAGATCAGTGAAGGAACAGTGATCATTGGAAATGTTACCGGAACATCTGCGTATATTGCCGGAGCTGTGAAGGGAACGATCGACGTGCAAGGTGCGGTTGTCTTAGAGGAAGGCGCTGTTGTTAAGGGAGATGTTATTGCGGAGTCTTTGCAGATCAATCAGGGCGCTGTTTTGGACGGATCCTGCTCGTTGGATTATACTGATGTGGATATTGATAAGTTTTTTGCATAGAAATGAGGATAATTATGGCTAAGTATAAGAGAGTATTATTAAAATTAAGTGGTGAAGCTTTGGCCGGTCCGAATAAGACAGGTTTTGATGAGGCTACCTGCTTAGAAGTGGCAAGACAGGTAAAGAGTCTGGTCGAGGATGGTGTACAGGTTGCTATCGTGACCGGTGGCGGTAACTTTTGGAGAGGTCGTACCAGTGAAACGATCGACCGCACCAAGGCAGATCAGATCGGTATGTTAGCTACCGTTATGAACTGTGTATATGTTTCTGATATTTTCCGCTATGTTGGTTTGAAGACAAGTGTTATGACACCGTTTGTCTGCGGAGCGTTTACAGAACTGTTTTCAAAGGATAAAGCTGTGAAGGCGTTGGAAGCGGGAGAGGTTGTATTTTTTGCCGGTGGAACGGGACATCCTTACTTTTCAACAGACACAGCCACGGTGCTTCGTGCGATTGAGATCGAGGCAGATGTGATCTTATCCGGTAAATCCATTGATGGCGTATACGACTGTGATCCGGCCGTACATCCGGAAGCGAAAAAGTTTGATACGATTTCCATTGATGAGGTGGTCAATAAGCGTTTGGGTGTTATTGATCTGGCAGCAGCGGTTCTATGCATGGAGAATCATATGCCGATGATGATCTTTGGATTGAATGAAAAGAACAGTATTATTGACACAGCAATGGGAACAACGGCAGGTACGTTGGTAGAAGCATAGAGAATAAGAAAGGTATGGTGTAAACATGAGTGTATCATTAGGACAATTTGAAGAGAAAATGAATAAATCAATTGAAAGCCTTGCAAACGAGTATACGACGATCCGAGCAGGCCGCGCTAATCCGCATGTGTTGGATCGTATTTCGGTGGATTATTATGGACAGCCGACAAACTTACAGTCTGTTGCCAATATTTCCGTATCTGAGGCACGTACATTGGTGATCCAGCCTTGGGAGGCAAGTTTGATCAAGGAGATTGAGAAAGCAATCTTAGTTTCTGATCTGGGACTTACGCCAAATAATGACGGTAAAGTGATCCGTTTGACTTTCCCGGAACTGACGGAGGAGCGTCGTAAGGATTTGACAAAGGATGTCAAGAAAAAGGGCGAGGATGCCAAGGTAGCGATCCGTAATATCCGCAGAGATGCGAACGATTATATCAAAAAAGAGCAGAAAGCAAATGAAATTTCTGAGGATGAGCAGAAGGATGCGGAGGCAGAAGTACAGAAACTGACAGATCAGTTTGTTAAGAAAATTGATGAAATGGTTGAGTCAAAATCTAAAGAGATCATGACAGTATAGTATAACATAGTTTTGAGAGATTTTCTCAAAACATGGATCATAGGGATGGACGGAATGGGTCTATCCCTACTTTTCAATAAAGGAATATGGTGTCTGCTCCCGGGATGGGTGCAGTTGCGCATAGAAATGAGGATATAGATGAGTGATGAGAAGAGAGCCGTACCCAGACATGTAGCGATCATTTTGGATGGCAACGGAAGATGGGCTAAAAAGCGTTTCCTTCCAAGGAACGCAGGTCATGCAGCTGGCAGCAAAAACGTAGAAAAGATTTGTGCGGCAGCATGGGATATGGGCATTGAATACGTGACGATGTATGCATTTTCAACGGAGAATTGGTCCAGACCCAAAGAGGAAGTCGATGCTTTGATGAAGTTGTTATATAGTTACTTAAAGGATTGCCTGAAAACCAGTGAGAAGAACAACATGCAGGTACGCGTGATAGGAGATATTACGAGACTGGCACCGGATCTGCAGGATCAGATCCGTGAGTTGGAAGAGTTTTCGGCAAAAAATACCGGGTTGCATTTTCAGGTTGCCTTAAACTATGGCAGCAGAGATGAAATTCGGCGTGCGGTGACCAAGATGGGGAAAGATGTTAAAGACGGCATTTTGAATCCGATAGATATTACCGAGGAGACGATTTCCGGATATTTGGATACAAAGGGAATACCGGATCCGGATCTTATGATACGAACCAGCGGTGAACAGAGGCTTTCTAATTATCTGTTGTGGCAGATGGCTTATACCGAGTTTTATTTTACAGATTGTTTGTGGCCTGATTTTAATAAAAAAGAACTGGAAAAGGCAGTAGAATATTATCAACAAAGGGACCGGCGTTTCGGTGGTGTCAAATAGAAAGGGAGCAGATATGTTTAAGACTAGACTATTGAGTGGAATTGTATTGATGATCATTACGATCGCATTGATGATCTTTGGCGGTTTGCCGTTGTTTTGGGTAATAACATTGATCACTGTGATCGGCCTGTTTGAGCTTTATCGTGCCGTTAAAATGGAAAAGACAGTACCGGCGTTGATCGGATATGCCGCGAGTATTGGACTGGATCTGTTGTTGGCGGCACAAAAAACGGACTATGTTATTATGTTATTGATCGGTGCGCTGATGCTTATGATGGCTTGTTATGTGATCGCTTACCCAAAATATTGCAGTGAACAGATCATTATGGTATTTTTTGGATTGATCTATGTGACAATGATGTTGTCGTATGTATTTCAGGTACGTATGCTTGAGGGAGGTCAACTGATAGTATGGCTGATCTTTATCGGAGCATGGGGCTCAGACACCTGTGCATACTGTGTCGGTAAATTGATCGGAAAGCATAAAATGCCATCTAAATTGAGTCCAAATAAGACCATTGAAGGATGTGTGGGGGGGATTATTGGTGCAGCTTTGATCGGCTTTTTGTTTGCACTGGCTTTTTACCGCACCCAGACCGCATTGTGGTGGCAGTTTGCAGTGGTTGGTGCAGTATCCTCTGTTATTTCACAGATTGGCGATCTGACAGCATCTGCGATCAAGAGAAATCACGGCATTAAAGATTATGGGACATTGATCCCGGGTCATGGCGGTATTTTAGACCGTTTTGACAGTATTATTTTTACAGCGCCTATCGTATATTATTTAGTGACGATGTTTCATTCGCTGTAGGATTATAATAGGGTATTAAGTGTATTTTTGACTATGCATTATTTGTGATGTGGATAGTTTTACGAATGCAGGAGAAACTTTGAAATGGAGGGGTTATTTAACCATGAAACAGATAGCAGTACTTGGTTCTACAGGATCGATCGGAACACAGACATTAGAGGTTGTCAGAGCAAATGAAGATATGCAGATCGTAACGCTTGCAGCAGGGTCTAACATTGATCTGTTGGAAAAACAGATTGTAGAATTTACGCCGAAGTTAGTGTGCGTGTATTTGGAAGACAAGGCAAAAGAATTACAGGAGCGTTTGCATTTACGTAAAGATGCTGCGGCGGATACCGAGATCGTTACGGGAATGGATGGACTGATCGCTTGTGCAACCTATTCCGAAGCAACCATAGTTGTTGCAGCAGTAGTCGGCATGATCGGGATTCGTCCTGTGATCGAGGCGATCAAGTCAGGGAAAGACATTGCCTTTGCCAACAAAGAAACATTGGTGACGGCCGGTCACATCATTATGCCTTTGGTGGAGAAGCATGGCGTTAAGCTATTGCCGGTGGACAGTGAACATGCAGCTATTTTTCAGTGTCTGCATGGCGAGGAACATGGCTCTTTACATAAAATTTTGCTTACGGCATCCGGTGGACCGTTCCGTGGTAAAAAGAAAGAGGAATTAGAACATATCCGCGTGGAAGATGCGCTCCGTCATCCGAACTGGAGCATGGGACGCAAGATCACGATCGATTCTGCAACGATGGTCAATAAGGGTTTGGAAGTGATCGAAGCCCGTCATCTTTTTGATGTGGATTTTGATCGTATACAAGTCGTTTTGCAGCCACAGAGTGTGATACACTCTATGGTGGAATTTGAAGATGGAGCGGTAATGGCGCAGCTTGGAACGCCGGATATGAAACTGCCGATTCAGTATGCCTTGACATATCCACATCGCCGTTATCTACAGGGCGAGCGGTTAGATTTTTGGAAATTGCAGGAGATCACGTTTGAGCAGCCGGATATGGACACTTTTGAAGGATTAGCTCTAGCATATGAGGCAGGACGTACAGGAGGCAGTCTTCCAACGGTATTAAATGCTGCGAATGAAATGGCGGTAGCATTGTTTTTACAGCATAAGATCGGTTATTTGGATATAGCACGTTTGATCGCTTGGAGTATGGAGCATCACCATGTGATCAAAGATCCGTCATTGGAGGAAATTTTGGCGGTAGAGAAAGACGTATATCGTTTGCTGAAAGAGAAGATCAAAGCATAAAGAAAGGATAGATGTCATCGGAAACGATGGCAGATTGGAGAAAACTATGAACATAATTGCAGCATTGTTGATATTCACAGTCATTGTGGTGATTCATGAATTGGGGCACTTTCTACTTGCAAAAAAACACGGTGTCGGAGTACCTGAATTTTCCGTGGGAATGGGTCCGAGAATTATTACGTTTGCAAAGACAAAGAAAGGGCCGGTTTGTCGATTTTTCTGTTCGCAAAAGAAGTTTGATGCCTACGAAGACTGGCAGGATGTAACTAAATATTCTTGGAAACTTTTACCAATCGGTGGATCTTGTGCTATGGTAGGAGAAGACGAGGACAATGATGCGGAAGATTCTTTTAATACAAAGGGTGTGTGGGCACGCTTCTCTATCGTATTTGCAGGTCCCTTCTTTAACTTTATTCTGGCATTTGTATTTTCGGTTATTATTCTGGCCAATAACGGAATAGATATTCCGCGTGTTCTTGCAGCGTATGACAATCAGCCGGCAAGTGAGGCTGGAATCAAAAAAGGTGATGTAATCCGCCGGATCAATGGCAAAAAAATTACGATCGGCCGTGAAATTGACACGTACTTGATGTTACATCCTTTGAGTGGAGAAGAGGTAAAGGTAGAGATCGAGCGTGACGGCAAAGAAAAGACAATCATGGTGGATCCGAATTATACCGCATACTTGTTTGGCTTTTCCTACAAACAGCAGAACACAGCAGATACGAAAATCTCAGATGTGAGCAAAGATTCGCCGTTTCAAAAGGCAGGCGTTAAGGCGGGGGATGAGATCTTGTCTGTAAATGGACGTACTGTGGATAATGGCGAAGAACTTGGTAAGGTCATGGAAGAAGAGAAAAAAGAAGGAGAAGCGATTTCATTTGTGATCCGCAGAGGCAGCGAAGAGAAAACGTATGAGATCGCACCAAAATCTTACAAGACCAAAACACTGGGAATATATGCTTCCGATTATCAGAAGGGTAATGCAGGACAGATTTTGCGGTATAGCTTGATCGAAGTAAAATATTGGATCGAGACAACGGTTGCCAGCTTAGGCCAGCTTGTGACCGGCAAAATGTCGATGAAGGAAGTATCCGGTCCGGTTGGTATTGTAGATACTGTTGGAACCATGATCAATGAGACGTCTAAGATCGGTTTGAAAGAAATGTGGCTGAGCATTTTGTACATGGCAGTATTGCTAAGTGCTAACTTAGGCGTTATGAACCTGCTGCCATTACCGGCACTGGATGGCGGACGTCTGGTCTTTATTTTGATAGAAGCTGTGCGTGGTAAGCCGGTAGACCGCGAAAAGGAAGGCTATATACATTTCGCAGGTTTCGTATTACTAATGCTATTTATGGTATTTGTATTATACAATGACGTGATTAAGATCATTCATTAATACGGGAGAAGGATAGGTGAGGATAGATGCGTGAACAGACAAAAGTGATTCAGATAGGTGATCGTAAGATCGGTGGTGGCAATCCGGTAGCAATTCAGTCGATGACGAATACCAAGACAGAGGATGTGGCAGCAACGGTTGCACAGATTCATGCGCTGGAGGAGGCCGGCTGTGATATTATCCGTTGTGCAGTACCAACAATGCAGGCGGCAGAAAGTTTGAAAGAGATTCATAAGCAGATCCATATTCCGCTGGTCGCAGACATTCATTTTGACTATCGTCTGGCATTGGCGGCAATTGAAAACGGGGCAGATAAGATTCGTATCAATCCTGGCAACATTGGTGATGAGGAGCGTGTACGTGCTGTTGTGAATGCTGCTAAGGAGCGTGGGATCCCGATCCGTGTCGGCGTCAATAGTGGCTCTCTTGAAAAAGATATTATTGCAGAATACGGTCATGTGACGGCGGAGGGGTTGGTAAAGAGTGCATTACAGAAAGTTGCAATGATCGAAAATATGGGCTATGACAATTTGGTCATCAGTATTAAATCCTCGGATGTATTAATGAGTATCAAAGCACATGAGTTAATGGATAAACAGAGTCGTTATCCGCTGCACGTTGGAATTACGGAGTCTGGAACGGTTCACTCCGGGAACATTAAATCAGCGATCGGTATTGGAACGATTCTGTATGAGGGTATTGGAGATACGATACGTGTGTCTCTCACTGGTGATCCGGTCGAAGAGGTACGCTCGGCAAAACTTATTTTGCGGACACTTGGGTTGCGTAAAGGGGGCGTAACGGTTGTTTCTTGCCCAACTTGTGGACGAACTCAGATTGATTTGATCGGTCTTGCAACGAAAGTGGAAAATATGGTCAAGGATCTTGACAAAGATATAAAAGTAGCTGTAATGGGCTGCGTTGTAAATGGTCCCGGAGAGGCGAGAGAGGCTGATATCGGAATTGCCGGGGGCAAAGGTGAGGGTCTTTTGATCAAAAAAGGCGAAGTGATCCGTAAAGTTCCGGAAGATCAATTACTCTTAGCATTGCAGCAGGAACTTGATAGGATGTGATCGAATGGAAAAGTTACTACAGGAAACGTTTGCTGATCTTCGTTTGACGGCAAGGCAGCAGTCTGTTTTTGAGGAAGTATATGTAGAACGTCTGTGTCTGTTGCGGGAGCAAAAAAGAGTGGAGGTTCATATTGTCAGTGAACATATTATTCCATACCGTGAGATTGCACTGTTAGAGTACGCATTGAATCAGTTGTTTGATAAAGCAGGATTTACCGTACAGGTAACAGATCGGTTTCGACTGTCAGAACAGTATACGCCTGAGAATTTTTGGCAGGAATACCAGGACAGCATTTTGATGATCTTGAAAGAAAGCAATGTTCTGGAATTTAACATGTTTTATAGTGGAGAGTGTCATCTCGAAGGGGAGACACTCTATTTGTGCTGTGACGATGATATATTGTTTCGTGCCAGAGAGACAGAGGTGATCAAGAAAGTTCAAGATCTTTTTTCAAGAAAAGCCGGATTTTCGATCACATTAAAGATCAGTTACCGTGAACCGCAGATTCAAGAAGAGGAAGAGATCAGCTATCGCGATGTGATACAACATAAGAATCAGGTGCAGTCGGTGGAGGCATTCGGTACGGAGAAAGCGCAAGGGTCCGAGCGTGGTTCCGGAACAAAAAACATGGGTGCACAAGGAAAAACCGCAGGAAGATCACAGGATCCGGGGACAGTCTCCGGACAGAAAGCACCTACAGAGACTGTCGTCAAGACCGCTGCGGAACCGGTTGTGGAGAAAAAGAACGATTCCACGGAGAAGAAAGCCGGAGGAGAGAAAAAGACGTTTCGAGGCAATCCTTACAGCCGAAAAGGTGGAAGAGGTTCGTTTCATGGCAATGTGGACGAAGAATGTTTCTATGGACGTAACTGTGATGGCAATATGATCAAGATTGCAGATATCCAGGAGGATCCTGGTGAGGTTGTGATCGAGGGAATGATATTGTCTTCGGAAGAGAGGGAGCTTAAAAGTGGTAAGATCCTGTTAATGTTTAATATTACAGATTTTACCGATACGATTCAGGCGAAGATCTTTTTGGAGCCGGAAGTATTAGAATCCATTGGCGGAGAACTCAAAAACGGTAAATTTATAAAACTGAAAGGAATCCCGATTTTTGATACCTTTAGCCGCGAGATCACGATCAGTTCAGTACGTGGCATCAAACCGGGCAAAGATACCAGAGAAAAACGGATGGATATCTATGAGGGCCCAAAACGAGTGGAATTACATGCACATACACAAATGAGTGAGATGGACTCAGTAGTTCCGGTACGTGAATTTGTGAAACGCGCAAAAGAGTGGGGACACCCTGCAGTGGCGATCACAGACCACGGTGTTGTACAGTCATTCCCGGATGCAGATCATGAAGTGGATCGTGACGATGCATTTAAGGTGTTGTATGGTGTCGAAGCATATTTGGTCGATGATCTGATCGAAGCGGTTCAAAATGATGAAGGACAAGCGTTTGATGATACGTATGTTGTGTTTGACTTGGAGACGACAGGAATTGGTCCTAAAAGCAACGAAATCATAGAAATTGGTGCTGTAAAGGTCGAAAATCGAACGATCACCGATCGTTTTAGTACCTTTATCAATCCGCACCGACCGATTCCATATCATATCACGAAATTGACATCCATTGATGACTCTATGGTTTGCGATGCGGATGGGATCGAAACTGTTCTTCCACGATTTTTGGAGTTCTGTGAAGGGGCAGTCATGGTGGCACATAACGCCGGATTTGATATGGGATTTATTAGCCAGAAATCATCAGATCTCGGGCTTGACTGCAAATTTACGATTGTGGATACGGTGTCTGTTGCGCGAGCACTTTTACCGGAACTTAAAAATTACAAATTACATACTGTGGCAAAGCAGCTTAATGTTTCTCTGGAACATCATCATAGAGCGGTGGACGATGCAGAGGCAACGGCAGAAATCTTTTTGCATATGATCAAGCGGTTGGAAGACAAGGAGATCAAGAATCTGACACAGTTAAACGAGGCTTGTATTCCGAATGAGGAGTCGATTCGTAAGATGCCATCGTATCATGCTGTTATCTTAGCCAAAAATGAAACCGGCCGCGTGAATCTGTATCGTTTGGTGTCAGAGTCTCATTTGAAATACTTTAACAGACGACCGAAATTGCCAAAGAGTCTGTTTATGAAGTGGCGTGAGGGCCTTTTGATCGGTTCAGCGTGTGAGGCGGGTGAGTTGTTCCGTGCACTTGTTGAAGAAAAGCCGGAGGAAGAGATTGACCGTTTAGTCCGCTTTTATGATTATTTGGAGATTCAGCCGATCGGGAACAATGAATTCATGGTTCGTGACGAAGATAAATATCCGCAGATACAGGATGATAACGATCTGAAGGAGCTTAACCGTCGGATCGTTTCTCTTGGAGAGGCTTATAATAAGCTGGTTGTGGCAACCTGCGATGTGCATTTTCTGAATCCGGAAGATGAGGTGTATCGCCGTATTATTATGTCCGGTAAGGGGTTTGCGGATGCGGATCAGCAGGCACCGCTATATTATCGAACAACAGAGGAAATGCTTGCGGAATTTCAATATCTTGGATCCAAAAAGGCAGAGGAAATTGTCATTACGAACACCAATCTGATCGCTGATATGGTGGATAAGATCTATCCGTGCAGTCCGCGAAAATGTCCGCCGTATATTGAAAATTCTGATCAGGATCTGCGTAATATCTGCTATAACAGAGCACATGAGATCTATGGTCCTGATCTTCCTCCGGTCGTTGAAGAGCGTTTAGAGAGAGAGTTAAAATCGATCATTGGTAACGGATATGCCGTGATGTATATTATTGCACAGAAGTTGGTGTGGAAGTCTAACGAAGATGGATACCTGGTTGGTTCCCGAGGCTCAGTTGGATCATCCTTTGCGGCAACGATGTCCGGAATTACGGAGATCAATCCGTTGCCGGCACATTATTATTGTTCAACCTGCCATCATTATGACTTTGATGATCCGGTGATCAAGGAAAATGCGGGAACTTCTGCGTGCGATCTTCCGGATAAGATCTGTCCGAATTGTGGGACAGTAATGAACAAAGAAGGTCATGATATTCCGTTTGAAACATTCTTGGGATTTAAGGGAGACAAAGAGCCTGATATCGACCTGAACTTCTCAAATGAGTATCAGAGTAATGCACACGATTATACGGAGGTTATTTTTGGTGCAGGTCAGACTTTTCGTGCCGGAACGGTTGGTACAATGGCGGAAAAGACCGCATATGGCTACGTTAAGAAATATTGTGAAGAACATGAGATCACAAAGCGCAGTGCGGAAATGGAACGTATTGCGAAAGGCTGTGTAGGTGTAAGACGTACCACAGGACAGCATCCGGGCGGTATCGTTGTGTTGCCGATCGGAGAAGAGATCTACACCTTTACGCCGGTACAACATCCGGCCAATGATATGACAACCAAGATCATAACGACACATTTCGATTATCATAAGATTGATGCAAACTTGTTGAAACTGGATATTTTAGGACATTTGGATCCTACAATGATCCGTATGTTAGAGGATCTTACGGGTAAAGATGCCTCGGAGATCCCGATGAATGATCCGGAGGTGCTTTCTCTTTTTGCCTCGACAGAGGCGTTAGGTATTACGCCGGAAGATATTGGCGGATGTACGCTTGGATGTCTGGGTGTACCGGAGTTTGGAACTAACTTTGTTATGGGAATGCTGTTAGATGCTAAGCCAAAAAACTTTTCGGATCTTGTCCGTATTTCGGGACTGTCACATGGTACCGATGTATGGCTTGGCAATGCACAGTATTATATTAAAAACGGTGACTGTACGTTGTCTACGGCAATCTGTACCCGTGATGATATTATGATCTATTTGATCAGTATGGGCGTGGAAAATGAACGTTCCTTTAAGATCATGGAGAGTGTACGTAAGGGAAAAGGTTTGACACCGGACATGGAAGAAGATATGCGTGCCTGCAATGTGCCGGACTGGTACATCGAATCCTGCAAAAAGATCAAATATATGTTCCCAAAAGCGCATGCGGCAGCTTATGTTATGATGGGATTGCGTGTTGCATGGTTTAAGGTGCACGAGCCGTTGGCGTATTATGCGTCATATTTTAGTATTCGTGCGACAGCCTTTGATTATGAGATCATGTGTCAGGGCAGAGAGCGGTTAGAGTATTACATTAATGATTACAACAGACGCAAAAATGAGTTGTCTGACAAAGAAAAGAATACGTTAGATGATATGCATCTTGTACAGGAAATGTATGCGCGAGGATTTGGTTTTTGCAAGATTGATATTTATCGATCCAAAGCAACCAGATTTCAGATCGTGGATGGGAAATTAATGCCTGCGTTTTCATCGATCGACGGACTGGGAGATAAAGCAGCGGAGTTGATCGAGGATGAGGCGAGCAAAGGGGAATTTTTGTCGCAGGAAGACTTTAAGACCCGGTGCAAGGTCAGCGCAAATACAGTAGAGACGATGGATAGGCTTGGATTATTCGGGGATCTGCCACATTCAAATCAGATCTCGCTGATGGACTTTCTGTGATAAGAATTAACAGCAAAAAAGTAAAATGCGCGTTATCATGTATCATATCGCATAATATTCATGATCGTTTTCGTGAAAAAGGGGCGGTGCATTAAGCACCGCCTTTTGTTTACGTTATTAGATTTTATTTTATTCTTCCGGAACAGAATGGAGAGGTTCAAACGTATGCGTATTTTTATTTTGCTTTTTACGTTCTTTTTGCGCACGCTTTGCTTCTTCACAGAAGTATTTCTGTGAGTTGAGTTTAGCGTGACCGCCCTTTGCAGCACGTCGATAGGTTCCGTTTTTCTGTAAAATTCTTGCTTTTTCGTTATCCGCCAGTTGAATGTCCAAAATATGGATCACTTCAGCTTTTAATGCGTCATCTTCTACCGGAAATAAAATCTCCACACGTTTATCTAGGTTACGAGGCATCCAGTCTGCACTTCCCATATAGACTTCCTCGAAACCGTTGTTGTAGAAATGGAAGATTCGGCTGTGCTCCAAAAAGTCACCGACGATCGAACGTACCGTAATGTTCTCGCTGATACCCGGCATTCCGGTTTTGAGGCAGCAGATGCCGCGTACAACTAGTTCAATCTTAACACCGGCGGCAGCAGCTTCATACAAGGAGCTGATAATACCGGCATCGCATAGAGAATTCATTTTGGCGCGAATAAATGCTTTTTTACCCTTTTTGGCAAATTCTTTTTCTCGGTTGATCAATTGAGTAAAGCGGTCACGCAGGCGGATCGGTGCAATTGCTAATTTGTTCCAAAATGCCGGTTCCGAATAACCGGACAGCATATTAAAGACGGCGGTGGCATCTTCACCGATCGCTTTACGGCATGTAAGAAGACCCATATCGGTATATAATTTTGCTGTGCTATCGTTGTAGTTACCGGTACCGAGGTGGACATAACGTCGAATGCCATCTTCTTCTTTACGGACAACTAACGTGATCTTGCTGTGCGTCTTCAGACCAACAAGACCGTAAATGACATGACAGCCGGCCTGCTCCAGTTTACGTGCCCAGATAATATTGTTTTCTTCATCAAACCGTGCTTTTAACTCGACAAGTACGGTTACCTGTTTGCCGTTTTCGGCAGCGGCAGCAAGAGATGCGATGATCGGAGAGTGGCTGCTGACGCGGTACAAGGTCTGTTTGATCGCAAGAACGTTTGGATCTTTCGAAGCTTGTTTGACAAAATCAACAACCGGATCAAAAGTCTCATATGGATGATGTAGAAGAACATCATGGTCACGGATCTGATCAAACAGATGATCTTCACCATTTAGCCATTTAGCAGGCTGTGGTGTGTATTTTGGAGTGCGTAGCTTATCATATCCTTCCAATCCGGATAATTTCATAAGAAATGTTAAATCCAAAGGACCGTTGATCTTAAAAATATCTTCCTCTTTGATCTTTAACTCCTGACGCAGTTTTTTGAGCAGACGTTTGTCCATGCCTGCTTCAACTTCCAAACGGATTGCCTGCCCCCATTGACGTTTCTTGAGCTGTCGTTCGATCTCGATCAGAAGATCAGCAGCTTCATCTTCTTCAATGCTAAGGTCCGCATTACGCATGATACGATATGGAAATACCGATTCAATCTCATAATTGACAAACAGTTTTCCAATATTTTTTTCAATGATCTGCTCTAACAAAATAAAGGTTTTTTCACCTTTTTGCTCGGATGGGATCTCGACAAAACGAGGCAGTACAGAAGGAACCTGAACCGTTGCAAAATCGGTATCATTGGAATCAGCTCCTTTCTTTTTGTTGCCATGTGACAGATAAAGATCGCGGAATTGTCCGCCTGCAGCTTTGTCTTTTTTCATGCGGAGAATAGCGCCGATATTTAATGTTTTGTTACGGATCAGCGGAAATGGTCTGGATGAATCCACTGCCATAGGAGTAAGTACCGGGTATACTTCATCGGTAAAATAACGGTCTACATATTTGGACTGTTTCTCACTAAGATTTTCATAGTGGGATAAGACGTGTACGCCTTCTTTTTCGAGGGCCGGGATCAGAGAACGATTAAAAATATCATACTGATCTTTAACGAACAAATGTGTACGTTCGTTGATCGCAGCTAACTGTTCTGCAGGGGTCATGCCGGAGATGTCTTTTTTGTTGTATTTTACCTGTACCATGTCTTTGAGAGAGGCAACACGTATCATGAAAAACTCATCTAAGTTGGACGACGTAATGCTCAAAAATTTAAGACGATCAAATAAGGGAAGAGAGGAATCTTTGGCCTCTTCCAGTACGCGGCGGTTAAATAACAGCCAGCTTAATTCACGGTTATAAAAATATTCCGGTTTGGAATAAGGTGATTTTGTACTCATGATAGAGTCTCCTTTCTATAGACACTTTTTTTGGCGGAGGACAGGGCGAATACCGAAGGCCTCTTCAAAAAATGGTGATTTCTGTATAAACATACCATGTTCCAATGTGATGTCATACAATGTCTGACCGGTGATGGTAAGATCATATCCGCGTTTGCGGACCGTAAAATTGGTGAATTTCTGTTGATGGCTTCGATCCATAGCATCGGCAAGACAGAGTATTGCATTTAGTTTTGCAATCTTGATATATTCTTCACGGCTGAATTCATTTTTAATCTCGCTGTATTCCGGAAAGTCGCCGGTTGTATATCGGATCACATAAGCAACGATCATACGTTCCTGATGGGATAATCCGATGATCTCTGTGGAAGTAACAATTTTGTAGGAGTTTTCACCGATGTCATTTAAGTTGAGAAAACTGCCACAATTGTGAAGTATCGCTGCTATCTGAAGAAGTAAACGATCCTTCTTGGTCAGGTGATTGGCTTTGCGCAGAGCATCAAACAGCTTTAAGGCAGCAATCTCTACCTGATGAATGTGTTCTGTATCGCAGCAAAAGCGTTCTGCCAGTTTGCGTGATACGGAGATGATATCATCCGAGAAAGGATGAGCCGGAACAATATGTTCTTTGCGTTCGGCAAAATCAGCTGCCATGCCATCGCAGATCGTTATGCCGGACAACCACATAAACTCGGCATCTGTCTCTTCAAAAATATTGTGATAGATCATGGCAGTCGGCAAAAGCAGCTCTGCCTTGTCTTCAGAAATTGACAGTTCGCGGGCAAGATCATCCGGTGCCTGCGTGGAAATGGCATGATACAGTTCTTCGTATTCCTGACGGTTGACGGAATCTTTTTTGTTACCCTTTGAATCGACCGGCTGCAAATTGCCAAAATGGTGCGTGACCAGATATTTTACAAACGTTTGCAGTTGGTTGCCGACAGCAATAATGTTTCGGACATTACAATCTTGCAAATACAGTTTAGAAAACGTATGCAGACTGTTAGAAATATATTCATGAACCAGATTCTGATAATTGATCACATCGCCCTGCATTGTTTGTAAAAACTCTTGGATCCGCAGAGAACCTAACAAAATATTATGGGTCGTGATCAGGTTGTTTTTGTCGAATAATGATAATTGGATACTGCCACCGCCGACATCGACCAAAAGCGTACCCTTTTGGATCAGCTTGTGGAATGAGTTGGGCTGCAATGCGATGGCTTTATAGCATAGATAGCGCTGTTCGGAGTTGCTGAGGATCTTGATCTGAAAGCCTGTGCGCTGTTTCACCTGATCTAATACGATCAGATTATTATCGGCTTCCCGGAGAGCACTGGTTGCAATGATCATATAATCTTTGATGCGGTACTCCATCATCTTTTCCTTAAAGCCGAGTAAAATATTACAGAGCTTATCAATCGTGTGATAGCTGATATGTCTTGTGGAAAATGTCTCATATCCAAGACGCGCTGTGTGATGCAGATATTCCAATTCATGTACACCGTGTTTTTTGGAAATCTCGTAAATACGCATTGCGGTTTCATGACTACCGACATCAATTGCCGCAAAAACAGTTATTGCCATGAGAATATACCTCCTGTTCATGTAATGATAATAGTTTAAATCATTTTGTATAAAAAAACCATATATAACTGTCGAATTATACTTTTTTTACAAATAATTTACACAAATTTCCCATGCCTTATAACTGATCGCATTTCGTTTTTACAGTGATTTCCAGATTTTGTTGTCTCTGATGAATGATTTACCTGCCCTTCGGAGAACTCGAAGTCACGTAAAAACGTTGCGTTCTGCGGCTATTATTTTGTTGGAATAAATCGATTCGCTTTGGTTTTCGTCTGCCGGGATGGATATTCGGTGACATTCTTGACCATCTGATAGACATGCTGGATCTCTTCGGAATTTAACTTTTGCAATAGTGGAATAAAATAGGCGAAGGATTGATACGTATTATCATCAGTATAGAAAAAGGTAAAGGGATCGACGTGAAGATAATCGCAGATGTTAAAGAAGCCTTCCAATGCCGGATAATTTTTACCGGATTCAATGGAATTAATGTAGTTTTTGTTTAATCCAAGATCCAAGCTCATTTGGCGTGCGCTGATTCCGGCCGCTTCGCGAAGTTTTGCAAGACGCAGTCCAAAACTGTGTTTGTTCCACTTTAAAGAAAATAATGTTATATCACAAATATCACTTGTAGCTTTATAAATATTCATACGTGCCCCTTCCTATTAGATAAAATATTTGATATCATCATAACAGGTTTTATTTTGGAAAACGCCATGTAGAAACTGGCGTTTAGGGATATATGCCATAATGAAAGTGGCATCAAAAAGGAGTAATTGAGAAATATAGGCCGCATTGGAAACAGAACATTGATTTTGAAAAGCACATATGGTAGAATTGTAATGTTGTGTAAAGCACCGGTTGCTTATTAGGAGAATAGGACATAGAAGAGACAGCATAAGGCAGCGGGTAGAGTTGAAAGAGTGAAGAGTCAGAATGGAGGAGTAACGTGAAATATTTTGGAACCGATGGATTTCGTGGAGAAGCAAATGTTAATTTAAATGTAATGCATGCATATAAAGTAGGTCGTTTTTTAGGATGGTATTATGGAAAAGAGCACAAGGCGCGTGTGGTGATCGGTAAAGATACCAGACGTTCCAGTTATATGTTTGAAGATGCTCTTTGTGCAGGTCTTACAGCGAGTGGTGCGGATGTGTATCTTCTGCATGTAACGCCAACCCCAAGTGTGTCTTATGTTGTGCGAACAGAAAAGTTTGACTGCGGTATTATGATATCTGCCAGCCATAATCCGTATTATGATAACGGATTAAAGGTGATCAATGGTAAGGGACATAAGATGGAGGCTGAGGTTGAAGAAAAGATTGAGGCATATATTGACAGCGAAGTAGATGACATTCCTATGGCAACCAGAGAAAATATCGGATGCACGATCGATTATGCGATCGGAAGACATCGTTACATCGGTTATTTAATGTCTTTGGCAACTCGTTCTTTTAAGAATATAAAAGTTGGATTAGATTGTGCTAACGGTTCTTCTTATTCCGTGGCAAAAGGTGTTTTTGATGCATTGGGAGCGCAGACATTTGCGATCGGCATGAATCCGGATGGAACAAACATCAATGATAACTGTGGATCGACGCATATTGATAATCTGCAGAAGTTTGTGGTCGAGAACAATCTTGATGTTGGATTTGCGTATGATGGAGATGCAGACCGTTGCCTTGCGGTAGATGACAAGGGTCAGGTGATCGATGGAGATGCGATCTTATATCTGTGTGGCTGTTACCTGAAGGATAAGGGAGAATTAAATAACAATACGGTTGTTACGACGATCATGTCTAATATGGGACTTTACAAGGCGTTTGACAAAGTTGGTATTTCCTATGAAAAGACATCCGTTGGCGATAAATATGTCAATGCCAATATGATGCAGTTTGGTCATTCCCTGGGCGGTGAGCAGTCCGGACATATTATATTTAGTAAATATGCGGTTACCGGAGACGGTGTGCTTACTTCTTTGATGCTGATGGAAGTTATGTTGGAAAAGAAAGAAAAATTATCCGAATTGCGAAAGGGACTTGTGATCTATCCGCAGGTATTGAAAAATATTCGCGTTAATGATAAGCCGGCAGCAAGAGCTGATGAAGATGTGATCGAAGCCGTGAAAAAAGTCGAGCAGGCGCTAGGCGAGAATGGTCGTATTTTGCTGCGCGAGAGCGGCACTGAACCGGTTATCCGTGTTATGGTGGAAGCAGAGACACAGGAGCTTTGTGAGCGGTATGTTGATGATGTGATCGCAGTACTGAAAGCCAAAGGACATGAGGCAAAATAATTAATTTTGAAAAAGCCTTGATTTTCGGAGAAAGTTCATGCTATAGTATAGCAATGTGATATTTTTATAAGGAGGAATTTACAAGAATGAGTGTACAGGTAGAAAAGTTGGAGAAGAGCATGGCTAAGCTGACAATTACAGTTGAGGCTGCAAAGTTTGATGCAGCAGTTGATTCAGCTTATCAGAAAAATAAAGGTAAGATTGCTCTGCCGGGATTCCGTAAAGGAAAGGCTCCAAGAGCAATGATCGAGAAAATGTACGGTACGGGAGTATTTTTTGAGGATGCAGCCAATGAGTTGATCCCGGAAGCATATGAGACAGCAGCTAAGGAAAGTGAGCTTGAGATCGTTGCACAGCCTGAAATTGAAGTAACACAGATGGATAAGGGAACGGATTTCATCTTTACAGCTACCGTAGCAATAAAGCCGGAAGTTACTTTGGGTGACTACAAGGGCATTGAGGTAGAGAAGAAAGAGGCAGAAGTAAGTGAGGAAGAGATCACAGCAGAGATCGATAAGGCAAGAGAAGCTAACTCCAGACTGATCACGATCGAGGATCGTGCTACAGAGGACGGAGATACTGTTATCATCGACTTTGATGGTTATGTAGATGGCAAGCAGTTTGAAGGCGGTTATGCAGAGGATTATACGTTAGTTCTTGGATCACATTCTTTCATTGATAATTTCGAGGATCAGTTGGTTGGCAAGAATCTCGGTGAGGATGTTGAAGTAAACGTAACATTCCCAGAAGAGTATCATGTAGACGAGCTTAAGGGTAAGCCTGCATTGTTCAAGGTAAAGATCAAAGAAATCCAGAAGAAAGAGCTTCCTGAACTGGATGATGATTTTGCACAGGATGTATCTGATTTTGATACATTGGATGAGTACAAGGCTGACGTTGAGAAGAAAATCTTAGAGAACAAAGAGAATCAGATCAAACGTGAGCAGGAAGATCAGATCATTGAGAAGATCATTGAGAATGCACAGATGGAGATTCCACAGCAGATGATCGCTGCACAGACACGTCAGATGACACAGGAGTTCGCACAGCGTCTTCAGTCTCAGGGATTGTCTTTGGAGCAGTACATGCAGTTTACAGGTCTTACTCCACAGAAGATGATGGAAGATTTAGAGCCACAGGCTTTGAAGCGTATCCAGAGTCGTTTGGTATTAGAGGCAGTTGTTGCTGCAGAGAACATCGAGGCTTCTGATGAAGAGATCGATAAAGAGTTAGAGAATATGGCTTCTATGTATCAGATGGAGATCGACAAGTTAAAAGAGTTAATCGGCGATGATGAGAAGAAACAGATCGGAATGGATCTGGCAGTGCAGAAAGCAGTGGAATTTGTTGTAAAGGAAGCTGTTGAGAAATAATACAAACAGAAGTTAACGCCATCCGCATCAGGAAGCTGTTTCAGCTGCCTGATGGGCTGGCGTTTTTGTTAAGTCTAAGAGAGTATGTCCTGCAGCTTAGTATTTGCAGGTACATGGAAAGGCATGGTGAGCACAATGAGTTATAGTATTCCTTATGTTATTGAAAAAACGAGTGGCGGAGAGCGTTCGTATGATATTTATTCCAGATTGTTGCAGGACCGCATTATTATTTTATCCAACGAGGTAAATGATGATATTGCGAGTTTGGTAGTATCTCAGCTGTTGTTTTTGGAATCTCAGGATCCAAACAAAGATATCAGCCTTTATATCAACAGTCCGGGAGGATCTGTTAGTGCAGGATTTGCCATCTATGATACAATGAATTATGTAAAATGTGATGTTTCTACAATTTGTATGGGCCTTGCGGCAAGCATGGGTGCATTTTTGTTAGCAGGAGGAGCTAAAGGAAAACGACTTGCCCTTCCAAATGCGGAGATTATGATCCATCAGCCTTCCGGCGGCGCCAAAGGTCAGGAAACAGAGATCCGTATCGTCGCAGAACAGATCTTAAAGACAAGAAGTCGTTTGAATGAAATTTTGGCAGAAAATACCGGTAAGCCATTAGAAGTTATCCAGGCTGATACAGAGCGTGATAACTATATGACGGCTGCAGAAGCAAAAGAGTATGGTTTGATCGATGAGATCGTGACTAACCGTAAATAACAGACTGTATTCACTGTTACGATCGTGAAATAGAGATCTGTATAAAGTTATTGTAAGAGTGGGGGAATATCAGGCAGGGAGGTAGTCATGTCAGGAAAAAAAGATGATAAATTAAAATGTTCTTTTTGTGGAAAGACACAGGATCAGGTGACGCGTCTGATCGCAGGACCGGGTGTGTATATTTGTGACCAGTGTGTAGAACTTTGCTCGGAGATCATGGAAGATGAGATGACACAGAAGGCAGAGCAGGTCGACAATGATACTGAGATCAATTTGCTTAAGCCAAAAGAGATCAAGGATTTTTTGGATGAGTATGTAGTTGGACAGGATGACGCAAAGAGAGCTCTTTCAGTAGCAGTTTATAACCATTATAAACGTGTGTTGTCTGCAAAAGATATGGATGTTGAGATTCAAAAGAGTAATATTATCATGGTGGGACCTACAGGTTCCGGTAAGACTTTTTTGGCACAGACATTAGCAAAGATATTAAACGTTCCGTTTGCCATTGCAGATGCAACTGCACTGACGGAGGCTGGATATGTCGGAGAAGATGTTGAAAACATTCTGTTAAAGATCATTCAGGCAGCAGATTATGATATGGATCGTGCGGAGCATGGTATTATTTATATCGATGAGATTGACAAGATCACCCGTAAGGGCGAGAATGTTTCGATCACTCGTGATGTTTCCGGTGAAGGTGTACAGCAGGCACTGCTCAAGATCTTAGAGGGAACGGTAGCCAGTGTACCACCGCAGGGCGGAAGAAAACATCCTCATCAGGAGTTCTTCCAGTTAGACACATCCAATATTTTATTTATTTGTGGTGGAGCGTTCGATGGTTTGGAGAAGATCATAGAGGGACGTATCGGTCAGAAATCCATTGGATTTAATGCTGAGATCGCAGATAAGCGTGATGAGACAATTGGAGATCTGTTCCGACAGGTATTGCCGGAAGATTTTGTGAAGTTTGGTTTGATCCCTGAGATCATTGGTCGTCTTCCGGTTACGGTAGCATTAGATCTTTTGGATGAGAAAGCACTGGAAAAGATTTTGGTAGAGCCTAAAAATGCGATCACAAAACAGTATCAAAAACTGTTTGAACTGGATGGCGTGAAATTGTCGTTTGAACCGGAAGCGATCCAGGCTGTTGCAAAACAGTCGTCAGAACGCAAGACCGGCGCAAGAGGACTGCGTGCGATCATGGAAAATGTAATGCAGAATGTGATGTATGAGGTTCCATCCGTGGATGACATTAAAGAATGTGTTATTACAGAGCAGTCAGTTTTAGGTGAGGAAGAACCAAAGTTGATCACAAAAGAGGACGAAGTTAAGCAGTTGACAGTGGATAAAGATGCAACTGCATAAACAAACTTTGTACTTTTTACGAATGTTGCAGGGGTAACGTAAGATGCGTTGCCCCTTTTGTGGATAAGATACAAGGAGAGAATGGAATGAATAATCAAAAAGTTCCAATGATCATCCTGTCAGAGTGTGTTGTATTTCCGGGAAGTTCTGTGTATTTGAATTTGTATGACAGTCGCTCCGAAAATGCGGTATCACAAGCTATTGGACCGGGCGGAAAACTGGTTGGAGTCACAAGGATGCCGGCAGAAACGGCAGACGATGATCATTCAAAATTATATTCGGTGGGAACGTTATTGGAAGTCAAACAGATGAATACGCCGAGAAAAGGACATCCACAGGCTGTTGTGCGTGGCGTTTGTCGTGTTATGATTGAAGAAGTCCATCGGGAATCGGATTGTTATTATTGTGAATATAGTGAATTTCAAGAAATAGAGTCAGAGGAAGATTCCCAGACGATCCTTGCGATGGGCAGCATTCTCAATGCCCTGCAAAGAAAATATGCGGAATTTAGAGAAGATGTTCCTGCTACAGTATGGGATGCTATCGCTGATGAGAAGGACCGCGGGGCTTATGTCGATCAACTTAGCGGATTGTTAGAAAGTGATTATACACAAAAACAAAAGCTTTTGGAGGAGCCATCCATTGACGAACGCGAAAAGCGGCTTGCTGTCTACATGACGCAGGAGATCAATCTGTTTATTGAACAGGAGAAGATTCAAAAAAAGATCAGAGAAAATATAGATAAGAAGCAGATGGAGATGTATCTGCGAGAGCAGATCGATGCTATTCATGAGGAACTTGGTGATGATGACGTAGGCTCTCAGGCAGCTAAATATCTTCATAAATTAGAGAAACTAAAGGCTCCTAAGCGTGTTAAAAAGGCGATTCGTGAAGAAATTATGCGTTATCAGCGTTTTGCCAAAAATCCATCGGAAAGTGAAATGATCCGCGATTATCTGGATAATCTGTTTGCATTTCCATGGAAGAAAAAGTCTGAGGAGAGCTTAGATCTTGCGTATGCAGCACAGGTGTTGGATGAGGATCATTATGGTCTTACTAAAGTAAAAGAACGTATTTTGGAATGTTTGGCGGTAAAGGCAATGAAGAAAGATGCAGTGAGTCCGATCCTTTGTCTGGTCGGTCCTCCGGGAACCGGTAAAACATCGATCGCCCGTTCAGTCGCAAGGGCATTGGGACGCAGTTATGTTCGCATTTGTCTTGGCGGTGTCAATGACGAGGCGGAGATACGTGGACACAGAAGAACGTATGTCGCATCTATGCCGGGACGGATCGTAAAGGCGTTTTGTCAGGCAAAAACCAATAATCCATTGGTTTTGCTGGACGAGATCGATAAGATCGGAAAAGATTATAAAGGGGATCCGTCCGCAGCGTTGTTAGAGGTGTTAGATCCTGAACAAAATAAGCATTTTTCGGATCATTATATGGAAATACCGATCAATTTGTCTCATGCGATGTTTTGGTGTACAGCTAATTCATTGGAGTCAATTCCGCTGCCGCTTCGTGACCGTATGGAGATCATTCAACTGTCCGGATATACGGACAATGAAAAATTTCATATCGCCAAAGAATTTTTGTGGAAAAAACAGAAAAATGCCAATGGTTTGACAAATTCACAGATTACAATAACGGATAAGGCAATTCGTATGATTATTGCTCGTTACACCAGAGAGGCAGGAGTGCGTGATCTGGAGCGCAAACTTATATTGTTGTGCCAGAAGGCAGCGAAAAGCATTGCAACAGGTGAGAAAGATAAGGTTCGTATATCGGAACGCAATCTGAAAGAGTATCTTGGCAAAGAAGTGCATACCATCCGGATGGCGAATAAGAGAGCGCAAGTCGGTATTGTTCGCGGATTGGCATGGACGGCTGTTGGTGGAGAGACGTTAGAGGTCGAAGTTGGTATTATGCCCGGAAACGGTAAGCTGCTGCTTACCGGCAAGTTAGGGGATGTCATGAAGGAATCAGCGCAGATCGCATTAACGTATGTGCGAAGCCAGACCGCAAAGCTGGTGAAAGACTCTTATTATGCAGAACATGATATTCATATTCATGTACCGGAAGGCGCCGTGCCGAAGGATGGACCATCTGCAGGTGTTACAATGGCAACGGCCTTATATTCTGCGGTGACAGGATGGAAAGTCAGAGCAGATATTGCCATGACGGGAGAAATCAGCTTACGTGGATCAGTGCTTGCTATTGGTGGCCTTAAGGAGAAAATGCTTGCGGCGAAAGCAGCCGGGATCGCTCAGGTCTTCATTCCGAAGGATAATGAGAGTGATCTTGCGGAATTTTCGGAGGACATTTTAGAAGGGATCACGGTTACTACGGTGTCCTCGGTAAAGGAAATATGGAAGCAGAGTATAGAAACTGCCTCCGGCGAAGCATAAGAACATGGAAAGGCATGGAATAATAGAATGAAAGTAACGAGTGTTAATTTAGAGACAGTTTGTGGTATTACAAGTAAATTGCCGGAAAATGACAAATTGGAAGTCGCTTTTGCCGGGCGTTCCAATGTAGGAAAGTCTTCCTTGATCAATGCACTGATGAATCGTAAATCTTATGCACGTACTTCGCAGCAGCCGGGTAAAACACAGACGATCAACTTTTATAATATTAATGAATTGTTGTATTTTGTTGATCTTCCGGGATATGGTTATGCGAAAGTGTCACAGGATACAGTCAAAAAGTGGGGGAAGATGATTGACGGATATCTGCACCAGTCAAAGGTGCTGCGTCTGGTTTTTTTGCTGGTGGATATACGGCACAAACCTAATCAAAATGATATACAGATGTATGAATGGTGTGTCAATTATGGATTTAATCCGATCATTATTGCAACTAAATCGGATAAGATCAAGCGTTCACAATTGCAAAAACAGATCAAGCAGATCAAAGATGCGCTGCAGGTAGTAGATGGAACGCCGGTTATTCCGTTTTCTGCGTTGAATAAAAGCGGACGGGATGAGATCTGGGAATACATTGATATGATGTATGAAGGATTTCAGGAAGAGCGATCACAATAGGGAAATCGATGTCTGATACCGGTGATAATTTAGGGCAGACGGATTATTTACAAGGTGAATTAAATGTAAGGAGGAAACATGGAGGCAACAAAGAAAACACAAGGGAAATGGCAGATCATGTGTCTGGTACTGCTGCTTGCAGGAATGATTTTTGGAATCAGCAGAGATGCGGCTGCTTTAGAACGTATTTTTATCGAAAATGAGCAAAGTGTTTATGTGGGAGATCAATTTGATCTGATGAATCTGGTAGAACCGGATATGAAAGCAGGAACAACATTTCACTTGACAGAAACATCAACGGAAACGGCGTCAGTGACAGAAACCGGAATCTTGACTTGTTTGAAAGAGGGAACGGTGACGGTTGAGGCGGAGCGCAAAAATGACGATGATACATCATATAAAGATACGATCGAGATTAATGTGATCGCACCGGAACAGGTCAAACTTGCTTATGGACAGAGTGTTTCTAAGCCGATGCAGGAATATTTGCTGCAGATGGGTTATACGTTGTCGGCAGATAGAAATAGTGTCACAATTAGTGAAGACGGCTCCCTGCAGGCAGTGGGGTTTCGCCCTTCCGTGATCTACGCGGACAATGGACGTGGCAGCTGTTTTGCGATAGCAGAAGTAACGATTGAGACACCTAGTTATTCACAAGAGTATGTTACACGTGCTGTTGGCAGCAAGGCAACCGCTGTCGGTGTTGACGGTTTTTCCTTTATCGGAAGTGGCAGTGAAAAGATTGCTTATGCAACCGGAGATGATAAAGTGGCTGTTTGGACAACGCAGGGAATACAGGCTGTAGCTAAGGGGCAGACGACACTGAAAGCGACGCTCACTGCATATAACAAGGACACGATAACACTTACGATGCCGGTATATGTGACAACACCAACGGTATCCGGTAAGACAGTGATCTTGGCATCCGGCTGTGTGAAGAAGCCTTCGATCAGCGGAACAATCGCACAAAGTAAGATTACCTGGGATCCTGAAAAACAGGGTGCGGCATATTTTACAGAGCAAGGTGATATTTTTGCAAATTATAAGGGATCGAAAAAACTAACATTGAATATCGATGGATTGGATTTTTCTATTTTGGTTCGTGTCAGTAATCCTGCCTATGCGGATTTCAACATTATCATGTACAAAGGTATGGGAAAGACGCTGAAGCTTAAAGGACTTGTGCCAGGAAGTAAGGTTAGCTTTTCCTCTAACAATAAGAAAAAGGTAACGATTACATCCAGAGGCAAAATGAAAGCGAAGAAGATCGGTCATACAAATATTACAGTAAAGGCGGATGGACGCACGTTTAAGATCTGGGTTGAGATTTCCAGTAAACGGGGTTATCGGGCATCCAAGAAAGCGATTGCGATCTCTAAGACGAAGACGACATACAGTCAGGCACGTAGAATGTCTAAGAGATTTTACGACTGCAGTTCGTTAGTTTCTCGAGTATATCGTAAATATGATGTATATTTTGGATCGAAAAGCGGCTGGTCACCGGTTGCCGCAGATATTGGAAAATGGTGCACCAGAAATCATAAAGTTATTGCAAAAAAAGCGGTTTCTTATAAAAAACTGCTTCCGGGAGACTTGATCTTTTTCTCCGGCTGGCGTAATGGAAGATACAAGAATATCACGCATATTGAGATATATACCGGCGGCGCAAAGGATGTGTCTGCAAGCAGCCGTTACGGGAAAGTGGTTCATTATGGATATGGCAAAGGAGATTCTGTGGTGTTGGTAGCACGTCCTACAAAATAGGAAATTGTTTGTTAGAAGCAGGAAGGGCAATGCATTAGCGTTGCCCTTTTGCATGTAGTGTGCTAAGATAGAGTGGCGTAAATAATTAGCATGTAAAACAAAAATGGAGGCACAGTTATGAACATCATCGTATTGGCTGGAGGACTTAGTACAGAAAGAGACGTATCGTTTAGCACCGGAGAAGACGTGTGCAAAGCGCTGCGTGAAAGGGGACATCAGGCAGCAATGCTGGATGTTTTTTTAGGATATGAAGGAGATGTTTCAGAGGATTTTTTTGTAAGAAATGATGCGATCCGCTCGGACGATAAAAAGATCAAGTCCATTGACCCGGATCTGGATCAGATCAAGCAGATGCGTGGAGATTCCGAGGATGGTTTCTTTGGACCGAATGTTCTGGCACTTTGCCGAAAGGCAGATATCGTATATATGGCGTTGCATGGCGCAGATGGTGAAAATGGTAAAGTACAGGCAGCGTTCGATCTGCTTGGCATTCGTTACACAGGTTCCGGCTGCGTAGGCAGTGCGGTTGCCATGGATAAAGGATTGTCCAAAAAGATCTTTTTGGAGGCAGGGATCCCAACGCCGAAAGGATTTTCCGTTCGCAAAGGACAGAGTGGCGATCTGCCGGAAGATATGGCATATCCGATCGTTGTGAAACCATGTTGTGGTGGTTCCAGTGTTGGTGTCAGTATGGTACAGAGTGCTGAGGAATATGAGGCCGCGCTTCAGACTGCATTTCGCTATGAAGATGAAGTCGTTGTGGAGGAGTGTATCAAAGGAAGAGAGTTTTCTGCCGGCGTGCTTGGTGGAGAGAGTCTGCCGATCATAGAGATCATTCCGAAAGCAGGATTTTATGATTACGAAACGAAATATCAGCCGGGAATGGCAATGGACGTATGTCCTGCAGAATTATCAGAAGAAAAAACAAAAGAGATGCAGAATTTTGCAAAGAGAGTATATGATGAGTTGAAGTTAGAGGTGTATGGACGTATCGATTTTCTGATGGACGCAGACGGAAATCTGTTCTGTCTGGAAGCAAATACACTGCCGGGCATGACGCCGACTAGTCTGCTGCCACAGGAAGCTGCAGCGATTGGTATGGATTATGGAATGTTGTGTGAGAAGATTATCTCGCTGGCTATGGAGAAGAAATGAGGTTTCGTATGTTGACAATGACACCTAAAAAGATTGCGGAAATATGCGGTGGTACCTATTATGGGGATCGGGATTTGGCTACAAAGGAGATCACCGGAGTTGTGACGGATAACCGGCAGGTGACAGAAGGTGGAATGTTTGTGGCGATCAAAGGGGCAAAGGTGGATGGAAACCGTTTCGTTCCGGCTGCCTATGAAAGCGGGGCACTTTGCTGCATGTCAGAAGATAAGCCTGGTGAGCAGAAAAAGGCTTATATTCAGGTCAAAGACTGCCTGCAGGCGATCAAAGATATGGCAGCGTATTACAGGACAATATGTACCTTGCCTATAGTAGGAATTACCGGAAGTGTTGGAAAGACTACGACCAAAGAGATGTTAGCGTCTGTGCTCTCAACACACTTTAACACATTAAAGACATTAGGTAATTTTAATAACGAATTGGGAATGCCGCTTACATTACTTCGCCTGCGTGAGGAACACGAGGCAGCCATCGTGGAAATGGGAATCAGTGATTTTGGAGAAATGAGCCGCATGACAGCGATTGCCAGACCGGATATGTGTGTGATCACCAATATCGGCTGCTGTCATCTGGAACAATTGGGTGACAGAGATGGCGTATTAAAAGCCAAAACCGAGATATTTCAAGGAATGAAAGAAGGCGGCACTGTTTTTTTGAACGGCGACGACGATAAATTGATCACGGTAACGCAGGTACATGGCAAACGACCGGTATTTTTCGGCTTGAATGACAACAACGATGTACATCCGTTGAAAATCACATCTAAGGGATTATCCGGTACGGATGTGACTGTGCAGACCTCTAGGGGAACGCTTCAGATCACCATTCCGGTCCCGGGTCGTCATATGATCACCAATGCGCTTGCTGCAGTAGCGGTAGGTCAGCAGATGGGGTTGTCGGACGAGGAGATCGTTCAGGGGATTGCAGCGTTTCGTCCGGTCGATGGTCATGGCAGTGTGTTTGCAACGGAACACTTTACGATCATGGATGACTGTTATAACGCTAATCCGGTATCCATGCAGGCAGGGGTTCGCCTGTTATCTGAAGTGCCGGAACGTAAAGTCGCCATTCTTGGTGATATGTTTGAGCTTGGCGCAGAGGAAGAAAAGCTGCATTACGAAACGGGAAGATATGTGGCTGGATGCGGTCTGGATCAGATCATATGCATTGGAACGCTGGCAAAACAATATCTTGCCGGAATTACGGATGTCGATCCTTCTGCCAATGTGATCTGGTTTGCGACACTGGAGGAGGCGATGGCGAAATTGCCCGATCTGCTGAAAGAACAGGATGCCATTTTGGTAAAAGCTTCCCATGGTATGCATTTTGAAAAGATTGTTGCGTATTTTAAAGAAATGTGATAAAATTTGGATTTGAGAAAAGTGATGATCGTGTTTAGTAGTTTGCTATGATTCGATGAAGAGAGAGGATGTCCCCGGCTGTAAGCATCCTGTGCGTTCCCATAGTAAATGAATTTCTCACGGGAGCTGCAGCTTTGAAGATTTTTTGTGTAGAGGCTGACGTTTGCACACGTTACGTGTAATGAAGAGTTTATGTGAAGTAGAGAAGATATTCTCTTTCCATAAAAAGCAGGGTGGTACCGCGGAGAGATCCGTCCCTGACGTAGGATGACTGCGACAGGGCAATGCTTATATTTTTGAGAAGAAGCAGGAAAGTTCTGGCAGCAGAGGTTTCTTGCTTGTTTTTCTTTAACGGCAGGGAATTTACTGTTTGGACTTACGACAGCGTCAGCAGTCTGGTGCGGCACAAACCGCGCAAACATTTCAACATAAGAAAGGAACTGATATGATGAAAGAAAAGTTGACCAAAATTTTAGAGGATGCACTGGGCCAGATCGACCGCACAGAGCAGTTGGAGCATTTGAATGATGTGAAAGTGGCATTCTTAGGCAAGAAGGGTGAATTAACTTCAGTGCTAAAGTCAATGAAAGACGTTGCACCGGAGGATCGTCCAAAGGTCGGACAGCTTGTCAATGAGGCGCGCGCTAAGATCGAGACGAGATTGGAAGAAAAACGGGCCGCTTTTGAAAAAGCAATTCAGGAAGAAAAGATTAAGAGCGAGACAATTGATGTAACATTACCGGGCACAATGTTGCCAAAGGGCCATCGTCATCCGAATACGATCACTTTAAAAGAAGTAGAGGATATTTTTGTTGGTATGGGATATGAAGTAGTAGAGGGGCCTGAGGTTGAGTATGATTACTATAACTTTGAAGCACTTAATATTCCGGCAAATCACCCGGCAAAAGACGAGCAGGATACGTTTTATATTACAAAAGATATTTTACTTCGTTCCCAGACATCTTCGGTACAGGTGCATGAAATGGAAAAAGGCAAACTGCCGATCCGTATGATCGCACCGGGACGAGTATTTCGTTCGGATGAAGTAGATGCAACCCATTCACCGACTTTCCATCAGATTGAAGGTCTTGTCATTGATAAAAATATCACGTTTGCGGATCTGAAAGGAACGCTGCAGGAGTTTGCAAAGCGTTTGTTTGGTGAAGAGACCAAAGTAAAGTTCCGCCCGCATCATTTTCAGTTTACAGAGCCTAGCGCAGAGATGGATGTTACCTGTTTTAAGTGTGGCGGTAAGGGCTGCCGTTTCTGCAAGGGTTCCGGCTGGGTTGAGATCTTAGGCTGTGGTATGGTTCATCCACATGTATTGGAAATGAGCGGAATTGATCCGGAAGAGTATACCGGTTTTGCCTTCGGTGTCGGTTTGGAGCGTATCGCATTGTTCAAGTATGAGATTGACGATATGAGACTGCTTTATGAGAACGACACACGTTTCTTGAAACAGTTTTAAATAGGACATAAGATTAGGAAGATGTTCACAGGAAACAGACAACGAGAATGAAGAATGCAGCGGTCGGATCATTTATACAGACTGCGGAAAAGAGGTAAATAAATGGATACATCATTATCATGGATAAAAGCATATGTGCCGGATCTTGATTGTACGGCACAGGAATATACAGATGCAATGACATTGTCAGGAACAAAGGTAGAGGGATTCACAGAGTTTGATAAGAATCTCGACAAGATCATTGTTGGCAAGATCAATAAGATCGAAAAACATCCGGATGCGGATAAGCTTGTGATTTGTCAGGTACAGATAAATGAAGAGGGTGAAGAAGTTCAGATCGTAACCGGAGCAGCAAATGTCAAAGAAGGTGATAAGGTTCCGGTCGTATTGGACGGCGGACATGTTGCAAGTTCACATAAAGATGGGGAAAACGAGAATGGTTTTAAGATCAAAAAGGGAAAACTGCGTGGCGTAGAATCATTCGGAATGATGTGTTCGATCGAAGAGTTAGGATCTACGACGGACATGTATCCGGATGCAGCCAAAGACGGAATTTATATTTTAAGCGACAATCCGGAGTACAAAGATGCACCGATTGGATCAGATGCGATAGAACTGCTGGGATTACACGATGTGACATTTGAATATGAGATCACATCTAATCGTGTAGACTGCTTTGGCGTTCTCGGTATTGCACGTGAAGTAGCAGCTACGTTTGGTAAAAAATTTGTTCCTCCGGTTGTAACGAAAACAGGAAACGATGAAGATGTGAATGATTATATCTCCGTTGATGTACAAAGTCCGGAATTGTGTCCACGTTATGTTGCCAGAGTTGTCAAAAACATCAAATTGGCACCATCACCTGAGTGGATGCAGAGAAGACTGGCGTCTGTTGGTATTCGTCCGATCAATAATATTGTTGATATTACCAACTATGTTATGGAAGAGTTTGCGCAGCCAATGCACGCATATGATCTGGATACGATCGAGGAGCACAAGATCGTAGTCCGTAAGGCAAACGCCGGTGAGCCGTTTAAGACATTAGATGGACAGGAGCGCACCTTAGATGACAGTATGTTAATGATCTGTGACGGTAAGAAACCGATTGGTCTTGCCGGTATTATGGGTGGTGAAAATTCCATGATCACAGATGATGTAAAGACAATGTTGTTTGAGGCTGCTACATTCGATGGGACGAACATCCGTCTGTCCGGAAAGAAGCTTGGTATGCGTACCGATGCGCAGGCAAAATTTGAAAAGGGACTGGATCCGAACAATGCAATGGATGCAATGGATCGTGCCTGCCAGTTGATCGAAGAACTGGGCGCCGGTGAAGTGGTTGGCGGTGCAGTGGACTTTTACCCGGTAAAGAAAGAGCCGCTCCGCATTGCGTATGATCCGGCTAAGATCAACGCACTTCTTGGAACGGATATTTCAGAAGAAGATATGATTCGTTACTTTGAAACGATCGATCTTCCGGTAGACCGCGAGAAGAGAGAAGTAATTGTACCGACCTGGCGTCAGGATCTGGAGCGTATGGCAGATCTTGCAGAGGAAGTTGCAAGATTTTACGGTTATGATAACATCCCGATGACGCTGCCAAGCGGTGCTGCAACGTCCGGTGGATTATCTCAGAAATTACAGCACGAAGATATGGTTCGTGAAGTAGTTGAAAATTACGGTTTCTGCGAGGGTATGACATTCTCGTTTGAAAGCCCGAAAGTATATGATAAACTGAATCTTTCCGAGGATGATGTGCTTCGCAAGAGTATTCAGATCACGAATCCTTTGGGTGAGGATTACAGTGTAATGCGTACTTCCGCACTTGGTGGAATGTTAACTTCTCTGGCTACGAACTTTAAGCGGCGTAATCAGGAAGTGCGCTTATATGAGCTTGCCAATGTTTACCTTCCAAAGCAGCTTCCGCTTACTGAACTGCCGGATGAGAGAATGCAGCTCACGCTCGGTATGTATGGTAAAGTTGATTTCTTTGATATGAAGGGTGTCGTACAGGCTGTGTTAGAGCGTATGGGGATTAAGGCAGCTGCTGTGAAGTACGATCCAAATGCCGGGAAGAGTTTCCTGCATCCGGGCAGACAGGCAGTTGTTACCTGTGGTGGACAGAGTGTTGCTTATTTGGGAGAAGTGCATCCGGAAGTTCAGAAAAACTTCGGTATCGGTACACGTGCTTATTTAGCAGTTGTTGATATGAAGGTTGTCAGCAGTTTGGCTGATTTTGATGTTAAGTATGAAGGTGTTGCCAAGTTCCCGGCAATGACACGCGATATTAGTTTAACAATGAGCAAAGATGTTTTGGCAGGCGAAGTGGAGGAGATCATCCGCATTCGTGGAGGTAAATTGTTAGAGTCTTGCGAATTGTTTGATATTTATGAGGGAGAGCAGTTGACGAGAGGATATAAATCTTTGGCTTATAAGATTGTATTTAGAGCGTCAGACCGTACGTTGACTGATGATGAAGTCAACAAGTGTATGGATAAGATTATGAATGGACTGGGCGAGAAGAATGTAGTACTTCGTCAATAGTCGCAGAAAGGGATATGATGTGAGAAAAGAGCATAAGCAGAGGATTCGAATAATATCGTGGATATTATTTGGCATATATCTGATCATGATGGTATATTTTTTGTTTTTCAGTGAGCAGATGGGACGTGTACCACGGGATACGTACCAATACAATTTGCATCCGTTTGCTGAGATTAAGCGGTATCTGTATTATGCCGGCAGAGTGGGGACAGTACTGGTGCTGCTAAACCTGCTAGGCAATATCATATGTTTCATTCCATATGGATTTGTAATACCGGTACTGTCTGTGCGATGCAGCAGTTTTGGCAAGATCCTTCTGCTAAGTTTTTTGGCATCATTACTGGTAGAGAGTATACAATTAGTGTCCAAGTTAGGATCGTTTGATGTAGATGACATTATGCTGAATACACTAGGAGGCATATTGGGATATGTATTGTTTCGATGCTGCAATGCGATACTTCATATTTGGAACAAAAAACGAAACTCACCAAGTTAGCGGGTTATCTTGGGGTATGGAGGATTAGTACATGGCGAGAAAAAAGAAGGAAAGAGAATCTTCTCTACATTTGACAGACAAGCATCATCCGTTATTAGGCATTGTTGCTACGTTGTTGGCGGTTTTGTCGGCAGGGATGTTTGGCTCTGCCTGCGTTGCTGCAAGCGGGAGTAATGGTCATGCAGGTTTGTTAGTCGGATTCGTTGGAATCTGTAGTTTGGTCGTGGCAGGTGTTGGTTTCGTGCTGGCATGGATCAGTCTTCATCAGGAAGATATCCGTCCGCATTTTCCAACAATTGCATCTATATGTAATGGGCTGTTAGTTATCTTTTATCTGATGCTCTATATATGGGGGACCATCGTTTGATCTATGTTTGCATCAAACGTTTTATTGTAGAAAGGAGAACCATTACGTATGGCAGTTCATTTTTCTGATGAGGAAAAAGAAAAACTGAAACAAGACAAAGCATCTATTTATGAGGATCACACCGATGAGGCGATCAAAGAGGAGATTAAAAATCTATCTTGGAAAGGTAAGTTGAAGCAGTTTCAGCATTATTATCTCAAGGGAGCGATCATAGCGGTCGTGATCATAGCGATGATCGGACTTCAGGTATATGATGCGGTCACAAAGGCAGATGTCCTGCTGTTTATCTGTGTGCAGGGAGATGTTATTGATGATGATAATGTAGAAAAGATCCAAAAGGCATTGAACGAGTATTTAGGATATCAAGATGGCAAGGAAACCGTTCGCCTGTCTTTAGATGGAGATGATCAGCAGATCCAGACATTTCTGTATTCCGGCACGGCAGATCTTTTGATCTGTTCGGAGGAGAATTTAGAAAAATGGGGGCATGCCGGCTATTTTTATTCGGAAAACGGCAAGGATGGTGCAAAAGGCAATGAAGAGGTTGCGTTTTATTCGGAATATCCGGAAAAATATCGTCGATACACGCAGTATATTTCCGGAGAGGATGTACGCAGCAATACCACGGACAAGAACATGAAGGCATCCGATAAAACGCAGTATTTTACCGGTTTATCACTCGAAGACAGCGACAAATATAAACAGCTTGGTGGTATGCTGCCGGATCCGGTCATTGCAATGAGCAATGAGTCAAAACATCCGGAAGATGCGGAGAAGATCATTCGCTATTTGATGGATAACTCCCTAAAGTGGAATCTCAAGATCAAAACGGCGTCAGATGGGCAGAATACGAAGTAGTCAAAATTTTAGATTCATTTTTGAAAAAATTTAGGAATTTTTCACAAATTGATAAAAAATGAAAATAAAGGTTGACGAAAATTTATTTTCTGCTATAATTTCAGTTATGACAAAGGTGTCACGAAGAGAATTCGTGGCACCTTTTTTCGTTTCATTGATAATTTTTTGGTGAAACGGGCAAGGTCAACATTTGATGTCCTAATTAACGTCCGGACAACGTATTCATTTATGAATTGGGATCATATGAAAAACTACAACAAAAAGGAGGATATCGTTATGTCAAAAGAAGTGATTACTTATATTAACGAGAATCTATATGGTATTTGGTTTTTGATCGGTGCCGCATTAGTATTTTGGATGCAGGCCGGATTCGCAATGGTTGAGACAGGTTTTACAAGAGCAAAAAATGCAGGTAACATCATCATGAAAAACCTGATGGACTTCTGTATTGGAACCGTGACATTCATTTTGATCGGTGCATCATTGCTCTTGGGCGAGGATTTCCTGGGATTTATCGGAAAACCCGGCTTGGATATTTTTACAGCTTACAAGGATTTTGATTACTCCGCATTTGTATTTAACTTAGTATTCTGTGCCACAACGGCAACGATCGTTTCCGGTGCAATGGCAGAGCGTACCAAGTTCTTATCTTACTGTGTATACTCTGCAGTAATCTCTGCTTTTATCTATCCGATCGAGGCACATTGGATCTGGGGTGGCGGTTGGCTGTCTCAGATAGGATTCCATGATTTTGCGGGATCTTGTGCGATCCATATGGTTGGTGGTATCTCAGCGCTGATCGGTGCTAAAATACTTGGACCTCGTATTGGAAAGTACAGTGTACGTACCGGTAAGCCGCATGCTATTCCGGGACATAATATTCCAATCGGTGCACTTGGTGTATTCATCCTGTGGTTAGGCTGGTATGGATTTAACGGTGCAGCAGCAACGTCATTAAGAGATTTAGGATCTATCTTCCTTACAACAACAATTTCTCCTGCAATTGCTACTGTAGTATGTATGATCTTTACTTGGATCAAATATGGCAGCCCGGATGTTTCTATGTGTTTGAATGCTTCTCTTGCAGGTTTGGTTGCGATCACTGCACCTTGTGATGTAACAGATGCAGCAGGTGCAGTAGTGATCGGTGCTGTAGCCGGATTGTTGGTAGTGTTTGGTGTATGGTTGTTAGATTATAAGTTGAAGATTGATGATCCGGTAGGTGCCGTAGCAGTACATATGATGAACGGTATCTGGGGTACATTTGCAACAGGTTTATTTGCAACTAAGTCAGCACCGGGCTTCCAGATTGCATTAGATAACGGTGCGATCAAATCACAGGGTCTTTTCTATGGCGGTGGATTTGGTCAGCTTGGATTACAGTGTTTGGGTATCCTTTCTGTAGCAGCTTGGACGGCAGTAACAATTTCTATTGCTTTCTTAGTGATCAAAGCAACTCTTGGTCTTCGTGTTACACCAGAAGAAGAGCTTCGTGGTCTGGATGTTACAGAGCATGGCATGCCATCTTCCTATGCAGACTTTATGCCAGCCGGCGATATGTTCTACTCTAGAGGAACATCTGCTGAGATGTTGAAGGGTGAGGTTCCGATCGACAAGGCAGTGGAGGTTGTCAAGGTGACAGGCCGCGAGCCGGTTATTCCACCGACAGCGACAGCTCCTGTCAGAAGTGCACAGGCAAAGGATTCCGATGCTCCAAAGATCACCAAGATCTCTATCGTATGTCAGCAGAGCAAGTTCGAGGATCTGAAGATTGCCATGAACAATATTGGTGTCAGCGGTATTACCGTAACACAGGTTCTTGGATGTGGTACACAGAAGGGTATTACGACAAGATATCGTGGTGCAGAATTGGATGTTATCCTGTTGCCTAAGATGAAAGTTGAAGTTATCGTCAGTGCCGTTCCGGTAGAAGATGTTATCGAAGCAGCCAGAAAGGCTCTTTACACCGGCAACATTGGCGATGGTAAGATCTTTGTATACGATGTTGAAAATGTCGTAAAGGTTCGTACCGGTGAGGCTGGATTTGATGCTTTGCAGGGCGAAAATTAATAAGATCTCATAAAAAAGTTTTTCTCTAATATAATATATTGCAATAAAAAGGAGCTGTGCGCCGGGCGTACAGCTCCTTTTCGGCTGAACAGGAAATTGTTGTTATCTGGTATGATGCATTGTAAAACACAGGCTTTCCTCTTTTGGATCAGAATCTTAATAATTCTTAATAAACAAATGGCAGGTTTTATTGTATAATGTCTTTAGCAAATTATTTGCATTTCAATAGAGTCTCAAAGATTGGGCCGGAAAGGTATGGTTAGGGAAGAATGAAGAGAATATTAGTATGTGATGACGATCATGAAATTGTGCAGGCAATCTGCGTGTATTTGACAGATGCCGGATTTGAAATTGTGCAGGCATATAGCGGTAAAGAAGCGTTACAGTGTGTGTTAGATCCTGATCAGCAGATCGATCTGATCATTATGGATGTGATGATGCCGGAAGTAAATGGAATTGAAGCGACGAAGAAGATACGCGAATTATATAATATACCAATCATTATGTTGTCGGCAAAATCAGAAGATGAAGATAAGATCACAGGATTAAAGATCGGTGCGGATGATTACATGACAAAGCCGTTTAATCCGGAAGAGTTGGTGGCACGTGTGGAATCTCAGCTTCGACGGATCGAGATGATACGCGAGGGCAAGAATAAGCGCAGTAATGTGATTCGGATCGGTGGATTAGAGGTAGACGAATCAGAGTCAGATGTTACGGTAGACGGTCGAAAGGTGCGTTTGACACCGATAGAGCATCGGATCCTTCTGTTTTTGGTACGCAATGCTGGAACGACCTACTCATCGACAGAATTATATGAAAATATTTGGGGAGAGATTCCGGTCGACACCAAAAATATTGTGGCTGTTCATATTCGTCATATACGTGAAAAGATTGAGATCGATCCCAAGAATCCACGTTATGTCAAAGTAGTGTGGGGACGTGGTTATAAGATTCAATCACAGACAGAGAATTGATCACTGGTAATACGGTAGAAGGCTGTAGTGTCTTGGCACACGACGACCTGCAGTATGATTTACAATTGGTGTGCAGAAATGAGGTTCTATATGGGAAAATGGCGCGGGTCCCTAGCAGTACATATTATATTGCCACTTTTACTAGCGGTGGCGATCGGATTTTCGACGGTAGCCGGCATGATCATAGAGGGAACGAAAGAATATGCGAATGAAGGCGGTCAAAAGCAAGAAGATTTTTATGTTTCGCAAAAACAGGTCGAGCAGATGATGGATGGTTATCTGCGATTGTATGAGCAATATATGCAGATTGGAAGCGTTATAGCACCGGATGGCATGATCGATTATGATACGGTTTTGCTGACCTCTTTATCTTCTGGAGAGCATAAACAATATACATTAAAAGAATTGTTACGACGGGCAAACAGTACCGGGCTTCATGCGAGCAGACTGCGTTCTTTTATGTCCGATTTTCAGGACAAGTGCGCCTCCGGAGTCAGTTATCCGATCGAGACACAGTATGCGCTGTCTGCAAGAGATAAGGTCATTGTTGATGATGGACAAGTCTACCAGTTTACGAATCATTCCGGAGTGGGAGTAAGAGAAAAGCAGATTGCGGATGCACTGAAATATGAGTCCAACATGGTGTTGGTAAATAGTCTGACCAAAGATTATGGAAAGCAGTATCAGAAAGATCTGGATATTGAGATTGGACATTTGAATACGATGCCAATACAGTTTCATGCCAGCAGTGTCTATGAAAAATATATTATTACCTATTATGAAAAATATGCGAAATGGTATTTTATTAATAAATTATTGAGATACGCCAAAGATGATCAGGGAAAATGGTCCAAAGAATATCTGGATTTTTACGAGCAATATGAAGCGTATACGGAAACAGAGGAAAAACGGTATAGCAAAAAAGAGTGTCAGAAACTGCTGGAACAGGAGATGGAAGACACGTATGCTCACATTCCGGACAACAAAATGCCATGGTCAATGCACCGTATTCCGAGAACTATGGAAACGGCGACAGATTATGCAGTGTTTTTGGTAGAAACCTATCAGGAATTGCACTATATCTTTTCGGAGACCAATTTTGCATATGGCTATCAGGATTCTGCCGGTATGCTGTTGACGAATAATGAGAATTGGTGGAATCAAGTCGAACGTATGGTTACGGCAGGCAAAGTGGATAAGGCGACGGATAAGAGTAATGTATTGTTTGCTTATTATAATAACAGAGACTATAACGGACAGAGTAATCTGCCGGAGGATACGTTTGAAATGTCCGGTAATATTCAGGAAAAGATCATGCAGATCGCACAAGAATATCAAGGACGGTCTTATAGCATTGCCGTTGGATTGGATTTAAATGCAGTTCGTAATAAAACGGTGGCGGATGTTTTTGAAACACAATATATCTGGTCTGACAAGCAGGCGTATTATGCACAAATCGGGCACAGTCTGTTAATGCCTGCTCTTGTTTTGACGCTGATTTTATTATTTGCTATGTGTTTATGTACAGGGCATCGGGCAGGATATAAGGAGATCGTATTACACAGTGTGGACAAGGTCTGGCTGGAATTGCTTGCTCTATGTGTCCTGTTTTTGGTACAGATATATCACTGGATGCTGCAAATGTGGAACGGCTCTATGGCAAGGCTGGATTTTTTGATTGCGGCCATTCTCTTTTGGGCAATGAATTGTCTGGCTGCAGAAATTTTTTTAAGTTTATTAAAACGAATAAAAGCGGGAAACTTTTTGGAGGGAAGTATTCTGTTTCTGTTTGTCCGTGAGATCATATTTGGAAAGCTGCATTTGGGACAGCTTCCGGGATTTGCCAAAAGATTGTTTTATGAATTGCCGATCGGGCAGAGATATTTGACCTTGTTTTTACTGGAAGGATTGGCGCAGGGAGTATTGATTGTATTTGTATTCCAATTTGTACAGAAATACCGAGGAGTAAAGACAGTCCTCATGGAGCGGAAAGGGATACTATGCCTTGTGGCTTATTTGGTGTTGCTGCTTCTGTTACTTGCAACACAGATTCATAATCTGCGCACGGAGCGGGCGGATCGCATTTTGCTGCGTGAGGTAGAGCAGATGTCAGAAGGAGATTTTTCAATGCACATCGTGGCACCAAGTGGAGCTTCTTACCGACAGACCAAACTGGTACAGTATTTGAATCGTGTTGGCATGCGCGTGGATGAGGCGGTTGAAAAAAGTGTGCGCAGCGAACGAATGAAAACAGAACTGATTGCCAATGTGTCACATGATATTAAGACGCCGCTTACTTCTATTATAAATTATGTGGATCTGTTAGGCAGACAGAATCTTACCAATGAAACGGCGAAGGAATATATTGCAATCTTAGATCGCAAAAGTAAGCGCTTAAAAACATTGATCGAAGACTTGATCGAGGCATCAAAGGCATCCAGTGGTGCGATCGAATTAGAGATGGATGTCATTGATTTTGGCGAAATTGTGACGCAGACAAATGGTGAGTTCGAAGATCTGTTCCAAGAAAATAAATTGGAACTGGAGTGCGATATTCCAAATCATGAGCTGCTCTTTTTGGGAGACGGAAGAAGGGTATACCGTATTTTGGAAAATCTGTATATGAATACAAAAAAATATGCCATGCCGGGTACGCGTGTGTATGTTGCACTGCAGGAGCAAGAAGAAGGAATCGTGTTCTCTATGAAAAATGTGTCGGCGGCCAAGCTAAATATTACACCGGAAGAGCTTACGGAACGTTTCGTGCGTGGAGACAGTTCGCGTTCTACAGAGGGCAGCGGTCTGGGGCTTTCTATCGCGAAGAGCCTGACGGAGCTGATGCAGGGAACGTTTCAGATCTTTTTGGATGGCGATCTGTTTCATGTGGAAGTTATGTTTCCGCATTATCAGGAGCAGCAGGAGAAAATGGAAAAGGAAGTATAATATTATCACTGCGCCGGGATCGATATCATTCTTCATGAAATAGAAGCGGTTTTTAGCGGCTTTGACGGACAATGTAATATATGGTATAGTAAAATGATTAGAGAATTTTTCAAGATAGGAGCAGCTAACTTATGGAACACTATACCAATATAAATGCTATGGTGCAGGCGGCAGACCTTACATTGCCGCCACCGGAAAAAGAACCGGACAGACAGTATTATTTTATAAAAAAACTGCAGCAGCATATTGCGCAGAAAGAGCAGGAAAAAGGGCGAAAGCTCACATGCAATATTAAAACATTTGGATGTCAGATGAACGCCAGAGATTCGGAAAAGATCCTAGGTATTCTTCAGACGATCGGATATGAGGAGACGGATAGTGAACAGGCAGATCTGGTGCTGTATAATACCTGTACCGTTCGTGAAAATGCAAATCTTAAGGTATATGGAAGGCTAGGGCAGTTAAAACGTTACAAGTCCAAAAATCCGGACATGCTGACGATCCTTTGCGGCTGCATGATGCAGGAGCCGGAAGTTATTGAGCGCATAAAGAAGAGTTATCGCAATGTAGATATTATTTTTGGCACGCATAATATATTTAAGTTGGCAGAATTGCTGGCAATGCGACTGTTTGATCAGAATGCCAAGAGAATGATCATTGATATTTGGAAAGATACAACGGAGATCGTGGAAGAATTGCCAAATTCCCGTAAGTATTCTTTTAAGGGCGGCGTTAATATTATGTTTGGATGCAATAATTTTTGCAGTTACTGTATTGTGCCGTATGTACGTGGACGTGAGCGCAGCCGCGAACCGGAAGATATTATCGAAGAGATCAAAGGTATGGTAGCGGATGGCGTTGTTGAGGTGATGTTACTGGGACAAAATGTAAATTCTTACGGTAAGACGTTAGAGCATCCGATCAGTTTTGCGCAGTTATTGCGTCAGGTAGAGCAGATCGAAGGGCTGGAGCGGATCCGTTTTATGACTTCACATCCGAAGGATCTGTCAGATGAGCTGATCGAGGTGATGTCGCAGTCTGATAAAATATGCAAACATCTACATTTGCCACTGCAGTCCGGAAGCAGCCGTCTGCTAAAGATCATGAATCGTCATTATACCAAGGAAAGCTATTTGGAACTGGTAGATAAGATCCGGGCCAAAAATCCGGACATTGCCCTTACGACAGATATTATTGTGGGATTCCCGGGAGAGACAGAAGAAGATTTTGCGGATACGATGGATGTTGTGGAAAAGGTTCAGTATGATAGCGCTTTTACGTTTATATATAGTAAACGCACCGGAACTCCTGCTGCCGCTATGGAGGATCAGGTGCCGGAAGAAGTGGTTAAAGAACGTTTCGATCGTTTGTTAGAACGAGTTCAGCAGATTGCCGCAGTACATGCAGGCAAAGATGTCGGCAAAGTTGTGGAGGTATTGGTTGAAGAACGGAATGGACAGGATGCATCTCTTATGACAGGGCGCACCAGTCAAAATTATGTCGTGCATTTTCCGGGAGAAACTTGCTTGATCGGCAAGATCATTCCGGTGAAATTAATTGAAAGCAAAGGCTTTTATTATATGGGAGAACAAGCGTAATATCGATGGCGGTCAGAAAAAGGCGCAGCACTTGAAAAAGGGGGATTTCCATGGCACAGACAAAAAGTTTACGGCAGAAGCAGGAAGAGCGGGAACATCAAATATTAGGTCCGTTTGCATCTTATGCAGATGAGTCCGGAGGACGCGACCACGAGGAGCCGCAGTGTGATATCCGAACGGATTTTCAGCGTGATCGTGACCGTATTTTGCACTGTAAGGCATTTCGCCGTTTGAAACAGAAAACACAGGTCTTTTTGGCTCCGGAGGGAGATCATTATCGTACCCGTTTAACGCATACGTTGGAAGTGGCGCAAAATGCGCGGACGATCGCACGTGCGCTGCTTTTGAACGAAGATCTGACAGAGGCGATCGCACTTGGTCATGATCTTGGACACACGCCTTTTGGTCACGCCGGAGAGCGTGCACTGAACCGCATCTCTGAGGAATATGGCGGTTTTCATCACAATGAGCAGAGTGTTCGCGTGGTGGAACGGCTGGAAAAAGATGGCAAAGGCTTAAATCTGACGGCAGAAGTACGAGATGGAATCCTCAACCATCAGACAAGTCTGATGCCTATGACATTGGAGGGAAAGATTGTTCGCCTATCGGACAAGATTGCATATATCAATTCGGATATAGATGATGCGATCCGAGCCGGTATCATTCGGGAGGAGGAGATTCCAAAAGAATTGACAGATGTTTTGGGTGATACGACCAACAGTCGCCTGAATACGTTGGTGCATGACATCGTACATAACAGCGAGGGGAAGAATGAGATATGCATGTCATCTGACGTTGAGAAAGCAATGTATGCATTACGCAAGTTCCTATTTGCTAATGTATATACCAATCCGATCGCCAAGGGCGAAGAGCGCAAAGTTGTACATATGATCGAGCAATTATATGAATATTTTATTCATCATTCTGACAAATTACCGGAAGAATTTTTGGAATTGATCAGGCAAGGGGAAACAACGCAACGTACGGTCTGTGATTTTATTGCGTGCATGAGTGATCGGTATTCAGTAAACCTATATAAAGAGATCATGATACCGAAGTCCTGGTCGGTTCGTGGTGTGGAACACCGATAAAGAAAAATATATTTTGCCTGCAAAAAAGGAAATGGGAAAAAGACGTCGAATAACCCAAATAGAGTGTTTGATTTCGGAAAGGAGGAAACGGTGTGCCCAGATATACAGAAGAACAGATCGAACAGGTTCGGTCGGCAAATGATATAGTTGATGTGATAGGCGCGTCAGTACGATTGAAGCGTTCCGGCAGCGGGTATGTCGGGCTATGTCCGTTTCATAGTGAGAAATCACCGTCCTTTTCCGTGAACCCGGCGAGACAGATGTATAAATGTTTTGGCTGCGGTGTGGGTGGAAATGTGATCACGTTTGTCATGGAATATGAGAATTATTCGTTTCCGGAAGCGATGGAAAGCTTGGCAGAGCGGGCAGGGATCACTTTGCCAAAGCAGGAAATGACTGCCAAGCAAAAACAGGAAGAAAACTTGCGCTCAACGTTATTGGAGATCAATGCCAAGGCGGCAAGATATTATTATGCGACGCTAAAATCTCCACAGGGTAAATTAGGCCTTGAATATCTGCGGGGACGACAGCTTAGCGATGAAACGATCTTAAGGTTCGGTTTAGGTTATGCCGGACAGGGCGGCGGTGAGCTTTACCGCTATTTACGGCATGAAGGGTATGATGATCGCATTTTGCGTGAGACTGGATTGTTTAAGATGGATGAGCGTGGCGTTTATGATAAATTTTGGAACCGTGTTATGTTCCCGATCATGGATGTGAATAACCGGGTTATTGGTTTTGGAGGAAGAGTTATGGGGGATGCCAAGCCGAAATATTTGAATTCTCCAGAAACAAAACTTTTTGACAAGAGCCGTAATCTGTTTGGCCTCAATTATGCAAAGCAGGGCAAACGTAAGAAGTTTATTCTTTGTGAGGGATATATGGATGTGATCGCATTGCATCAGGCAGGATTTAGTGGTGCAGTGGCATCGTTAGGTACTGCATTTACAGAGCAGCAGGCCAATCTGCTTCGAAGATATACTGATGAAATCTATCTGACGTATGATAGTGACGAGGCGGGAGTCAAAGCAGCACTGCGTGCAATACCGATATTAAGGCGTGCAGGTATTACGGGACGTGTGGTTCACATGGAGCCATACAAAGACCCGGATGAATTTATCAAGGGACTTGGCAGTGATGCGTTTGAAGAACGTCTGGAACAAGCACAGAACAGTTTCTTTTTTGAAGTAGATGTGCTTCGAAAACAGCACAATCTGAGTGATCCGGAGGAAAAGACAAAGTTTGTGCATGGAATGGCACGTAAACTTTTGGTGTTTGAGGACAAAGTGCAGCGGGATAGTTATTTGGAGGCGTTATCTGCTAAGTATAGTGTTCCAAAGGAAGATTTAAGATCCCTCGTGATCCGCTACAGCAATATGGAGCCGGAAGGTTATCGGGAGGTCATGGAAGAACGACATGAACAGAGCAGAAGAAAGGCGATCCGCAAGGATCCGGAGGGAATGGCATATACGTATCGGCTGTTTTTGTCTTGGTTGATCGAACAGCCGGCCCTTTATGAACAGGTTAAACACATTGTGCATGTTGAGGATTTCTTAGAGGAGCCGTATCGTCAGGTGGCGGGGCTGCTATACGAGCAGCTGGAACGCGGACAAGCAGAACCGGCACAGATCATCAGTCGGTTTGAAGATGTAGAAGAGCAGCGGATGGTGGCAGGAATGTTTCAGACAACATTATCTGCGAAGATGGACAACCGTGAAAAAGAAAAGGCGGTCAACGAATTGATCCATCGGATCAAGGAGCGCAGTATAGAACATCAGACAAGAACTTTGACGGATTTTTCACAGCTTCAGGATCTTGTCCGCCAGAAAAAAGAACTGGAATCTCCGGGAAAACTGCATATTTCCCTGACAGGAGATCAGAATAGACAATAGATACAATGGAAAAACCCGGATATCCCGGTACACAGATAGAAAGGAAGGAACAACATGGCAACAGAAAAGAAACAGGCGGAGCTGCAGGAGACAGTCGTTTCCGAGACAAAGGAAAAGAAACAGACCAAAACTGCTAAGAAGGCGAGCACAACGAAAAAAACGTCTGCTTCTAAGGCAGAGACAAAAGCGGAGTCTGAGAAGGCAGCTAAGACAACGACGAAAAAGCAGTCGGCTGCGAAAGAACCTGCGGAGAAAAAGCAGACGAAAAAGGCATCTGCCGCAACGACGAAGAAGGCATCTGCCAAAGAAGCAAAAGCGACAGAAGATGAGGCAAAGAAATTTATGGAGCGCATGAGCGCATTGTTAGATCTTGCAAAAAGTAAGAAAAATGTGTTGGAGATCACAGAGATCAACAATTTTTTTAAGGATATTGATCTGACAGAGGAGCGTATCGAAAAGATCATAGAGTTTTTGGAACAAAAAAATGTGGATGTTTTACAGATTTCGGATGATAAAGATACCGATGATGATATGATCTTGGAACTGGAGAATAATGGGGAAGTTCCGGACGATGATGAGATCGAGAATATCGATCTGTCTGTGCCGGATGGTATCAGTATTGAGGATCCGGTACGTATGTATCTGAAAGAGATCGGTAAAGTGCCGCTTCTTACTGCGGATGAAGAGGTTGAGCTTGCAAAACGTATGGAAGAGGGCGATGTGGAGGCTAAGAAGAAGTTAGCAGAAGCCAATCTTCGTCTCGTAGTCAGCATTGCAAAGCGTTATGTTGGTCGCGGAATGCTGTTTTTGGATCTGATCCAGGAAGGAAATCTTGGTCTGATCAAGGCAGTAGAAAAGTTTGATTATAAAAAGGGATATAAATTCAGTACGTACGCAACTTGGTGGATCCGTCAGGCAATCACACGTGCGATTGCAGATCAGGCGAGAACGATCCGTATCCCGGTTCATATGGTAGAGACGATCAACAAGTTTGTACGTGTTCAGCGTCAGTTATTGCAGGAACTTGGCAGAGAACCATATCCGGAAGAGATCGCAGAACAGATGGGCATGCCGGTAGAGCGTGTTCGTGAGATTCAGAAGATCTCTTTAGAGCCGGTTTCTTTGGAAACACCGATCGGTGAAGAGGAAGACAGTCATTTGGGTGATTTCATTCAGGATGATAATGTACCGGTTCCGGCAGAGGCAGCAGCGTTTACGTTGCTCCGTGAGCAGTTGGATGAAGTGCTTGGCACGTTGACGGATCGTGAGCAGAAGGTGCTCAAACTTCGTTTTGGCTTGGAAGACGGCAGAGCCAGAACATTGGAAGAAGTTGGTAAGGAGTTTAAGGTGACCAGGGAGCGTATCCGCCAGATCGAAGCGAAAGCTTTGCGCAAATTGAGACATCCGAGCCGCAGCCGCAAATTAAAGGATTATTTGGAGTAATGCAGTTATCTAAACGATTGCAGACCGTGGCGCATCTCGTACACACTGGCGGTGTTGTTGCTGATATTGGATGTGACCATGGATTTACCATTATATATTTGGTGATGAATCAGCTTGCATCGGCAGGGATTGCTATGGATGTGGCAGATGGACCGTTAATGCGAGCGAAAGAACATATACATCAGTATGAACTCGATAACAGGATCGCATTACGTAAGTCAGATGGTTTGCAGCAGCTTGTAGAAGGCGAGGCAGATACAATATTGATCAGCGGTATCGGTGGAGCTTTGATGGAACGTATTTTGCGGGAATTTCCGCACGTAACACAGTCTGCGAAAGAACTGGTACTTTCGCCTCAGTCAGAGATATACAAAGTACGTCATGCGCTGCACGATCTGGGTTTTGTGATCGCACAGGAAGAGATGGTATTTGATCAGGGTAAATATTATACGATCATACGGTGTGAGAGGGGCAGTGAGCATTACTTCACGGAGGAAGAATATATATATGGAGGGTACCTGATGCGAACGAGACATCCGGTATTTCTGGAATATATGCAAAAAGAGCTCGCGCGGGTGCAGCGTGTTTTGGAGGCAATGCCGGATACACAGCCGGCGAAGAGGCAGATTCTTCAGGAACAGCAGACTATCTCAGATATTTTGAATCCGAGATAACAGGCTGCATTGTCAGTGACAGAAAGGCAAAGGTGTTGTTATGGGGAAACAGATTAAAGTGGAAGTGATCATTGGCGCTAAAAGGATTCCTAAAACTTACGAAGAGGGAGTTACCTATGCGCAGGTGGCCAAAGAAGTACAATCGGCATATTCATATCCGATCATTCTAGCCAGACGTGGCGGTAAATTGGTGGAATTAAATAAGCGGATCCGTGAGGATGTCCAGATATGTTTTATGACGACGGCAGATGACAGTGGGCACAAGACGTATGTTCGTGGTGTGACATTACTGATGTTACGCGCGTTTTATGCGGTCTGCAAAGGGCAGCCGTTGGAAAATGTATATGTGCAATATCAGATCGGCGATAGCTGTTACTGCGAAGTGAGCGGTGTCCCTGTGACGGAATCTTTGCTGCAGCAGGTTGAACAGTATATGAAAGAACTGGTACATAGAGATATTCCATTTTTGAAACGGTCGGTAGATACTTCCGAAGCACTGCGTATTTTTGAAAAATATGGCATGATGGATAAGAAAAAATTATTTGAATATCGTCGTGTTTCCAAGGTAAATATATATACATTAGACGGATTTGAGGATTATTATTATGGTTATATGCCGGCAAGTACCGGTGTACTTCAGTATTTCAGTTTAGAGCCATATGAAAACGGATTTATGCTGAATCTGCCAAATAGCAAAACTCCGGATCGAACAACATTGCACAAACCAAGTCCAAAGTTGTTTGCAACCTTGCAGGAGGCGAAATCGTGGGGCAAGATGGTGGATGTTGATACGGTAGGTGCGTTGAATGATGTGATCTCGCATGGTGGTGCGCCGGAACTTATATTGGTACAGGAAGCACTTCAGGAGAAAAAGATTGCGCAGATCGCAGAGCAGATCGCCAATGACCCAAGTAAGAAATTTGTCATGATCGCAGGTCCGTCTTCTTCCGGTAAGACATCATTTTCTCATCGATTGTCGATTCAGCTTCGAACACTCGGAGTGCATCCGCATCCGATCGCATTAGATAATTATTTTGTAGACCGCGATGAAACACCGTTAGATGAAAATGGCAATTATAACTTTGAGTGTCTTGAAGCGATCGATGTTAAACTGTTTAATCAGCAGATGAATGAGCTGCTTGCCGGAAAACGTGTCGAACTGCCGACTTTTAATTTTGTGACCGGTCAAAAAGAATATAAAGGAGACTATAAGCAGTTAGGTGAGGATGATATATTAGTGATCGAGGGGATCCACGGCTTGAATGATAAACTATCTTATACGCTTCCAAAAGAAAGTAAGTTTAAGATATACATCAGTGCGCTGACCCAGATCAACATTGATGAGCATAATCGGATTTCTACGACAGATGGCAGATTGATCCGGCGAATGGTACGTGATGCCAGAACAAGAGGCGCTTCGGCCGCTCGCACGATCGGTATGTGGCCATCGGTACGCCGCGGGGAAGATCAATATATATTCCCATTTCAGGAAGAGGCGGATGTTATGTTTAACTCGGCACTGATTTATGAGCTTGCTGTTTTAAAACCGTATGCAGAAGCGATCCTCTTTGGAATACCGAAGGATGCACCGGAGTATATCGAGGCAAAGCGTCTGCTTAAGTTTTTGGATTATTTCATTGGGATCAGCAGTGAAGACATCCCGAAAAATTCACTGATGCGTGAATTTGTGGGAGGCAGTGTCTTTAATGTATAGGATTAATCTGTATAGAAAATTGCAACATTGACAGCAAGGCTGTATTAGGCACACATAATACAGTTTTTCCAGATCTGTCAGCAGGCAGTGTAGGACGGTCGGCAGATATGATAGATAACATGGTGTGCAGAAATGAGGACAAAAAGATATGGCACAGATTATTGATGGAAAGAAAATTTCAACACAGATCAAAGATGAGGTGAAAGAGCAGGTTGCTGTTCTGAAACAAAAAGGAATTGATGTAACTTTGGCCGTGATTCAGGTTGGTAAAGATCCTGCATCTACTGTATATGTCGGCAACAAAAAGAAGGCCTGCGAATATGTAGGTATTCGTTCTTTGGCATATGAACTGCCGGAAGAGACCAGTGAGCAGGAGCTTTTGGAGTTAGTACGATCGCTCAATGCTAAAGAAGATGTCGATGGCATTTTAGTTCAACTTCCGCTGCCAAAGCATATTGATGAGGATAAAGTGATCCGTACGATTTCGCCGGACAAAGATGTGGATGGTTTTCATCCGGAGAGCGTAGGACGTTTAAGTATTGGGCAGCCGGGCTTTGTTTCCTGTACACCGGCAGGGATTATCCAGCTTTTGAAACGTTCTGGAATAACGATTGACGGCAAAGAATGTGTTATTATCGGTCGGAGTAATATTGTTGGTAAACCGATGGGAATGCTCTTACTTAGAGAAAATGGAACGGTGACGATCTGTCATTCACACACTCCGGATCTGAAGACGGTTGCCAAGCGTGCAGATATTTTAGTCGTTGCGATCGGCAAGGCGAAGTTTGTAGATGCTTCTTATGTGAAAGACGGGGCCGCTGTCATTGACGTAGGAATGGATCGTGATGAAAATGGCAAGTTGTGTGGTGATGTTGACTTTGCTTCTGTTGAACCGGTTGCAGGGGCGATCACACCGGTTCCGGGAGGCGTTGGTCCGATGACGATCGCAATGCTTATGAACAATTGTGTGGAATCTGCACAGAGAAAACATTGTTAGAAATGGAGACTACGAATGGAACAACAGAATGTAACACCAATTTATTTTGTGTCGTTAGGGTGTGACAAAAATCTTGTGGACAGTGAAATGATGATCACTTCACTGCGGGAACAGGGCTTTCGTCTTGTGAATGAAGAGACAGAGGCAGAAGTGATTGTTGTAAATACCTGCTGTTTTATTGGGGATGCCAAGGAAGAAAGTATCAATACATTGTTAGAAATGGCGTCCTACAAGGAAACAGCTAAATGTAAGCTGCTTGTGGCTGCGGGATGCCTGGCTCAGCGTTACCATAAAGAGATACAAACGGAGATACCGGAAGTCGATATTATTGTCGGCACAATGGGGTATGAAAATCTCGCGGAAACGATCCGCGGAGAGTTGAAAGAGCATCAGGGTGTTGTTGAGACATTACAGAATATTGATTATCTGCCGACGCCGCTGACGAATCGAGATAGTATGTCCGGTGGATATTATGCATATCTTAAGATTGCAGAAGGCTGTGATAAATGCTGTACGTACTGCGTGATCCCGAAAGTACGCGGACATTATCGCAGTGTTCCGATGGAGAATCTGCTTGCACAGGCAGAACATCTGGTTCAAAACGGAGCCAAAGAGCTGATCTTGGTGGCACAAGAGACAACATTATATGGTGTGGATCTATATGGACACAAGAGCCTTCCTGAGCTTTTGGAAAAATTATCGGAATTAGAGGAGCTGAAATGGATCCGCATTTTATACTGCTATCCGGAAGAAATCACAAAAGAGCTGGTTCATGCGATCAAAACGCTTCCGAAAGTATGTCATTATCTGGATATTCCGATCCAGCACGGTTCTGATGGCATATTAAAGCGGATGGGGCGGCGTACCAATAGCAAAGAACTGCGGGATATGGTACATTATCTGCGTCAGGAGATTCCGGATATTGCACTTAGAACAACATTGATCACAGGATTTCCCGGCGAGAGCGAGCAGGATTTCGAACAGCTGAAAGAATTTGTGGAGGAACTTCGATTCGATCGACTTGGTGTATTTACGTACTCAAGGGAAGAAGATACACCGGCAGCCGCAATGGAAGAACAGGTGCCGGAAGAAGTTGCAGAAAAGCGGCGGGATGAGATCATGCAGATCCAGCAAAAGATTGCTTTTGAGAAGACGTCGGCGCAGATTGGACGTGCTTTAGAAGTAATGGTAGAGGGGGCTCTGCCGGAAGATGGTGTTTATATTACGAGAACGTATATGGATGCACCGGAAGTGGACGGGTATGTATTTGTGGCAACTGATTGGAATCTGATGTCGGGAGATTTCTTAAACGTCAAGATTACCGGTGCAGATGAGTATGATCTCATTGGAGAGGTCATAGAGGAATAAGAGAATAGAATTGAAGGAGGATAAATATGAATTTACCAAATAAGATTACGATGCTTCGTGTATTTTTAATACCTTTTTTTGTTGTGTTTATGCTTGTATCAGCCATCCCTTATAGCAAATACATTGCATTAGTTGTTTTTGTTGTAGCAAGTCTGACGGATACCTTAGATGGTTATATCGCCAGAAAGTATAAACTTGTATCCAATTTTGGAAAATTCATGGATCCGTTGGCAGATAAATTATTAGTTTCTTCGGCGATGATCTGTCTGGTGTCCTTAAACAGAATTCCGGCTTGGGTTGTTATTGTGATCATAAGCCGTGAGTTTATCATTAGTGGATTTCGTCTGGTCGCATCGGATGCCGGTGTCGTGATAGCGGCGAGCTGGTGGGGCAAGATAAAAACAGTTGTACAGATGATCATGGTCATTGTCTTGATCTTGTCTATACACAATCCGGTTGTTGCTGTGATCGAGCAGATATTGATCTATTTAGCACTGGTACTTACGGTGGTATCGTTATTGGATTATTTGATCAAAAATTGGAAGGTTATGGACGATGGAAAGATGTAATGAGATAAGAGTACCATCTGAGGAGGCGGTACAGTTAGTAGAATATTGTATCCAAAACGGTTATAAGATTTCTACAGCGGAGTCATGTACCGGAGGCCTGATCGCAGCGGGTATTGTAGATGTACCGGGTGCATCAAATGTCTTTGAAGAAGGATATGTTACGTACGCAGACCGAGTTAAACAAAAACTGCTTCATGTATCCGTGACAACGATTCAAAAGTATACGGTGGTAAGTGCGCAGGTGGCTGAAGAAATGGCGCTTGGAACAGCGCAGGCCAGTGGAGCCGATATTTCTGTTACGACAACAGGTTATGCAGGACCGGAAGATGGTGAAGATGGGACACCGGCAGGAACCGTTTACATCGGAACCTGCTTTCGGGGGTGCGCAGAGAGCAGAAAATATTGCTTTGACGGTGATCGTGGGCAGGTGCGCTTGCAGGCAGCCCGTGAGGCAATGAAATTTGCATTAGAAAGGATGAAACAGATTGAGTGAGGTGATCGTTGTAGGCGGTGGAGCAGCCGGTATGATGGCAGCTATTGCGGCAGCGGACTGTGGACATCAGGTAACCATTATAGAAAAAAATGAAAAATTAGGGAAAAAATTATTCATTACAGGAAAAGGCCGGTGTAATATCACCAATGACAGTGATGTAGAGAATCATTTGAATCATGTGATCTCCAATCCGAAATTTATGTACAGTGCCTTTTATAGTTTTGACAGCAGCCGTATGATCGACTTCTTGGAACAGGAAGGTCTGGCGGTAAAGACAGAGCGCGGTAATCGCGTGTTTCCACAGTCTGATAAGTCTTCCGATGTGCTGCAAACGCTGCAGAAAGCACTTCGCAGAAGAAATGTTACGGTCAGATTGCATACGAAGATGACAGGACTTATGATCGAAGATCATATTTGTAAAGGCGTAAAAGTGCAGAGTTATCATGGCGCATTGGAAACACTGACAGCGGATGATGTCATCCTTACAACGGGGGGACTTGCATATCCTTCTACCGGATCGACAGGTGATGGACACCGACTGCTGAAACAGGCAGGAGTTGCTTTAGAACCATGTTATCCGGCGTTAGTGCCTGTTGAGACGGTAGAAGAGTGGCCAATCAGACTGCAGGGATTATCGCTTCGCAATGTGTCGTTGCGCGTGGAACGTGGATCGCATAAAATATACGAGGAACAGGGAGAAATGCTGTTTACGCATTTTGGTGTAAGCGGACCATTGGTCTTGTCGGCGAGCAGCCTGCTCGGTCGTAAAGGTGCCAAAGACTGTAAACTGCATATTGACTTGAAACCGGCCTTGTCGGAAGAACAGTTAGATGAACGGTTACAGCGTGATTTTGCCGCACAAAAAAACAGCATGTTTAAAAACAGTCTGGGAAAGCTGCTGCCGTCAAAATTGATCCCGGTTATCGTGGAACTTTCCGAGATCACGCCGGATAAGCAGGTCAATGAGGTAACTAGGCAGGAGCGGCACAGACTGGTTAAACTATGCAAAGATCTCACCTGTACCGTCAAAAAGCTGCGGGATTTTCCGGAAGCGATCGTTACCGGAGGAGGCATTTCCGTAAAGGCGATCAATCCGGCAACCATGGAATTAAAGGAGATTTCACATTTATTTGCAGCCGGAGAGCTGATCGATGTAGATAGTGTGACGGGAGGGTATAATCTTCAGGTTGCGTGGTCAACCGGGTATTTGGCAGGAATATCAGTGTATTGAATGATAATGGAGGATAGATATGTATAATATTGCAATTGACGGACCGGCAGGAGCCGGCAAAAGTACTATTGCCAAGATGGCAGCGAAGAAACTGGATTTCATCTATGTAGATACCGGAGCTATGTACCGTGCGATGGCGCTGTATTTTCTGCGCCGGGAAATTGATGCAAAAGATGAGAAAAAGATTGCAGAGGCCTGTGAGCATATCAATGTGACGATTGCTTATCAGGAGGGGGAACAGCAGGTACTTCTTAACGGTGAAAATGTCAATGCCTTTATTCGTACGGAAGAGGTTAGCATGATGACATCTAATACTTCAAAATATCCTGCTGTACGTGAGAAACTTCTTTATTTACAGCGGAAACTTGCGGCAGCTAACAATGTGATCATGGACGGCCGGGATATTGGAACTTGTGTCCTGCCGGATGCAGAGCTTAAGATATATCTTACAGCCAGTGCATCGGAGCGAGCTAAAAGACGTTATTTGGAGCAGAAGGAACGCGGTGTGGAAAGTGATCTTGCCCAGATCGAAAGGGATATTATTGCACGTGATGAGCAGGATATGAATCGTGAGATCGCTCCGTTAAAGCAGGCAGAAGATGCTATTTATCTAGACACCTCTGATATGACGATCGAGGAAGTAGTGACAAAGATCGTATCACTCGTTCAAAAGGCCTGAACAAAACGGATCTTTGTGGGCATAGAAAGGATTGAAAGATTTGTATGAAAGTTACATTGGCTAAGAGTGCGGGCTTTTGCTTTGGAGTGAAGCGGGCAGTGGAAATGGTTTATAAGGAAGCGGAGACGGGAAAGAAAGTTTATACGCTCGGTCCGATCATTCACAATGAGCAGGTTGTGCAGGATCTGGAACAAAAAGGTGTACGTGTGATCGATACGCCGGAAGAACTTTCCAAAGCGGAGGATGCGACGGTGATCATCCGCTCACATGGCATCAGCGCAGACGTGTATCATCAACTGGAAGACAAAAAGGTTCGCATTGTTGATGCGACCTGTCCTTTTGTCAGCAAGATCCATCGCATTGTTGAGAAAAAATATCAGGAAGGAAGCTGTATTGTCATTGTCGGCAATGCAAACCATCCGGAAGTGGAAGGAATCAATGGCTGGTGCAATGGCGCAGCTACAGTGATCGGAAGCGTTTCGGAGGCAGAAAATTATAGTCAGGAACCAGCCAGGAAACTTTGTGTTGTGGCACAAACGACATTTAATTACAAGAAATTTAAAGATATAGTTGATATTTTTTCGAAAAAGAGTTATGATATAAACGTTATGAATACAATTTGCAACGCTACCGAAGAGCGTCAGACGGAAGCGGCAGCCATTGCCGGTGACTCCGACGCAATGATAGTGATAGGTGGAAAACATAGTTCGAACACGCAGAAACTGTATGAAATATGCAAGAATGTGTGTCCGGACACACATTTTATACAGACACTTGATGACTTGGATTTGAAGCAATTTCAATCTTTTCGTAGCGTGGGTATTACTGCAGGGGCCTCGACCCCAAATACTATTATTAAGGAGGTTCAATCATATGTCAGAAATGAATAATGAGTTTGAACAGTTATTGGAAGAAACATCATTAGTAACAATCCACAATGGAGAGGTTGTAGAAGGGACAGTCATCAGCGTTAAGGAAGATGAGATCGTTCTTAACATCGGCTACAAAGCAGATGGTATCATTACCAGAAATGAGTACAGTAATCAATCCGGCATTGATCTGAGAGATGTTGTGAAAGAAGGCGACAAAATGAACGCCAAGGTACTCAAGGTGAATGATGGTGAGGGACAGGTATTATTAACATACAAACGCCTTGCTATGGAGAAGAGTAATGAGCGCATTCGTGAAGCATTTGAGAATAAAGAAGTACTTAAAGCTAAGGTTGTCAATGTATTAACGGGTGGCTTGAGTGTCATCGTTGATGAGACTAAGATCTTTATCCCGGCCAGCCTTGTATCTGATACTTATGAGAAAGATCTTTCTAAGTATGCAGGACAGGAGATTGAGTTTGTTGTCAGCGAGTTTAATCCAAAGAAGAGAAGAATCATTGGTGATAGAAAGCAGCTTTTGGTTGCAGAGAAGAAGAAGAAACAGGAAGAGCTTTTTGCAAGAATTCATGTTGGCGATACTGTAGAAGGTGTTGTTAAGAATTTGACAGATTTCGGTGCATTCATCGATCTTGGCGGAGCAGACGGACTTCTTCATATTTCTGAGATGTCTTGGGGACGTGTTGAAAATCCTAGAAAGGTATTCAACGTTGGCGACAAGACTAAGGTTCTTATTAAAGACATCAAAGACGATAAGATTGCATTGAGCCTGAAGTTTGAGGATCAGAATCCATGGTTAAATGCTGATGGAAAATATAGCGTTGGTTCTGTTGTGAAGGGTAAAGTCGCACGTATGGCTGATTTCGGTGCATTCATTGAGTTAGAGCCTGGTGTTGATGCATTACTGCATGTATCTCAGATCTCTAAGGAGCATGTTGATAAGCCGTCTGATGTATTGAAAGTTGGTCAGGAAGTGGAAGCTAAAGTTGTTGATTTCAATAGCGAAGATCACAAGATCAGCCTGAGCATCAAGGCTTTATTGAATGACTCACAGGCGGATGAAGAAGAGGATGTCGCTGAAGAGCCAGCAGAGTAATAGTAGGTAATCGCTCGCCAATCCGTACTTGTACGGGTTGGCGATTTTTTTCGTATAGGGTTTTCGTTTGTGCGAAAAGTATGGAATGAAATTTGCGTATGTAAAGGAGGTCAGAAATGGGCGATTATGAGTTGTTTAAGAAACAGGTATTCGGGTTGACCCAGATAGACCTGAGTTGTTATAAAGAACGTCAGATGAAACGACGCATTGATGCGTTGATCACAAAGTGCAAGATTACATCATACGAGGAGTATATCCGATTGCTAAAGACAGATAAAGTGAGATTGGATGAGTTTGTGGCATACTTGACCATTAATGTATCTGAATTCTATCGCAATCCGGAGCAGTGGAAGCTGCTGGAGGATGAGATGCTTCCGTATTTATTTGAGCGCTTTGGCAACGATCTGCATATATGGAGTGCTGCCTGCTCGACAGGAGATGAACCGTATACACTTGTTATGCTGTTAGCAAAGTTTATTCCGCTGGATAAGATCCATGTTTATGCGACGGATATTGACAGACAAGTGTTAGAAAAGGCGCAGATAGGTATTTATGATGAAAAGAGCTTAAAAGGACTACCGAAAGAATTTGTGTCGAAATATTTTACACAGGTTTCTGACCGGAGTTATCAGATCAGTGATCAGATCAAGCGTTGTGTCAAATTTTGTCAACATAATCTGCTGAAGGATAGATATCCAAAAGAATGTGATATGATCGTCTGCCGTAATGTGATGATTTATTTTACGGAGGAAGCCAAAAAGGAGATATATCAAAAGTTTAATGCATCCCTTAAAAAAGACGGGTTGTTGTTTGTTGGAAGTACAGAACAGATCATATCGCCCGGCAATATCGGATTTGCAAGTTTTAAGTCATTTTTTTATAAACGCTTATAGTGTGGATAGTGAAAGGCATGGTGAAGAAAGATGGAGACTAAGATTAAGATCGTTGTGGATGCGATGGGTGGTGATTATGCACCAGAGGTTCCGGTACAGGGAGCCGTAGAAGCATTGCAGGAAAATACAAATATTTCTATCGTATTGGTAGGTAGAACAGATGCGATCAAGGAGCAGCTTGCAAAATATACGTATGATAAAGAGCGCATAGAGATCGTTCATGCAGAGGAAGTGATCGGATTTGACGAGCCACCGGTGATGGCAGTTCGCAAAAAGAAGGATTCTTCCATCGTAGTTGGCATGAAACTCGTTAAAAAAGGCGAGGCAGATGCATTTGTATCAGCAGGAAGCACCGGTGCTATATTAGTTGGTGGTCAGATGATCGTTGGAAGGATCAAAGGTATTGAGCGAGCACCGTTAGCGCCATTGATCCCAACGGCCAAAGGACCGGCATTGCTGATCGATTGTGGAGCAAATGTAGATGCCAGAGCTTCTCATTTGGTGCAGTTTGCACAGATGGGATCCATATATATGAAACACGTTGTTGGAGTAGACAATCCTAAAGTTGCTATTGTAAATATTGGTGCAGAAGAAGAAAAAGGAAACCAATTGGTGAAAGAAACATATCCTTTATTGAAAGAATGTAAAGATATTAATTTTACCGGAAGTATTGAAGCAAGAGACATTCCGAAGGGTGATGCCGATGTTATTGTATGTGAGGCATTTGTTGGCAATGTTATTTTGAAATTATACGAGGGATTGGCAGGGACACTGCTTTCTAAGGTGAAGCAGGGGCTCATGTCTACACTTCGCAGTAAGATAGGGGCATTGCTGATCAAGCCGGCATTGAAAAAGACAATGAAAGAGTTTAACACGGATGATCATGGTGGAGCACCATTGCTTGGCTTGAGAGGGTTAGTTGTTAAAACGCATGGCAGCTCCAATGCGAAAGATGTCAAAATGGGCATTTTGCAGTGTGTGCAGTTTACCGAAGAGCAGATCAATGAAAAGATCAAAGAGAATCTTGCAGTAAAGCAGGAAGATTAGCGAATAGTATGAGATGGGAAAGGAATGAGTGTTTCTTATGGAGTTTGAAAAGCTGCAGATGATCATTGCAGAAGTTCTGGGCAAAGACTCGGAGCAGATTTATGCCAAAGCGCGGCTGGTGGAGGATCTGGGAGTGGATTCTCTGGAAGTTTTTCAGATCATTATGGGAATGGAAGACACGTTTGATGTTATTTTAGAGGAAGAAGCGGTGTATCAGGTGAAGACGGTACAGGATCTGTGCAATCTTGTGATGATACCTGCATAAAAAGGAGTATGATGAACAGTGAGACAGGAAAAGATAATTGAGTTTGAAAAAAAGATTGGATACACGTTTGAAAATCCGTATCTGTTGGTGACGGCATTGACTCACAGTTCGTATTCAAATGAAAAACGACTGAAAAAATATAAATGCAATGAGCGTTTGGAGTTTTTGGGGGACGCTGTATTAGAGTTGATCTCCAGCGAGTATATTTTTAAGGAAAATCCGCAGAAACCAGAGGGAGATCTTACAAGGATACGGGCAAGTTATGTCTGTGAACCGACGCTGGCAGCTTGTGCGCGAGATATTTCTTTGGGAGATTATCTGCTTTTGGGTAAAGGAGAGGATCGCACCGGGGGCAGAGAGCGGGATTCTATTTTGTCAGATGCCATGGAGGCTACGATCGGTGCTGTTTATCTGGATGGAGGATTTGCCAGAGCAAAAGAGTATGTCGAGGCATTTGTGCTGCGTGATATCGAGAACAAAAAGTTGTTTTATGACAGCAAAACGATCCTGCAGGAGATTGTGCAGGGAAGACATCTTGCGTTGGCATATCAGCTGGTGAAAGAAACCGGACCGGATCACTGTAAATCATTTGAGGTTGCTGCGATGATCAACGGTAAAAAGATAGCGGTCGGGACAGGAAGAACAAAGAAAAAAGCAGAGCAGTCGGCAGCGTATGAGGCAATTCTTGCTTTGCGGGAGAAATGAGGTAAGGGATGTATTTAAAAAGTTTGGAGGTACATGGCTTTAAGTCGTTTGCCAATAAATTAGTATTTGAATTCCATAACGGAATCACTGCTATCGTTGGACCAAATGGCAGTGGTAAGAGTAACGTGGCAGATGCTGTCAGATGGGTGCTTGGTGAACAGAGTGCCAAACAGCTTCGTGGAGCGAAGATGGAAGATGTCATTTTTGCCGGAACACAGCTTCGTAAGCCACAGGGCTTTGCGTATGTGGCGATCACGATCAATAATGAAGATCACAAGTTGAAAGTGCCGTATGAAGAGGTAAAGATTGCTCGACGGGTATACCGATCCGGTGAAAGCGAGTACCTGCTCAACGGTGCTTCGTGTCGTTTGCGGGATATTCAGGAATTACTGTTAGATACCGGTATTGGTAAGGAAGGTTATTCTATCATCGGGCAGGGTCAGATTGATAAGATCTTAAGTGGTAAGCCGGAAGAGCGTCGCGAGCTTTTTGACGAGGCTGCCGGTATTGTGAAGTTCAAAAAGCGCAAAACGGTTGCTGAGAAGAATTTAGAGGAAGAGCAGCAAAATCTTGTGCGAATCGAAGACATTTTATCGGAGTTGGAAAAACAGGTTGAGCCATTGGAGGCGCAATCCGAAAAAGCAAAAGAATATTTGAGTTACCGTGATGAGCTGCGCAATCTGGATATCAATGTATTTTTGCAGGATTACAAAGAAAACAGTGCTTCCATGGAGGAACTTCGCGAGAAGGAAAGTATTGCAGATGGAGATCTGGCTAAGACAAAGGAAGAATATGAAACGGTCAAGTCAGAATATATTCAATTAGAAGAGGCACTGGATAAACATACGCGGAATCTGGAAGAATGCCGTGAAACGCTGAGTGCTGATAAAGTGAAGTTGAATCAGCAGGAAGGCGATATAAAAGTATTAGAGGAGCAGATCAATGCGGTGCGCCAAAGCGAGCTGTATTATCGTGAGCAGATAGAGAACTACCGTGCCAAAGTGTCTGAACTGGAAAGCGAACAAGAAGAGCATCGCGCAAAAACGAAAGAATTTGAAGATAAATTACAGCAGATGGAACAGTCCCGTCAGGATGTTACTGCTAAGCGGGAAAAGACCGGCAATGAGATCGCACTTCTCGAGCAGGAGATCGCAGGTCACAATGAGGCGATCGCACAGGCAAAAGATGCAAATACGGATGTTGTGACGCAGGAAGAACGCTTTCAAACGCTGTTAGAGCAGAACAATATCAAAAAAGTGGAACTGACAAAACGGATCTTGGAAAATAAAACGCAAACGGCCGGTTTGCAGGAGATTTTAGACCGAGAGCAAAGCAATCTGCAGGAGATCTCGGATAAGATACAAGCGTTAGATGATGCCGGAGCAGAACTCGCACATTCTGTCAAGCATATGCAGGGACAGACAGAGCAGTTAAATCTCGAGCGCCGGGAGACGGAGCGACAGTATCACATGGATCATTCCAGACTGCGTTCTCTGCAAAATATGACAGAGCGCTATGAGGGGTTTGGGCAGAGCATCAAGCGTGTTATGGAGCAAAAGCCGAATTATCCGGGCATTGTCGGAGTTGTGGCAGATATTATCCGCGTAAATAAAAAGTATGAGATCGCAGTGGAAACTGCACTTGGCGGTAGCATTCAAAATATCGTGACCGATAATGAGCAGACCGCCAAAAGTATGATCGCTCATTTAAAAAAGAATCGCTACGGCAGAGCTACATTTTTGCCGTTGACCAATATACATACAAAGGCAGCAAGCCGCGCACAAAATATTATGGCAGAGCCGGGTGTGATCGGTATGGCATCCACCCTTGTAGAGGCAGAAGATCGCTTCTCAGAATTGGTAGAATATTTGCTGGGACGTTTTGTTGTAGTTGATCATATCGATCATGCGATCGCTTTGGCCAAGAAGTATCATCACACGATACGTATCGTTACGACAGAGGGTGAACTCTTAAATCCGGGTGGTTCTATGTCCGGTGGTGCTTTCCGTAACAACAATAATCTGTTGGGAAGACGCCGTGAGATGGAGGAACTTGAGCAGCAGACGAAGAAATGGAAAGCGCGCCTTACCGAAATCGATGCAGATATTGCCAAGTATGAGAAAGATGGTGCGCAGATCCGTCAGAAGATCGAGACAAATCATCACCTGCGAGAAGAACTGGTATTGCAGCAAAATACTGCAAAATTGCAATATGATCGTGCAAACCGCGATATGGAACAAGCGAAGGAACAGCTTGATCACATTCGTTTTGAAAGTCAGGGAATCGAAGGACAGAAAAAGGAGCTGCAGGATGAATTAGATAAGCTGCAGGATCAACGTAAGGAAAATGAGGACCAGAATAAGATCCGCGAAGAGCGCATTGCAGAGTGTACGGACAAGCTTGATCAGGTCCGGGAGCAGCAAAAACAATTAGAGACAGAAGATGCACAGCTCCAATTGGACTATACAACATTGGAGCAGAAGAAACAGTTTCAGCAAGAAAATGTGAATCGTGTTGCCGGAGAACTGCAGAATATTTGCCAGCAGATGGAGGAAGCATCCGGGAATAATATGCAGGCAGATGAGCGGGTACGTCAAAAAGAGGCACAGATCGCGGATTTAAGACAGCAGATGGATCAGCTTTCTGTGCAGATCACGACGTTGACAGAGATGGTTGAGCAGAAAGTGCAGAAACGTGAGGAGCTGACAACGAGACAGAAAGGCTTTTTTGAGCGTCGGGAGAGCTTATCAGAGCAGATGAATGCATTGGATAAAGAGGTGTTCCGCCTGCGCAACAGTCAGGAAAAACTGCAGGAAAAGATGGATTCTTACACGAACTATATGTGGGAGCAGTATGAATTGACCTTTAGTAAAGCGGAAGAAATTCGTGTAGCGTTAAATATGTCCGGGGCGCAAATGCGTGCCCAGATCAAAACTCTAAAAGGCAAGATCAAAGGCTTAGGGGATGTCAATGTCAATGCAATTGAACAGTACCGGGAGCTAATGGAACGCTATGAACTGCTTAACGGCCAGCATGATGATCTCATTAAGGCAGCCGATGTCTTACGTGGCATTATCGAGGAACTGGATACTGAGATGAGAAAACAGTTTGAAGAACAGTTTGCTGAAATTCAGACACGTTTTGATAAAGTGTTTAAGGAACTATTTGGTGGTGGACGTGGAGCACTGGAGTTGACAGAGGGAGAAGATGTCCTTGAGGCAGGCATTAAGATCGTTGCCCAGCCGCCGGGAAAGAAACTGCAAAATATGATGCAGATGTCCGGTGGAGAGAAAGCTCTGACAGCGATCGCGCTGCTTTTTGCTATCCAAAGTCTGAAACCATCTCCGTTTTGTCTGTTGGACGAGATCGAGGCAGCGTTGGATGATTCTAATGTAGGGCGTTATGCCAATTATCTGCATAAATTGACCGAAAATACACAGTTTATCGTTATTACGCATCGACGTGGTACGATGAATGCTGCAGATATCCTGTATGGTATCACTATGCAGGAAAAGGGAGTATCTACGTTGGTTTCTGTCAGTCTGTTGGATGAAAAAGAGATTGCCAATTAGATGGACAGATTGTCGGCATTTGAAACATATTGTATCTGATGTTGCATTTTAGCAGTAAAACAGGTAATATAGTAAGATGGTGCATAAAAAAGAATAACATGGAGAGTGAATATGAGTGAAAAAAAGGGATTTTTCAGCAGACTGAAAGACGGACTGACAAAAACACGAGACAACTTTGTCGCTGGAATTGACAATATATTCAACGGCTTTTCGGAGATTGACGATGATTTCTATGAAGAGCTCGAAGAAGTGCTTATTATGGCAGATATTGGTGTAAATACTACGTCAAAGATCATTGAGAATCTGCAGCAAAAAGTCAAAGAGCAGAAGATCAAAGAGATCAGTGTCTGCAAGCAACTGTTGATCGACAGTATCAAAGATCAGATGCGCGTGGATGAACATGCATATGACTATGAGAATGAGACTTCGGTTGTATTGTTGATCGGTGTCAACGGCGTTGGAAAAACAACGTCAGTAGGCAAGTTGGCAGGACAGTTCAAAAACAATGGTAAGAAAGTGATACTTGCAGCTGCTGACACATTTCGTGCAGCAGCAATTGAACAGCTTACCGAATGGGCAAATCGTGCAGGCGTGGAGTTGATCTCCGGTCAGGAAGGCGGTGATCCGGCAGCAGTTGTGTATGATGCCGTAAATGCAGCAAAGGCAAGAAAGGCAGATATTTTGCTCTGTGATACAGCCGGACGACTTCATAACAAGAAAAATTTGATGGAGGAGCTGCGCAAGATCAATCGAATTATTGAACGTGAATATCCGGATGCACATCGGGAGACACTGGTTGTATTGGATGGAACGACGGGACAGAATGCATTAGCACAGGCAAAACAGTTTGGCGAAGTGGCAGACATTACCGGAATCATTTTGACAAAATTAGATGGTACGGCCAAAGGTGGGATTGCGATCGCAATTCAATCAGAGCTGCATGTACCGGTGAAATATATTGGTATTGGAGAGCAGATTGATGATCTGCAGAAATTTGATGCAGATCAATTTGTTGACGCACTGTTTGAATGATTGACAGGATAAAAAGAAAATTCATTGGAGGATAGTAACATGATGACATTAGATAAGTTTGAAGAAGCTTCAGAAAAGGTTAAGGAAGTCGTACTTCCGACCAATCTGATCTATAGCGAGTACTTTTCAGAACAGACAGGAAATAAAGTATATCTGAAACCGGAAAATATGCAGTACACAGGAGCTTATAAGGTGCGAGGCGCTTATTATAAGATCAGTACAATGTCATCGGACGAAAGAGAAAAAGGATTGATTACGGCATCTGCAGGAAATCATGCGCAGGGAGTTGCCTACGCGGCCAAATTATATGGTGTTCCGGCAACAATCGTAATGCCGACAACGACGCCGTTGATAAAAGTGAATCGAACGAAAGGTTATGGCGCTAACGTGGTACTGCATGGATCAGTATACGATGAAGCCTGCCAGAAAGCGTTGGAATTGGCAGAGAAGAGCGGTGCTACTTTTGTACATCCGTTTAATGATGAAACCGTTGCAACCGGTCAGGGAACGATTGCAATGGAAATCTTTAAGGAACTGCCGACAGTAGACATTATTTTGGTCCCGATCGGTGGTGGTGGACTGGCAGCCGGTGTTTCAACACTTGCTAAGCTGTTAAATCCGAACATCAAAGTGATCGGCGTAGAGCCGGCAGGCGCAAGCTGTATGAAAGCATCTTTAGATGCGGGCAAAGTAGTTACACTGCCAAATGTAGAGACAATTGCGGATGGTACCGCTGTTAAGACTCCGGGAGATAAGATTTTCCCATATATACAGAAAAATATTGACGAGATCATTGCTGTTGAGGATGAAGAGTTGATCGTCAATTTCTTAGATATTTTGGAAAACCATAAGATGTTAGTAGAAAACTCAGGCTTGCTTACTGTGGCAGCATTAAAGCATCTTGACTGCAAGGGCAAACGGGTCGTTTCAATCTTAAGTGGCGGTAATATGGACATTATTACGTTGTCTTCCGTCGTTCAGCATGGACTGATCGCCCGCGGCAGAGTATTTACCGTTGCCGTACAGTTACCGGACAGACCGGGTGAACTTGTCAACGTAGCGGATATTATCGCAAAAGAAAAAGGAAATGTTATCCGCTTAGAGCATAATCAGTTTGTCAGCATCAATCGTAATGCGGCAGTTGAGCTTCGGATCACGCTTGAGGCATTTGGACAGGAGCACAAAAATGAGATCTTAAAGGCGCTTCGTGACAAGGGGTATGACGCAAAAGAAGAGACACCGACAGGTATGTATTAGAAAGGAATGGTTGTTTTATGGCAGGAACAGAAAATACAAAGGCATCAGAATTGTTGCACACACCCGGTGGAGTGCGGGATATTTATGGCAGTGCTTGTGCCAGAAAGCTGGAGGTACAGCATTCGTTAGAGCAGGTGATGCATTCCTATGGATTTCGAAATGTGCAGACACCGACGTTTGAGTATTTTGACATTTTTAATAAAGAACGTGGAACAGCTGCATCCAATGAGATGTTTAAGTTCTTTGACCGTGGCAACAATACACTAGTATTGCGACCGGACATGACGCCGGCGATCGCACGCTGTGTTGCCAAATATTTCCGTGAGGAGACTGAGCAGATGCGTTTCTGCTACACGGCACAGACTTTTGTCAGTACCGGACAATACAAGGGTAAATTGCAGGAAGTGACACAGGTTGGAGCAGAGCTTTTTATGGATGACAGCTCCGATGCGGACGCAGAGATGTTAGCATTGACGATAGAATGTCTGTTAGAGAGCGGTTTGAAGGAATTTCAGATCGAAGTGGGACATGCCGATCTGTTCCGGGCTTTGGTAGAGGAAGCAGGCTTTGAGGAGGAGACGATCGAGACGCTGCGTGATCTGATCGAGAGCAAAAACTTCTTTGGCGTGGAAGAATTGTTAGGCAAGCTCACGGTACAGCAGGGGTTAAAAGAGGTCTTTGTGAAACTGCCGGAACTATTAGAGAACTTAAAAGAGGCGGCGGATTTTGTGCGTGCGAGAAGTAAGAGCGAGCGCGTATATAAAGCATTAGAACGCTTGGAAAAATTAGAAGAGATCTTAAAGATATATGGTTTAGAAGATTATGTCACGATCGATCTCAGTATGCTGAGTCATTACAGCTATTATACAGGAGTTGTATTCCGTGCCTATACATATGGAAATGGTGAGGCGATCGCCAGCGGTGGCCGCTATGACGGTTTGGTGGCACAGTTTGGCAAAGAGGCGCCGGCAATCGGTTTGGTTATCGTATTAGACCAGTTGATGATCGCAATGGAGCGTCAGAAGCTGTTTGGAGAGACTGCACTTGGCGGAACACTTTTGGTGTATCCGAAAGAGGTGCGTGCGCAGGCTTTGCAGGAGGCTAAGAAAATGCGTGAAGGTGGACAAGTTGTTCAGATGATGCGCAAATCTTCCAAAAAAGAAATTGAAGAATATGTTGCTTACGCAAAACGCAACGGTAATGATTCTTTGATCTACCTGACGAAAGATGGCGAAAAACAGCAGATGATAGAGGCGAAATAAGTAGGAGGATAGCGATGAAATACATAACATTTGCCCTGGCAAAAGGGCGTTTGGCAAAACAGACATTAGCGCTGTTAGAGCAGATTGGTATTACATGTGAGGAAATGAAGGATGAGAAAACGCGTAAGCTGATCTTTGTAAATGAAGAACTTGGTTTTAAGTTTTTCCTTTCGAAAGCATCGGATGTTCCGACTTATGTTGAAATGGGTGCTGCTGATATTGGTGTAGTCGGTAAGGATACCATTTTGGAAGAAGGCCGCAAGTTATACGAAGTATTGGATCTCAATTGCGGCAAATGCCGTATGTGTGTTGCAGGACCGAAAGAGGCGAAGGAACGCTTGAATGACGGTTCCCTGATCCGTGTGGCAAGCAAGTATCCTCGCATTGCAAAGGATTATTTTTATAATGTCAAACATCAGACAGTTGAGATCATTAAACTGAATGGGTCGGTAGAGCTTGCTCCAATCGTTGGTCTGTCAGAAGTGATCGTGGATATTGTTGAGACAGGTTCGACACTGCGTGAAAACGGTTTGGAAGTATTGGAAGAGATCTGTCCGTTATCGGCGAGAGTGGTTGTTAATGAAGTGAGTATGAAGATGCAGCATGAGCGTATTACAAAGTTAATCCGAGATCTGCGGGAAGTTATTCCACAGTAACATAGAAAGAGGAGGAAATTACGATGAGAATTGTAAAGCTGACACAAAAAGAGCGCGAAAATATTTTGGAAAATCTTTTGAAAAGAAGTCCGAATCAATATAGCAAATTTGAGACAACGGTTCGCGATATTTTGGATAAAGTGAAAGCAGAAGGTGACCAGGCACTGTTTGCGTATACAGAACAGTTTGATGGTGTAAAGATCACTGAGGAAACCTTCCGTGTTACCGAAGAAGAAATTGCTGAGGCATACGAAAAAGTAGATTCTCATCTGATTGAAATCATTCGTAAGGCGTTAGTGAATATTCGTGATTACCACCAGAAACAGGTTCGATACAGTTGGTTTGACAGCAAACCGGATGGCACGCTGTTAGGTCAGAAAGTAACGGCACTGGAACGTGTTGGTGTATATGTTCCGGGTGGCAAAGCAGTATATCCGTCATCGGTTCTGATGAATATTGTTCCGGCAAAGGTGGCAGGAGTAGAACGTATCGTTATGACAACACCGCCGGGAAAAGATGGCAAAGTATATCCGATCACATTGGTTGCAGCCAAAGAGGCTGGCGTCGATGAGATTTATAAAGTGGGTGGAGCACAGGCAATCGGTGCTTTGGCATATGGAACCGAAAGCATCAAAAAGGTTGATAAGATCGTGGGACCAGGTAATATTTTTGTGGCACTGGCCAAGAAAGCGGTATATGGACATGTCAGCATTGACTCGATCGCCGGCCCGAGTGAGATTTTAGTACTGGCAGATGAGACAGCCAACCCACGTTATGTAGCTGCTGACTTATTGTCACAGGCAGAACATGATGAGATGGCATCTGCGATCCTGATCACGACTAGCGAAGAGCTGGCTGATAAAGTATCCGAAGAAGTTGATGGTTTTGTGAAAAAATTATCCCGTCAGGAGATCATCCAAAAATCATTGGATTCTTACGGTTATATTCTGGTTGCAGATACGATGGAAGAGGCGATTGAAACAGCTAACGAGATTGCTTCAGAGCATTTAGAGATCGTTACGAAAAATCCATTCGATACAATGACGAGAATCCGTAACGCCGGAGCGATTTTCTTAGGAGAGTACAGCAGTGAGCCTTTGGGTGATTATTTTGCAGGACCAAACCATGTGCTTCCGACAAATGGCACTGCGAAGTTTTTCTCTCCACTGTCGGTCGATGACTTTATTAAGAAGTCCAGTATCATTTCCTATTCCCGAGAGGCACTGGAGCTGGTACATCAGGATATCGAGGACTTTGCAACTGCTGAGAAGCTGACTGCACATGCAAATTCAATCGCTGTTCGATTCGAACAATAATTGGAATACAAATTGCAAACTTTTGAAAAATCGGGTAAAATAAAAGGAAAAGCAAAGAAATGAGGATTCCTATGGAACAGAACGTGAAGTGCCGTCAGGCTGAGGTGACAAGAAAGACCGGAGAAACGGATATTACGATCCGTTTAAATTTGGATGGAACAGGGAAAGCTTCTATTCAGACCGGGATTGGATTCTTTGATCATATGTTGAATAGTTTTGCCAGACATGGGTTGTTTGATCTGGAAGTACAGGCAAAGGGTGATCTGGAGGTGGACTGCCATCATACGATAGAGGACACCGGAATTGTTTTGGGTGAGGCGATCCGTCAGGCTGTAGGGGATAAAAAGGGCATCTGCCGTTTTGGCGAGTGCATCTTGCCGATGGATGAAACGCTAGTACTATGTGCATTGGATCTGTCAGGCAGACCATACCTGCGCTATCATCTGGACCTTACAGTTCCATCTGTGGGACAGTTCGATACGGAGATGGTTCATGAATTCTTTTATGCAGTAAGCTATGCAGCAGGAATGAATCTTCATGTAAAACAGCTCGATGGGGAGAACAATCATCACATTATTGAGGCTGCTTTTAAGTCGTTTGCAAAAGCATTGGATCGTGCAGTGAGTTATGACGGACGTATATCTGATGTATTATCAACCAAAGGAAGCCTATAGGAGGACGATTATGAACCACAAAAAGATAATTCCTTTTATTAATGCAGAGAATGAGTATCCTGCAAATGTCATTCAGTTGGCAAACCGCTATTCCTGTGAGGGTGCGGACGAATTGTTTTTATATAATTATACCGGAGATGAAGCTTCCAGAGAGGAGTTTTTGTCTACCGTGCGGGAGATTGAAAAACAGATCGACATTCCATTTACGGTCGGAATCTATGTATCACGGTTTGAGGATGCCAAAAAGGCACTCTATACCGGAGCAAGTTCTGTTGTGATCCGTAAGGCTTTGCTGCCGGAGGAGAAAGAATTAAATGAGATCCTGCGCCGTTTTGATCGTGATAAACTGGCTGTGGAAGTCGACATGAAGGCTGATTTTCAAAATGCGGAACAGCTCAATGCTTTTTATGAGCAGGGATTTGGTACGGTCGTGTTAAAGCATATTGATACGACAAAGAGTTTTAGTGATGCGATCGATCAGTGCAAAATGACGGTTTTGATCCGAGATGGATTGATCCGTAATGATCTAAGTGAGCTGCTTTCCTATAGCAATGTATACGGTGTATCAACTAATTATTTTGAGGACAAAGATATTTATAAAGCAAAACGTGCATTGAAGCAGAATGGTATAGCTGTGGAAGTTTTTGAAAGCCTGATTGATTTTGCTGATTTTAAGCTGGATGCCAATGGATTGATCCCGGCAATTGTGCAGGATTACCGCACCGGTGAAGTTCTTATGCTTGGATATATGAATGAGGAGTCTTATGCGAAGACGATCGAAACAGGCCGCATGACATATTTCAGCCGAAGCAGACAGAAACTTTGGTTAAAGGGTGAAACTTCCGGTCATTTTCAGTATGTTAAATCATTGTCGTTAGATTGTGATAATGATACGATTCTTGCTAAAGTGCGTCAGATCGGTGCTGCCTGTCATACCGGCAATCGAAGCTGTTTTTTCAAAGAATTGGCCAAGAAAGAATATATTCAGACGAATCCTCTTACCGTATTGATGGAAGATTACAACGTTATTATGGAACGAAAAAATCATCCAAAGGAAGGTTCGTATACGAATTATCTGTTTGATAAGGGAATCGATAAGATTCTTAAGAAATGTGGAGAAGAGGCAACGGAGATTGTGATCGCTGCCAAAAATCCGGATGCAGAAGAGCTGCGCTATGAGATTGCAGATTTCCTGTATCATATGATGGTCCTGATGGCAGAATGTGGTTTGGACTGGAATGATATCACGAAGGAATTGGTGAATCGCAGGTAATAATAAGAAGGAGGAGAAGATATGATTGGTGTTTTGTTAGCAAAGGGGATTGCTGATCTGTCCTTTGGAGGTGCGCTGCTTTGGTATGTCGTTAAATATATCGTCAGTGCTGCTCTTGCCGTCGCAGCGGTTATGTTGGGAATCCGCCTGCGCAAAAATAAAAACGCAAAGACAGAGCAGTTAGCAGTGGATAAGGAAAGTGCTCATGGAAATTGAGAAAAAATATCAGATCAAAGAAATGCCTTGTTTGGATGGAGCTATGACAAAGGAAATGGAGCAGGGGTATCTCTGCACGGATCCGGTAGTGCGTATCAGACGAAGCAATGACAAGTATATTTTGACCTGTAAATCCTTTGATGGAATGATTGGCGAAAGACGGGCGGATGTTCGTATGTGCCAGGAGTATGAGATAAACCTGCCGGAGGAAAGTTATAAGCATCTGCGCCAGAAGGTAGATGGCGGCTTGATCTCTAAGACACGGTATATTATTCCGTTAGCAGATGGGCATATTGCGGAATTAGATGTATTTCATGGTCCCTTAGAGGGACTTCGTTTTGTTGAAGTGGAATTTCAGGATGAGGAAGATGCAGATCTGTTTGTTCCGCCGGAATGGTTTGGTCAAAATGTAAGTGGTGATAAACGTTATTCCAACAGTTTTTTGTCAACGCAGACAGGGCTGGAAGCGTTTTTGTAAATACAAAGTAAATCCGAATGAAGACAAAATAATGCGACTACAGGGAAATTCGGTTACTGCAATAAAAAATAATGGAGGCACATTATGTTTAAAATTTTAAAGAAAGAATACCTTGCCAATAATATCTGGCTTATGGATATTGAGGCACCAAGAGTGGCAAAACACTGTCAGCCGGGTCAGTTTGTCATTGTCAAGACCGATGAAAAAGGAGAGCGTATTCCGCTTACGGTATGTGATTATGACCGCGAGCAGGGAAGTGTTACGATTGTATTTCAGACAGTTGGAGCATCTACTACGGAGATGGCAAAGTATGAGGTTGGAGAATCCTTTATGGATTTTGTAGGACCGCTTGGATGTGCATCTGAGTTGATTAAGATGCCATTAGATGAGTTGAAAAAGGAGAAGATCCTTTTTGTATGTGGTGGTGTAGGTACTGCACCGGTATATCCACAGGTAAAATGGATGAAAGAACATGGTGTTGATGTCGATGTTATTATCGGCGCCCGCACAAAAGATATTATTATTTTGGAAAATGAGATGCGCAAAGTAGCTGCGAATCTTTATATTGCTACCGATGATGGTTCTTATGAGTTCAAAGGTAACGGCTGTGACAAGATCAATGATCTGATCGGACAGGGTAAGGAATATACGAAGGTTGTAGCGATTGGACCGATGATCATGATGAAATTTGTATGTAAGCTTACAAAAGAGCTCGGTATCCCTACGATCGTCAGCATGAACCCGATTATGGTCGATGGAACAGGTATGTGTGGTGCGTGTCGTTTGAAAGTTGGCGATGAGATCAAATTTGCCTGTGTAGATGGACCTGAGTTTGATGGACATTTGGTTGACTTTGACCAGGCAATGCTGCGTCAGCGTATGTACAAGACAGAAGAAGGCAGAGCAATGTTGAAATTGCAGGAAGGTGATACCCATCACGGTGGATGTGGCCAGTGCCATTAATGATAGAACAAAATAGAATAAACACTTCGAATGGAGGATAACAATGGAAGTAGATGTAATGAAGAGAGTTCCTGTACGTGAGCAGGACCCGAAGGTACGTGCCAAGAACTTTGAAGAAGTATGTCTTGGATACAATAGAGAAGAGGCAACGGCAGAGGCATCTCGCTGCCTGCAGTGTAAAAATCCGCAGTGTGTGAAAGGCTGTCCGGTAAATATTGATATTCCGGGATTTATTGGCAAGCTCGTAGAGGGCAGTGTAGAAGATGCTTATCATGTGATCAGTAAGTACTCTGCACTTCCGGCTGTATGTGGTCGTGTATGTCCACAGGAGAGCCAGTGTGAGTCCAAATGTATCCGCGGAATCAAAGGTGATGCTGTTTCTATCGGTAAGCTAGAGCGCTATGTTGCAGATACAGCAAGAGAAGAAGGCATTAAGCCGGCACCTGCAGAGACGAAGAACGGCAAGAAAGTTGCTGTGATCGGTTCCGGACCTGCAGGACTTACCTGTGCAGGAGATCTTGCAAAGCTTGGTTACGATGTTACTATTTTTGAGGCGCTGCATAAGGCTGGTGGCGTATTATCTTATGGTATTCCGGAGTTCCGTCTGCCAAAGACAAAAGTAGTAGATAAGGAAGTAGAAAACGTACAGTCACTGGGCGTTAAGATTGAGACAAACGTTGTGATCGGTAAGGCAACAACAATAGATGAGTTATTAGAAGAGGAAGGATTCGATGCGGTATTCGTAGGATCCGGTGCAGGTCTTCCTAGATTTATGGGTATTCCGGGCGAGAATGCCAATGGCGTTTTCTCTGCCAATGAGTATTTGACCAGAAGTAACCTTATGAAAGCCTTTGACGAGAACTATGACACACCGATCATTGCCGGCAAGAAAGTTGCTGTTGTTGGTGGTGGTAACGTAGCAATGGATGCAGCTAGAACTGCACTTCGTCTGGGGGCTGAAGTTCACATTGTATATCGACGCAGCGAAGAAGAACTTCCTGCACGTGTCGAGGAAGTACATCATGCAAAGGAAGAGGGAATTATTTTTGATCTCCTCACAAATCCAACACAGATCTTTACCGATGAAGATGGTAACGTTTCCGGTATGGAATGCATCCGTATGGAGCTTGGTGAGCCGGATGAATCCGGAAGACGCAGACCGGTGGAGATTGCCGGATCTGAGTTTACGCTGGATGTAGATACCGTTATCATGTCTTTGGGAACCAGCCCAAATCCATTGATCTCTTCGACAACGAAGGGATTAGAGACAAACCGTCGTAAATGTATCGTTGCGGAGGAGCAGAATGGTCAGACATCAAAGGCAAAGGTATATGCCGGTGGTGATGCTGTTACCGGTGCTGCTACGGTTATTTTGGCAATGGGAGCCGGTAAAGCTGCTGCAAAGGGTATTCATGAATTCCTGAGCAAGTAATACGTATAAGTGAGTTTGCTGCCACGTAAGACCATGGACTGCAAATGGTGAGATCGTATTAACGAATAAATCGGATATCGGACTGTCGGAAGAGAGGACTCTTCCGGCGGTCTTTTTTACTTTAATTAATAACTGAAACTGCTGTTGTGTAGTGTGCGATCACCGCACAAAGTACTTGAAAGTACGAATTTATAGGGATTTTCTGGGATTTTAGGCAAAAAAATTGTGCATATTGTATGGTTTGAAAGAGCAAAAAAGACAAATTGCACAAAATCAGGGTTGTCAATTGTTGTATTATCTGATTTTCTTTGTGAGAATTGCTATTTATGAGCATTTTTATTAGTACATACGTCCATTGCCCGGATGATATCATTTTGGTACGATATTACTAGTCCAGTGAGTGAGAAACATACACAAGATTTCAGTTTGCTGGACTGGAAAATCCAATTGTCAGGCAGATCATCTGATTGACATTCTAAGTTTTTGAAGGGTCTTTTGTTCATAATCACATTGAGAGAGTAAAGCAGCTTTCATATAGTATTTCTATTCATGATTTATTTCAGAATAAGTTCCCATATCGGACAAATCTACCTTTTACTAAAACACGATTTCTTCCATCGCTGTGCAACAGGGCAAAGAGAGGGATGATAGCTGTAGACAGCATAGAAGAGAACCGGATTTTCAAATGGAGTCGTTCATTAGGTTTCTCGAGGTTATAAGCTTTGATAGGGTGGGAGTATCGGGAAACCTCAAATTCAGCACAGATGAAACGGGCTGTTATAGCTTGTTTTGTCGAGAGTACATCAAGCAAATAGGGTATGGAGGAGATTATAGGATGTATGATTTTGAAGAGTTTAAAAATGTTATGGAACAGATGGTAAAAGAAAAATTTTCGGAGGGATATCAGGTCGAACGGCATAAAGTGATCAAAAACAATCAACTTGAATTGGATAGTTTGGTAATATTGGCAGAGGATACTAATGTATCACCACAGTTTTATATGCAGCAGCTCTATCCAAGATATGAACAGGGAGAGACGATGGAACAGTTAGTAGCTGACATTGTTTCGACCTATCACGAAACAGCCAAAAACAATCGGTTCGACAGTGAGAATCTTACATTGGAGGCGTGTCGGGAACAAATTATTTACCGCGTGGTATCTTTAGAGAAAAATGAAGAGCAGTTGGCGGAAGTTCCTTACATTCCATTTATGGATCTGGCAATCACCTTTCATTGTCTGATGGTGCAGGATGAACATGGAATTGCCTCTTTCCGGATCAGCCTTGATCTAATGCAGAAATGGGGATTGGATCATCAGATGTTGTTTACGATCGCACAAAACAATACGATGAAGCGTTTCCCGATTTCTATATGTCGTATGGAAACTATGTTATATGAGTTCTTTCAGCAGACAGATCATGAAAGCTCCTTGGATGATATTATGCAGACGGGGGATGAAAATATTTGGGGGAATCGAGCGTTTTGGGCAAAAAGTCGCGAAGGTGATCCCTATGTTCTAACAAATTCGTCGAAGATTAATGGTGCGGCGGTTGTTTTGTATCCGCAATGCTTACAGCATATAGGAGAAAATATAGGAGGCAATTATTATTTACTGCCTAGCAGCATCCACGAAATGATCATTATGCCGGAAAATGCAACAATGTCTCGGAAAGAATTGTGTGAGATGGTTACGGAGGTCAACGCGCAGTATGTTGAGCAGGATGAAGTATTATCGGATGCCGTTTATTATTATTCCTGTGTCAATAAAACATTGCAGATCTGCAACGGATAGCTTAATACATATCACTTATTAAGCGATATGAGGTTGTGAAAAAATTTGAGGAATGGGAAGTTATTACAAGTTTGTACTAAGTAGCTATTTAAAAAGAGTTGGAAATCGTGTATAATAGGAAAAAGAGTTTTGCTTAAACAGCAAAGGAGTGGATTTTATGGATATGGTAAATAGTATTGCCGATATGTCGATCGCGATGGCAGGCAATCAGTTGATGACTAATGTCAGCACGGCAGTTCTTGATATGACGATGGATACCTATCAGGAACAGGCTGCGGAACTGACTAAAATGATGGAGACTTCTGTGACTCCCCATTTAGGACAGCATATCGACATGACGATTTAAGAGGACAATGAAATGGAAACGAGACAGTCTTACGACTGGCTCGTTTCTTGATTACAAAAAAATGGAGTCTGTGGTAATTATGATGGAATGCTATAATGATATTGTGTTTGATCGTTTCGTGTGAGAAGAGTTTGTATGGGAGGATAGAATGATGAAAAAGAAGTTAAATATTAATTGGACAATAGTAGCGCTTATATTGACGATAATTGGTGTTGGATATTTTATTACATTGGTTCATGAGGTGAATGAGAAAGATCGCGAAAGAGAATATAATATACATCATTATTCCACAGGAAAGAGTTCATCAGGGAGTTATTCAACCGGTGGCAGCTCGTCAGGAACGTCGTCATATGGTAATAGTTCGACATCCGGCAGTAGTTCGACATCCGGGAGCAGTTCGTCTGGGAGCAGTACATCTGGGAGCAGCTCATCAGGAAGCAGTTCATCCTATAACAGAAATTACAACAGTGGATCTTCGAGTAAATCTTTTGATGCGGATGACTATGATGTAGATGGTTATTATGAAGATAATAAATCGGATTATGATAATTACGATGATGCCTATGATGCTTTTGAAGATGACGAGGATTCGTGGGATGATTATTGATGCAAATGGAATAGAGAAGCTTACCAATATTAAAAGTACACCAGATCCGTGCCTTGACGGTTATATTCCCTTATGCTATAATATTTCTCGCTGATTAATTGCACCTGTAGCTCAGTGGATAGAGCAACGGTTTCCGGAACCGTGTGCCGGGGGTTCGAGTCCCTCCAGGTGCGTTTTGATATTTGAGGAAGGATGTGGGTATATGCCGCTGCGATATAAAAAGTTTATTTTAATCTTTACGCTGGCAGTTATGTTTATTGGGTTGGGAACATTTTCTTTGATGGCTCCGGACCTTAATTTTTCGTTGTCAGCCACGAAGAGTGATGAACAGAATATAGCGGATGCGATAAAAGGCAAGTCGGATAAAGATATTAAAGAAGAGATCACCGATCTTGTGAAAGAATATTTTGATGCCAGACAGAAAGTAGATATGGATGCCTTGGCAGATTGTGTGACCGATGTGGACAACATTGACGAGCGCAAGTTGGTGGCGGCAGCGGAATATATTGAAAAATATGAGAATATTTCCTGCACGATCAAGGAAGGCTATGAAACAGGAAGTTATCGTGTTTACGCCTATCATGAAGATAAATTATATGATATTGATACAAAGATTCCATCGCTTACGGCATTATACATCAAGATGCAGCCGGATGGAAGATTTATGTTGCATTTTGGGACCTTGTCCGGCAAAGAGCAGAAGAAGATTGAAAAGCTGGATGCCAGCAAAGACGTCAAGGCGTTGCAGGATTCGGTTAATAAGAAATTAGAGGAGCTTCAAAGTACAAATCAAGAAGTTCGTGATTTCTGCAATATGTTGAATGAGTCTTCGGGCGATGGACCGGAAAGCACGGCTAATATTGATGAAGAAGCCGGAAGTGCGAATGGAGCAACCCCGGTGCCAACCGCACAGGGGGCACAAACACAAGCACCGGCGGCGACACAGGCTCCGGCGGCGACACAGGCTCCGATGGCAACACAAGCACCGGCAGCGACGCAGGCACCAGCCGCTACACAGGCTGCACAGTAAATGAGGAAGTATAGGTAAGATAAGGTGATTCTTTTGAAGAGTCACCTTTTTCCATAAGGAAAGCAGGCAACACAGATGAGACTGCGTTTTGGGGTATACAGGCATGAAGCAGTAGGAAAGAAGTTCGCAGAGTTACTTTGCGGATGGAGAAAGGAATGTAACAATAAGTATGGCAGACAATACGGGAGTAAGAATTAATAAATTTTTAAGTGAAGCGGGGGTATGCTCGAGGCGCGAGGCTGATCGAATGGTGGAGCAGGGGCGCATCACAATTGATGATAAGCCGGTAACAGCCGGTACGAGAGTGCATGACGGAGCTGTTGTGCGGGTAGATGGGCGCCAAGTGACCAAAGAAGAGGAAGAGATTTTTCTGGCGTTTTACAAGCCCAAGGGGATCGTTTGCACGACAGCGCAGGAGGAAAATGGAGAACCGATCAAGAATGTTGTAGATTATATTGATTATCCAAAGCGAGTTTATCCTGTCGGCAGATTGGATCAGGCTTCGGAAGGGCTATTGCTTTTGACCAATCAAGGCGATGTAATGGAAAAAATTCTGCGCAGCCGTTACGGACATGAAAAAGAATATTTTGTCAAGGTAGATCGTCCGATCCGCGATGAAGATTTACGTAAACTTGCCGCCGGTGTTCCGATTTTGGACACTGTAACAAAACCGTGCAAAGTGTGGCGGGAAGATGCGGATAGTTTTCATATCATATTGACGCAGGGATTAAATCGTCAGATCCGACGAATGTGTGAATATTTGGATTATCGGGTAACGCATTTGCGGCGTGACCGCGTGATGAATATTACATTAAAAGGGTTGAAAAAAGGCCGTTATCGCAGCTTGACGCCAATGGAGATCCGCGTGCTTCGCAAAGAACTGGAGCGGTAACGTCAGCATTTTCAGAAAGAATGGGGAATGATATGGAAGAGAAGAGAGCTAGGATCTTAGAGTTAGTAGAGCAGTTAAATCACGCGGCGGCAGTGTATTATCAGGGCCGTGATGAGGTTATGAGTAACTACGAATACGACAAACAATACGATGAATTACAGGCATTAGAAAAGGAGACGGGGATTGTTTTGGCGGGCAGTCCGACGCAGCGTGTAGGCTATGAGGTGCTTAGTGAGCTGCCAAAAGAACAACATCCTTCACCGATGCTTTCTTTGGACAAGACAAAGGATACAGAACAATTAGCGGCTTGGCTTGGTGAGCATCCGGGTCTGCTTTCGTGGAAAATGGATGGGCTTACTATCGTACTTACGTATCAGGAGGGAACCCTGCAAAAGGCAGTTACCCGCGGTAATGGTCAGGTAGGAGAAGTCATTACCGGTAATGCCCGTATGTTTGATAATGTACCGTTGCAGATCCCGTTTCAGGGAGAATTGGTACTGCGCGGAGAAGCGGTGATTACGTATTCCAGATTTCGGGAGATCAATGAATCCCTTCCGATGGAAGAACAATATAAAAATCCGCGTAATTTGTGCAGCGGTTCTGTACGCCAGCTTGATAGCCGTGTTACGAAGAGCAGACATGTGAACTTTTTTGCTTTTTCGCTCGTGACGGCAGAAGGTGTTGATTTCGAAGATTCGCAGGAGAATAAATTCAAATTTTTGCAGGAACAGGGATTTACGGTTGTCGAATATGTTCGTGTTACCGGGGAGACATTGCCTGCAGCAGTGGCAGAATTTGCAGAAAAAATCGTCACCAATGATTTTCCTTCGGATGGTCTTGTACTTCTTATGGATGAGATCGCATACGGAGAGAGTTTGGGAAGAACCGCTAAATTTCCGCGAAATGCGATGGCTTTTAAGTGGGCAGATGAAATAGCCGAAACGGTGTTAGAGAAAGTGGAGTGGAGTGCCTCGAGAACGGGGCTGATCAATCCGGTTGCAGTGTTTGAGCCGGTGGAATTGGAAGGAACAACGGTAAGTCGTGCGAGTGTGCATAATGTCAGCATAGTTGAACAGCTTGCTTTGGGGGTTGGTGATCATATTCAGGTGTATAAAGCAAATATGATCATTCCACAGATTGCGGAAAATATGACACGAAGCGGGACGTTACCTATTCCGGAAGAATGTCCGGTGTGTCATAGTGCAACAGCCATTCATGAAGAAAATGGAGTGAAGGCTTTGTTTTGCGAAAATGCATCCTGTCCGGCTAAGAAGATCAAAAGTTTTTCACATTTTGTCAGCAGGGATGCGATGAATATTGACGGTATGTCAGAAGCAACGATCGAGAAATTGATGAATCAGGATATGATCCATGAACCTGCAGATCTGTTTCGATTAGATCGATATAAAGACCAGATCATTGCAATGGATGGGTTTGGCGAAAAATCTTACGAAAAAATGGTTCAGTCAGCGACAAAGGCGGCACATACGACGATCATTCGTTTTTTGTATAGTTTAGGCATTCCGAATGTAGGATTATCCAATGCCGGCCTAATCTGTCGCTATTGCGCATATGATTTTGATCGTGTTTTGACGGTTTCTGAAGAGGAGCTGACACAGATTGATGGCGTTGGTGCTGTGATCGCCAAAGCGGTAACAGATTATTTTGCGGTTGAGGCGAATCGACAAGTAGTGCAACATCTGTTACAATATATTACGCTCGAGAAAATTGCGGATGATAATGTATCGAAAGATATGGAGGGAAGCACGTTTGTAATTACCGGATCCGTTGAGCGGTTCAAAAACCGCAAAGAGCTGAAAGAGCTGATTGAATCGCATGGCGGAAAGGTGACAGGCAGTGTCACTTCTAAGACGAACTATTTGATCAACAACGATGCGATGAGCAACTCGACAAAAAATAAAAAAGCAAGAGAGCTTGGAATACCGATTTTGACGGAGCAAGCGTTTATAGAACAATATCACTTGTCCTAGCAGAAAAGTGCAGATATGCAGAAATGAGGTTTTATTATGCCAATTAAAGTACAAAATAATCTTCCGGCGAAAAAGATCATGGAGCAGGAAAATATATTTATGATGGACGAAACGCGTGCAACGACGCAGAATATCCGTCCACTGTATATTGCTGTTCTCAATCTGATGCCACTAAAGGAAGATACGGAGGTTCAGCTGCTACGCAGTTTATCCAATACGCCATTGCAGATCGAGATTACATTTTTGACAACAGCATCGTATATTGGTAAAAATACGACGCTCAGTCATTTGAATGAGTTTTATAAGACCTACGATGATGTAAAAGAACGTAAATTTGACGGTTTGATCATTACGGGTGCTCCGGTGGAGCAGATGGAATATGAGGAAGTGCAGTATTGGGAAGAACTGAAGCAGATCATGGAATGGTCTAAGGCGAATGTGACGTCAACAATGCATATTTGTTGGGGGGCTCAGGCAGGACTGTATTATCATTATGGAATCAAGAAGCATCTGCTTCCGAAGAAAATAGTTGGTGTGTATGAACATCGGGTACACCATCGAAAAGCACCGCTTCTTCGCGGATTTGACGATGTATTTTATGCACCACATTCCCGTTATACCGGAGTTGATCATGAGGCGATTGAAGCGTGTGACACGCTAACTGTACTTGCAGACTCTGACAAGGTGGGAGAACTGTTATTAGTATCTGATGATGGTAAGCAGATCTTTGTGATGGGACATTTGGAATATGATCGTCTGACGTTGGATTACGAATACAAGCGTGACAGTAAAAAAGGCTTAAATCCTGATCTGCCGGAGAATTATTATCCGGATGACGATTCGTCACAAAGACCATTGCTTCGTTGGAGAGGTGCTTCCAATGCCTTGTTTTCTAACTGGGTCAATTACTACGTATACCAAAATACGCCTTATGAGTGGTCATAAATGTGAGTGCGTAGCCCCGTCATGGATTATTTGAAATTATGTGAGCAATTATTATGAAAAATGAAAACAAATTAAAATACGAAAAATATATTATGAATATATCCCTGATCGGAAGCGTTCTGTTTATGATCGCAGAAGGTGTTATGGCATTTTGGACGAGATCACATTCTATTTTGATGGACTGTATCTTTGATTTGACAGATCTGATCATGATCGGTCCGTTTTTATTACTGGTGCCATTGCTGTATAAGCCGGTAACAGAGCGCAGGCCATACGGTTTTGCCCAGGTGGAGTCATTGTTTGTCGTTATTAAGTACAGTGTGCTATTGGCGATCACGGTCCGACTGGTTTGGGATAACTTTTATGCAATATTGCATGGTGGTCGTGAAGTGGACGGCGGTAAGATTGCAGTGTTTGAGCTGATTGTTTGTGCGTGTTGTCTGATCGTTTATATGTTACTGCATTATTTTAGCAGACGTTATGCATCTATGACGATACAGGCAGAGATTTACATATGGAAGCTGGATGTGATCTCCAGTTTGGGTGTTTCTCTTGCATTTTTTGTAGAACAGTTTTTGCAAAAGACAACATGGAATCATCTGGCAGCTTATATTGATCCGATCGTTGCCATTATCATGTCGTGTTTGCTTTTAGTAGAGCCGGTCAAAATGATCATACACAATGTAAAAAGTCTGATATTGTTTGCACCGGATCAGGAAATCATGGATTCTATCCGGCAGATTGCAGAACATCACATGGATAAGATTCATTATGACATTGAATTTTTGGATGTGATACAGACAGGACGTAAAACTTGGGTTGAGATCTATCTGACCAGTCATAATCGCATTATCAATACCAAGATATTATTGCAGTTACGTAATGATATTCGTGCGGAGCTGCAGCAAGTATTTGACCAGGTATACGTGGAATTGATCCCAAGTTTGCCAGACGAATAGACTTGCGCAGAAACTAAAACTTCCCATACCGGAAGCTACTGCAAGAACCACATTAGATCAATCATCAGAGACAACAAAATCTAGAAATCACCAAAAACGAAAAAGCGGCAAGGCAATTACTATAGTT